>Ga0116227_10002579_pt1 | contig 40956 bp, 24 predicted proteins | sample S1TSphgellanicum_FD_89693 | JGI IMG/M metagenome (GOLD analysis project Ga0116227, IMG submission 89693) | Host-associated microbial communities from peat moss isolated from Minnesota, USA - S1T2_Fb - Sphagnum magellanicum MG | ecosystem: Host-associated > Plants > Peat moss > Unclassified...
GGGGGGGGGGGGGGAAGAATCCGGAATGATGGTAACTTTTTTTCCCCCTTGTCTTTGGGTTTGAACCAGCACCCATGTTGGTAACCCCAGGGTTTCTTTTAAGAATTTTTTGTTTGTAGCCAAAATGGTGATCATTCATAGGAAGATGTAGAAAAAGTGGCAATCATCTGTGGTGAGATTTAGCCAAATCTGGCTATAACCCAAATATGCTTTTTTTGACTTTTTAGCTACCTTTCTCGGTAGCGGTTGACCGTCTTTAGAGTCGTGGAAGAGAGAGGCGATGCAGGTCGTTGTTTTACTACTTTGACTATTTTTAGTTTCTTCATCTGATGTGATTCCAGTCATTTTTGTGGGAACAAGTTTTTTATTGTTTTTTTACAAAAGTTTAGGAAACTTTTTGTTTTAAAATGCAAATGGAATTTTAATTTTTAAAATTTTTTTTGGAAAAAAACTCGCCAAGTTTTCAATTTGACAAAATTTTAACCAAAAACAAACAAACAATTCAATAATCGCCCTTTGAAATCTTTGGCTCAATTATCAGCCATAAAGAATAAATTGGATGTGAAAATGGGAGATGGGTTTGTATTGACTGTGCAGCAAAAAAATATTCATCCATCCCATTCCCATCTGGGGCTTGATCTTTGAACAAGCAGCTCTGTCACAAGAGGCCCTGTCCTGAAAATAAGGTATTACATTTAATGTTCTACTATGAACTCAAGTTATATTGGATGAAAGTTTGTTGGCTTTAGAAAAGACTACGAAAATATTCTTCTCACATTTGTATTAAGAAATAAAATTTTCTAACCCTCTTAGAATTCATTGCGGATATTTACAAATTGAAACCATAGTTCCATTGTTTTTCTTTTAACCATACAAATGAATATAAAGTTGTAAATAATCATATTGTTTTTAAAAATGCAAGTTTTACAAACTTGGATAATGTAGGCAATTTTTAGCAATGTGCATGAGGTATTTCGATATTTGAAACAAACATAAACATTGAATGGATATAATTTAGATGGAAAGATTTCAATTCTTAGTTCTCATTTTCATTTTTAAATTTGAGAATTTGACAATTCTTATATTTTTGTTTTTGTCACATTTTGGGTTTAGAGTTTTCCATGAAAGGTGTTTTGTTATTGTGGTTGATGAACGTATGTGTGGATTAAAAAAAATTCAAATTTTTGTTTGTCTTGTTATTGATATTTATGATTTTTTTTTTTGCACATGGTCCATGAAAAACAATGTAAAAATACAAATTTAAGCCACAACATGCTAACATTTTGGGAGTTATTAATTAGGTCCACAAATAATGCAACATTTACATGCATATAATCACAAATGTTACATTTTAAATAAATGGAGACATTAATGGTTTTTTGTTATAAATTGGAAATGTGTTTGGTAATTTGAATGTAATATAAATTGGTTTGTGAAAATCTAACGAATATGTTTATGTCACATCATATTTACATTCATTTTCAAGGATAATTACCCATATATGGTTTAATTGAGATCCAACTTTTGTTGCGTTTTCACTAAATTGTGATTTTGATTGAAATTTATCCATGAAATCTAATAGTTCTTGTTTATTTTTTGTTCAGTTATTGTCTTTTAGATAGTCAACATTCAAATCTCCCATAATGATGATTGGACAATGTTCAAAAGACTATTGAATTATAATTTGAAGATTGTTTGGGAATTATAGAACATAAATGAACTTTATATTCACATAAAATATGTATCATTTTTGTGTATTAGTATTAAAACTTATTGATAGATATTCTGAACCATCACTAGTTATTGTATTGAAAAAATTTAAATGCATGTGTATGTCATACATTATAATCAACCCATGACTATTATGGATTGAAATATATGAATTTTTCCATGAATTTATAAATTTGGGCACATTTATTAACGCATGGTATATTTTTGTTTTTATAAGATATAAAATATGAAACATTTGAAGGTTATGATCATGATGGATGTCTTTGTAATATTGGTGTAAATAAGTTGTATTCAAGGCTTGTATAATTAATGAGAATTATGTAAGTTACTAAATTGAGGATTTATTGGTATCCAAGTTGCAAATTTTTTCAATCTATTCATTTCTATATGTATTTTTGGATCCAAATATAAATTTCATGTTGGAGAGGAATTAACAAAAATAATTTTTCTTCTGTTTGGATGCAAGAAATTTTGTATATGTTAACCCATGTTTTTAAACTTTAGTGGGATCAAAAACCAATTCATTTAGTGATAGTCCACGAGAATAATGGACGGTTTTTGTTATTGCAAATTGAATTGGAAATTGAATTCTTGTTAAGATAAATGAATGGGATTTACCAACTCTTATATCTTTAATGATAGGTTTAATTGGTGTCCATTTTGATTCAATGTTATCATAATATTTTTATTTTTTTTGTTAGTATTTTAATTTTAAAATTTTGAAACATTATCCATATAATGGTTTTTTCACAATATGTTATTGATGCATTAAAAATGTCATTACCTCCATTCACAAGACCATCAAATGTTGCATAGTTACCAACACATAATTCAACCAACATATTTTTTTATTTAAATTGTAAAATGCAAACTTGTAGTTTTATTCAAATCATTTGAAAGTGTGTAAAATGGCAAGCATGATTGATGGTCAATGTGCATTGCTTTGAAAATAAACGTGGGACCTAATGTGTTAATGAATACATTTTCATTGTGTTTTTGCAAAAATTTATTTGTATCAAATAAATAAAAAATAGTAAAATTGTTGGGTGGTTGTTGATTACAAATTGAATTTATAAATTGAATGTCCTTTGCAACTTTTTGTTGCAGTACAAAATTTGGGTCCAAACAACAATTACCGAACCAATGCGTTTATTTACATTTAGGACTATTGTCCTTTTTGAGGTCCTTTTGCCAAAAAAACATGTTTCCATAAAAAAGAATTTTCAAATGAAATATTTTGAAACTTTTTATTTATTATATTTATAGTTGCCCTAATATGTCATATGTCATAGTTTACACATGATTATAAGAAAACATATGACATATTGGGGCAACTATAAATATAATAAGTTAAAAAATTTAAAAAAATTCATTTGAATTTTAAAAAAATGAAAACATGTTTTTTTTGGCAAAAGGGCCGCAAAAAGGTTCATAGTCATAAATGTAAAGTAAACATATTAGCTCGTTAAATGTCATTTGGATTCATAAATACGAATTTTTGAATGTGTATAGATTTTGCCAAATTTTGTGTTTCATCTTGAAAACTTGTCATCGAAACATGCAAACATATTTAGGTTTAAACTTTTACATTATAAACTACAACTTTTTTTTAAACAATATACATTGTATCACATTTACATGTCTTAAAAGAATTTTTTGAAGACCTTAAATTTTGATAAACACAAAATTGAATTTTTTTGGAAAATTTGAATGCTTTTGAAATGTGTGTAATAGTATTGTTTTCCTACAAAAAAATTGAAGAGGAAAGAAATTGTATTATAAAAATTGAAGGGCCTTTTGTGAAAATAATGTTATTAATGAAGTTGTTAAACATCTTTTATTCAAACCAAACTTTAATATTGGAAGATTTTTTTATTCATTTTAGATTTTTCAATATCCATATTATTCAATAAACACAATTTTCCATGATTCACATGCCATTAAAGTGACACCACATGGACAAATGTAACAACAATTGCATAAAGTTGATGTTCTAATGTGAATTTTGGCTCATTGAACTCATCTGCATCCATTTGTTCAAAATTTGTATAAATCCAATTTAAATTGTTGCATACAATTATTTAATTCATAAACATTATACATATGTTTGCCAAAAATTTGGTGCTAGTGCAGTAATGTTATCTTTAATATTTTGAAAGGTTCAACTATCTTTCATAAGCGGTGTTTGATAAAAATCATTTATCATAATAACATTAACACCACCAAAGAATTTGTTTTGAATGTGTTATATGCACATTAATTTATTATCTATAACATTAAACATTCTAGCACCAACAAGTGATATTTTATCTATCACAAGAAGTTGTAATTGTTCATATTGACATATAAACCTATTAAATGCATTTAATGATTTAATGATGGGTTTGGTAAAGCATATAAAAATTGTTGGACATGTATATTCAATGTTGAATGTATTATTAAACTATCAATATTGAAATAAACTTTACTTGTTGATACCATAAGTAAAACCTTGGTTTTTGTTAAGTCAATAAACATGTCTTTATTGCATAATCGTAATAATTGTTCAATTATGAGTTTTAATGTAAGAATTTTACTAATTTTAGCATCCCTTATAAAAAATAAACATATTGGTGTATCAAGGTACAATTATTTTTTATGCATTACATCATCAAATATTAATTTTTTTTCTTCATTTAATTGTTTAAGTAAACTATGATATTCAAATTCTTCCATCATGAAATATGATGATTTTGTGAAATTTTCATCTTTTAAAAATAATAATTTTTGGTTTGATCCATTACGTGATTGATGACAAAGTCAGATTGTAAATCATAGTGTTCAATATTGATTACGTTAGTTACACAAATTGTAAGACATGAATCATTTATTTCATTATCTATATTGTTAATCCAAATCTTGGTTGAATGTAATAACTTTGATTTTGAGTTTATTGAATCATTCATTTTCTTTATATTTGTGTGATGGATGCGAACATTAGACATCATCTTTTAATGGATGGAATTCATTCATAATGTTCATCCATAACTCTTAATTAATTTTTAATTAACTCTTAGTTAAATCTGAGTTAATTCTTAGTTAAGTCCAAGTTAATTCTTAATTAAGTCTGAATTAGATTCAAATTAACCCTTAATAAAGTTTGATTTAACTATCTATTAAGTTGTAATTAACTCTTACTTAACTCCTAATTAAATTTTAATTAAATCATATTTAACTCCTAATCAATTTTGAGTTAAATTTTTATTAACTTTCAATTAATTCATAGTTGATTTTCAATTACAAAGGTCATCAAAAAGTTTTTTTACTTGATGCACACATAGGAATCTTTTTGGAAGTTTCTTTAAACTAGTTTCCCAAAAGGGTGGAAATAGAAGTAAGATTTCCAATTTCTTTTAATATTCAACATTAGTCTTAAGCACGATCTTACACCATAACCTTCACGTTTATCTTGCACATTTCATGTTTTTATTTTTTAATCACATAATCTTGTTTTGTTCCTTATTTGAAAGTTAAATTTAGATGTTTCCTTTAATCTTTGTTTTTATGGTTTTCTATGTCCTTAACAATTTGGATATGGCATTTGATAATGAAAATAGATTTAATCTTAAAAATTTCATCATGTTGTTAACAATATGCATCATGTCAAGTTACATTAAATCCAAGTTGGGAATTTTTCAAATTTTGAAATGGTGAATATAATAAAACTTGCTATTTATACCAGTTTTCAATATATTTATATTCATTATAATTTATAAACCTAATAAATGTTGGATTTGCAGTGTTTCGATATTTTTTTCTTAATGTTTAAAAAAAAAAATTGTTAATGATAACAATTCATATTGATTAAAGGATGATTAATATATTTGTTTATGATTGATGAACACATCATATGATTCCTACTAAACTATTTACTAACATGAAATAATGGGAACATCTTGGATTTGTTTATTATAAATGTTAATGCATATTGAATTGTGTGTATTTGCATTATGTTCTATTTTATTCAATTGAACATCATGTTTCGTAAAAAGTTGTGGGAATTGGTTTTCAAATTTCTTTTAGAGTCCATTGAACATATATGATTAAACTTTATCATTTATGAAAGATTCTTGTGATCTTTCATTATATATTTCATGTGATTCATAATTTGTGATATGATTTTTTTAATATTTGAAAACACAATACCCTTGGCATATTATGAATTTTAATTATGCACCTCATGCTTAAACCCCAAAACTTAAATATTTTAACATGGATATGAAAAATATCATATGAACCTTAAAATTTTCTCCATTATTTAACCATTATTTTCATTTTCACTCAAACAATTTTTTTTGGCTAAACATAAACTTTTGTATAATGTACTGAAAATATTTACTCACACAAAATAGTCAAAATTCTTTTTTTTCCCCTTTTTTGTTAGATGTATTAAATGTTCGGTTTAAACAAGATATTATTTGTTCTTTTTTGTTAAATTTTTGAAAAAAAAAAAAAAACCATCCCTTTTTCCAACCACCCATCTCACACCACCAAAAAAATAATTCCTTCAAAAAAAATTATTAAAGAAATAAAAAAACAAACCTCAACTTTCCTACTTTGAGAAACAACCAAACTTCCCCCTCCCATACCACCCAACAAATAACCCCTTAAGATAGTCCCCCATCCCCCAAAAAAAGAATCACCTCTCCCAAACCAACCCAAAAATAACTCCTTAGAAAATGGGTGGAATTACCTCCATCCTCCCCTCACCCAAAAAAAAAAACTCTTTAAAAGAGCTCAGCAGGTTATGTCATATAACTGTTGTGTGGGTGTCCAATCAGGAAACGACACGTCACCAAGACACCCCATGCCACTGGATATGAGATCAATTAATCCAAGCTGATCATAGTACATTTTCGGAATATTCTGTTAATACAAAATCCTAACACATTATCAAAGTGGACCAGGATGATGATTCTAGACTCTTTTAATCCTTCTAAAACAGGAAAACCTCTTGTAATAAGAATACCAAAAAGTCACCCAAAACATTTGAGTGGTGCTCTGGATGTAAGTGAACTTATTTATTAGCTTCAAAGTAGCTTCAAAGTGAAGGAGATTTGAACCAAAGTACTAGAATTTTGCAGAACTCTTTAGGGAATCCAGGATTTGAATGAAGTTGAGTGTTCACATATCAACAGTAGTTACAAAAATAATTAGTGATTAATGTCTGATGAATTATCTTAGTATGGCACTGATCATTTTAAGACCCCCTTTTTTGTCAATCATAAGTTCATTTCATCATTCAAATAGCTGCAAAAAGATAAGAAACTTTGTAAGTAGTTTTAATGTTGATGTAAGCCGCATGCACCATCAATTTGCCAGATTACAATTAGACCTAAACAAGTTTTTCACAGTTTCAAGTTCGTCAATTGAGTCAAAGCATCAAAGCAAGATATCTTTACATAAGCACTAAAGTACAGGAGTAATCTATCTACTCATTTGCCATCATATCCTGAGAGTCCTCCCAGCTTCATCAGATTCCAGGAAGAAAAAGGCTACTGAGCAAATAGCCATGATCTTCAAAACTATGGTCAGAAAGTCTGGCGGATAATTCAATTATTTTATGCTCAGTCCCCACAAATCTTATTTACTGGAAGAAAGGAGGCACTACTGATCAAAAGAGAACATCTGCATGGGAGTTGGAATCAGAATTCTTCACGTCGGTAGAGACATTTCTTGACCTTTTGGAGTACTGGACAGGGCTGCGGCTCAGTTGGCAACGCCTCCCATGCACTGGAACAACCATTCTTTCAGCTGAGCTTGGAACGGGTGAGTTCTCATCAACCTCACCCAGTACCTTGCAGATGCTTGCATCAGCTGAAACTCGGGTTATGGAGATAGGTTGAGGTGATTCCACAATTCGCTTCCTATTTGAGGATGGCGTTCGATGGGGGCTTGCATGGTCAACTTTGGGAGACAGAATGAACCTCTTTGGAGATTGACTCCCAGGCTTGTGTATCTGAGACTGCATACTTGCTTGCGATTCCATATGCTTCTCCAGCCCTCCATTTTGCCTGCACCATTTTCAGATGAAAATTTGGTCCTTGACATCACTATAAATACCACCACTTTTCCTGTCTTGTTGGGGGAACTGTAAAAGAGGACTTCAATGCTACATGTCACAACACTTGCATCCAAAGAGAAAACAAGACATGACTGGTGACTTTTTTACAGCAGACCATATACATACGGCTGAATAATTTGCAGTCCTTACTGTTCCTTGCAAATATTTATGGTGAACGAAAAACTGAATGTTAGCTGTCAATTACTATCTGTCAACCTGTTATTGCAAGTATGATATTGGCTTTCCAGATACACCAAGAACATTCCACTGTCTGGATGGAGACAGTAAGACATTGAATACCTTGCAATTCATCATATTTCGGTGGGTTTAGGGTTTAGGGTACACAAAACTCTGAGGGAATGGACAATTCATTAGAGATGACACTGTAGATCAATATGAATTTTACCTCAGAATGGAATCATGGAACTCAGGACCTCGGCCAACCTCCTTCATGCTGATAACCTTCTCTTGTCCATTAACTGCCTTGTTACTGTTATCATCAGCTGAAGTGGTGGATGACATTTCCTCACTGGTGATCTCTCTCTTTGACTCTAGCATGATCACCAAGGACCTTAATCCTGAAAGCTCCACATTGAGCTGGTTGACTGCAAGATTTTTTGTAGAGAGGTCAGCAAGAGCAACTTCAAGGTCTGCAGCAAGACGGCATGCCTCACTCTTCAACTCCTCAGCCTGCATCCTCACCAACCAGGCTTCATCTTCCAACCGCTTGTTGGCCAGCACAAGCCCAGAGGTTTTCTCCATCTGTGGGTCTTCTTTTCTAATCTGCAAGGTTGTAATAAACATAATACTCATGTTAGAGAAAGTAGACATCACTGCCAGTCTTAAAACTATCCTGACAATTTTAGAAAGATTGAAATTCACAAGCAATCACAATCAGTAAAAAGGGCACATTCATGACATGGATCACTTTCAGGAATTTGCAGGAGCCCGCATAGGTGAGTTACTCTTGGCACTTCCTTGTAATTTCATGAAAGTTGGACAGTCATGCTTCCAGACAGCAGAGGCCTCTAAGACCTACAAGATCCAACTGAGTCAAGAGTTCAGCACATACATCTTTTTTGAGCCCTTCTCCATCAGGATAGTCAACTGAAAATCCATCAGCTTCATTGGTCAGCTGTCTGTGCTGCATTTCCAACTGTGCCTTGAGCTCCTTCTGACTAGCATGGGTGCTCTCTAGTTGGGCTAATATGTGCAACATTTTTGATCTCCTTGACAGAGCCTCCTCTTCTGCCCTGGCTAGATCCCCCTCTAGCTGCTGGGTCTTCTTCTCCATAGTTAGTTCCTTCTCCTCTTGCAACTCCAATTGAGCTGTCAAGTCAGCAATCACATTCATTGCATTGTCCAGCTCCAACTTCAAGCACTTCGTCTGTTCTGCAACAGCCACAGCTTGCTCTTTCCACTGTTCCATTTCAGACTTAGTATTCATGTTGATGTTCTGGATGTGCGCTCTCTCAGTATCCCATTCTTCAGTGGCAGATTCAGCTCTCTCTTTCCACAGGGCCACCTCTGAATGCAACTCCTGCATCAAGATCTCAAATTCTGTCTTTGTAGATGTGACCTTCTCAAAAGCAATTCCAGCCTTTTGTTTCCATGCAGCAAGCTCTCCTTCAATGTCCTTCAATGAAGCATCATATGCTGCTTTAATAGATTCAGTTTCTTTAGCAGAGACTGCTGCATTTTCCCTCCACCTCTCCAGCTCTGCTTGCAACTCCACTATTGAAGCCTCTAGGGTCATTTTTACACACCTCTGCTCATCAATTGCACAGGCTGATTTATGTTTCCATTCCAGAAGCTCTACTTGCAGAATCTTCAATGAATTTTCCATTTCCAGTTTTGCAGACCTTGCTTCTTCTGCACCATTTGCAGCAACTTTTTGCCAAGCCTCAGCCTTTGTCTGCAAGTCCTTAATCATAAGCTCAAACTCACTCCTTAGTTTTCTCTCCTGAGTCTCAGCAGTTAATGCTCTCATCTTCCATTGCTCCAACTCTGCTTGCAAGTCCTCAATGGATTTTTCCATTTCTTCTTTAAATGAACTTCCCAACTTAGCAGCACAAGCAGCGTCCTCCTTCCATCCCTCTAGATCTGCCTGCATCACCTTGAGCAACTTCTCCAGTTCCAATTTTGCAGCCCTCTCCTCTTCTGCAGAATCTAAGCTGCCTTTAAGCCTACTCAACTCATTCTGCAAAGCCCTGACTGAGCCTTCAAGCTCATTTTTTGCAGCCTTTTCCTGTTCTTCAGCTGCTGATGCAGTTTGCTTCCACTGTTCTAGATCACCCTGTTGTAACTTGATTGAAAACTCAAGGTGATCTCTCATAGCTTGTCCCTCAGCAGCAGCTACTCCTGCTCGTTCTCTCCACCCTTCAACTTCTGCTTGCATCTCCATAATGCGAGTTTCAAACTCCAGCTTCTCAACTTTCCCTTCTTCTGCTCTCCCCTTCCATCCCAACAACTCAGTTTGTAGTCCCTTCAATGTGATGTCAAGCTCATCTTTCACACTTCTTGCCTCCTTGGTTGCAGTTGCTGCTTTCTCTTTCCATTCCACCAATTCTAATTGAGCTTCCTTCAGAACAGCAACATGGTGCAGGACTTTCTCAGTCTCTTCCCTTAGTCCACTCTCTGCAATGCCCAATGCTTCCTGCATACTCAACATCTGAGTCTCCATCTCTTCAACTCGACTCTCTGCAACAGTCAGCTTCACAGCAAGAATCTCTCTCTCATTTTCCTTTGCCATGATCAGCTCCCGTGACTCCCGAAGCTGATCTTGTGATGTTTTTAGTGAAGATTGCAGTTTCAGCAAGCTTCTATCACGTTCCTCAACAGTGCTGTAAGTGATTTGCAGCTCACCAGTAAGTGAAGAGATCAAAGTCTGGGCATCTCCAAATTGAGAGGAGATCTCTTCAAGCCGTTCAATCTGACTCCTGTACCTCTCAATTTCTGAATTTCTCAAGGTAGACTCTTGTCTGGCAACCTCAACTGCTTTCTTGAGCCTCCTCACCTCTTGTTCCAGTTGCCATTTGCATTGCTGCATTTCCACCATCTGCGCCTCAGTTTCACCCACGCTTCTTTCCAGGCCCCTCTGCATCTCAACTTGGGTCTGAAGCTGCTCTTGAGCATTGATAAGGTCCCTATTTGCTTGTTGGACAACCATGGCTTGTTCAGCAAGTTCCAATTGTGCAGATGACAATTTTCCTTGCACCTCATCAAACAACTTGTCCTTCTCTGAAATCACTTGCAGTAAGCATGCATACTTCTCTTCATATGCTGCAAGGTCAACTGCTGCTTCTTCCATCTTTTTCCCAGATGTGTGCAGTCTGGACTCTGTTGACATAAGCTTGTGCTGAAGCTCATCAGAAGCAATTTCTGACCTCTGCAGGCGATCCTTGGAGCCCTGATCAAGCTGTTGTAGCTTTCCTTGGAGCTCCTTCAGCTGTACATTGGCCAACTCAACTGCTTGCTTGGCACTTTCTAGATCACAGATCAACTCATCCATCTTGCACTGCTGAGCAGAATTAACGTTCACTTCCTCACTCAAATGGTGCTTCAAGTCTTTGATCTCACCCTTCATCACTTGATGCTCTTCAGATGCTTTTTTCACCTCTGCTTCTGATTCAAGCAAGGACATCGACTTTTCCTCTAGAGTAATCTTAAGCCCATGCAACTCAGTCTCTAGGTCAATCTCCCTCTTCTTCCATTCATCAGCACCTTTTTTCATATCCTGCATTTTTAAGGTTAACTTGTCAATATCTGCTTGTTTTGCTTCACTTGCCTTGACCACACTGTCCAAATAAACCTCCATTTCAATCATCTCTCGTTCCTTATCTTGCAGATGTCTTTCAAGATCTGTTAGCCGATCCTGCAAAAATGCCTCCTCCCGCTCTTTCTGAGCCAAGCTGCTCTTTGCCTTGGCAATTTCCCTGGCCAACTGTTGAACAGCCCATTCTGAAGCAGCCAATCTCTCCTCCTTGTCTTCCACAGCAGCTCTGGATTCATGAAGTTTCTCCTCCATTTCTTGGGCCTTTTCTTCAGCAATCTGCAGCCTCAAGAGCATGGCATCCGCACATCCTAATTTGCTTTGAAAGTCCTTCAGTTCTCCTTTTGTCAGAGCAAGATTTTCTTCTGCCAATTCCAGATTCAAGGTGAGTGTTTGAATAGCCAACCTGTTGCTCTCTACCTCCCTGAGTAACTCAAGCTTCTCCTCCTCCAGAATTCTGGCAAGACTGTCAACATTACTCTTCTCAGCATTGAGAGTTTTGTTTTCCTTGCAGATCTCATGACTTTCTGCTTCTTTTGCAGTTAACTGTTTGAGCACCAGATCTCGCTCAATGCCCATGAGTTCCAATTGCTGTTACACAAAGAGCGATAGAAGAATTCAAAATCAAGATAGTCAGGAAAAATAAATATTACATCTGAAGCAAGCGAAGACAAGCATGACACTGGGATGATGAAATAGTGCACTAATTCAGCTATGATAGCAGGAATTACCTTCTGGAGCTCCGCATTTGAGACAGAAAGCCTCTCCTCCAATGTCCGCAGCTGACTTTCAAGCACTCCCTTAGTCACATTTGAGTCATCTTGCAAGCTGTGGATACTTGCTTGAAGGGAGCCATTTTCTGTACTCAGCCTCTCAACTTCCAAAACTCTCTGATCTAGCTCTGCATTCAACACAAGCATGTGCTTCTCCATGTTGGCTTGCATCTTGCGCTCTTCTTCCAATCTTTTCTCCAAAGTCATAATCCTCAAGGTTTGATTTGTGTGTTCCTGGTACCCCACCTGTAGCTCAGTGATGTTTTCTCTGAGCTGTTCCAGGGAGGCATCCTTGGCTATTATTGCAGCAGTAAATGACTCATTCAACCGCTGAACTTCCTTCTTCAGCTTCATGCATTCTGCTCTCTCAATTGACATTTTTCCATTTGCAAGTTCCCCCAGCAATGTCTGCTCTGCCACTTGCTGCTCAAGAGAATGACAGTGAGCTTCCAACTTCAGTATCACATCCTTATTTCTCTCCAAGGCAGCAGTTTGCTCCCTCAGCTGCTTCTCCTGGTCTATCCCCTGCCCTTCAAAGTGCTGGAGCTCCACGATCAATTTCTCCTTCTCTTCCTGCCACTGTCTCTCCTCACTGTGTAGTTGCCATAATTGCTGCTCATGCACCTTCTGAAGCTCTCTCTGCTTTGCCTCACGATGATTCATCAGCTGCTGAAGGTCTCGATACTGAGTTTGTATGTGCATTAACTGGTCATCTTGATTCTTCAAGTCTTCCAGAGTTTGTACCAACTGAGCATCATGGGCAGCTTTCATTTCATGGATTCTCTCATTCTGGCCATCTATAATCTCCAGCAGAGAAGCTTTCTCCGCCTTCCCACTTTCCGTCAACAATTCCAAGGCCTTGGTTATAGTTTTAACCTCCCCATGAGCCTCTGTCAAACGTTGCTCCAGAAGTTTTGCTTGGCATTCAGCTTCCACCTGGGCAATCTGTGTATGATCAATTAGCACCTGTAATCTTGTGAGCTCAGTCTTCAGCTCTTTGACAAGTTCTTCCCTTGCTGCAACAGTCTCATTTGCCTGGCGCAAGATCGAAAGAAGATTGTCCTTCTCTTCTGAATGCTTTTGTTCAAAATCCAATTTTGCAGCTCTCAAACACTCCAGTGAAGACCTGACTGCATCCAGCTCATTACTAAGTTCTTTTAACCTTGCTTCCTTGGAACTCAAACTTGCTTCAGCTTCAGTCAGACTCTGAATCAACAGATTCTTCTCTTCTTCCCACTCCAGTCCCCTGGCCTGTGCTACCCCAACATCGTTAATTCTTGCCTCCTCAAGAAGCAAGATCTGCTTATCTTTTAAGCCCAATGCTTGTTGAAGCTCACCATTCAGCCTTTTGAAATTCTCAAACTCCAACTGCATGCTCTGAAGCTCTTCATGCTCTTGCTCTATCTCCTTTTGCCTGATTTCCATCTCCCTTATCTGTCTGTCCTTTACCGAAACATTATTTTTCAGCAGGACAATTTCTTCACCAGTTTCTCGTTTCAAATTCTCAATCACAGAATGCATTCGTTCCAAATCAGCTGCAGCTTCTCCCATCCCAGTTCTTGCCTCAACTAATTCCAGCTCCAGAACCTTTCGATGACTTTGCTCATGAGCAAGTGCTTGTTGAAGCATCTCCAAACGACACTGAAGATCATGAATTAGCTTACCCTTCGACTGCAAATTCTCTCGCAAAGTGTCTATCTCACCAACCATACTGTCCCTCTCTGACTCCCAAATTCGTTGGCTCTCTTGGAATTCAGTCCGGATGATTGAATGAGCCTCCTCCAGTGATTGGAACTGCTCATTTCTCCATTTTGACTTCCCTTGCAACTCACTGTGACCTTCCTCTAGCATCAATAAATGCTCCTCCCTTTTTTTGTATTCTTTGAGTGCAAGTTCAGCCAAATCCCTTGCTGCCATTTCTTGTTTGAGAGAATTTTCTGTTGCTTTCAGTTTCACTACCAACTCTTCTGCTTGCTTCTTGGTCTCTGCAAGCTCAGCAACACTAACTGCAAGAGTTTCAAGCTCCAATTGCACCTAAGAACAAAATGGCATTTGAAGGTATCTCTGTTAGACAAGAGGGAGGAGACCAATGTTCAAATAAAATGACTGTAATCAAGCTGTGAATCATCTGGATAACAAGAGATGTGAACAGATGTACTCATTAATGCCTGAAAAGAACATGAAAGGAAGACTAAAAGATTCATGTGATCTGATCTTAATGGATTTGTCCATCTACCTTTATCAGCGATGTGGACTTTGTATTTACTTCTGCCTCAGCTGCCTTGCATCGTATCTCCAGCTGCTTCATCTGGTTCTTTGCCCTTCCAAGATCATGTTCCAGTTTCCTGAGCTTCTCTTCTTGTTCCTCACATTTCTCCTGACTAGCTTCTAAAGCATTGATGATGGTCTCTTTCTCCTGATGCCCTTGCATTTGTCTGCCTGTGTTTGCAATGCAAAGCTTCTCATGAGCATCCCTCAAATAGTTGAGTTGCTTGTCTTTGTCATTGAGCTTTTGCGTTGCTATTTGAAAATTCATTTCCATCTCATCAAATTCCTCTGCTTTCCTTTTGGCTTCACTCAAATGACTCTGCAATGGCTTCCAATCACAACTGTCAGTAATTACTTCAGATCTATCATTGACCAATTTGTGCAGTTCTTGAATCCAGTGCTGAAGTACAAGAGAATCATACCGTATGTATGAGATTTTACCTGCAGTAGCTTCTTCTGTGTTTCTAGCTTTCGAAACAGGTCACTTTCAGCTTGCCTCTGCTTTGTCAACATCTCCTCCTTCAATTTGCAATCTCTTTCCAAATCCTTGATGGCTATTCGGGCATCTTCCAGCTCAGCCTGCAACCTCTCTTTCTGATTTATTTCTTTGTCCTTTGATCGTTCAATCTCTTTGCACTTGGTCTGCACACACTCAACAGCCCCTCTGGCACCACTAAGATCTCTCTCTAGCTGCTGAATACGTTCATCCTTCTCCACTGCTGCAAGATTTGCAGAGTCCAGATCAAAGATTAGCTTTTCCTGCTCAAGCTGCCATTGATTTTCCCTCTTTAAGCCAGATTTGCAAGCTTTATTCTCCAACTGCAGCTGCTGCACCTGGTCCCACAGGGTCATCTGGCGCTTTTCAAGATCCTTGCATACTTGCTCCTTCAATGCAAGCTCAGCCAGCACATGCTCCAGTGAAGCATGCTCTTGAGCAGAATTTGTTGTCTCAGCCATTGTCAGAAGAGTGAGAACCAATGGTTTTCAGTTCTGTTCGATGCTTCTACCTGCTGTGATCAGATTCAGAGGATGCTTCAGACTGAGAAACCCTTGCAGCTGCTGCATTCTTCATCAAGCCTGCCTCTTCCTGTGCATATATGGAACCTTCAGAAATTGGTGCAAGATACTTACAAGCCCACACAAATAAGGCCACATGATTTTTACACATGGGGCTAAGGGGAGTGATCTCCACCACAATATGGAGCTGAGGGTGAACTCACATCAAGAAGATCTCTGGTGAACAAAGCAAAAAGACACTGGCCAACAAATTAAGTGCATCCTGACAAAAGCTTTGTGATGGAAACTAAGAGTTTGCTTCTGCTGAATGTGTGGGAGTAGACCTGGAATTGGATGACTCGCAGTTTTCTGGCTTGCTGTTAATTTTCCATCATCTCTCATCATTGCTGCAATGTAACTTGAAAGCAGTTGTGCCTGGCACTCTTGAATGGAGCACTTGTTAATCAAGTAAGAACTTCCTCAAAGCTCCATATCAACTCGGATAATACAACAGAGCAATTGAACTGCTGACAAGGGAGAGGCCCCTACCTGTATCAAAGGACGAAGTTTGTTAGACAACAATAGAGCTTTAAACATAGCAGGAGAAAGCTTCTTCAGACCACATGGCTACAAAGGTTAGTTGATCAGCGATCCCCATGGAGAAGAACGAATGCAGAAGCAAGACAGACTCAAACCAAGAGAATGTTACAAAAATCTTCCCCAGAAGGAAAGATTGGGGGCTTGGGAAGGAGGGCAGTTCAAAAGATGGCTGAAGCAGGAAAAGGCATCTGAAGAAGTGAGGGGAAAAAAATACTCCCGCCAGATGTCCAAGAGAGATCCAAATGTCCACACATAAAAAGAACAAACACAACATTGCAAACAACGATTCCAACCAAAACAAACATTGCATTTCAGCTCTGAGGCCATGTACAACTTCACTGGCATTTTCAACGACATCGCAACAACCCTTAGGCGCTTACACAAAAACCTGGCAACTTCATATGCATTCATCTTCGTGATTCTAGCTTTAAACCTAACAAGTTCATGGCTACTTACTGAGCAAATCCTTGCAACTTCTTCACAGGTAGAAACAAAATAAAACCTCGCTACATGCTCCATTCATGAGCACACTCACACACACAATAATACCCCTTGCAACTTCGAAAGTTATTCCCCCGAGGATGTACACAAACATGTGCATCACCGATTGCACAAGAACGATGACATAATAAGACAGCAATGGTAACAAATGAAGGTTGGTTCTTACCTGGTGAGAAAACCGTGAAGAAAGAAGAAGAAGAAGAAGACGCGACCTTCGGTGGGCGTCACCAAGACGATGACGACGACGACGACGACGACGACGACGCAGCAGACGAAGGACGCAGGCCGATGGCGGCAACGGAGAAAGGAAAATGCAAACGTGATGTGCGTCGTGTGCATACAAGCGGCAGAATTTCAAAAATTGAAGGGAAAGGGCCGTTTGGAGCTTGGGTCCCACCCGTCCGTGCAATAGCGCAAAACCCTAAAATAGGACCCATTTTGGACGGTCACGATTGACCCACTCGTGTGATAAGAATAATAATAATAATAATCAACGTTTCAAAAAAAACAAAAGTTTCAATCATTTTGGACGGTCACGATTAACCCACTCGTGTGATAATAATAATCAACGTTTCAGAAAAAACAACAAAAGTTTCAATCATTTTCGACGGTCAAGATCGACCCACTTGTATAACATTCAAAGTTTCAAAAGGGTAAAAAAAATAACAAAGCATAAATTTTATTATTGTTTGAAAACATAATTTTTATAATTCAAATTTATTTAAATACCTCACAACTCTTTTTAAAAGCTTGTCAAAAAAAAAATCGTAAAGTCTTTTTTTCCATGTTTTCGTTTTTTTTCTTTTATTTTGATTTTTTTTTTTTTTCCCTTTTCTCTCTGGAAAAACCTTAAAACATTGTCATTTTCTACAATTGAAATTTACCTGGCCGCATAACAATCAATTTTTTGAAAAAAGTAGAAAGTATCATAGCATAAATTTTAATATTGTTTTAAAACAGAATTTTAATTCTATAAATTATTTAAACACCTTTTAAATTATTTCTAGAGCTTGTCACCAAAGTAACAAACTCTTTTTTTCCCCCTTTCTTTTTTTGGTTTGTTTTCTTTTGCTCTTCATGAAGGCCCTAAAACATGATCATTTTTGAAACTTGCAATTGAACCCACTCATGTAACAATCAACATTTTGGAAGTTAAAAAGTATCACAACATCAAATTTATTATCATTTCTAAATGTAATTATATTTCTAGATTATTTCAACACGTTAAAAAGTCTTTCTCTAGCTCGTCACCAAAAAAAAAAACAATTAATTCCTTTCTTGCTTTCTTTTTTTTTGGTTTTTTTCCTTTTATTCATTAAAAAAACCCTAAAACATGATCAGTTCAATAGTCACAATTACCCACTCATGTAATAATCAACATTTTGAAAGCTAAAAAATATCATGTACCATAAAAATTATTATTGTTTTAAAACATAATTGTAATTTTAAATTGTTTAAACACCTTTTTCAGTTTTTCTATAGTTTATCAATGAAAAACAAGCTTTTTTTTTTTTCCTTTTTATCATTTCTTTTTGTTTGTTCTTCCTTTTCTCATTTGAAAAATCCTAAAATGGGATCATTTTCAATGGCCACAATTGGCCAATTCATGTAATAATCAACATTTTGAAAAGTAAAAATGATCATACCATGAAAATTATTATTCATAAAACATAAATGTAATTTTAATTATTAAATTACAAAAATAAAAGTTAGAGCAAGTCATCTTGTTCAATAAAGCCCATGGCCTTAAGCTTTACCCTACATTTATACGTAGATTACAAAACATAGGAAGTGGAAAGCTTTTATGCATACTTGACCTTAAAAGTTGGAGGGATCATACACCTATAAAATGAGCATGATTGCATTCCTACTTTGAAGGAATAGCCATAAGATCCCAAGACATTCACAAATACTAAATGTCCTTCTAAATACAATAGGATTTTTTGTCAAATGTTTGATGAGTTAATAATGAAATGCCATGTCAATAAATTTTCCTCAAAACTTGATTGTGTAAATTTTACAAACTGAAATGGTTGGGTTTTGGGTTTAGGTTTAAGGTTTAGGTTTTAGGCAAGAAAACTCTAAGAATTGTAGTGATGAAAAAACATAATTTTCAACATGTGATTTTCATAAGTTTTAGTGTGTTTAAAAAAACTATCAAATGAAGTAATGACAAAGCAAGCAAACATGATAGTGAGACATAAAATAAGCCAATGACATGAACCAAAACAAAACAAAATAGGACACAAAGAGCTAGACCTAACCAAACAACAAAGCCTATAATTTAAACAACCATGGAACATGACTGAAGCCAACTCCTACCATTGAAAAAACGCACCTCTTAAATGGGCAACAAGATTGTTTTTACAACTAGAATAATGACAACAAATTGTCATTTTTATTTTTTTTAAACAAATAAAACCATGAATATCAAAATTGTGCAATGTAATAACATCCAATTCCATGCATAAGTATGTGCAAGCTAGAATGGACAAATATGGAGATATCAAAACAATTTTTTAAACACAATTATGGATTATAATGTGTTTTAATCCAAAAAAATTTTAATTTATGAAAAGGGACTTTATATGAGTCTTATGTAATATAATTATATGCAATTTTCTAATTATTTGAAAATTAATGTTTTACCTCAAATGGCTAAGGCTTTTTAATGTGCATGATTTTTTGTGTAACAATACATAAACAACTTATATTTATGGATTCCTCATATCATAGTTATGAATCCATTATTAAAATTCATTTTTTAAAAATTTCATAAGCAATTCAAAATATGGATTTCTGAACCATTTCAAGATTGCATAAAAGTTTGAGGGGATTTCTAAAGATGCCCAAATTAAAAGAAAATGTTGAAGTCCATTACAACATGAATTTTGTGAAATTCTTGTAAATTTGTTTTAAAATGTTGTATCTTGGTATGTATTGGTGGGCAAACATTTGTTAGCTTTTGGAAAAGATGATTGTTTTTACTTATCGTGTTGTTGTCACTATTAAAATACATTATAAAAAAAGAATTATTGTGGACTCCTATCATGTAGTTTTGAATCCACTATAACTCACACATACCCACCCACATACATAAACTCTTAAATATAAATTTTTTTCATTTTGTCATAAACATTTATCCCTTAAACCCATACCCACCAATCACACAAGTTCAATCACAAATCTTTCACTTGTTAACCTTTATTCCACATTCTTGATATACATGCCCTTCTTTCATTCATTGAACTACAACTTTTCCAAGAACGGAAACTAGTCCTACCAATCAATTCATCTCAACAAACCCACACCATGTGACACACCCTACATGCTACAAAAGAAGTTTGCCACAAACATGGTTGTTGAATATGCCCCATCCATGCATTCAACCTATACCAACCACAATTTCCCAATTTCACCCCACCACAATTCAAACATCCTTTTTGTCACACCATACAACACACCGAACCATAAACATCCACCCAAAAACTTAGATCCAAAGGATGTTAATAAGCGTTAATCTTCTAACACTATTTTATTCTTTAATTCTATGCTTTAACATTTTTTTTCCCAAACATTCAAAGTTTGTAAAAATAACAAACTACAAAATTCAAACAATAAAACCCAACAAAAATATATTTTAGAACCCATATATGCACCAATGTTACATTTGCAGTAATCTGAAACAAAATTTAGATCATATGGAATTGAAAACACATTAGAATAACAAGTATAAAAACATCGCAACTCTTCTACATCAAAATCTTCTTCTCATCATCAAAACTACTCAATTCTTAATATTCATTCAATTCAAAATTCTTCCAATCAATCCTTCCTAGTTTCTCCCCATGAACATTAATTCAAATCATCCTCCATCCAGTCCTATTCAACTCAACTTCATGTTACCTACTATGTCTTACATTACCTTTTGTCCATTTTATCTAATGGTGACATTACATTTTTGTTTGTTATGTCCAATAGTGATAATACATTTTTGCCCTTAATGCCTACACTTCACATTCCCCTATGATCACATTTACTTTTAGGTTTCATGCACATGAATAAACCACAAAATTGTAACAAAAAAAAACATTCCACTCAATAAGGCTTTTTCAAACCAACAACATATTATTCATATGTGGGTGTCATTTATAATCGTTAAGTTCCAAGACATCAACATTCCTTTTTTTAAAAGGCATGCATCCTACACTCATCTTGCACAACCACCAACTCCCAACTCCTTCCCCACAAACTAGTACTCCAATCTTTGACGTTTTTCTCAATTTCAATCAATTTCACCTTTAAGGTTTCTATCATGAAGTCTTTAAGCTTAGTAAATGTTTTGGTTAATAGTATCATTTTTGTAACTTTTTGAAATGGATGGCATTGCCATTTGATAAGGTATTTAAACCCCATTTTTGAAGCTTAAAAGATCTTTGTCTTTTACATTTTAGGTGATTCTAAGGAATCATTAGTTCAAACAAAATCTTGATAATATTTTGTGGGTTTTTCATTGCTTGGAAAAAAAAATTGTTGCAAAAATGCATTTTTGTTTCAACAACGTCATCTTTTGAATTTGGTGTGAAATTTGATCTTTTGAAAAATTATAAATCATTTATCTACAAAGTAAACTAGTTTGTATTGTTTTGTTTATCATGTTAAAATCCCTCAAACCATGATGCTTCATGTTGCACGCTTGGTATCTTTGGAAAACTCTCAATGAATAGGGGTGCAACAACTTGGTTTGAGACTATTTGGAACTACAGTGTGGAAGTTATTAATTATTGAATCATTTTTTCAATGAAAACTAGCAAAATCAAAACTAAAAATTGTATTGCAATTTGGGGGCATTTTTGGTATTCTTGGAAAGCCCTCAATGAATCAAATTTAATAAATTTTATTTCAAAAATCTCATAAGTAAAGTGTGGAAGATATTGATTTTTGATTGGATTTTGTTACTAGAAATTCAAAAAAATTGGAAAAAAATTGGGTTTTGAAAGAAAAATCAATTGAACATTCAATGTGTTCACATTGTTGAATTAAATTTTTTTCAATTATGAAAATGTGAAAAATTAAAAACATGTTCACACTTGGGCCAACAACATAAACTACATTAATTTTCCATGAGTATGGATAGAAGGTTGATTTTTTTTTTTTAATTACAAAATATTTCTCACTACCTACCTTTCAAAATATTTTAAATAGAAACCAATTGAATTAAAGCATTGCATACCTTATGTTTGGAGCTTTAGGATTCTAAATTATTCTTTCAATTCATCCTAATATGTGTCCAACCTTGCTTAGATGTGCAATTTCAAAATCATGTAGTAGTAAAACCAAAAAAATTGGACTATCAATTTTTGTGTCCCACTCAATCATTTTTTCAAGTGGCCTTACCAAACCCCTTCATTCATGCTCAAATATATGGCCTTCAAAACACCCACATATGCATACATTTCCCCTACCATTTGCACTATTACATTTCAATAAAAGATGTACATTATTTTTTTTTCTCATTTTGTTTTTCAAGAGCTTAAACCTAAACTTAAACTACAATCCTTTCTTGATTACATTCTCTTCTACTTTGTGCACTATTACATTTCACTATAACTTGTTTGTGTTCTTGAATTGTTTTATTTTTGCTTATGGTTTCTGTTTGTGGTTGAAATGTTGATAATTCTTTGGAAATTTGAGGAAAAAATGATGGTCATTCATAGGAAAATGGACCTAATAAATATTGACTCATCCTTTTATATTTTTTGTTGCCCTAAACCACATATAGGCATCCCAAAACTTGATTATATTTAAAAAGTCTTCACATTCTTCCTTCCTTTATGGTCACTATTGACCATAGGGTGTGTGGCATTATTTATAGTCAATGCTAACCATAGGGGGGGTGGCAACATTAAAACCTTAATGGATACCAAGGAGGGTTTCCTTTCAAAAAAAATCACAAAAAGTTTTTTGTGATGCACATCTCAAAGACTTGCTTGTATTATTTATGAGCCATGATTTTCTAGAAATCATGTACATTAGCTAACAATTTTTACATTTTTGTACATTTTACAAATTATGCATTTATCATTATGCATTTTACATTTGTAAAAATTTATATTTCAATTTTATATTTTATATTCGTGTAGTTCTACATTTCATTATTTTATAATATTCAATAAATTTTCCCAAGAGAAGGAATGTCATGTTAGTTTTTGTATATTTTAATTTGAAGGATTTTACAAATCAATTGATTCAAACATCTTCATTTAATTCAAACAATTTTTTTTCATTTGGGTCTTCAAAAGGCAATAATTTTTATGTTCTTGCATTCGAACTTGATTCTTACATTTAAACCTCTAATCTTTCAACTTTTGTTCACCAAACATGTATATACAACTCTTCCTTTCAATAATGGATCCAATCTACCATTCAAAATTCAAATGTTTGTTTTTCACATTTCCATTAAATCCTTCTTGAGAACAAGAGGTCTCACACAAAACAACTCAAACTACTTAAAAAGAAATTTCTATGTCACATTCTATATATTTTTTTTAAATAAAATTATAGTACCCCATAGTAAGTAACCACTTGGAATTTCAGTTTCAATACATTTTGGCTTTTTTTTAATATTCAATGAAGTCCTCTTCAAACAAGACACATGTGTCCATTGCATTGGTTCTTTCAAGGTTTGTAATTTTCTACACACACAAGGCATAAATTATGTTTGCACCTTTTATTTTTGAATTGTTTCATTTCATGTTTCCCTACTTTTGGTCCCTTTTAATGTCATTCTCAAAATGGTTAACTTATTTCAAAGGTTAATTGTCAACTACTTCATCATGGTCGCATGTATGTTATGCCCATTTTCCATATTTTCCAAAAAAATTGTGTGGCTTCTTTCACTTTCATTCACAACCAATTATTTCATGCTTTGTGGTGGAGTGAATAACTTGTCATGTTGTGTTTATGCATAGTCATATTCACAATTGATATGAATTCCCATCCTTGTATTGTGAACTTCTCATAATTTTTGACTTCACATTCCTCGTCAACCAACAATGTAATGTGTTTATGTACAATCCCAACCAAAACATTGATCTACTAGTGCATAAAATGATGTCAAAAATGTGGCTACCCTCCTTTTTTACTTCAAAAACTAAACTTCACTTTTAAATTAATGCCTCTTTTCAAGTCAAAACCAACAAACTACAATTATAACAACTCCCTACCTCTTTAAATTTCAATCATGTATATTTATGTGATAAAACCTGTTGTAACCCGAAATTAGGTTACATCCGACTCTTGGATGTCACTGATCAGGGAAGTTAGGTCGTTAGTTAATTGAGCCGTTGGTTTCTATGACGGCTGCTTTTGCATGAGAAGCTTTGCTGGATTGGGGAGAGGAGTTGTACTGAGGAGTTTTGCATGACGGCTGCACTGAATGGGTATGGAGCTTGAATGGCGGCTCTAAATTATGACTAAGGTCGGCAATGCAATTATGGAGAATGGCGGCTTGGAGCGTGAGGGAGGCGGCACTGAGTATTGGAGAAGCTTCTAGAAGGAGCGAACGGGAGGCGGAAGAAAAGATCAAGGAGGGCCGTTTGAGAAGAAAAGAGTAGTGTGTTTGGAGTTAGGGGGCATAGTGAGGAGGCTGGACAGGGAGGAGAACTTAGCTGAGTTTGAGACTTTTCCGCTGCGTCTGATGTGTAGTTGAGCTCTGGTTGCTGAGCTGAATGAGAGGAATCGAGGAGAATGAAAAACAATATGTGGAGGCAACTTTAGGACCCTTTTCTTTTTGCATCAGAGCTTCTAATGGCCAGAATTGCTTGAGCTTTCGAGGATGTACATATTATGTGAATAAGAAATGAAGAATTTCCTTGGAATTGTCTCAATGTAGAGATGCATGACCGGAAGTGTGTGTTGTTGAATTGCTGAATCGTTGGGTCGGTGAGTCTGTGAATCGTGAAGGAATTAGGGAGAGTAGGAAGCCAGATTTAGTCTTGAAGATGTTGAGTTGTCAACTGATGTGAGATCGACCTACGCCAGGGTTCACATCAGATAGTGTATGTGTTATCTATTTTCATAGGACCCTCTTCTTTTGGCTACACTGCAATGTTTTGAATATTCATTGTTGCCATTGGTCACTTCAATGGATGTACTTAAATGAACATGTTTTTGCCACTGGTGACATTTCATTGACATTATTGTTCCAAGAAATGTGGATGTGAGTTTATGTGTTTTGCTTTTCGTCCATGAATTCTCTCGAAAGCTCCTTTGAATATAGTGGATTGGTCTACTTTTCCACCTTGTCGTCTCTTTTCATGCCTAACACCATCATGTTTTGTTTTGTGTTATAAGCAAGGACATGTGTTTCGAATGTGTTGTCTTCTAGGTCCAAATTTTGTCCTTGTCATTTTTTGTGGATCACGTAATCAATGGCTTCTCTTCTTGCAATTTGGATCCCCAAAAGATGATTAGACTACCTTTGAAAACTTGTTATATAGTTTTAGTTGGTCAGTTGTGTTGGCCATGGATTGTCTCTAAAAGCTTGTTGCAAATTGTTTAGAAATTTGATAATAAACATTTGAATTATTGTGTAGGTTGATTAGAGTTTTACAAGAAGGTTGTTCATTCCTTTTGGACATAGTTGCAATGTTTTCATGATGTCTACTTGAAAGAATTAAAATTGTAAAATATATAATTTGCACATTGACATTGCAAATCGTTGTTCATCAATAATGCATTTCCATTGTTTCAATATTGATTAGGTCAATATTATTTGCATGTAATTCTTCAATGTAGTTTCTTAACTTCTTGCATGCACAACTTATTTCTATGAACATAAACATGACGAATAAATGAAAACCATTAACATAACATTATGGCCACTAGTAAAAAAAATTAATTTGCAACTACAAATTGTGATTTCAAAACAGTTACAATCAATTTTACAACTAAATAAATACATTGATTGAGTTTTAGAAATTAAAATTAAAATAAATAAGTATTTACATAAGTAGGTAGGTAAAAATTATATGTGTTAAAAATACCTACCTACTTAGGATACATACCCTCCTAGGCTAATTACTTGCCCACCTACCTACCTAAATAGGAAACCAAGTATAAGTAGGAAGGTAGAAGGGTAGGTGAGTTTAAAAGAAACCATATAAATACTTTTATTTTATTTTATGTTTTGTTTTTAGGGTTAAGTTTCTTTGAATTCATGTCAAATGGCATGATTTTTAATGTGAAATAAAAAAAGAAGGCATCCGTGCAAGATGATATTAAAAAACAAAACATATGGGTTAAACCTTATGGTTACACTTTAGTTGCAAATTCAATTATAACCAAAAATGATTCTCCCACAAGCTTTGTGTTTGTTTTTAGTTTCTGTAACTATACAACTAAATAGGTAAATAAATCACTATTTAACTAACTAATTAATTAGTTAGTAACTAATTACTTAACCACCCATTCACTTGCAAAATTACCTATTGCATATTATTATTATTATTATTTAATAATTTAAAAAATAATATTGATCATTATTATTTCATGGTTCCCAATAACTAATCAATTGGTTCATAGTAATAATTCAAAAATAATTTAAAAATACTGTAAGAAAATAATTAATTAACATGTAATTAATTAATCAAATCACGAATTAATCATTAATTTTTTAAATTTATCTAATTATTTGGTAATTACTTATAAAATAATAATAGTTTTTATTTATTCAACTATTCAAAAATATTATTCTACCCCTGAAGAAAAACCTTTAAAATACTATTATGCAATTAATTAAATAACTAAAAGATAAGTATTAATTTATTATGTAACAAAATAAATTATTAACTAATTGGTAATTTTTAGTAATAAAATTTTAATTTATTAACTTAATTTGTAGATATTAAAAAACAATCAGTTTTAACAGACCATTAATATTAACTAAACAATTTGACTCATGAATCACTAATTATGCTTTATTTTATAATTATCTAACTATTAACTAATTAACTTTTATTTGATATAAACCAAAAGTTTTGATTAAGAAATATTAAGTATCTCATAGTTTAATACATATAAATAAAATAATAAATAAATTGCCACTTTATATTTAAGAAATATTAATTGCTTAAAAATTCAGTATTAGACAAAATTTTATAATTATGAGATTTATTAATTCATTAAGTTAATAATAAATCGATTTAATCAATGATCAATAGTAAATAGAGAATTTCATTTGTGAATAGTTTATTATTTATTATTCTATGGTTGAACAAATTCTAATTAATTATTAGTCAATAACTATTAACTATATTTCTTGATTAATAAATTAAATCAGATTATTGAGATATTTTATACTAGTCATATATATCAAATTTAATTAAATAAGGAATACTCAGATGACTATTATCCAAATAATTCTTCATAAATTTGATTCATTTGATTAATTATTTAGAATAAGTAGTTATTTCATAGGGACTAAATATTAAATTTAAAAAATTAAAATATTGACAGATCATTCATTGATAAATATTATATATATAGTTATAATTATTTATAACCTTATTGATAAAAAAAATTAACTTTTAATTAGATAATAATTAATTCATATTACTTAATTAATAAATTAATTGACATGAATAATTGATGAATAATATACCAATAATTAATTTTCATTTAATAAAACAATTATATCATATTTATATGACCTTGATATTATAATTTAATCATACCTTAATAAAGATGTTATATTTTCAAATGAACCATACAAAACCAAGGGAAGTTTTGACACCTTAATTAATATGCCATGTGACAATTTTTGATCGTGTCACAATTTAAGACCATATAAAATGAATAATCATAATGGATGTTGGAGATCCTTTTTAAAACAATAAAATCAGCCAAAAAAATTTCATAATGTCACATGTTAAATTTTGATGGATCAATAAAATTATGTCAACATGATGTTACCATGGTAGTTGCAAACTAATTGCATTAAAGTTGCACAATAATTGTTCTTACATAGTTGTAATTAAGTTGTTCAAATTGCATATGTATATGGTTTCACATATAGTGAGTTACATGCATTGCAATTCATGCAACTTGTCTAATAACATTCACACCCATAAAAATAGGTTGAGCTACAATGAGTTGCAAATGGTCATTGCAACTCAAAAGCCTAGTTGCAAGGCTAATTGCAAATCATTCCATTTTCTCCTAATGTTCATGTTTTCTCAACATTTGTAATTTCATTCCATCATTCAAGCATTGTCCTACCAATAGAAGATATCGTGACAACCTTATTTTGCTCAAGTATAAGAATCATTATAATTACATTCGAAATAATAGTTTTCCTAAACAATTGTTGGATTGAAAGGTGTTCTTCTTTAAAATGTTCATTAATGATGTTACCAATGGTATAATATAGTCAAGCAAACACAACCTAATGGTGATTTGGAAAATATTTCAATTATGTTTGATCATTTCAAGTGTGTAAAGGGATGGACTACCATTGCGTGTCACGTTTACGACCCTAAGTATTGTGAATTTGTGACCATTGTTCTTTGCGACATGCAATGAAAATCCACCAAAATCAATTCTAAGTTCAAACATGTGACCCTTCTAACAACTTCAAGGGATTCATGGTAGATGGTGCATAGGCAAATTTAAATGTTGTTAGAATTGTTTATGGGTCAATAGATCCCACTATTTATATGGTTGGGAAGGAACATACTTGCTTGTTCATTGGATTTTATCACTTGATAAACACACCAATTAGTAAATTGCATTGTAATTCCAAAAACAACATAAGGCATTCTGCCATGAATACAAGAATTCCACATCTTTGGAAAAGGCCAATGTGTGTTATGCTATAATTTGGTGGTGGTGGTATTCCTTGAAGGTTGCCATTGAAAATGTGGTTCACAAACTAAATAAGTGGTTGGGGTTTTGGTATTTTTGTGTTAAACAATGGGGAGGATTCATGTTACGTGTAATTTTCCATCCACTTTCCTTTCAATTTCATTTAATTTGTTTTTAACATCTTGTTTGTCATGTCGTGCTTACGTTGTTCATTTTACTTGTTTGTAGAAGTTCACAACAAAACAAGTTAATTTCAATACAAGAATTTTTCATTTAAAGAATTTTAAATTGTCATCAATTTTGTCATTTATTCTAGTTCACATTGAAAAAAAGTTGGAAATGACATGGAATATTCAATATTGCACATGGATTTTTTGACCAATCACATGTATAGGGATTTTTATAAGGTAACATCTTCACAATATATGTGATCAAAAGTACAAGTGATAATTATGGGATTTATAGTATAATTACTATAATTGCATAAATTTTAGTTAATGCTAGATTATGAACTTTCAAAAGTTTTTTTGAACCATTTAATTATGTTTTCACCAAATAGTTGTAAATACATATGTAATATGATTACACCCAAAAGACTAAGCAGATAGTTTTGTTTTGAATTTGAATTGCAATTCCAAAAACCAAGGACATTCATTGACCTCATTACCTAACCTTCAAAAAAATAATAAAAAGTACAACACAAACATCTTCTTTTGAATTACAATGAGTTAAAAAGGTTACATCATTTCCATTTTAACATGCCCTTGTATAATCGAACATTTAAACCTATAAATAGGCTAACAAATATCAAAGATATGTGGGCTTCTTGCATGTTGAATCTATGTCATTAACAAATATATAGATTATCACAACCCTACCTTGGGTTCATGATTAGGCTAGGACAAAAAGAAGGAAATGGATCAAAGGAAAAAAATTTAAGTGTTGAGAATGAAACATTCATCGAATTAAAGGTGAAAATACTTGGGACTCAAATCAAAACACTCCCAAGATTCTTGACATGAACTCCCATTTTCAAAATCGGAAGTTTTGATGAGTTCCAAATGTTTTGGGAAAGGTTTGGAAGGAGAAAATTTGTTTAAATACAAAAACGATTCCATCAACGAAAGATCTTGAAAAATTTTGCAACATAAAAGCTCCACCATATACTCAAATAAAAAGTTTTCTTGGGAAATTTCAAAAGTTTCTTTGAAGAATTGAAACACAACTTGTGTTCAAAAAAAATTCAACCATTAAGATGTTGGTATAGAACAGAAAATAAAATGAATTTGTTAAGCTTGACATAATGTTGACAAGTTCTTGATGAGATTTACAAGTTGAGTTATTCACATGTTTTTTGTTAAACTTCCCAAGAATTATGAGCCCAAAATTGTGAAACACCAAATTGTCCTAATTTTGGGAAAGGATTTTGATGGTCCTAAAAGTTTATCCATATGGGGATGTAGTTTCCATGGACACATGAAATGTATGTTATAAGGAAAACATTGCTTCCCATAAAAGTTCAAGCAACGCTGTGTTTATGTAAAACCATAGCAAGTCCATGATTCAATTTTGGTTCAAAATCACACTAACCACCTTCTTTGTGTAATAAAAAATGAATGCAATCATATACTCGAGGAATGTGTCTCACAAAGTATATATCAAGCCATCGCCTTCATTGGCTATGGATAGTAATGCATAACCTCCATGATGATGCAATTTCATGTTTATCTTAAATGGTATTAATGATAATTTTCAATTGTGTAGAAGTGAAATTATATAAACATAGGACACATGATGCCTTAATTATCCACAACATCAAGGGATGAAAACATTGGGATGACAAGGACAAAACAACACTCCTCACAAACACCTTAATTGCACAAAACTAAACTAATAATCATTTAATGCAATTTGAACTTAAATCAAATACAAGATCCACCATAGTTCAAATCAATGAAGGAAGCTTTATTTTCCTTGTAGTACATTATGTAGGTTCCCATGGTGAAATTCCTAGGATTCCAATTGTGTTTTTTCCCAAGATTGGACAATTTCATAATTTGCAAATTTCAAGTTTCATAATTTATGGGAATCTTAACCAAATGGAAAATGTGATTACATTTTTTCCTAGCTTGCATCAATAAATTTCCAACATTGTATCAAAAAATTTATTAAACATAACTACAATTCCATGTCAATTTCTAAATACATATAACATATCATCCCACATTTGTCTTGAATTTTCAAATGATTTTATAAATTGCGAACAACTTTGTTTCATAAATGAGATATCATTTTCCTATAACTCCTTTTATCAACAATGAATCATAGAGCAATAAATAGGGAGAAGTCTCAACTACTCAGTTTTTATTCTAAACATTTGTGATTCATCAATGAATCATAGAACAACAAATAGGGAGAAGTTTCAACTACTCAAATTTAACATTTGTGATTCTTATGGAGCCCCAATTCCAAAATTGGGAATTTACATTGGGAGTCATGGGAGTGTTTCACCTAGTGTTTCTAAACATTTTCCCTTTGTTTATGTGAGTGATGCATTTTCCTTAGGCATTGCATTCAATTTACTTTAGGTTTGTTTCAAATCCTAAACCCTCAACTTGCTTTCCACCTAAGAATTTTTTTGGGGTCGTTTTTAAGAGTTAGTCATAAGCCCATGTTAAGGTTATTACACATGATTACGCGTTGATTTCATCAACTCCCAATATCAAATGTAGTTGGGGGTTAAAAATTGTTCTTTTACTTATAGTTTATAATAATAATCAAGAAAAATATTATTATGAATGATGATGATTACTAATATTAATGCAAAAGATAAATTAATCAAGGTGTTTATAAGATGTTATATCCAAAACTCAAACAATTCCAACAAATACAATTTGACCCATTACCTTCAAATACATTTGTATAAAATATGATAATTTGAAATGATTATAATTTGCTGATAATTGTATGAATACAACCAATCAAAATCTAAAATTTAAATTTCTTTAATTCAACAAGGTTATTACATATTAGTTTAAGTTTTAAAATATAACCAAAAGAAAGATTGAGTATCTATTGCAACCCTAACTTGTGTTCATGACCAATTCCTTTGAAAAACATCAAAATGTCTTTCCTAAGATGAAAATAATTTAAAGACTTATATGTTATATCAAATTAAGTGAAAGATTGAAACATGAAATGAGTGCAAGGAAGTGCAAACACATTCCCACGTGAAGTGAAAGTGTGCAAAAGTCCAAGGAAGGCATTCCCAAGTTGAACTTCCATTAAAAAAATTTCAAGTCCCAAAGTATACTTAATTTTTGAATCAATTTTTGGGGATCCAACCTTGTCCAAGTTGAATATTTTTAAAATCATGAAAAGGTATTTAAGAATAATTCAACAAATTAGGGTCACATTTTCAAAACAAAAATCTATGTTGCATAAATTATTGTCATTTGAAGGGTCAAAAATGGAAGTATCAAGGGTAAGTGCATGGTAAGGTGGACCAAAAATGGCATGAATTTACAAATTTGAAAGTCCATTTCCTTTGTATTTATTTTGAGCCCCAAAATGTTTTTTGTAGTTAGGTAGCAATAATGCATTGATTCCAAGCGACTTTTTTCCATTAAACTTTTTATTCTATAAAGCCCATTAATTAAAACCTACTTGCAAAATTTCAAAATAAATCATGTTTTTTTAAAAGATGAAATGGACTTTTGAAAAAATGAGCCTATTTTTCACCAAATAAAAGTTCATAGATCATAAAATTCATTAGATACAATCAAACCATTTCAAGCTTGATTTCATTATTACATTTAAAAACAAAAACCAATTCCCTAAATGTTTTTGAAGTCCATCATATAACCAAACCAAAGTCCATTCATTTAATTGTTGTTAGTGTTAAATACTTTGAGTTTCAATTTCAAAAGTTCATAGCTTCTATAATTTATATTTTTTTCATACCAATCAGTTTCATTACATAAACATTGAAGTCTATAATTTCAAAATGAATCTCATTTAACAATTCCATGATGTACAAAACGATATAGTAATTAAAACCACATTTAGGTGGTAGAAAAATGGATTGTGTTACTCCAAAATTGGTCCACCCTACCATGCATCCACCCTTAAGTCCTAATCACTTAAATGACAATCTAAAAGGTCAAGTCAAGTTCAATTGAAAAACTTGATAGGATATTGAAAAGATCTTTTCAAAAGCTACAAGAAAAATTATTAAATCAAATTCAAATAATTTTTGAGGAAATTAATAATTGACAAAAATTGATTGTTTTGATTTGGGACTCCCACATTTTTGCCACTTTGATGTAATCCTCGTGGGGAATTACAAAGTATATTATATTGAAGATAATGATGATTTTTTGCAAGTTTAGGATGTGATGTGTTTGGTCAATATATGTGAACCTTGAGTTAGTATGTGCACTTAAACTAATTTCAAATGCATTCTCTTGTTTGATTTATGCAATTGGAAATGATCACGATGAGTTCAATTTGACAACCTTGTTTTAATCCTATCCCAAAACTATCATGCCACCTTATGTTGGGATGGGAAATTAGGGAACATGTTGAAGGTTTTAAAATATTTTGTAATGCATTATTTTAAAAGTTTACTTCCACCTTGTGGTAAGCCTTTGGAAGCATGTTAGCTTGAGTCATTCAAACATAATGAAAAAAACCTTTACTAATAGACCTTAAGTTTGTTAAATGGTATAAATGATAAACTTGTACACAAAAAAAAGTTGGAAGCCTTGGGAATTCAATTAATTTTTGCCAACATGTCAACAATAATAATAAAACATAATCAAATGGAAGTAAATGCAACTTTAGCACGTGGAATCAACCATTTGCTAGTGCAAAAAATCTTCATGGACAATGATGGAAATTATGTATATATTCCTAGCTGGATTCCCTATTATTATGTATTTAAAAACCAAGTTGTGGCATCAATCAAGTCATGTAACTTCAAAGTCTTGAACCATTGGAACACAAATGTTGTGTTTTCCATCTATTGATAGATGTATAATTTTGTCACCAATATGAAATTGAATGGTTTCATATGTGTTAAAATTTATTGTATTTTTTTTCAAAAAAAGTACTATTATAATAAATGATCCAAATTATCAAAACAAATACACTTCATATTCAATAACATAATGATAAATTGGGAAGAAAATATCAACCATATAACTAACAAAACACAAAAACCTGTGAGGAGCAATTTTGACAATAATAAGAAGTCGTATTCACATTCTTCCATCATAGGAATCATAAGGCTATTTTATAACTTAACAAGTCTTGGGTTTGAAAATTTTGGTGGCATTTAAACAAATTTTTCACATCTTCAAAAACCCATAAATATAATAAATCCTCAATAATCTAATTATACAATCTACTCATCCATTTTATCACTAGGAACTTAATAGCACAAAATATTTTGAAACTATACATTATTGTTATGAATTTCCAAAATTCATTCCAAGAATGTATTTTAAGGTTCAATACATTTATATATATTGTTCAACAAGATACATTGCCTACATTTTGTCATCATTGAATCCTAAGCAAGTATTTGATTAAGTATCATTCATTCATCAAACACATATTGTTCATTCATAAGGTGCAAAACGTTTACATGTTATTGGCTTATTCATTAATAAATTTAATAGTCAAATCACAAGATTGGATGGAAAAAATGGATTGGAATTTTTTATCGTAAAAAAAATGATATTAATGGGTGTTTTTATAACAATGAAACTATAAGCATCCAAGTGTTGAATGAAAAACAAAAGAAATCAACTTTGCATCTGCCTTCATAATTTTAAAACAAATAACCAATTTTTGTTGCAAAAAAAAAAGATGCATTAAAAAAATTCAAATGTTGAAAAGATTGTGCACATAAACAATATGATGCATCATTTCATCGGAGGTCAAAATGTTTTAAATCATTCACATTAGGTGCGAAATAAAATTTTAAAAATATTATCAAAATTACAAGAATAAGAAATTGGATTCAAATATATTCACATCATTGGATGGTAGCAAACTCAATATAATCAAAAAACCTCATTCAATTCATTAGTGTATCATAAAATTCGCATATCATATGGTAATACTACTAAGCTAAGTTCATATAGTTTGTTTGTCATGTGGACACACAATTTGAATACAAGGCGGTTGTTTTAAGTCAACATTTGACATTCTTACTTGTTAGGGTTCATTACACATTCTAGCTCATTATATAATGGAAAAAAAAAGAAGATAATAACAATTGATCAATTTAGATTCCATTTGCTTGGTGCCTTGCTTATTTGAAATGATTCACAATGTTATGTCTTTAATAATTAAGTAGTTTAGTATCTAATTGTTTTCATATGTTATCAATGGAAATCCTAAAAGCTTGAAGAATTTAGGTATCAAAATCATTTCATCACAATGATAAGGTAATATCCTTACAAGTTTTTTTCTTTTTTTCTTAAGAGGAAGCCACTATGGGACCAAGTTGTTCACAAAACAATGTAAAGCCTTAAAAGATTACCAATTCTCGATGAATTTTGATTACATGGATTTGATTGAAATATAAGTTTAAAAATATGGATGTATCACTTTATTGTGAATTTGTTTTGACTCCAAATTATGTTCTCACCTAAGAATTGTAAAAATCAAATTAAATATTGAATGGCAATATTATTTTGTTGCACAAGAATAAAAAATCCTTTACATAAGTGTTATGTATTACAAGCTATATCTTGTAGACATTTCACCTTCAAATTATTATCATGATGTGTAATGTAATTTCACAGATCACATTCATCAATGTCATAGCTCACCTGTAATTTATTTAGAAAAAAACTCATACATGTATAGAATGTTAATAACACACTATGTAAATTAAGCATATATTGTCTAATTTTTCATTCATGGATATATTTCATTCATGAATAAACACTATTCATCCATCATGGTGGACATTCATAATGAATAGTTTGAAGAATTTTGTGAAGGTTTTTCAATGTTAAACCCTACAAGATGTTACATAAAAGTTCTTCCTCCCTTACCCCCTCTCCTTTTAGAAAGTGTTATATATGTAAGGGGGCCCATTTTCCTAGGTTTTCCCAACATTTGTTAAAGTTAAAACTTAACTTCCTTTTTTCAAAATTTGGAATCATGTTGTTTTCATGATCACACATTTGTGATTACACCTTTCATCACATCTTGTATTGTCTTTGCATGAATTTCAAGTTTGTTTAATCCTAATGCATTTTAATGTCATGTCTTTTATTATTATGAATATATTTTCATGTTTAATTTGTTTCAATCCTCGTGGCCATGATGACATTTGAACCAAAGTTTTTGGCCTTTTGCATTGAAACTTTTCATCACCCCATAATTGAATTGAAGAGCTACACAACAAAGGAATGCTTGTTTTGTAATTATGTTGTTCATAGCCCATTGTCAAGTACCATCAACTTATTTCACTTACATACAAAGTGTCACCATGTGTTGTTTGTTCCACACTTGGTGTGCCATAATTTAAAGATAGTACCATCGTTACCCCATCCCATCCACACTATTGACATCATATCATTTCCCATAACATTATCACCTCACCATCATCATGCCACAACATTGTCGCAACACCAATAAGCCTTAACACCATTGCCATCATTTTTGTCTAGTTGCGGTCATCAACATCGGACTTTATCATCATCACCAACACCACAATCATGCCATTAAAATCCACCTAATGTTTTGAACACCAAAACCATTTAACAAAATTGGGCACAAATGGAGGAAACATTGCATATCATATTGAAACCTATGTAAAAGTAACAACCTTAAGACACCAACAATTATATTGAAGAGCTTAAAAGAGGGTGACAAGGGAGAGTGGGTGAAAACTTTGAGCTATCACTTTTGAGATCGGCACAAAAATTGTGTGTGACACTTCAACAACATCAAGAGGTGGAGCCATCATGGTGGCAACAACCATGGTTTGCAAATGTCAATCACAACCATCAATAATAACACCACTTCAAAATTCAAAGTAATAACAGACATTGCACCACAATGTCGAAGGCTATTGAAGGCGGTGTTTCAGTGAAAATTTGGTTGTTAATGACATCCGCAAACAACATGGTTTGACAAATTTCAACACAACAAAATTGAGCTATGTGCTTCTTGAGCAATTATTTTATGGGAATAGGCTTTCAATTCATTTGTGACCTAATGGGAGGGAATTCAACATTTAAGGTTTGATCAAGGTCAAGCACAACCTACAATGGGTTCCCTCCCCAAGATGGACCCAAACATGGAGAATGAGGGAAATACTGTTGTAGCTAAAGAAAGTGATAAAAACAAGCAAAATGTGCAGCAGACAATTGTGTTGAGGCTCATAGAGGAGAGGCAAAATGAATGCAAAAAAAATTCCGAGCCCCTATAATTTCTGTTGTTCAGGCAGCAACCAGGGCTAAGAGTAGCTTCCACCAGTGCTCAGTATGAGACCCTGGAAAAACTATTTCTCACATCCAAGATTTTATTTTATTTTATTTTATTCCAATCCCAACATAAACTTAACGCTGGGAGTGCAAACAGTTGGGAAACTAATAATAGCAACTCACCTGGACCAATCAAACTATCTAACCAATAAACAGCTCTGCTGTGCCTTTTACCAGCCTCAGCATCCTCTGGAAAAATGCTGGGCCAAAACCATTTTGCTGAGCCAATCCGGCATGTTTTAACTTTTCTTCATCCAATTTTCTCTTGCTGGGACACATTCTAAGCCCCGGAGCAGGAGCTGCTCCTATGGGCATAACTCAATCAGCACCTACAAACCATTTATCCTGTGGACTGCAAAGCCCAAGCAAAACTTTCTGGTCGAATCAATTGCAAAATGATGGATAAATCTCAATTTTACAAGGCCAAAAAGAAGAAGAAGATGACAAAAACATCCATTCAAAAAAAAATTAAAAATTTAAAGAATTTTTAAAGAATTTTAAAAAAAAAATTCCTCACACCACTACACAGGGGACAAAGCTCATGGTGCAACAAGTAACAAGTTGCTCATTAATGGCTGCACCCAATATGGCAAGTTCATACTTCATACCCTTTACAATTAAAATAAGAACTGTTCCATGAAGGTCCCAAAAATTGAACTCAGAGTTCCCATTACCACATGGTGAACATTCCTCAAATGGTGGGACCAAATGAAAACTACATAGTTTGGTAGTCTCTCCCACCAATAATAAATGAAGGAGGACTCCAATGAAATGAACCAGCACCCACCAGCACCAACACAACAAATGGATGAGAAAAAGACAAACCCCCAAGACAAGACTCAATTATGGATGAAAAAACAAGCCAAAATCAGTGCAGCATTTAATAATGGATGAATAAATAGACAACCCTGCATAAAAAAAAACTTGCTCATGGATGAACCCCAACACTAATAAAGCACTCAATTGTGGATAACAAAATAAGGACAACCCCAACTAACAAAATCACTCAACAAACAATGAACAAACAACCCCAAACTAATAAAGCAATCAATAATGGATGAACAAACAGCCCAAACCAAGAAAGCACTCAATTGTGGATGAAAAAAAAACAACCACAACCACTAATGTACTCAAGTATGGACGAAAAATCAATAATCCCAACTTATAAAGAAGCCAACTACGGATGAACAAATAATCAAGCCCAACTAATGAAGCGCTCAATGGTAGATGAATATTAACAAGCCCAACTATCAAAGGACTCAATTGTGGATGGAAAAAACAAGCCCAACTAAGTAACAAATAACTGAATTGTAGATGAAAAAACAAACAAGCTGAACTAACTAAGAAAGCACTCAATGGTGGATGAAAAAATAACCAAGCCCAAGAAAGTAACAAAGCAATCAATTGTGGATGAATATGATTATAAAAAAAACAAGCCCCAAGTAACTAAGAAAGCACTCACTAGTGGATGAAAAAATAACCAAGCCCCAACTACTTAACAAAGCAATCAATGGTGGATGAACCTATTAACAAGCCCAAGTAAGTAAGAAAGCACTCACTTGTGGATGAAAAACTAACTAAGCCCAAGTAAGTAAGAAAGCACACACTTGTGGATGAAAAAATAATCAAGCCCAACTATCTAAGGAAGCAGTCACTGGCGGATGAACAAATTAACATTCCCAAGTAGGTAAGAAAGCACTCATTTATGGATGAAAAAATAACCAAGACCAACTACCTAACGAAACCAATCAATGGTGGATGAACAAATTAACAAACCCAAGTAACTAAGAAAGCACTCACTTGTGGATGAAAAATTAACTAAGCCCAACTATCTAACAAAACCAATCAATATTGGATGAACAAATTAACAAGCCCAAGTATGTAAGAAAGAACTCACTTGTGGATGAAAAAATAACCAAGCCCAACTATCCAATGAAGCCAATCAATGGTGGATGAACAAATTAACAAGCCTGAGTAACTAAGAAAGCACTCACTTATGGATGAAAAAAAAACCAAGCCCAACTATCAAACGAAGCCAATCAATGGTGGATGAAAAATTTAACAAGCCCAAGTAAGTAAGAAAGCACTAGCTTGTGGATGAAAAATATAACAAGCCCAAGTAAGTAAGAAAGCACTAGCTTGTGGATGAACAAATAGGTAGGTAGCCCCGAACCAATAAATAAAGTGAATAAAAGGCACTTAAGATGTTGTGGATGAAAAAAAAGAAAAACTCAATGAAAAAGGCACTTGAGACGAAGGAATCTACAGTCAAAAAGTACGCAGTGAATTCCCCACCAACGAATTATGTCGTCTAACGTTTGCCTACCGGGTACCTGCCACTACTGCAACGGTCTTCCTGTCCCGCCCGCGCTCGCTCGCTCGCTCGCAGTGCCCTCGCTCGCTCGCAGCCCAAGCCCAAGGCAAACGCACTGTAGCTCCCCAAACAGATCATAAGAGACGGCAGGCAGAAAGAGGACAACAGCAACAAGAAGAACAACAAGAAGAAGTACGTTGGGCGATAGTACTTACAACTTGCCTCGGATCTTGGATCCATTTGCAACGGTGCTCTTGATCATCAAGTCAAGTCTCAACAGACCTTTTTTGTTTTTCCTTCTTCTTCTTCTTTTTTCTGTTTTGCCCCCCACCACCCCCCCGGCCACAATTTTCTGCGGCAAACAGCCTCTACCATGCTTCTAATCTTCTTGGGTTTTTTTTTGGGGTTTGCATGCTTTTCTGTCTCTGTCCTAAAAGCAATTTTCTTTCTCTTTTCGAGTGAGTACTTAAACCCCACCGTGTTGGTCTGACTTTCCTGCATTTCTTCTTCTGCGCATCTTTTGCCTCACACCGTTTCCTCCGCGCAAACCGACTCTTTTGTGTATGTGTCTGTTCATGTGTGGAAGAAGAAGAAGAAGAAGCTTTTCTACTTGATCTTCCTTTCTTGACCCTTCTGTCGCTTCTCGGATCTCAATCTCTCTACGTTGCTTTTTTTTGTGGTCTTGTTGGAGTTTATTATAGCTGAACGTTTTGAAGCCGTTTCTTTCTGCAACAAGACTTGTAGCTTCTTCGCGGAGTTTTTTTGGTGTTTAGTGGTAGTTGGCATTTACAAGCTTTTTTTCCTCTTGACTCTATTGAATCCAACGTTGTAGTCACCTTTTTTTGTCTTTGTGGGATGAAGGTTTTTGGGTTGGTAATTGTGCAATTCTTTCGCCTCTTTCTCTTGAGACCGGAACTTCAATCTTGATTGCTTGCTTGTTTTCTTTCTTTCTTTCTTTCTTGGGAGGAGGCAGCAGCTGAAAAAGAAGGAAGATAAACTAAAGCAGCAGCAAAGATGAGGCAAGAAGTAGGAGGGTCGAAGTGGGTGGTGGCGGTATGTGTTCTAGTGGTGTTCATGCTTGGCAATTGCGAAGAGAAAGTGGTGGTGGAAGCAGGGCAGGAAGAAGAAGGTGGAGGATTACCCATTCTAGACCAGCTGCTACTTTCCAACACACGAGACTGTCCATGTGGGGATGTGTACGAGGTTAAACAGGGAGAGACACTCCAGAGCATTAGCGAGAAATGCAACGACCCATTCATAGTGGAAGCTAATCCTCACATCAGTGACCCTGACGATATCATGCCAGGCCAGATGCTGCGAATGCAATGCAATCAGCTCAAGATCACTCTCTGTGATGTACCTGGCGCTCTTCCTCGTCACCTCTGCAGGTGAAGCGCAAGGTAAATATCAGGGATACATCGCAAAACCTTCCATTTTTAGTGATATTGAAGTCAAAAAAGCAAGCATTTGTTATTTGTTCTTTTTCTCTACTTATATTTGTGACCTACTTTCAACATCAC
>Ga0116227_10002580_pt1 | contig 40928 bp, 36 predicted proteins | sample S1TSphgellanicum_FD_89693 | JGI IMG/M metagenome (GOLD analysis project Ga0116227, IMG submission 89693) | Host-associated microbial communities from peat moss isolated from Minnesota, USA - S1T2_Fb - Sphagnum magellanicum MG | ecosystem: Host-associated > Plants > Peat moss > Unclassified...
TGAATTGATATTCGATATGTGATGGGCTGGGGAGGGGTAAGGGGGTGTTTGTTGATGAAATGTGTATACTCTACAATCCCCCTTGTTAATTGATTAAAAACCCTATTATTCTCACGTGAAGCTTTGCAAAATATTTAACAATAAGACTTGGTTTGTATGCACAAAAGTCAATATTGAATTAATCAAGGTTAGACCTGTGAATTGACTGGTTTGTCGTTTTGGGTCCAATTCTTAGCCCCGCTTTAGACTAGGAGCCAAGGCCAATAAACCCGAAGGCCAATTACAGGAAATTTTGAACATGTTTGGCCTGTTATTTTGGTGTTAATTTACTAATAAAATTATTATTTTAAATTAAGGTCAAGGATTAAAATTAATGATTTTTAAAAAAAATTAAGGTCAAGGATTTCTTGTGTAAAGTTGTTGAGGCCAAGAAATTGTAGCCCAAGTCTTCAATGTTTGGAATGCTTTTCCCCCTTTTTTTTTCCCCTCCCTTGTTATATAAGAGAGAACTATAACAAGAGAGAACAATAGACAAAGGGCAAGATAAAGATGGGAAAAAAATGGAGAGACGCAAACTTATACTATAGGGGTTGCAGAGTTCCATTGGATCACAAAGTATAAATTTCAAGGAATAAGTAATATTTTAGTGTTACAACATTGGCCCCAAGGATTGGGAATTGGCTCCTCAAGTTGATAGCCAATCCTTTTTCACCCTTGGGGCCATCACGAGGCCAAATAATCATGCATTAAAATATTGTATTTTAGTTTGGCCTTGACTCTTAGCATCAGGTGCTTGCACTAATTTCAATAGCTGCACCAATAGGATTGCTTGGTTTGGGTTCAACTTTGGCCTCAAACTCCGTGTGTAAAGTGGGACCTTAGTCTTGCTTTGAGGTACATATGTATTTGACTATGGAATTGGAACTTGAAAATTGACAATGTTTTGCAATTGGAGTCAAATTCTGTTTCCTTAGGAGAACCAGGCTAATGGTGCATTCACACTTGATGTTAAGTTGGTGTAGAATGAAAATCTAGGTGGCACACAATGTTAAATAGGTGATAATTTAATGTTAAGTGAATGCTAACTTAACATAAAATTTTCATAGTAAGTAGGTTTAAGTCTTAAATGACTAGCATGATGTTAGAGGACTCAACAGTAGAATCCCTAAAACCAAGTGTGACTACACCTTAAGTATTACTACATTTTCAGGAAATGTAACAAGCAGGTTGTGCATTGAAATCATGTGAACACTTCTAATTGATCATACAACATTGGGGGGGGGGGTAACCTAATTATCAGATTTTTTAAATCTCTGTCTCTACCTAATCCACATAGGTAGTAATATTGAACTCAGATTTCCAAATAATTGGGGTTTGGGAAAAAAAAAAGAAAAATTTGGCAATTTTTTGTTATAGCCAACATGGTGATGATCCACAGGAAGAAAGCTTAGAATTTAAAAACATTATTTCTTTGCTTTTGAAATTCAAAGGTTTATGTAGAACTTTGTTTGGTGCACCTATATCCATTTAAATAATTAAAAATGGACCAAAAATGTGGAAGATATGGGGTACAAAAGTGAGGGGTGTCAATGTTTGGTGATGACACTTTGTAATTATAACATGCTTGTCTTCTTGGTGATTTTCTTTCTTTTTTTTTGCTTTTGGAATTCAAAAAGGTTATGTAGAGCTCTTCTTGATGCATCCATAGTTGTTTAAATTGTTCAAAACAAACAAGAAATGAAGAAAATATGGGGTTTGGAAGGTGAGAGCCTCTTCTTTGAAAACACATTATATGATCTAAACAACTTTTGTAATTCTTCTTCAATGTTGTACCTTTTTTTTAAAAGTTCAAAGAGGTTATGTAAAGCTTCTTTTGGTGCACCCATAGTTGTTTAGATTGTTCAAACAAACAAGAAATGAAGACAATATGGGGTTTGGAAGACAAGGGTCTTTTCCTTGAAAGCATGTTGTGTGATTTAGACACATTTTGTAGTTTTTCTTTGTTGCTCCATTGTCTCTAGAGTTCGAAAAGGTTATTTAAAACCTTTTTTAGTGCACCCATGGCTCTTTAGATCACTTTAAACAAATATATATATATATATATATATATATATATATATATATAATTCAAAATGTTCGATGACCAACTTGTGTCCAATGATGGACATGATTACCCTAAACATTCCATAAAAATTTTTAAGTTAATTAGATTCAAAAGCAAAAGTTTTCATCAAATTTGAAAACTTAAATCAAATGTACACAAGATTTGTGTTATGGGTAAATATAGAACCTAACTTTGGGAATAAATTGCCCATGACTTTGGAGAATCCCAAGCATGGCAAGCAAGAGATTGTTGTGGGTTTCCTTCCAAGATGGAGCCTTTTTTTTCTTCCTTTATTTAAAAAGTATTATCCTTTTGTTGTTTGTTACATGTATGTACCAATGTTGTTTGGTTATCAACATCTAGACCTAACTTGTGGATACCAATAATAGATTTTATTTTATTTTTGGGCAAGGAAGGATATGTATCCCAAAAAAAATCAATCTACTATTGTAGCTAGGTATAAATAATTTTATTTTTCTCCTTCATCTACCAGTTATGAATATTCCAATTTTTAATTTTTGAAACATGGCGAATATGCACAAAGGTTATGTATGCAAAATTTTCAAATTTGGTTGTTTAAAAGACTATAAGCTAATCTAGCAAAACAAAAACAACACAAGAAAAATCCAAAACAAAGTAATGTGGGGGAATTGAACCTTAATTCTTCATAAAACTATGAAGAGCTTTGCCCAATTGTAGCACAAGTTTCCTACCCCTACCACACCCTCACAAAAACAAACCACAAAATTAATCATTGTCAACTTACAATTGTTCAAAGAAATTAGCTTTTTCAAGCAATTCATAATTCTCTTCTCCCAAAAAATCTTCCTCTTTTAAATATTCCTTTAAATATGTATTTGGTTTGCAATTGTAACATGGGTCATCAAGCTAATTTTTCACAACCATGATGATTCAATCCATGTTCTCCATTTATAAGCAACAATGTCTTAAAGTTGTAAACACACCTGCAAGATACACGTTCAATTTCTATTCATGAACCAGGGATTCCAATAATATGTTTTGCAAGAAAACCCATGTTTGGAAATCGGCCTTCACAAATGTGCCACCATGCTAGTGGATCTACACATGTAGATGGCAAAATAGGAAGTCTCTTAAATAGAGATTACTTTTTAATAACCAATGCACATGAAGATTCTTCAATTGAAGCCCCCACATCAAACATATTTTCTTCAAATTCCTCACCCACAACATCAATTGTTGCTATAGCAATAGATGCATTAATGGCAGTAGGGTTCATCCATTCAAAGCAAACCATTAAAATAATAACAATTATAACATCATATTTAGTGGCCAATCGAATGGCATTCCCATGTCCCAACAAATTCTCCATAATGTGTAAAGACTTGAAGCGCAAATCCAACATGATGGCCATCATGTTATGAGCCTACCCTTCATCAAAAAAATTCAAAAATTGCAAAAAAGGTTTGATAACCCTAACAACCTTTAGTGGCATATTTTTATGCAAGACAAGGATTTCACTTTCAAATGAATCAAAATTTCAGGCCCACCAAAAAGTGGCAATAATGTTGTTTCCATGTTCACAATAAGTGCAATAACTATTGTCAAAGCATTTGATAACAACCAATGGCCCCTTGATTGATTCATGACACATGTTGATACAATAGGGTTTAAGCAAGATGTGACTACCTCAACAACAGCCCACACTTGGGCTTTTGGCATTCTTTGCTGCAAAGCCATAACCTTCTACCTTCCATAACAAAAAATAATGGCATTTTAAAACTATAAACATTGTGTAAACATTATGACCTTGTTTACAAATCTGGTTTTCATGGGAGTTTTTAATTTTTGATGTTGCATCCTATTATGAGAACAAACCTGCTCCCATTCCTATTTCCATTTCCCAAACTTTTTGGTTCATGTAATTGTTTTCTATAAACTAGCCTATGCATCCTTCACACTAACACTTCTTAACTGAACAAAGATTTTGTCATCATTAGTAACATATTAACATGCCTCAAACATTACATGCCCAAAGCAAGTACCTTCATAAATCTTGAACAACTTCAAAGGTTCACAATCAATAATTGATTGTAGAGCTTTTGCCATAACAATCACATTATTACCTTCATCCTTTACAAAAGCAATTACTCGATGTAATAATCCATACTTCTCTAATAGAGAGTGGAGTTGTATGGCCATGGATTGTTCAAAAGTCTCATGAACTTCAAATAACTCTATAGTAACATGCATCAGCACCCAAGCTTCATTCAAAAAATTTATAACTAGAACAAATGTGTCAACACTACCACGAGACATCCAAAGATCAAAATTGGCTAAAACTATTGCTATAGTTTTCAAATTTGGCAAAACATGCTGGTCCAATGTTTTTTTCACCATTGCAAATAACACTTCTTCCATTAGAAAGGACCAATAAAGAAATTGAACTTAGGGACATTGACGTAAGACCAACCTCTAAAGCCACATGTTTTCACAAGAGGATAATGGCCTATAGCCTTTGCAAATGTACAACAACAAATCTTCAAAAAACTGTAATTGAACATCATCAGTTTTTTTAATAAAGATTTTTGACACCAAAAAATGTTGTAATTGCACATCTAGAAAGACTTGTCCTTTTTTTCTTAATTGTTGAGTATGATCAAATAATTACCACCTTCTCATTACAAATATGCTTCTTCTTTGCCCATAACTTTGGATGTGCAGTCTCCACATGAGTCTTCATGGGAGTTATGCCATTGGTTTTGTTTTGTTTTATTTTATTAGATCTTTATGGAAAACAAATCAATTTCAGATTTTTAATTAGATCTACAAATGATGCATTGCAACATTTGTAGGTTCTTCAAATCCACAAGATGATTATCATTTACAACAAAAAATCCCCAACATATAAAGATCCAACCATGAGACCTTTAAACAATTGCATGTGCTTCTATGGTTTCAAGTTGGAAAACATTTGAATTTGGCACATTACTACCAGTTTGAAGGTGGAAACTTTCTATTTAAAAATGAAAATGTAGTTATAGGTGTTTGAGTGTGGGGGAGTTAATGCATTTTCATCAACTTCGCCCTCATTTTCAATCATGCAAAATTTTATTTCTTCAGCCATCAAACAAACAAACAAAATGCACAATGCACCTATACATAACAAAGAAGACACACTAAGACACACTAAAACAAAATAGACTTAATTTCAAGCTTCCAAAAACCAAAATAAATAAATCAAAGGTTTAGGGTTTGGGAGTTTACCTTCACTATGAAATGTAATGGTTTCTTGTTGTTGCATGTTACATCCAAAGTCCAAAATGTGGTTGCTGTTGCAAGTTGTGTCCAAAACCTGGAAGTAAACTTGCACAAACACCAAGCAACAAAAGCTAAAAACACAACCCAAAAGGAAATGGAGAGCACAACGTTTAGAGCAAAACCAAGAAGGAAGCACAAACGTAAAGTGCAAAACACATAACATAAAGTTACAAGCAAAGTTCAAAAGAAACACATAATGCAACATTGGGAGTAAAGCCAAGAAAGTATTGTGCTTGAAAAAACATTATGTTGAAAAAACAATGCCAAAAAATCATGGTCCTTGATAAAAACAAATCTAAAAAACCAAGGTCCTTGAGAAAGCATAGTGCCCAGAAACAACGTTGAAAAACCACAATGCTTGAAAAAGCACACTACCCACAAACAACAATAATAAACCATAACACTTGAAAAAACATAGTGCCCAAAAACAATGCCGAGAAACCACACTGCTTGAGAAAGCATAATGCCCAGAAACAACATTAAGAAACCATGATGCTTGAGAAAACATAATGCCCATAAACAACAATGAGAAACCATGACATTTGAGAAAACATAATGCCTAGAAACAACATCAAGAAATCACGGTGCTTGAGAAAGAATAGTGCCCAAAAACAATGTTGAACAATCACAGTGCTTGATAAACAAAAAAGAAGGTTTAGGGTTAGGAGCTTATTTTACTATGAAGAACTTTATCAAGTTTCTTCAAATTGCACATTGCACCTTTTGAAGTTGCATCCAAAACTAAACTTAAACACAAAAAGAACAAAACACCAAGAAACCAAAGTACTAAACATTAAGAAGCAAAGCGTCAAGCACAAGAAAAGAAAGTGCCAAACGCTAAGAAAATAAAGCACCACACACTAATCTACTGAAACAAGGAACTTGAGAGTGCAAACTTGCAACTTGAAGCAAAGTTAAACACAAAACACAAAATGCAAAAACCACAATGTTGAAAGCTTGAGAGTGACAAGTTTTTTGTTCCTCCTAAACTTAAACCTAATTGAAAAGCTTAAACCCTAAATGAAATACATATTTGACATTTTTTAAAACCCTAATAATTGAATATCAACTTTTGAAAACCCCTTTGGGTAAATATGGTTAAAGATAAAGATAACACTGCAATTAGGCATCTGATGGTTGTGCACATAGCCAATTATGAAAAATATTTTAAAAATCCGGATATGTATGAATACATATCCAACCATTATGCATATGCATATTTGAATGAAATTGGATAATCAGACAACATTGGTATGTACCATATACCCATGTTGGTCTAGAATAAACTTTTGAACATATTAAACTTGTCTTAACATTGAGTCAAAGTATTGATTTTTGGTTAAGTTCCAACCAAATTGTTTCCATTATTTGGATTGATGTTTGACATTAAGTAATTTTTTAACAAGCAAGCCCAAAAAAATAAAAATATAACCTTGCATTTTCAATTTTCTAGAGAATCAAACTAATGTATAAATTAGACTATATACCATGCATAAGTTTATAAATCGGACTAACATTAGTATGGATTATTAGTTCATGACAATGGCATGTATAGAAACATACATGATCCTTTTGTTGAAATTTATGCATTCAACTGATCATTCCTAGCTAAAGAAAAATTTCACTATCATTGCATGTAATCCTTTGTATTTTGAAATTTGAAATGTCTTAATTGACAAGTAGCATTGGGATATCACCCAAGTAACAAGTCATATGATGTTACTTCAAGTTCTTTAAAGTATAGCAAATAAGGAAAAGGTTTTTCATTCACTTTATAATTATTGACAATATTCAAAATCTCAATATTTCAAATTCAATCTTTTTGAGATAATTGCCTATGACATTGCATGTACACAATGGACAATTCTAGCAAAATAAGGAAGAGAATCTCTTTGGGCATAAGCATGTTAAAGTACACAACTAAATCTCCTTGGTAGTCTACTTGATAAATAAAAAGAAAATAACAACAAAATCCATCATAAACCATTTGTATGTGAAATATTTTTATTTGAATGATCAAAGACAAGATAGTTCTTCACTATTGTGCAGTAACTTTCAAACTCCACATTGTAAAAGTAGGTTGAAAGTAGATTTTTAAAAATACAAGTAGATTTTCCAATCTACTTTTGATCTACTTTTTGTAATGTGGGCTTTTGTAAAGTATGTGGTAAGTAGGTTTTAATAGAAAGATTTTCTATTTTCTATTATGGCCACCCCTTAAAATTATAATGATATTTGTATCTCCAAAACAACTAAGTTTTAAAAGTAGACTAAAAATATCCTCATTTACAAATTTACCACTTGGCAAATGGGGATATTTTTGGTTTACTTTTTAAAAAAATTAATCCTAATTTTTAAAAAAGTGAATTCTTATAGTAATAATAGAGTTGTGGGATGTTTTATAATTATATTTCCACCAATTTCTATGCTACTTGTTTGGTTTTATATGCATGATATAGGGTAAATCTAGAGACATTCATTTTTTTTATTATACTTTACCATGCCTTTACCCCTTTAGCAAATGTGTCAAAGTTTTGCAATTGTTTTTCTAATTTTTATTTTTTTTGGCATAAATGAAAACGTTCATTGTAAGTAGAAAAGAAAATACGAACCTTGTGAGGGGGAATGCCACCACACACTCAAGGCATGCAATTAATTAATGAAACCTCTACAAGGCACATCATGGTGCCATTCAACAAATTTGTCAAACTTGGCACATATAACATTTGCCAAATCTATCTTCATCCCTTTAGTAAGGGAAAACTTTATAGAACATTTGTCCCACTTAGCTTTGCCATAGTTGATTAAGGCTTCCCAAATAGTTCCTTGGACATTAAAGTAGTCCCACCTAGCATTATTGAAGACCAAATCAATCCGTTCAATCCAAATGGTCCATATTACAATGCCTCTAAACATGGACCATAATTCTTTAACCACCAAAAAAATGTCTTGGGACTTTGGTAGCAAATATGCAATTTGTTTCCAATGCATTGGAGTTGGTTGTTGGGTTAGCCTAAGGTTGTGTAATATGGATTGCGTAATTTCCTTTGTGAAGTCCCACTTGCATCAAATAGGTGTGCATTCCTAAAATTTGTGCACAATAGATATTTCCCCAATGGCACATATTGGGCAAGTTCAATTGATTGAAACATTCACCTTTGCTTGCCATTTATTCATTGCAACTACCTTGTTCTAAACTACCCATATGAATTTGACCATTTTGCATAACCATTTTATTTTATATGTTGGACCACCTTAACTTAAAGTTTGGGAAGGAGAAGTTCAACTCATCATTTTTTTGTGATTTTAGTATTTGGTTTAGAACATTTTAACATTTTCCTCCTTAGTGCTATAGTACAAAAAAGAAGCAACTCCCCTCCTTCCCATGAATAAGCTTTTGGGTCAAGTTTATTATCCCTACTTTACCTCCAAAGCTAAGGAAATGAGCCTTTTGTGGGTCCCTTATCTCTTCTATCACCTTGATATGTGCTACTTTGCCCTCACAAAACCTAGAGGCTTCGACAATTGTATTTTTTATTTTTAGGAAGGTCATGGTTTCTAGACTAAACCCAATGGAGTATAACTTCACCTCCCAAGGGATGTTCAATTTTTGGTTTCCTTCTTCACACTTTGGTGTGAATGTAAAAGAAGTTTGGCACACCAAGGAGGGGAAGAATTTGTCATCCTTGTATAATCTAATTCATTTCCTAGTCAAACATCCACATCATGAGATCTTTTTAGCCTATTCCATTTCTCTTTTAGTTTAGTTACAATTCTATATATCTTATTTGTTCCTTTGAAAACATTGTGAACTTCTCACAAATTTTGTCTTTAATAATAAACCTACCAGCATTAACCGTCCATCTTAGTGAATGTAATTCAATAGTTTTCTCTTTTGAAAAGCTTTCATCCCAAGATTGGATTGATTTACTCCACCAATTTTTTTTTGGCAAGATCTCTTTCAAAACATTTTTAACCATTTTGGCTTCGGTTTTATTTACCCTATTCCAAAGCATAGAGCCTAGGGCTCACTTATGGTTCTTTTGCACACACTATTTTAGGTTAGGTAACCATTTGCCACTTTTGTGAAGTCAATAATTTTTTAAGTGACATCTTTTGGAATTCTTGCAGATTAGAATCCCCATGCTCAAGGGCATGTAATACCCATTCAGATAGGAGTGCATCCATTTGCTCAATTAAATCCACTAGCCTTAATCGACCTTTTTTTTCCTTTGCATAGCATTGATCCCAAACAACCTTATAACAACAATTATGGGTAGAACCAACCCAAAGGTAATTCTTAAGCAACTAGGTGGTTTTCTAGATGCTTTTTTTGGTTCAACAAACTAACATGAGGTGGACGACATGTTGTTTATCGCTACTTTCTTACTTGTCAAAGAAAGTTTGGCAATTAACAAATAACTTAGTTTTTAACGAATCTTTTCTAGGAAAAATCTATTTGTTTGAATCAATTCCATGGTAAAATGGAAAGGGGTTCCAAATAATTTTGATATAGTTTTCAAAGGGGCCCAAGTCCATTTAAATGTCTTGGTCTAATCTAGCCTACTTCCTTGCATCATTCCTAGCCAAAATGCAATTGACTTGAACTCCTTATTGAAGAGGTTTAAAACAAGGCAAAATAAGTCTGGAACTTGTGCTAGAACCTTGATAGAAACTAACATGTGAAGCTTTTATCATAAAGCTTGTATCATTTGCATGTTGGGTTATCAAATGTTACCTTTCAGATCGTGGGAGTTGGAACGTTTGGATTTTTTTGGCAATAAGTTGCTTTAGGACCATGGCATTGAACACTTTCCCTAACAATTAAAAGCAAGCTTTGGCAACCTTGTCGTGCCTCTCTTTTGATTGAAAATACTTCAAAAGCCTTTTCATTAACCACCATGCTAACGTTGGCTCCTAAGAAAAATAATTTTGTCATGTTAATAAAAAAATTGTTAGAATTTCAAGCTTTTCCATGCAACCAAATAAGAAGTTCCAATCCACTTTGTCAAATGCTATGGAAAAAATTGGTTTAAAGACTATTATTGATTGCTTGGTTTTCTTAGTCCATGAAGTTGTTTAATGGGTTAAGAGAGTACTTTTAAGGATATGAGTGATAACAATGTTGATTGATCTTGAACTTTCTCCTTTGCCATTGCACCCATAGTTGAAAATAATTCATCCTTAGTTGCAGGTTTGGTTAGCTATTGCTTTGTGTGTTTAGGGACTTTGTTTTTAAATTCTCAATAAACATGTTATGGGTTTCTTGAAGGATCTCATCACCCTCTCCTTTGGTGTAAAATTTATGGTGCATTCACACTTGATGCTAAGTCAATGTTAAATGAAAATCTAAGTGACATCCTAGGTGGCACACAATGTTAAATAGGTGATAATTTAATGTTAAGTGAATGCTAATTTAACATAAAATTTTCATAATAAGTAGGTTTAAGTCTTAAATGACTAGCATGATGTTAGAGGACTCCACTAAAATCCCTAACACCAAGTGTGAATGCACCTTTAGAGTAATATTTTTTGCATCACTCTTTTAATTTAGATGGGGAGGAGACAATTAAACTAGACCCAATATTCCTTCAAACCTTGTTTCAAATATTTATGTACTAGTGACATTTTGGTTATCCATGACTAGAATATTTAAGAAGTCTTTTAAGATGAAAGATAAATAAATAAGCAACTTCATAATAACAATTTTGGGGTAGGTATAATTTTTTTTAAAAAAAATTTGATATAGAAAAATTGGCATTGTTTCCCCCAAAAAATGAAAAGATAGTCAAATTTAAACTAGGAAAAAAAGAAGAAAAAACCTTTTGCTAAAAAATTGACAAAATTTGTTGGAAAAAAAGACTCCTTCTACTTCTCATTATTTAAATTTTTTTGAAATAATGTTTTGTGATTTATAGACTTTGAATTTTCACCTTTCAACCCTGGATGAATTAAATTTTTTTGCCCACATGTATTTGCCAGTTTCCTATTAAAGGAAAAGGCTACCCATATATAGGTATCAAAATTAACACCTGCCTATCAAACTTTTAATTTTTTTGGTGATGTTGCTACATTGGCAATCATCCATAATGAGATTTAGCCATGTTTGGCTATAAACCAGTTATGAAAGTATAAATTTAATAAAATCATTTTATATGCTGGCTACTTGCTTGTGTAGAAACATGGTGATTTCTTTTTGTTTATCTGGAAATTTAAAAAGAGGGAATATTTGACAAAATATTATTTTTTGAATGTTTTTGGCCAAATGGCAAAAATTAGCCAAAAAATAAAAATTCTGCTGCTTATGAGATTTAATTTCCATTGCAGGATTTTTTTTAATTGATTTTTTTATCCCAGTTATCCAAATGTTTGCATCAATTTGATTTCCTTGGCTCCATTGCTGAAAACAACACATTCTATAAATCTCATCCATTGAACTCTCCATTTTGATGCCATCAAGTCGGATGAACCCCAATTTTAGAACCCCTGCCCAGACTGGTACACTTTCAGAACCCTCCTCAGCTATGGGGAGGTAAGCTGGGGTACAAGAAACCAATGAGAAAATGTGTCATGTCCACACACCATCCATCCATGGTGGGTGCTGGTTCACTCTGGCAGCCACACAACAACAAAACACTTTCATCCACCTTTGCATAATGGTACATCATTTTTGGTTTAATTTAATTTATCAATATATAATTTGGGTTAGTTTCCAAGTGAACCTTTGTGTTCCAAATCAAGGACCCATTTTTTTTGTGTTCCAAATTGTGAAAAATCCCTCTCAATGAAAAACTCTTGCCAAAATTTCTTGAATTCCTTAGAGAAAATAATATATCAACTCACTTATAAATCTTGAAACCAAAACACACAAAGATGGGAATTTATTTTGAAAAAAGAGAGAGAGAGAGAGAGAGAGAGAAAGAGTTGGTTGTAGGGGAGATTCCCATTCAAGTGCATTCTCTTGATGGAGGGGCAACCGAGGGTGTTCCCAAACCTCAGGAGAACGCACATGTATGGGAACCTCCCCTTATGTAAACAACTTTCTTTTTTTCTGCTTCTTTCCTGTTTCATAGAAAAGAAATATTTCCATGGGAACATGGGAACATATAACATTGGGGAGCTCCCCCCGGCATAATGCCCTAGGGTTCCTCTGCTGGGGGAGATCCCTCAAATTACACATAGAAATAAAAAGGGAGTTTTTTTATGGTCTAAAATATTATTTATTTGATTTATTTGGAACTTGGTGATGCAAAAAATCCAAATTTAATTTTGAAATTTCATTTAGGGGGGAACATTTTGTTTATGGAAACGTTCCTACCTGGTGGGTATTATGAGGTAGTAGGGGAAAGGTTTGTATATCAGTGTTGTGCAATGTATATTGTTTAATATTTCATTGAGTGTACGTGACATAATGAAATTTATTGGCCTTACGTACCAAGGCAAGGATATTGTGTTTAGATTCATGCTAGAGTATAGTAGCTTAATGGATTTTGGCCCCTAGGTAATAATAATAGGTCTATTTTTATATGCAGATTTTTGAAAGATGATATTTTTCGGCTTGTGTTGAAACTTGAGATTAGTTATAGAGTTATAAAATCTTGAAGGATTTTGGTTTCTTTTAGAGGATTTTTTGAAGATTATAATTTTTGCATTGTGAAATATTTGAGTTTCCATAATTCTTCTGATACTTGCCTTAAGATACTTTTTCATGTAAATGCAAAGGCCCACAGTGTGACACACCCCTTGTTTACATTTCATGAAAGTGTATAAGGTTCATTTACACTTGTGTAAATGTATAACATGGTTCATGTAACTATACAACCATGTAAGTCCATATCATGCCAGTGTAAATCATGTGATTGTATTTGTTTTACAAATGCACAATTTTACATGACCATATAAATTAATGTAAAAACATGTAACGTCTGTTTTGTGCATGTGTGTTTAAGTGTCGAGAGTTTGGTGATGGGTCAATCAAAGTGGTCTCTTAAAAAGACAAAACAAAAAAGAAAAAAGAAAAAACAGAAATGAAAAGAGACTTTGAGATCCAACACACTAAATTAATACAAATCACAGTAGGTACCTAAGCTCTTGAAAAAGCTTAGGCCAAAAATGACAATGAATAAAATTAGGAATGAAAATTATAAATTAATACAAATCACAATAGACACCTAAGCTCTTGAAAAAGCTTAGGCCAAAAATGACGACGGATAAAATTAGGAATGAAAATTATAAATTAATACAAATCACAATAGATATCTAAGCTCTTGAAAAAGCTTAGGCCAAAAGTGACTATGAGTAAGATTAAGAATGAAAATTATACTCCAATGACGAGGTGGGACAACATGTATCTAAGATGCACCCATGATGTTTTGCAATAGCACCAATTTATCCCATTTATTTATTTTTTCAAAAATGTGTTCTTGTATTGTATATAAGTGAGCTAAAGTGAAAAGCTTTCACAATTTCCATATTGATAATAAAAGCTTTTATTTCAAGAATATAATTTTTATTTATTTTTGGGTGAAGAGTCATTCAAAGTGACCCATTGCGAAAAAAAAAAGCAATTGAACTTTGGAATGCACCCATAACTAATTAATATGGATTGTAAATAAATATGATATATATGACTATTTACATTTACACAACATTGGTTCTTATGCTTGTGAAGAAGGAATAGCAACAACTAAGTTGTTGGGTTCTATTGCAGCTTTTCTTCTTACCAATCTCTCTCTCTACAAATTCTTGCCATTGATGAAATTCATGTGCATTTATGACAAGAATTTGCAAGAATTATTCCTTAGTTTTTGGATTTTTCTGACAGCTTTGAATTTTGATATGAAGTGTTTTGTATGAACTTTTTTTTGTTGCTTCCAGGGTTTCTGAAGATTTTGCAGCTTGTTTGATGATGGTGGTCTTCCTGGATCACACTTGGGGATGTTTTTATTGCTGTTGTTTCATCAGCCCCACAAGCTCACAACTAAGCTCTGAATTCTTGAGCTATGATTGTGTTGCAGGAGGTTGGAACCCTTTTTTTTTGGTCTTCAAGCCATGTATGTGGAGGCCTGCTGTGACAATTGCAACTGGAAATCAGGATTATGGTTACAGTAGTGTCTTTGGTCTAATCCAGGAGGGAGCTTGAGAAGTAGGAGTAGAGGAAGCTGCTGTGCAATCATGTACCTGAGACAGAGAAAGTGATGAACAATCCAAACTGCTGCTGAAGGGAGAAGTCACTAGGAGAGATTTGCAGCAAATTATCAAGGAGCATTGATCAAGGTCTGCTGCAATGCCAGGAAGTGAATGTTTTCACAAATTCTCAGATAGACTGTTACATACCATTTTTCTACACCCACTGTTGACAGGGAGTTGATGTAGTCAGTGAGGAGTCATTGCAAGCTAGTCATTTGATGATGAAGGTGAAGATCTGATTACATTGTGAGTTTTGACGCTCATATCGGTCTGTACCACTGTCGAACATCTGGGGTTCAAATGTACTAGTTCAAATATGTTCTTTGAACTCTTCCTCATTGGCTTCAACATGTTCTTGTGAACCTGATAATGTCAATCATCATATCTTTTCCACTCCAGAAATTTGGAGTCCTCTTTGAGTGTTTCTTTTGATTTGCAACCAATCTTTTGCAGAATTCTTTGCTTGCCATCTGAATATTGTTCCTCTCACACATTTAGCAGTTCTGTTTTTCACTTGTCATGGTGTGCATTGAATGATGGCTCTCTCTGTCTCTCTGTGTGTCTGCCATGATTGCTGTTTTGTCCATGTGCTTGTTGTGTTTTTCATATATTTTACATGCTCAACAACATCACAGCAATCTGTAATCCAAAGAATAAAAGAGAAATCACCATTTCTGAAGAGAAACACAGAGGACAAACATTCAAGGAGATCAACCTTCAGACTTTCTTAAGCTGCGCACTTCAAGCTCCCAATACGTTTGGTTGCTCAATTTCTCATGCAAGCAAGCAACAGTTGAGCACCATGTGAGCACCGGCATCTGTGCACTTCCAGCTCCATTATGGTTGCTCAATTTCTCATGTCAGCAAGCAACAGTTGAGGACACCACATTTGAGCACTATTTTTGCACTTGGAGAATCTCCTCTATGGGGTTTGGTTGCTCAATTGTCATGTGAGTGACAGTTGTGTGCACCACCAATTGCTTTGCCCTGAAACAAAACCAAACAAATTGTTAAACACCGAGTTTGATGAGCAATTTGAAAACATGCATTTCAAAGCTTTGGACATGATGATGCATTTCCTAGCATGTGACATGCAGCGGATATGATGATTCACCTTGCTCTTTTGACTTGGATCTGCTGCCTTGTTTCTGCTCCTTCGGTGTACTGCCCTCAATCTAAGTCTACTGGCAGGATTCCTCAATTTCCTCATTGCCATGGTAATTCTTCTTCACTCATTGCTGATTCAGTGCATTACCATTCCCTGCACTCTGTTCCGAAGCAATCCTATTGAAATGCACTTGCACCACCACCACCATGATCATGCCCATCTTCTTCTTCTGTCTGTGTGCACATGCACATTGTGCCAGGGTTCTTGCACCTGGTGCTTATTAGGAGCTTGGCATCACTTGCCTTGATGCGCTTGCTTATGCTTGCTGATTGCTGCAATGTAATCCATTCTGTACATGTTTCTTTGCAATGCAATTGTGTGCATATTTCTTTTGTTTGCAATGTTGCACTTGCTGTGCATGTTTCTTTGCTTGCAATTGGCAGAAATGAAACCCCCATAATCCATGATCTGTTTCTGAAACTGCCATCCAAGATCTGTTTCAATGTTTCTGGCACAATGCACATGTTGTCGATGGCTGGGTACTGGATGTTGTCCTTTCAAAATGGAGGTACTGATGAGCTGAAAAATTGGTTGCAATTGCAGGGAATGGCAGTGACAATCGTGTTTGTTCTTGGTTATACTCCTGCTATTGTGTTGATTGCAGTCTTTAGCATTGGGGTGCTTGGCTGTATGGTAGCTTCTGGATGATGGCAGCAATTGTTTTAGTCAGAGGTGCTTCCTTCCTCACATGCCCAAATCTTCTATGGGTATCAATGTGGTTCCTGGCATCAGCATGATGAGGCTGCTTTTTAAGTCCTCCCATAATGTGGTTGAAGGCCTTATTGGCTCACTGCAAATGTTTCTTTCTATCATTTTTCTCTGGTGCAGCATCTGATCTGTATGTATTCTTCTGATACTGGGCTGGTGGTTAGGAGCTTTCCAATGTTCTAGTACAAATTTCACCTGTAGCAGTATTGTGATCTGCTGCACTTATGCTTTGAGGAGGAGGAGATGTGATGTGACAAGCAAGAAATGCTGCACAAGGAGCCCATGGACAGCTTCTGTTTGCTTACAATTAACCTTTCTGTCCTCAAATGAGAGGTATCAGAAGAAGGTGCAGCACTCCTTGTCAAGTTCTTTGACATTACTTCCATAGATCTTGATAGCAGCAGACCTTGAATTTCATACATAATATCCTTCCAGTGCAGGGATTGCTGAAATAGTACTCTGATGGCTCATTCACGTGGAGCTAGATGGGGTGTGCATTTGCAGTTGACTTTTCTATTGCTTGTTCCCTAGATGTCATCATAGGCTGAATTTCAAACTGCAATGGACATGTATGTCAGACAATTCTGGTCTATCTTTGTACTGCATGTGCCAAATGATGACTCATTCTCAAGAGTGACATGGGGTTTTTGTGTTTGCAGCTGACTTGCTATTTTCTTACTGCCTAGATATCATAGGCTGGTATGTTAAACTGCAAGGGACATGGCAGGCAATGCTGGTGTCATCCTGACAAAAATGGTGGAAATAGGAAAGCAGAAGAGGCCTTCAAGACATTGCAAAATGCATATGAGGTCTCCTGCAAACACTTGTACCTATTGGGACTTGCATTTCTCATCATGTAAAAGTACATTAGTCGGTGGTCAATAAGTTGATGCAAGGGTTTAACAATCAACAAAGCAAGAAACCTTTCTCTGTGGCAGAATGTATCCCCCCTTTTTGGGTCTTTATGATGGAGTATGTGGAGACAAATGTACTAAGGTTGTTCAGTCTTCAGATAAATCTGGGGATGTTTGCAGAACAAGGTGTTGCTGGATGACAGAGGTGTTATGATGATAGAGCTGTGACGGCAAGAAGTTCTAAAATTTTTCCATCAACATCACCACATTGTTCATATGGTATGCTTTATTCTTGTGTGCCACTGTGAAATTCCAGTGTGATTTAGAAGGTATATTACAACTGAAGCTCTTGAAAGAGATTGCTTCATCCACTAAGCAGATCAAGTCCACTGTTCTGGGGTGTTTGTTCCTGTGCAGAAATGTGTAGATTGTTTGTCAATGAACTTTTTGATCAAAACATATGTCAAAAATTGTGCAGAGTGGCAGAGGTGGATCTCCTCAACATAGCTGTCAACACTCAGAAGATGAAGGCGATGAAGACATTCCAGCTGATTCTTGTAGGATCTTGTGTCAGATGTGTGGAGATAGCCACTTGTGGATATCTTCTGACAGGAATAAGCTTCAAGCAAGGTAGTGTCAAGCGAGCTTCTTTTGTGCTTGAAAAGATATCTAAAGAATTGTGCTACAATGTAGAAAATTCTTCAATGGGTTTTTGTTATATGAGCCTCCCCATTGCTTTTGGGAATGAAAGAGAACTCAGCATGCAGAGTTTTTGTTGTTTTGTCTCCCCAAAATTGAGCAGATTAAATCCCTGTCTAAACCCACTGTCAGGAATCAAAGTACTCAGTGAGGAGTAATGGTACCTAGTCAATGCCTGTCAATGCTGCTGCTGATGGTCTGATATGTTGTGAGTAGCGCTCACAAGGTTAAGACCACATTCAATTTTGTTTTAGTTGGGCTGGCACTGATGGAATGGTTACTTTCAAAGTTTAACTTTGTGGAAATTTTCTCTGCAATCCCATGGAGATGCAATAAGAGGTTCAAAGTTCTGACAATATTGAACTCTTGTTGTTTGTGCAAGAGTGCCAAGACTACCACCAAGCAAAAGACGGTGATGGTTGGGTAGAGCAATCTGGCCAGTTTTTCTTCTTTGGTATTTTTCAGAAGGAAATTGAGTTGTGCTCATTTTTCTCTACAATGCAACTTGTTATTATGTGGCAACCCATCTTCATTATGGGCATGTAGCAGTCCCATCTCTTGTTATGGGGACTCCCAATAACGACACTGACATGCTTTAAAAAGGCTCAAAAGTCCTTGGATTTGAATATGTTTGGGTGCTGTAGATGGAATCTCCTCGCACATTTGCTTGCACTGATGGCATGGTGTACAATATTATTGAGTGTGTGCATTGTCAGGTGTGCCATTCTTGCAGAAAACTCTACCTACATACTGCTGGGGATCATCATGTGTCTCTAAAACCCAGGGGTGCTTGGGCCTTCTGAGGTCCTTGAAACTTTCTGTGGGCATATCTTGAAGTTCAAAGAAATCTACAAGATTTTGAGCCCTTGAATTAGGCCTTGTATCTGCTTCATACAGTTGTTGGAAGCTCTCAATCTGAGTCCTTTTTAGTCCGCATCCTAACCATCAGTTTTCAATCCTGTTGAATACAAGGTTTGAAATGCCTGGCAAATGGCACATAAGCCCACTTTTCATATATGTACCTTTGGAAATGGAAGGAGTTCAACTCATGGGAGCTATAGGACTACCAAGGCTTACTGCAGCTGACTTGATGCTAGAGGTTTTTTCATTTACAAATTAGATAAGAATATGATTGAGGGCAAAGGTCCACTTCTTGGTGCAAACAATCAAAAACTTCTATGGCAAGGGGAAGCATCCATTGGGTGTCGATCATGGTAAAGTCCTTCTTTTGTTTGAGCTACCACTGTTATAGTGACCCCATGGAATGAAGAAACACACAAAACCAAATCTGCTGAAATGGGATTGGTAATGATAACATTGGTCAAGGTGCAATTGCCATTAGTTGATAACATGATGTCAATATGTCAATAAGAAAATAAAAGGAGGGCATTGAAAATACATTGGTTTGCTCATACATAACATGAAACCTTGTATCCCTCATAATGGAAGCGAAGGCATCCCAAATGACATAATTAAATGCAATCCTTTCCCATCATGAAAACAATGAAGAAGGTGGGTCCTCTCTAAATCTGAAGGTTGCTCACAAATGCAATGAATCAATCCAAGAGCTAAAGGATGGGGGATAGTCAACTTGGTGCATAACACAAAGGAGAAAACATCCAAGGCCAAGTGGAAAGAAAGAGTGATTGGGTAAACAAAAAGCCATGCACTCACCCTTGGGGCCCATTGGTTTGTTTGTGCACCAATTTGATTCAATTTGCATTACTTACTGTTTTTTAAAATTTGTGCATATTGACTTTTCCTTGAATTCAACTTAATGAGTTTTTCTTGATCTTATTTTGAAGCTCACAAACTTTTTTATTTGTAAAAGCTAAATAATGCACCATTGCAAAATCAAGATGAAACAAGATTCTTTATCACTCAATACCATTTGACAAACCTAAAGGTGTGTAATTTATGTTTTAACATTGTTTTTTTTTGGTTTCATGTTTCTAACATTTCTTTTTTCTAATGGAAATTTTATTTAAATATTTTATTGCACATTTTTGTTGCTTGTTTTAAATTACCATTAATATGTGGTTGGATTTAGGTTCAACTATGTTTTGGTTATCATTTGTCCTTGTTCTTGTGCATATTGGGATGTTTTTTGGTCATGATAGTTTTCAAAAGTCAATGATATATATTTTTTAGATTGAAAATTTGCAAACTTGGAGCATGTTCCTTGTCTCCTTGCAATTGAAATTGAGGGTTGAAAGCTTTGGGATTAACAAGACAAAATGACATTTCACATTTATTTCTCAATCACTTCAATTGCACAAACAAATATAGGGGTCATTGGTTCATAATGAACTCCTCATGGGTTCACTTGGATTCACCACACAACCCAATTCCTACGTGAGGTATCACTTTCCCTATAGTATACTTTGTATCTCACCATGGCATTACATCCCAATGGTATTTTCTTAAAATACTAAAATTGCATTTCTCAAAAATTAGGATTTTGAAAGTCCACAACTATCATTAAACATGTATGTTTTCAACATGTGAATGCACTATCTTCCTTTTGATTCTTGAATGTCAAATTAATTTTTCTCACTAACTATGTTTGTTAATTGATACAATTGGTGACAATTTTGGACTATACAATAACACAATTATGAAAATTTGAAATATGTTCATTAACTTTTTGTGACTAAGACAAAGCGGTAAAAACTTCAAGATGAGTAGGATAAATTGATGCACTTGACAAATAAGTTTTACTCTTTTCAATTACATATATTAGGTTAAGAAGATATTTATTCCAATTGGAATCAAAATTGGATCATATCTTCATTATGTATGGATTCATATTGCTTTCACCATAGCCTAGACCATTACAAGAAAGATTACTTTGAACATTGTGGTATATTATGTAAATCTTGGTGAAGATTACATGGAAATGACAAAAATTCTTAGGACTTCCAAAAACCTTTTATGAATTTGGCACATTTTAGTGTTTCATGACTTTGAAGTTTTGAGAAATACAAAATCCAATTAAAACATGCAAGACCGAAATATGTATAGCCTTGTTGACAACTTTTCAAAGCCATGGCAAGTTCTTCCATTAGGATTCATTTCGCCCTCCAAATTATGTTGAGAGTAAAAGCATAATTAGGTGGATAGTTTGGACTTACAATGTTGTAATTTTTTTGAATTGCAAATGAACTTAAAATGTAAAGTCATTTCAACACTAAGATTTTTAATTTTGATTGTCCATGTTGTAATAGACTTCAATGAAAATCATATAAGAAAATAGATGAGTTATAAGAAAAGAATAAACTCATAATGGACTTTTGAGATGATGATATTGTGTTTGTCATATATAAAAAATGAAAAATGTGAATTAAAAAAAATGTCATAGTAGTGTTAAAAATAAAATAAATCACCATCCAATGAAAAAATTAAGAATAAGATGCATTGAAACTTTTCTAATGCAAGAAAATTTCATTTAAAAAACTTAAAATGATGTGATTTTTATCAATTTTTTTTTCCCCGTTTCACATTGAAATCTCCAATCTTTCAAATGAGATTTTTTTAAGTAATCAGATGTCTATGGATATTTATAGGATGACGTATCAATATTTGTGACCAAAAATATAAAAGATAATTTTTATAATTTTAATTAATGTAAGATGTAAAAATTTCAAAATATTAAAAGTGAGCCATCTAACCATGCTTTTACCCAGTAAAATACATTATTTTCAAAAAGTTCAGTTTTGATTCTCTAAACCTTCATAATTATTAGAAAACAATTCATTTATGGGAATGCAAAGCTATTGATTCACAGTTTAGGTAACTCTCGCCTAGGTAGGCTTCCTCTGGCGATAGCCTTACCCCTCAGCACCGGGGTAACTCATTGTCCTCACTCCTCACATAGCATGAGGAGAAAGGGTCTAGTTGGGATTTGAACTCCCAACCACCAACTTTGCAGCCGAAACCTCAGCTACCAGGGTATCTCACTGGTCCTCAAGGCACACCCTTTTGAAGTGAGGTCCTAGACCTAAACCTTTAACCTCATGGATGATAAAGGTTGTCTAGACCAATGGATGCCACCTATATCTAATGGAGGATAAAGGCCAATGTTTCACATGGGAATGAATGTTTCCAACATCATCATCATATCATACTTTATCATAGCAGCTTAACACAAGATTTGGAGGAATCATATTTAAAGCAAATTTACATGGTTCTTCATGATACATGTATTGGATATATGAGAAGTCTATCTTGTATGGAGATACTCAAATATGTTTTGTTTTTGGGTTTGCAGAGACCAACTATCATCGAGAACAAGATCACTGGAGAACTTCTAGAAAGTGTTGCTAGCCTAGAAATGCAAAAACTGGCTGATAATGGGGAGTCATGTATATAAACCACATACATACTACTTAGTGTCTTTGTGAGGATTAATATTGGCTAATGAGAGTCTAGTCATGCATTGCAAAATCCAAGGATTATGTACTTAAAATACATACTTGTGGTTCATCACAAAGTTGTCTTGAGCCATTTTTAGGTAAATTTTTTTTTTTTTTTTTTTTGGGGGGTCTTGGTCTTCACATGTGTGTAAGAGACCTACCAAAATCTAGTCTGACCACCTTTTTCAATCTTTGGACTCAACAGTGGCTTCCATTTTCACAAGAAGGAAGGTGACTTCTTCTCTTCTGTTGTCTTTGCACAAGAGTAGGAGATTGACCCCCAACTTGAGTCTTGTGAAGCAAAATGACCGATCCCAATATCCATTTTTCCAAAGGGCTGGTTAGGGATTCAAAAGCCCCTGAGCTCAAATGGTTTTTGGGGGAAGCCCAGTTTAGTTCTTACACCATGCAAAAATTGCACATTCCCCGAAAATAAAATAAAATAAAAATAAAAATATATTGGGTTGGTAATGGGACTTGTTCATTGGCCTACACAAAATGCTTCAAACTTTGGATACTCTCATTGGAGTCTCAAGATAGAATTGGTCTAGCTTTTTCCATATTCCCAACATATGTAGGCTAAATGAGTAGGACTTTGGGCAAGGAACATGGGACTAAAAGTGGGGCAATTGGAACAACATGAAAGGGATATGGGAACTTTGGGAACAACATGGAAAACATGTGACAAAACATATGGGATGTAATTAAGAAAGACATTTAAAGACACATGGGAATTGTGGGGACATACCACAATTGATATAGTATTTCACATTTGGGCAAAAACATATGAGGTTAAAACCAAGGAACACGTGTGAGAGACACATGGGAACTGTGGGAACGACATAAGAAACATTTGACAAAGCTTATGGGATGAAGTAAAAAAGAACATATGAGGGAAAAGTTTGGAACATCATTGAGAAAAGCATTGGGAAAGTTATAGGGACCATTTTGGGGGCAGCAAAACCCTTGAACCCATAAAAGAAGGGGAAAAAAACTGGGCCTGTTGTTCTACTCATACTGGCTCATCTCATTGGATGCCAAGAAAAATATATTTCCCCTAACATTATTGTTCAGAACACCTTTTTGCCTAGGGGAGTTTGATAGGTGCTACCTACTATGGAGACTATCCATAATCTTGTGCATTTTTTGATTGTTGGGAATTTTTCAGGAAAGTGAAGGCAGACAGTGGTCAATCATAGGTTTCCTCTATTAGTAAGTATTTTTAAAAATTCTGTAATGAATCAGCAACAGATTACCATCAGATCACCTCTTGTGTTGTGTCACTATGCAGTTCTCAGCCAGTTGGAAGTCAAAAAGCACTGCAAGCAATGTCATAGACTCATCCACAATCTGCCACCAGACAGACAAGCCACCCAACCACATTTGGAAAAGAAACCCATGCGGATGTATAGGTACACATTGAACTTCTTGTTTGCAGTGCAAAGAAAGAAAGGAAAAAAAATTAAAAAGAAACTTATGGTGGGGGCGGGGGGGAGAGAGGAGGAAAGTTACAATGAAGAGCAGACTTTGCTATAAATGAATGAATGGCACCAAAAAAAGAAGTACCAAAGGGTGGTCCCAACTAGCTATAAACACCCCCCCCCAAAAAGAAAAGAGCTGTCAGAAGTGGCACCCAAATTTAAACAGGCAGATTAGATTGGACTCTGATGAGTCCAGCTTTAGAGTCAAAATGATTTTCTCCAGGCTCCAGACAAGCTGCATTATGAGAAAGTTGATCTTTGTTTATAGTTCTACAAAAAGAAAGTGGTGAAATCTCTTCCTATCTCCTCCCTTTTGGAAGCTGTATATTGCAATGTTGGTTTCTCTAAGGAAAACGTGTGTATTAGAAGAAGATGCACATGGCATAAATCCTGGTTGCACCCTGGTTACACCCAGGTTGTCCTGGATTATGCGACTCAGCATCCATGAGAAACATGACTCAGTTGTGGATGAGTACCCTATCCAGTAAACCCTTCTACTTCCACCTCACAGTAGCTAAATAACTACTTAGGACCCACAGTGAACCAGCACCCACCAGTGCACCAATGATGGATGAATGGTAAGTGGTCAGGAAACAGTTTTCTGTTGAGCTCAAGTTCCCTAGCTAAACCATGGTGGTTAGCTCAATTGCGGTTTTTTTTAATACCTACCTACCAACAACTCACAAGGAGGTTGTTAGTAGGTAGGTAGTAAAAATAGCCTCAGCTATTACCTAGTACTTACCTATTTTCCTACCTATCTACCTATATGTGAGACCTATTTCTTACAAAATGGGTTACCAAGGTGAAACCAAATGTTAACTTAGTTCAGGTTCATCCACAACTGAGTAGCAACAGGCTTCCAGTGGATGGTGGGCAGGTGGGTGCTGGTTGACTGCAGCCCTACTTAGGTAAATTGTATCATATGTAAGTAGGTAACTAATGTAAGTTAATAAGTACCTATGCCAGTGGGTAAGTATTGTAAGTAACTAGGCAGGTAATATACATGGTTACTAACTAGGTAAGTAAGTAAGTAAGGCCACTTGGTGGGTACTTTGTAAGCAGATGCATGTGGATGGTTAACCACAGTGGGTAGCTATTGGACAGGAATACAATGAAAGATTGTTTCCTGTTCACACATCATCCATCCTGCATGGTGGTGGACTTAGGAGAAGGTGTTATCTTTCAAACCTTCTGAGAGTTTTTGATTACCTCTGCTGGTGCAATATCCAGGCTCCCATGTATCTCAAGTTGTGAAAGATTCTCAAGACTTTCCTGAACCTATGTACCTACAACTGAGAATGGGCACTTCTTTGGTGAATTTTGATTGATTTATTTATTTTACAAAACACGATTCGGCAGTTTCAAATTTAATTTTCCAGAATTTCAACAGTTGAGAAATAAGCCTGCAAAGTACACTCCTTGTGTCGTGTGTGTAGGTAATAGTAACCCAATGGTTGAGAGAGGAGTTCAATTCTCAACAATTTCAGCAAATGTCAATAAAATTTTCTCTCTTTTTTTGGCTACATCTTTTGTGAATTATTTTGTGGCAAAAATCAGTTGTGGGTACGGTATACATAACTGAAGCTGTTGTTTTTGGCAATCTCTATCCATTCCTTTGACCTCTATACATGCATTAGTCTACTCGTATCATGTCTCAACTTCCCAAGGACATAGATACATTGCAAGTACCAAGCAATCTTTACCAAATACCAACTTGGTGGCAGCAAGTTTTAGGGTTATAACAGACTTCCAACGGATGGATGATTTTTCCCTCCTTCTACAGGAACCCTAAATTTCAAAACCCTAAATTGGTTCCGAGAAGCAGGACATCCTCGTCCCTCTCTCTTCCTCCCATGAAATGGACAAAAGCTTCACAAGTCTGCGTCGGGTTCCTTTCCAAGCACTCAAAAGAAAGCTTGCTGCTGCCTGCAGAGGTCATTCACAAACCATGAACAAATAGTGTGTTTGACTTTCTGAATCCGCTGACGAAAATTGCAGGAATCATAACTCCGTTTCTAACTCGCTATCAGTAGACGAGAGAGAATTCAATTGACGTTTCTAATCCAGACGGGCCAGGGGTGATAAGTCAATTCGACGACTCCCCTCGACTTTCTAACAAATTCGCAGAAGAAAGAAATTCCAATTCCTACTCTCTGTAAGTATTAATACGCTAATTCAAAATACCTTCAAAAACAAAAAATCGAAATCCTGAGCTGCAGGAGCTCGTAATGGGCTGTGTTCTCTTCTTCTTCTTCTTCTTCTTCTTCTTCTTCTTCCCTGAAAGCACAAAACATGCAGGAAAAATAAAATAAAATAGAGAAACAGGAGACGTCGAAACATATTCCAATCTCACAACCATCAGAACCTAGTTGCAAACTCAGAACAGACGAAATTAACACCGACGTCAGCACAGAAAGCATTCTCCAGACAAGATTCAAGTCAAATTCGACAGCCCACACTCTTCCCATTCATTCAGTCATCCCCACACCCAAAATCCGAATCACAGCTCAAATTTTCCTTTTTCTTTAAACCTGCAGCATCATGAAACCACATTTTTTATTTTCGTCTCACCGTCCACTACGATCCGCCTCCAGCACCTCAGCCACCGAAATCGGCAACTGATGTCCAACAAATTGACGTACTAAAATCCGCACGCGCGTCTCTCTTCAATCTCTCGCGCGCTCGCGCACAAGGCCCCCAACACACACACCATGGACGTATTCATACATAAACGTGTACACATACGCATCAATATACATAAAAGATACGACATATGTCCTCTCTCTACAAGTCCAGGGTATTTTTTTTTTCCAAATTCGCCAAATAGTCCACTGGCGAGGATTCCCATCATTAATTAGCATTAAATGGCGATTCTCCTCGGTGGGCTGTAGCATTTTTACAAAAGTGCTGCTACAATGTGGCAACCTAGGAAGTGCCGAGGTCTAGATGTGGTTAATTTAATTATTTTTATTTCAAGAAATGATGAAAAAAATCTTTAAAAACCACAATTTTCCTTCATTTTTGTTCACCAAGTTCCAAAAAGTCAAAACAAAAAAAGCCGCTTACAAGTGATGTTTGGTACAAACTCATTTGCAAAAGGTATAGCTGAAAAAGAGGAATTTTTTAATTGATAGTTGTTGAAATTGTTGAGAATCAAACTCCCAACTTGTGTAAAATTGTTTATAGTTTCAACCATTGGGTTACTATTACACATATACAGGGTGTATTTTGCATTCTTATTACTCAATTGTTGAAATTCTTAAAAGATAAAATTGAAATTGCTGTACCTTGTTTTTACAAGTACATAAATTCTTGGCAAAGAAGTGTTGATTGCCAGTGGGCACAGCACAATCGCCAACAAAATTCCAACAAATTCATGTACTAAAATCTACATGTGGTTTTGCGGTGCGTAGACAAAAGTGTAGAAGAAAATTTAAAGTTTTGTACTTCATTTCTGGTTTATAGCCAGATTTGGCTAAATCTTCCTAGGGGTGATTGCCACTTTTTCTGTATCTTCCTATGGATGATAGTCACTTTGGCTACAAACAAAAATTCCTTCAAAAAAAAACACAGAGATTCAATATACACAAAGGAAACGACGTATGTGGTCGGTGGACTGCATGAGTGGACCCATATTTGACCAAACGTTCTGAATAGGAAAAGAGACGAACTACAAAAGCCCAGCCCAAACCACCGGTTTGTCCAAAGGTCGTCCACGTGTTAGTTTCCCAGTGGCTCCTACTTGTGGCCCGGAAAATTCCGGCGCAGTAGGCTGCTGGTCGGAGCCGCCAACGCTAATGAGAACACGTACAAATACCAAAGCAAACCAGCAGCCGTGCGCCATGTGTTGCGATTGCTGTTTCGAAGCAAACAAAGCAAGTGTTGCTCGGAAGAAGAAAACGACGGCGAAGAAGGCCGCGGCCCACAAATCATTGTCTTGCCAAGAATAACATTAAACAAACATCTAGGGTTCCGACGAGATCGTTTCCTTTCCCTCCTTCCCTGTTTACAAGGAGACAAAGATTTCGGGGCTAAAAAAACAAAAATGAAAATTAAAATAAAACCGTCAACAGCAAAACACCTATTGTAAATAGAATTGGACGGCAACAGTTCAGTTTCTGTATCACCAGAATTTGGAAAAACAATTATCAGATCTACTTTACAATTTTCTTCAGAGGGTACCGTAGTACACGTGAGATTCTTCTCGTCTGAACGGATATGGCCCTGACCAAGTTGTAGTGGAGAACGAGAATGTAGCTGTAACACTTGAACCCGAACAGCTTCATTTCCTCGCTGGACCTATCCTTGCTTGCTGGGGTCCACACTTGTTCTTACTTTAGACATGTGTAGATTGTGTACTAGATTTAGTTTTTGTTATTTTCATGTACGTCATGCTGCTATCGTAGGCAGGTATAGCTATCAACTGCTGTTCTAGCGTCATTTAGTTATGAAGCACCCACCGGCCAGATTTTGTATTTGTTGTTGTTTTCGGAGCAAAATCAAAGTGACAGATAAGAGGAGCTGGTAGTGTAAAGAAGGTCACATATAGACGGAGGGAGGGAGGGAGAGAGAGAGATTTGATGAGGCGGAAATTCAGTGGATGGAAGGGATGTAGCTTGTTTAATTGGTTTTACAGGAGAGTTGCAGGCTCCGAGATGGAGTGCTCTTGAAGTAAAGGGCACAATTTACGAAAAAAAAAGGAATTTCTTAAGTAGCAGGGATCACTCCTGCTCATACCCACTTGAAGAAGCATACGTTGTTGCTTGTTTGCCCATCACCACATGAACATCAATTCTCTCTCAAAAAAAGCAGTTGATGAAAGCTAGGCTTGACAGAGAAACGGTACTAAGGTGCTGCTTAATTGGGAAGCAAATCGGAAAAGAAGAAGTAGCGAGCAGGATCCCAGAAGCTGTGAGCAAACCACAAAGAGCATACTAGCAGCTGTAGTAGTCGTAGTAGTAATAGTGCGTAATTGGGATCGGAGTAAATTGAATTAGGTCTTGGCGTATCTGCACAAGGGGAGCTCGCAACGTCTTGAATTGCAGTGGAAGTGTAGGAAGCTTGGTTTTTCATTGCTGTGCATTTCTTTCTCCTTTGTTGGGCGTATGCCCTCTGACTTGAAATCGTTGCGTCACTCAACAAAACGATCAGTACCTAGGTTGAAGCAATCTTGTTTTGGAAATCTGCAGATAATTACTAATTGCACACAGTTCTCATGTGGTCAGTGAATTTTGGTCTTTTGAAGGTGCTGTTGGGGTGCTGTTTGACGAAGTTGAGAGAGATCGCCAAGAGAGAAGAAGGTGATAAATTGCTCATGTGCTAATCATAGAGAGAATAGGATGAAGCCCCTCAAGGGAGGAGGCTAAAATCACTGCGCCTCTCATCACGAGAAGAGCCAGCGAGCGAGAGAGAGAGAGAGAGAGAGAGAGAGAGAGCGAGGAGGCTGAAGGGGAGAGGGGTACCACAGCAGATTTGTTCGAAGGCGTGCAGGAACTAATTATGCAGATTCTGTGTAGGCAAGCAGCAGTAAGATTAAGCAAACTGGAACCAAGTGAATCCCCGCCCGATTCGAGCAGCTACGGTAGCCCGCCGGTGAGCCGGATAACGTCGAGGCTGCCGAATCCACTCTCTGAAGTATCGCTCGTGGTGTCTGCCTTAGTTCAGCCTTCGGCGACGCTGCCTGCTCCCGGCTCAGCAGCAGCACCAACAGATTACAGGTACGAGGCGGCCAGCTCAAGCCACCGTGCCCCGGATGATATCTATCAGCAATACGGGGATATTAGGAGAGGAGGAGGAGGAGGAGGAGAGCTGGGAGACCCAACGGTGGGCCAGAAACGATATCGAGCAGAGGAGCAAGAAAGAGACGGAGAAGAAGAGTACAGGGAACTACTGTGGAGTACACTGCAGTGGATCGACCCTGAGAGTTCAAGTGCTGCTGCATGGCAGACGGTAGCTGAGGCAGAAGCCAGTAGGCGTCGCACGGACACGACGAGCATGATGATCGAAGGCTCGGAAGGAGGCAGCGGTAGCAGTAGCGCTTATAGCTCTGCGTCCATCCAACCTGAGATCACCTACCATTCGAGATCCGGGAAACTACCAGATCTTTCTTCACCAGAGCTTTCCTCACTGCCTGTGAAAGGTATGTCCATAATCTTCTTCCTCTTCTGAGTTCCTGATTTGGATCTCGATTCTGGCAAGGTTGAGAATTGTTTAGCAGGAGATTTGTGAAGTGTAGCCCAGACAAGTTTTCTCTAGAGGATTTCTGTGATCCTCTTGCAGCTATCAAGGTTTTAGATGAGCTGAATTGAGGGTTTTCAGGGGAGTGACAGTGCTGAAGCTTTTATGACAAGACTGCTGATTGAATATCTGAATGAACTGCTGTGGGTTGGTTGCAGAAGAACTCACAAAATATGAGCCTATGGAAGGTCAAGCAGTGGAGGTGGGAGAGGCATCTGCAAAGCACTCACCCATGGAAGCTACTGGGCCATTGGAACGTGCAAGTCAACCTGTGGTACAACCAGCAAAGAAGCGGCATTACAGGGGAGTGAGGCAGCGACCTTGGGGGAAGTGGGCAGCAGAAATACGGGATCCAAAGAAAGCAGCAAGGGTTTGGCTAGGAACATTTGACACTGCCGAAGATGCTGCTTTAGCTTATGATGCTGCTGCTAGGAATTTCAGAGGGCCCAGAGCTAAACTGAATTTCCCCGACCACCCTCCAAGGGAACCGCAAGAGGCATCCCCTCTGAGCATTCCCTCTCCCACAATGGTATTGTCACAAACATCTTCAACTTCCTTGAGCATTCCCTCTCCCACAATGGTATTATCACAAACATCTTCAACTTCCTTGAGCATTCCCTCTCCCACAATGGTATTGTCACAAACATCTTCAACTTCCTTGACGACATCAGTGCATGCTCCCTCCACATCAAGGGCAATGGCAGCTGGGGACTCAATGAGGCAGGTGCCTTCTTCCAACATGATGAGCTGGAGTGCTGCACCCAGAGTTCCAGCCTCAAGTCTTGTCAACATCTCCAGCATGGATATCCAACAGTCACCTTCAAATTTGCCTGCAGTTTACACAACATACTTGAGTCCTGATTCAGTGCAACAATCTATGACAATCAGTGACCAGCAACAGTCGTGGTCACAAAGCTACGGCAGATTTATCTCTGCAGCTCCAACCACGACACCACCAGTTTATGGTTTCCCATATGGCTCTTCAAATGTGTTGCAGCAACCTGGATCATCAAATGTGATCCAGTATAGGTTTGAAGACATGCCGGCTACCAATCTTCAAGCCCCACAAGGTGAGCAGGCAAGTACCAGCATGCCAGCACATATGCCTGGGCAGCAGCAACAGCAAGCCAGTGTTGAGGTAGGCAGCTCTCAATCAAGTTTGAGACAACCAGAGCTGTCATTTGATCAGATATTTGAGCAGACAAATAGTGGGTGGAGCCCTGGATCAACAGTAGGACATGAAGGCAGTGGGTTGTCACCTGTTCAGGACTTAGTCAACACTTACTTCAACATTCCAGATGATCAACAACCACCTCAACCCTAAACTTTTGTACCCTCCATACAAGCTTCCTGTCACAGTTTGTACTCACATATGGATGAGACAACTCAGGTATTGATCTGTAGATCTAGTTTCTGAAGGGAGGGTTGTGTCCAGGAAGGAAGACTGCACTAACATGTCTCAGCAGTCCAGTGCTGAGTTAGGAATTATAGATATAACACAGACAGATCCCCAAGGGCTGAAATATGGGCAGTCAGCCCTACAGGATCTTAAATGATTTGAATGCCCTTTCAGTACTTGTATTGAAGGTGCACTCCATCATGCACCTACCACACCAGCTCTGATGTATTGTCAAAGCATTGCAGGTGTAACAATTTGGCAATGATTCAGCCATCATTCTTTCATTCATTTACTATTCAATCAATATTCTTTCACAGAGTATCAACTCAGAGACATCTATTTAGAACTGCAGTTAGTGAAGCTAGCCTAAAGGAGATGGTTGCCTTTGTGCTACTTGTGAACCTGTTTCTTTTGAGAAAGCTGAGAGATAATAGCCCTAGGAACTCTCCACACTTAGATGGGGTCAAGCTATTTAGAAGATGACAGTTGACCTGATAAAAAGGGTAATGAGATTTCAACCAAACAATAAGAGACCATACAGCAAACTGCAGGAGGAAGAGAGGAGAAATACCAACTAAGAAGACCAGAATAATGAAAAGTGTGTAGTGTGAAAAATAGAGCTCATCCCTCTCACATGTTGAGTCACCATCAACAGCAACATATCTAATGAGATTACAGTGAAAATTCCACAATAGCACTTTGACTTCTATGTCAGTTATGGCCATACCAAAACAAACACAACAAGAATGTCTGTGGTCATAACCTTGTGTGTTTGACTCACAGCATCCTAAACCATCACCTTCAACAGTAGTGGTAGTGACTAGCTGACACATTACTCCCAGCTGACTTCATCAGATCCCAATAGTGGTTGTAGATAATACCTTCATGAGTACTGAGAACTCTTCCATACTTGCAATTTAAGTCAAGCTGAAGAGAATTGAGAGATGAGCCAATAATAAGGTTGTAGATATATCAGACCTGAAAACATATCACATCAGAAAAAAAAACAGAGGAATCCCAACCCTAAATTACAGAGAACACAATGAAATACATCAAAGACAAATGAGCAGTTTGAAAAACAGCAACAGTCACAGACATGCTTCAGAGACCTTTAACAGTGGTAAATGCTAGATTTTCGGAAATGTTAAATTTAGATAGCAGCAGCCTACCTTGAAACATGGAGTTTGGGTCTCAAAAATAAAAACCTGCTCAACAGTGAGTTCTCCATGCATTTTGTGTGTCTCTGTCTTCTCCATTGGTCACCCTCCCTGCAGCAAATGTGGTTGATCCTTTCCTTTGGTACAAGGACTTGGCATAAGTATTCAGCTATGCTTGACAAGTAAGAGGAACATAGCTCTGCCTTCCATGTCCTTTAAGGAAAAACTCTGGAACATTTTCTTGCTGAGCACACCTCTCCAATAGCTGCAACACACTGCGTCTGAGCAAAATTTCATGCAGATCCAAAAAAGAAGTTGCACAGCATTTCCCTCTTTGCACTTTCAGAGCAGATCGAAATTCACCACAGCCTTTCCTATTAATATTCCAAGAAACATGATTTTTTGCATTTTCCACACTGCTAAAAAACCAGTAAATCTGTGCTCCAGAAACTTGGCATGGACACCGCATGCATGTTGCAGATTACAATCAAAGCAAACACCATAGACAATTCACTGATGCGATCGACAACAAAGTTCTCTTTCTTTTAGGGACAGCCTTTCAGAGGAGGTTCGACGATTGAAATGGCTCCAAGCACTGATAACTACGTCTAATGCTCAGGTTGACAAGAGGACACCGTGCTTCAATCTTGCAAACCCTGACTACAACTTTAAGCTTTGTCGGCAACAGAATTTACAGAAGACACATGCCGGATTGAGCAAAACAGACACACATAAGAGCACATGAGGGGATGCATTGCGAAATATACATACATGCCTGCCATTTGAACGGTTTCGCCAGGAGGAGGAAGATTCTCGCAAGCCTACTTTCCTGCAAGACATTAGCCCCGATAAAAGCTTCGAGCAAACCCCAGTAAACACACCCCTCCACTTGCATCGTAGCACTCCGGGAACACCTTGTGAAAGATTTTGTTAGAGACAGCAAGAAAGTATTCTCTCTAGCGAATTACAACCAAATCGGAAGGAAATAAATTTGCCACTTCTTTTCCTTCAGTACAGCCCCTGACAGCCACAGATTTGTCGCCTCCATTTTCCTTATTGCAAGGCAGAAATCGCATCTCGCGACAGCATCCAGTTTGTCGTCGGGTGCGCGAAGCGCGCGAGGGAGGGGTGGGGATACGGGTATCAGTACTTGTTTTCTACCCTCCGGAGCGAAACAAAAAAGCATGTAGGTACCAGAATTTACTTACACATTACAGAGTGGACAGTATATATACATATATAAATAGTTTAGTGAAATTTATTTTATTTTCTTTTTAAAAAGAAGATTCCATCTCAATTGTAATGCGCTTCCTACCCGAGTTTTACCCGCCACTAACCACTACAGTAGCATTCAAAGCTTTTACTGAGAGACACCATTGCATGAATTTTCTGTCAACCATACATCAAAGTTTTCATAATGACCTGTCAGAAATTTTGCAGTGTATCTGGACGTAACCTTATAAAGCATATTTTTTCATTCAGGAGCAGGGAGGGCGTTTCGTTTTTCATAATAAAGTTATCTGTAAAGTCAAGCAAACATGGCATTGGAAGCTTGTGTTCGGTCAATTTATGAGACGTAACTTCAAAGATGGTACCAAAAAATTACGCACATGCACAATGGGGCATGCAACTCAGATTTCAAGCAAGACTTCGCACGAACTCAGTTTCATGCCAAGTTTTCTACTTGTGCATAGCTTGGAGAAGCTCACATCTTGGCCCCTTACTTTTACGCTTGTATATTCATTGTCTTCACATGTTTACTTTAATGTTCACACCTTGATGGTCGGGGCTTGCATCGGCTCTGGGGTTTCCTAAGGTATTTTGTTATTCCTCTCCCGCTTTTCCTTTTTTTGATTCATTCATACATGCGATTGTTGTTTTTTTTTCCCTACAAACTATAACCTTGTAGGTTTGGAACTTAGAGCCGCTTGTTGTTGCCATTGTTGTCTTTGGTGTATAGGAGGAGGAGTTTCATACCTTGGGTGGTGTTGTCATTTTCTGTACGAGGAAGTAAAACCATAGTTGTTGGTAATCCACTAGAGAGCTTTGGCAGATGAAGAAACCAATTATTGTAGATTAGAAGCAAGCAAGTCCATGTCCTAAGTATTTGGCCAATTTTTTTTCTACTGAAAGTATTACCTTTTGAGTACTCACTAAAGCAATTGCAGAATGTGGTGAAGGAGGCAAAAGCTTGCTTGGATGACAATTGGAAGGGAAGACCTAGCATGAAGGAAGTTCCCATCGCCTTCTACAACTCTAAATCCAAAGATGTCTCCAACTTCGATTTTAGCTTTGAGGTAGGGTACTATTCTCCTTCTTTCCTTCAAAGAACAATGCTCCTTTTATTGTGGTAGTAACATATGTTTCTCATGGAAGAACAATCTACAAGAAATCCAAGCTTTTTGTCATCTTGGCTTGTTTTTTCTTTGGGAATTTCTAATGGATTTTCTGCATCATAACATTAGAAAAACATGAACTCAACCATGAATTTTCAACCTCTTTTAGGATTTTAGATTGAACTGTGAAAATGTGAAGAGCTCCATGAATAAGATCAAATTAAACATGAGTTTAGCTATGAGTCTTCAACTTCCTTTAGGGTTTTAGACTGAACTGTGAAATTGTGAAGAGCTCCATGAGCAACATCAAATTAAACATGAATTCAACCATGAATCTTCAACCTCCTTCAAGGTTTTAGATTGAGTTGTGAAGATGTGGAAAACTCCATCAACATCATCATCGCAACAATAAGCAACAACATTAGAAACAAGTTGTGGAATTCTTCTTAGACCTTTGTTATTAGGGTTTGTTGTATTTTTCTCCTCGAATTTTTTTTTTCAAAACCCAAATATGAGAAGAGACTTGTTTCTTCTCCTTGTTGAATTGGGAATCATTTATTATTGATTCACGAATACTTGTTTTGTAGCGTTTAGGTTGTTAAACCGAACTATGAAAAAGATGAGTTCTATGAGCAAGGATTGTTTCGACAATCATTGAATGAAGATTGTGGGACTCTTCATTATTAAGTTTTGTATTATTTCCTTCTAGACAAAACTTCAAAGTTGAAGAGAAAAGAATTTTTCCTCGTGGTGCAATTAATAAGGATTAAAGTAGGTGTTTCAACCTTCAAGGTTGTTATGCTAAACTATGAAGATGCAAACTCACAAACATCACCACCACAAACATGAAGTTGTGGAATTTTGGACCTTTGTTGTTAGGGTTTTAATTCTTTGAAGAAAAGCTGCAAAAATTAATCTTAGAAAAAATGCTTCTTTTGGTTTAGTTAGGAAGCATCAAAGTGTGGCTCTTCATATTTCCTTTAGGTGAAACTGAGTTGTGAAGATGCTATGAGCTCATGAACATCACTATGACAAGCACTGAAGCTTACATCCTTCTGTGAGCAACTTGTTTATTTTTCTGGTGAAAGGATTTAAGGTAAGAAATAATATATCTGGATTTCTAAAGTGGGGAGATGGAAGCTTGGACACAAAATTGAACTTGATTAATTGAGAGTAGGCAACATGGGAGGAGATAGAACTCATTAAGAAAAGGTGACCAACATGTAGGTCACACATACCTTGGAAGATCTTTGGAAGATTAAACACATTGGAGGAATCAAATTAAGGTCATTCTCTAACCATGCTCACGAAAGTAGCAAAGTCATCATGAATAGTAGAAGGGAGTGTGCCATAGGTAAAGAATTATACTTGGCTGCAAAGTCATCATATTTGTGCTATGGTTGAAAGAATTAGGAATAGTAGAAGGGAGTGTGCCAAGGGTAAAAAATTATACATGGTTGCTACAAATCAAAGTAGGAAAGGTAGGGGACTATTTTTGTTCCTACCACAAAAGTTCTGTTAATTTCATGTTGTGAGTCACCTTGCAACCTCTTGTTTCATCACCCTACATCTACACTTGTAGGAGCTTTGTCATTGCTTAAGCTTATGAAACTCATCAAGATAGTTTACAACAGACTTGAGGAAGCCAATTTTGCAAGCTTTGAAACTTGCAAACTCTAGAAGGTGTTTTAAAGACAGAAGGAGTTTTGAGGACGAAGGGAGTTCTAAGGAGGGAGTTTTCAAGAGTACCATTTTATTTCAATAAGCTCTATAACAACAAGAATTTGCAACATCTCTTAAGGTGAAGTGTAGCCCAACGAGATGGTTTTGGTAGCTTAGGGTGAAGAAAAAGAAAAGTTTTTTTATTGTTTTGCTTAAAATCTTTCTTTTTGGCAAACATTTCCCCTATTGTTGTGGCCATTCTTCACATGTTGTTGTAAGGGTTGCAATTTTGTCCAAACTTTAATTGGTGGCTAGTTAAAAAACTACTTGAAGTAAACTGATTTTGAGCCTACAAAACTAAAAACAAAACATCTTATTTTCTTTCTAAAAGTTGAAAACTTTTTTTCACTTCCACAAACTCCAAATATTATGCTTTGTACCCCAAACCCTAAACCCTCAAATGTCCCCATGGCAGTGAAAACCCCAAAGAATACCCAAAACATCTATTGCCTCCTTTAATGGATGCATTTGTGATTGAAGATATCCTCCCAAAGTTGCCTTTGGACCCATCTATGATGTGGCGCCTTTGTTGAGTAAACCATGTGTGGCATAGAGTTGTGGGTGAGTCCCTTGATTGACATGCTGTAAATATTGTGAAATATCACAATGTGTTTTATTGCCACACTATTGCTACCTAGAAGGACTTCCAAGGTGTTCTATGAAACATGAAAGTTGGGTTTGGAACTTCATGTGTTTTTTTGGTTTTATAGTTTAATAAACTTTGACATTTTGAAAGACTTGTGCATTAGTATTTACATATTTTTGAAACCCTAACTTTTGGTTTATAATGAGAATGACTTCAAATTTTCAATGAATTTGATGTGTGTGAATTGTATTGTCTTAAAAGTGTACGTTAAAACTTGCAACTATAGAAATTTAATGATTGAAATTCAATTTGGAAGCTAGGGGTTTATATTTCAAATGGCAACTTGTGTTTATGGTTTATAGTTTAAGCATAGACCTTAATATGTTGCCCCTAATGAATATGGTACTCAAACACACTTGAAACCCGTCTTCTTCGATCTAATGGCTTTCAAGTTCATAAGGTTTATGGGATTGAATCTACTCAAGTATTTTTGTACCCCTAAAACCTTAGTTGTCCATGTTTAACTATAATGATTTCAAATTGTTTTTATGAACTACATGTGTGTGACTTTAAGTATGGCCCTAAAGTGTAATAATTGAAATTCAATTTGGAAGCTAGGGGTTTTTGCTTGAAGTACCAACATGTGTTAATGGTCTATAGTTCAAGCATAGTCCTTAATATGTTGCCCTTAATGAGTATGGTACTCAAAAACACCTAAAACTTGTCTTTCTAGATTTGAAACTTTCAAGTTTATAATGTCTACTAGATTGCATGTTTATGGGTATTTATATATCCTTGAAAGCTTAATCACACATTTTCAACCACAATGACTTCAAGTTCTTTATGGATTACATGTGTGTGATTCTAAGTATGGCCTTAAAACCCTACCCTAAGTTTTTTAGCTCCAAAAATTTGGTAATTCATGTTAAAGTTGGAGTGAAGGGGTTTTAAAATGAACTTGCAACCTATGTGTATGGGTTTGTAATTTAAGCATATACTCTTGTCTTTTGGCTTTGATGAGTATGGTATTCAAACATTCTTGAAAGATGTTCATGTTTCTAATGGTTATTTTGAATTTAAATCCACTGGATGATTTGCAAACCATGTTTTTTAGTAGTTATATTGACTCTAAATCCATTGGTTGAAATCTTGTCATTAAATTATAGTGACTATTTTGGTGCTAGGGTTGGTTAATTAAGGTCATGTCCAATTATTGTTATGTATGTACATATGATTGTAAATGGTTCATTTTTTGTTTGTGCATGTTTCCAGGGATGGTTGAATTTTGGGCAAATAGTTGTTTAGAGCCAAATGTATTAGAGACATAAATACCTGAATCTATGGCACTGCATAGATCTAAAGCCTTTTGGAGGGAAAAGGTACCAAGGCAACTTGTTGATTCTATCCAATTCAACACCATGGTAACTTCTTATAATTTACATTTTGTAAACTATAGCTTGGGTAAAAAACAAATTACTCAACTTATTCCTACTCTTGTGTGGAAGCAAATTTACACTGACTATCAAACCACTTATCTTGATTCATACCTTACAGGAAAAAACCTTCAAGGATTGATTGCGGGACACTTTGAAAGAATTAAAAATAGGAACTTTAAATCAAGAAGGTTAAAAAAAAACAACATTACAATGTGATTAAGTGCTAAAGCGCTTAAAGGCCAGAAATGGGCATGCAACAAGGAACATCTTAAAAAGATGTCAAAGTCTAATTGATGGGGCATTTATACTTATACTTGAAACCCTAGGTTCTAGTTAGTTTAAACATATAACTCCTACATCATATATTAGCTCGTATTTGGACTTTACACCATTTGGAAGTGATGGTGAAAAATCAATGACAAAATTAGAGATGTTCCAAAGCCAATCTAGGAACATGGTAATAGGGGTGTCCCACTTTTCAACAACTTTCCAAATTCGAGATGCCTTCTTAGCTAGCAAGGTGGAGATCAACAATGAAAAGTTGAATAAGGTGAAGATTAGTAATTTAAAAGTAGTTAGACAATTAGATGTTACCACAAAAGAAAAATTTAGATAAGGGGTTAAAGCTATTTTTCATTTGTAGTTAGAAGTCCCAGCCTACCCATGTGTGGTTGGGTTAGTAATTAAATCACCAACAACCTCGTATGTGAGGTCCATGTGTCTCCTATGTAGGAAATTAGTTAGGAAAGCTATAATTCGAAACAAATGTGCATATTTTGGTTTAGTTGATTCAACTAAACCAAAATATGCACATTTGTTTCAAACCTATTCATGAGGCATGTCCACTTTCTTTTCAACCCACCTATGCCCCATTCTACTTGCACCTTAAAACTTGCATGCATTTTGTTATAGGCTCGCACTACAACACGGTCAACATCTAATGCTAGTTCCCATTGCCCTATTATTTGCATAATAAACATCTCCTCACCCATATAGCTTGGATTTCTCCACATGTTTAAAAATAGTCATCACCATGGGCGAAGTATTAACGCCAATTCTTGTAAAAATTAGAGTGCCACAAGATGGTCACATTGTGATAAAAGCCAGGATAACCAATGTCTTTGTAGATGAACAATCCATGATGGTTTAAAGTGATGGTGTTATTCATTGCATATATCCTTTTCTACCCATTAAACCATGTGCCATGTGTTTCATTTTACTAGGGCTTGCGAATTTCAATCAGAGTGCCATCAATAAACCCAATATACCTTGTTATTTCTTGCAAATGCACACCCAAACTAAGCCCCTCCTTAAGTGTGGGCCAATTAATCTCATCTTCAAGTGCATGGTTGATGCATGATGCAATGAATATTGAGTCATCACATATTGTAGATTTTGACCAATTCCACATAAAGGTGGCATACATAGTGTCATTGTCATGTTTCATGTAGAAAATGAAATTCAAGAAACATTGTTTAGGTGTCAACTTTGATGACTTGCTTTATACAACTAGAACCTCATCTATTATGATGCAAAAAAAAACATCAGACTTGAAAACCCTAACCCTAATGCCAAAAACCTACACCTTAATCATAATATGCAAAAATCAACTATAAACCTTGAATTTCATACCTAAAAATCCTAACTTCAACCTTTTAAACCTAGACCTTAAAATTCAGACTTGAAAGTGTTAACCCTAACTTCAAAACCAGACCCAAAACCTTCAAATTCAGAGAAAAAAACCCTAACCTAACCTACACATTAATCATAACTTGCAAAAATCAACTTTAAACCCTAAATTTCAAGCTTGCAAATGTTAATAGCAACCCCTTAAACCTAAACCTTAAAATTCAAACTTGAAAATGTTAACCTTAACTCCAAAACTAGACCCAAAACCTTAATTGAACCCTAAAAACCTACACCCTAATCATAACCTGCAAAAATCAACCCTAAACCCTAAATTTCGTACCTGAAAACCCTAACATGGACCTCGTTGCATTCATTCATCCATGATTTTTTGTTGGTATTAAGAACATTATTAAAGCCCATGGTTACCTCCACTTTTCTAGGCCCTAATGGTAGTATGAAAAGAACACATTAGGACCTTAAGGACATCTCATTGTCATGAAAAAAACAA
>Ga0116227_10002581_pt1 | contig 40925 bp, 33 predicted proteins | sample S1TSphgellanicum_FD_89693 | JGI IMG/M metagenome (GOLD analysis project Ga0116227, IMG submission 89693) | Host-associated microbial communities from peat moss isolated from Minnesota, USA - S1T2_Fb - Sphagnum magellanicum MG | ecosystem: Host-associated > Plants > Peat moss > Unclassified...
TTATTTTAAAACCCCCTTTTATTAATTATTAATAAATTTTTTAAAAAAAATCTTCCCTTTTTTTTAATAAATTCCCCACCCCCCCCCCCCCGGTCAAGTGGCCACCTCTTCCAAAATCATTTTTAATTTCAAAGGTTTGAATTTATGGTAACTTCTTAGAACATTTTTCGTGAAATGTTTGGTCCATTGCAAAAATTTGAAAAAAAAATAATTGAATTTTCAAGTTTCAAATTTTCTCTACCTTAAAAAAAAGAAATTGAACTTTCGAATCCATGGGTTTGACAATTTGACCTTTTAATGGTGATATGTAAAGGGATTTTGGGTCTTTGTAGGTTTGCAATATTGAAAGGAATTGAAAGGAAAAAATGCAATGGTGTTTGTTTTGTTGTTTTTAATTCACATCCAACTTTTCATCTCACTTCTAAATGCTAGATATTGGATATTGAGTGGGTTTTCGAATAGGAAAATGCACATATTTACATCATAAGATCATATTAGTGTGGCTTTTGCCATTGGACCAAGTGTGAACATGACTATGTAACCTTACAAATGTGAACTAGTGTTGGATGGCTTTCATTTTTTCTCTAAAAATTGTTGGTTAAGGTTTTTAGGTTCTTTAGGTATCTTTTAGAAACCACCTTGGTTCTTGAAATATTTAAGAACATTTGAAGACCAACCTCATTTTTCAAATTGTCTTAAATGAAAAAAATGTTAATTTATAACCCAATTATTAAGATAATGATGTTTATATTCAAGCCTTTTTAAGACTAGACAATTTTTTTAATTAAAAAAATCATCAAGCCTCTCACATATGAGGGCATTTGGTCTACTGGTTAAGACTCTCTTTCTCCTTGAGGAGATTTTGAAAACAAATCTTATTTTGGGACTCTAAACTCCAAACCCTTATACCTTTAAACCTCTAACTAGAAAATTGTTAGGGTGATTAGTATTGATCCATGTATCATCTCATATGATACCTATCGATTTTCACCTCCGAAGAATGGCATATGAGAATTGTCAAATACCCATTCCTTTTTGTGATACCCACCCAACATTGGAGTGAGCTCTTTGACCTTGATGATATAGCCCAATTGTTTTTTTTTTTTAAATCTAAATTTAAATTAATTTCCAATGACAAAAATTAGTCAATCATATTGCCCTTCAATTGGGGACACTTGGATCCTACTTGGATGTTCATTTCCTCTAAAGAGTCACACCTATGTGCACACTATGTATTGGGTAATGGCCATTGGGAGGACCCCAAGAAGCAGTTATGTGATGGATGGCCTTTAACAAGCTTTGAGCAATGACAATTATGTAATGTAATCGATAGTGTGGGGGGAGAGATTCTACCACACCATTTGGAACTTTGTAGACTATTGTAATACCTTCACCATTTCGACAAAAAACTACTGAATAATGAATCAAATTCGAAATCTTAACTTCAGCACTTGGTATTTTAATTATGAAATTTTCAATAGGTAATGGTTATATAAAATAATAAACAAGACCTTATGCAATAATCTAGAGTGCTTAGACTACTCCAATTTTCAAATCATTGTCATGGAAGGTTTGTGATTCAAAACTTGATAGTTGAACTTTTGATTTTATTAAAATTTCAGCTCAAATAATAATATTTTTTGCCAAAATGGCAAAGGTACTATGGTTCCTATTTACTAGACCTCATGAATCAAAATGTTTCCAATGTTCCAGTCACATACATACATACATACATACATACATACAATCATTCATTCATACATACATTCATTCACAAGACAAGAGCAGTTTGACCCTAAACAGTAGTAGTAGCCTATGACATCTCCTCTCTTGAGTGACAATTATGATGAAGTTGAAATTGGAAGGGCAGGTCCTCCCCCAGCAATGGCTATAATGGCACCTGCACACAGCAAACTTGGATGAATCCCCAGACTTGGGTTGTGTGGGTGGATCTCACTCAGTGCTTTTGGGCAAATCCCACTGAGACATGATCATTTTTCTGACTGGCACAAAACTGAAAGGTAATAATAATAATAATAATGTGTTGCAATTTGAGAGCTTGCAATGCAATTTGAGAGCCCAGGAATATAAAAAAAAAGGGTTTATAGTTTCATAGTTTATATACTCATTACTCATAATGTGGTCAGAGTGAGAGTGAGAGAGAGAGAGAGAGAGAGTCATCATCACACTTGCAGAAAGAATGAAAGTATCATATCATTACTGCAAAGAATGAAAATGAAAACAAGGGATGTGTGACACAAATGTGGCCTTGCCATTTACATACATCATTAAGCATCTTCAGGCAAAAGAAGAAGAATTATGGAAACTCAAATATTTCAGCATGCAAAAATATAATCTTCAAAAAATCCTCTAAAGGAAACCAAAATCCTTCAAGATATTATCATAACTCTAGAACTAATCTCAAGTTTCAACACAAGCCAAAATTATCATCTTTCAAAAATCCTCATATAAAAATAAAATAGACCTATTATTCATTACCTAGAGGCCAAAATCCCTTAAGCTACTATACTCTATAATGAATCTAAACAACAACAATATCCTTGCCTACCAAGGCAAGGCCAATAACAAAAAAGAAGAAGGGGGAGTTGGTACTATTGGTCTGCTGGGATCCTTGTTTCTTTGTACAGTCATTCTGGTGGTGGTTTTCATTATGGGCACAAAGTTGGCACAAAGGATTCTCTCTCTCTACTAGGTAGTTCTTTTGTTAGAAGTAACACCGCCGCCCCCCGCCCCCCGCCCCCCCACTTCTTTTGTGCAAAAACAAAAAAATGGCATTGACAATATAATACCCATAGCCTAGGGTCAGTTTCCACATTGACAAAAACGAATAATGGTTTTTTTTTTTTTTTTCAAAAAAATGACTTCCTTTTTTAAAATTTGGAGAATTTATTTATTTATTTATTTATTTATATTTTATTTACTATAATATTGTGATAAGAGTAGTGAAATTATTTAGAGTGTAGCTTATGATAATTATGATGATTGTCAACATGTCAACTTCATATTTTTTGCAAAATTTCATTTCACTATTTTGAGGTTATTTAATGACGAAACTGACCTTAGGGTAAGGTAATGGTAATAGTAGTAGAAGTAGAATTAGTAGTAGCAACAAGAGAAATATGTGTCATAAGTTTGTTTCATATTACCACCTAATTAGTTGTGGAGAGCCCCCTTTCTTTTTTCTAAAGTGATGGGATGGGCCTCTCTTTGATTGGCCCATCACCAAAAAAATGTTATCAATCTTTGGGCACTCGGAAAATAGACATATTCTTTTTCCTTTGGCCTAACTATATAGGTTACAAGAGGAGGACTTTGGGCAATGGATATGGGGACAAAGTGTGGTGCTATTGGGAACACCCATTTCAAAAAAAAACAAAATTCCAATCGCCCTATTGTGGCTAAGTCAATGACCTTGTCATTCATCATGATTTATGATCCATTCAAAAATTACTCATGATGGAACTTGCACACTACAAGAGGACTGCAAACTGCACACTCTGATTCATATGAGTGGTTTCTTTTAAAGGCATTTTTGTTTGTAGCCGAAGTGGCTATCATCCATACAAAGACATACAAAAAGTGGCGATCGTCTCTAGCAAGATTTAGCCAAATCTGGCTATGAATCAAATGTGAAGTACAAATCTTTAACCATCCTTCTATATTTTGGCTACACCCTTAAAACCAAGTATAGAAATCTGGTGATTTTTACCCTTTTCACTCAACCCTTGTCGAAAAGAAACAAAGAGAAAGAAAAAGAGAGTTGAGTTTTTTCTTATGTGTGGCCAAGTTGCCATGAGATGGATGTCATGCAAGAAATAGGATGAATGTGTCCAATGAGAATGGTCAAGCTTGCATCCCAACAAAATGCCCCTAATGCCCCTGCTCTAGTGAAAATTACATGAAACCTTTTCACTCTAGCCCAGAGTGAGATATTGGGCTTTGGGGATTTGTGTGTGATTCCCCCCCTTTTTTTTTTTTTTGGGTAAGTGGTTGGAATATTTCAAACCAATTTCATGTTGTATTAAACCCTATATCCTAAGCAATATTCGGTTTTGATCATGTTTGTCCGTTGGTGGCACACCTTATAATTAGTATTGTAGCCTAGGGTCAGTTTCCATATGACAAAACAAATAATTATTTTTTTCGAAAAATGAATTCGTGTTTTAAAATTAAAATTACAATCTTTTCCTTCATCTATTATAATATTGTGATATGAGTGGTGAAATCATTCAGCGTGTAGTCTATGATAATTATGATGATTTTCAACATGTTAACTTCCTTATTTCACTAAATTTCCTTTCACTATTTGGAGGATTATTTAATGATGAAACTGATATTAGGGTAAGGTATTATTTACACAAGTGTTGTGGTGTCAAACTTTAGGTCTACATTCATAATTTCAGTTGCATGGTTTCCTTTCAAGAAACAGACTTCAAAGAGTTATTCTAAATGCATGCCAAGGTGTAGGGCACTACTATGGATTTGGTAGGTATTCATTAGCTTGAGCTTGGCTATAAATCTAGGCTATCTACTAGTCAAGGAATGGGAGCAACAAGATGAGGTTGATGTTGATCACATCCTAAAAACATGCACACAAATTGTCCCTCTAGTTGGGATAAAAGTTTTCTTACAGTAAATAGTTAAATTTATGATCAAATATGACATAATGTGGTATGGGAACGTATGAAAGAAGTTTGATTTCAAACATGATGAGATCAATAGGTTAGGTGCAATGTAAGGCCCATCATTAGTTGGCTAGTTGCAATCTCTTATGTTTAGCCAAATTACACCTTTCCCTAAATCAAATCCATTGTTCATTAAATCAAGACCATGTCTATGTCCTAGTACGTTGTGAACATCCCCAATCTTCTATTGGAACCTCCATAATGATGATGTAAAAACAGCCCATATGCCATCCCTTAGAACAATGGTAACAAACCAACTTGATTGTTGCACCTCATGATTCTCCACATAACATGCATCACAAACCTATTAGAATTATAGCTAATGATGGGTCCATTTGGTCATTCAAATGTGGAAGGTGGCATGATGCATAATTCTATGCATCATCTTTCCATATTTGACCATCAATACCTTCCAATAACAAAACCTTAGAAAGTAAAACTTTTTTCACATATAGATTGACAAGACCAACTATCACATCCAATGTGGTAGGTGTTGTCTATTACAAATAAACATAATTTTCAAGTTCAAGCCTTTGAACCTTAGGTCAATACCCACCCCCACATATGGTGGCATACTATATTATATTGCAATGTTATGCAATGGCCAAGTTTTTCATTGCCATAAGCATGAATATTTTGAACAATGTTGCATGTTACTCACAAGCTTGAACGCACACATTGGTATCCATGAAATTAACCACATGGGCCACATCCTTATGAATGGATGTTAGTAATTGGGGTTTAGACTCAAAAAATAAAAAGTAAAAGGAAATTGAAGCTAGTGACATTTGCTAGCTAAATTAGTCTCTTGTGGCCAACCATGGCAACTGTATGTCCTAATCATCTATATGCCCGTTCTATAAGCCATATATTTGTAAACTTGTTTTCACCATTTGTACCATCCTTTTAGCCAAGCCATTAACTTTATGATGACCAGGAGAAGTAGTCCTATGGTCTATCAAAGACTATTCACACAACTCCTAAAATTCTCTTTGGAAATTTATGTTCTAATTCATGAACATTTTTGTTGGAACACCGCATCTACTCAAGACTCAATCCCAAAATGCATAAGTAACCCCCTCACTATTTTTGTTTCAAGGTGGTGCCAATTCAATTCCCATATGAAAAATTGTGGTGATTTGCAACTAACCTTGCAACTGGGTTTTTGAGTTGCAATGACCAATTGCAACTCATTTGCAACTCAACATATTTCTATAGGTGTCAATGCTATTGGACAAGTTGCATGAATTGCAACAAATGCAACTCACCGTATGTCAAACCGTATACATATGCAACTTATGCAATTCAATTACAACTATGTAAAAACAACTATTATGTAACTATAATGCAACTAGTTTGCAACTACCATGGTAACGTCATGTTGATGTCATTTTTCATTAATTCATCAAAATTTGACATGTTACACCATTGTAATTTTTGGATGAAAATTATGATTTTTGAAATATTGATCTCCACCATCCATTATGATTGTTCATTTATGATGGTTTTAAATTGTGAAATGTGGCATAGTCAAAAGTTGCCATGTGGCATATTAATTGAATTTTTCAAAAAAAATCTATTTAAGTAGCTAAGTAGGTCAATACATAGACATAGGTAAGTAGGGAAGTAGGTAGGTAGGCAGGCAAAACTAGGTGGGTAGGACATACCTACATACCTAGACTACCTACCTACCTACCTACTTACATTACATGCCTATTTACTTACTTAGGTAGGTAAGTAGGTAGAAAGGTATAAAGGTAGGTAAGAAGGTAGAAGAATAGCCATGTAAATATTTTATATTATATTTTGTTTTTAGGGTTAAACTTTTTAAAACTCATCCCAAATTAACACATGTAATATAATGTGAACACGAGAAAGACACCTTCTTTTCATATAGTTTGTGAAATGAAATTCAAGGACAAAACTTATGTGTTAAATCTTTTAGTTGCAAATTGAGTTGTAATTGTTTTTTAAAAATTCTCAAATTCTTCATTTAAAAAAATAAAATAAAATAAGTAATTATTTGATAATTATATATGTCAATTAATTATCTAAAATAGTCCTTTGAAATTTTTTTTGAATTAATAAGTCTATTTAAATAATTAAATAACTAGTTATCTGATAATTAATTATTAGGATTAATTATTTGGTTTAGTTATTTGAATTATATTACTAATTAATTATTTGAACCAATCAATTTAATTAATTTAATTTTTAGTTAGTTATTTCGTATAATTAATTATTTAACTTCAAATAATTTATTATCAGAATTAAACTGATTAATTCTGATTAATATTTAATTATTCAGTCTAATTAATTAGTTCATAATAATTGAGTAAATTATGTATTAATTTATATTTAGCAACCAATAAATTATTGAAAAAAATCATTATTAAATAAGAAATTTTAAGTTATTAACTTATGAACAATTGAACAATAATCACAAAATAGTGGAAAAGCAGTGTTTCTATAATTTCAACATAGTGACAACATAGTTGCACAATTAGTTATATCAATAGGAATCATAGTTGACAACTAATTGCAAATGTCATATCTAATGGGCGATGGAAATGCAACCATGTGGCATAATCATATGTGTCAAAGTTGTACACTAGTTGTAACATAATTGTTGATTGAATGTTACATTTACAATAATTGTACTATAGGTGCCAAAAAATCAAACATGATTGATTACATCTGTATGTATGATGTGTACATTACACCAGGTGTCCCATTTGCAACTATAATATAACTCCTTTAGGAGAACATGTCTTTTGGGAAAAAGGACCCCAAAAAGGACAATAGTCTTAAATGCAAAATGAACACATTGGCTTGTTATATGTCATTTGGACCCTAATTTGTTTTTCGTTTTTTTGGTTGGGTGGTAATTTGAGTGTTTTGTGTTTCTAGGTTTCATGTTTGCGAAATGGAGGGCTTCAATGGACCGAAGGAGCTAAACTCAACAGAACCTACTGGGGTTGTCATGTTAGAAATCGAACACAACACAAGAACCTATCGCGAGTGGTACAAGAGAAAATGGAAAGAAGACACATGCAAGAGGGTTCAATGTTGTCGAAAACGCAAAATAATTCAAGTGCAAGTTGAAAAACAACTCCAAATTAAAATTGTTGAGAATGTGGGTGCTACTGAAGATGGTGGCATAAAGTCCATTGATGCATATGTTAGACATGTCCAAAAGGTAAGTGCAAAGATCACTAAAGGTATAACGATTTATGCTACAACAAAACTAACAAGGTATGATGAAGACTTTCAACAACTTGTTTTTGAAAAGTAGTTAGGGCATCCGATTTTAACAATATGTTACCCACATACCTAGTCGATGCCTCTATGGCGAAACAAAACCATGAAATAATGGGTAACTTGAGAGAAGGATTAACCATTCATTTAATTGGCAAACATCCATCCAACCTTGTGTTGGCAAAAGATATTGTATGTACATTAACATCCTCACAATCAGTGAGTAGCAAATGAGGGATTGCCAAAGTTTTGGGTGTTGATAGGCGAACCATCAGGAAGAGCACACATATGCGCATGTTTTTGGATATTCAAAATCATGCTTTGTGGTTGCACAACATGAAGGAAAAACATGGAAACTCCTTTTTTATGTTTACCAAGAATCTTGTGATCAACTAGTGGAGTGCAGAAACAATAGTTTTTCCTAACTACAAAGATGTTATTAGGAGGAGGATTGGAGTAAAATTTTATGAGTCACATGCAACTCATTATCTGCAGGTTTCACAAGTCCACATTCTTCCTTTTCATCTTTGGCATGTTTCAACAATTGTTCATTCATGGCATTTGAAATTTTGATGATGGAGTTTCTATGCGGTTTGATTAATACATGTGGGCAAAAGTCTCCTTGGGTTAGGAACGTCACACCTTGATTTTCCTAAACCCATCAAACTTTGAAAAATCATAAGAAACATTTAAATAAAAACTTTCATAATTTTTTTTAATGAGTACATTTATTAGGTTCCATAGATTTCTTGGAAGTCATTCTATTTTTAAGTTTTTATTAAACAATTAATTGAGTAAGTATAATTTAATTATGAATTTCCAAAATTAAGGCTATTAATTTTTGAAGGGGCCATTTTAATTAGGAAAAAAGAATTAACAATTTTTATTTTTAAATTCCAAAATAAATTTCAAGCCATATATTAGTGCATGCAATTGTAAACATGAGAAAAAATATAATTTATAGTTGTGAAAACATTTAAAATAAATGGCCTAAGAAAATGATTTGTGCGTTTTTGGTTCATCAACCATTCTTTGAAGTGGTTCTTAATGGTCCATCCAAGGATGCTTTTGCCCTTGTAATGAAATTTTTTTCCCTACATTTGATAGAATTATGGTTCCTACATTTAATGGAGCTTAGGGTTTTAAGGTTGGGTTTCAAGTTTGATTTTTTGGCTTAGGGTTAGGTTCTAGGTTTTGGTCCTTAAGGTTAAGGTTTTTAGCTCTGAAATTTAGGATTTAAGGTGTATTTTTTTGTGTATAAGATTAGGGTTTAAGTTTTAAGGTTTAAAGGTTGGGTTTTAGGTTTGATCTTTTTGGCTTAGGGTTAAGGTTTAGGTTTTAGTCTTTACGGCTAGGGTTTTTAGGTTTAAAGTTTTTTTTGTGTTTAAAATTAGGGTTTAGGTTTTAGGGTTTATAGGTTGGGCTTTTGGTACAATTTTTGTTGCCCATGCAAATGTTTGATGCATTATTTTATTAGCTTGTAAACTTGGACCCAATTAACATTGGCATACCCACCCCCCCAACAAAAAAAAAGGAAAAAAAACTTCACCAATGAATTAAACCTCCCAACCCCTACAATTTATAAAAGTAGTTAAAGTGTCATGCCAATTGTAGTACCTTGGCAACTTGGACTCAATTACCATTGGCACACACACACCCAAGCCCCCACCTCAACCCCTTAAAAAAAACATTCACCAAGGAGCTAGACCTACATAGTCCATGAAATTGATTAAACTCTAATAATCATTTGCACTACTTAATATTGATTAGTGACAAACATTAATGCATTAATGGATTAACCTAATTGATGTTGGGTTTTAAGGTTAATTTACTACACATGAATAATTTTAGTACTTTCAAAATAATGGTTTTAAGGTTAATTTATTGCACGTGAATAATTTCAATACTCTCAATATAATGGTTTTAAGGTTAATTTATTACATATGAATAATTTTAGTGCTCTCAAAATAATGCACATGTTAGTAGTTATTAGCTCCAAATTATTAGCAGTTCTAACAAATGTTTCTAAGTAATTAACAACTTAAATCAAGTACTTTTGATATCATTAATGAAGCACAAGAGAGGTTCTAATCACTACTATATCTAAGTGTCCATCCTTGAATAACCCATACCTCTTTTGGTTTCTCAATTCAATTTGTCTTAAAAACTTCTTTTGTTGCTTTCAACTTAGTATGTCCCAAATTCCCTTTGATGTTTTCAGGTCAGTGTGTCCCATAGAGAGTTTGTTTTGACCTCCTTTCAAGAAAGTAATTTGCTTGTAGATCAAAAACTATGAGTGATACCATGGGTGATAAATAGTTCAAAGAGAGGAATTTTGAGTGGTTTGCTAGAGAGGTTGGACTTTTAGACAATGGAGTAAATCCTAGACACATGGATCCTAAGGATATTGTTGTGGGGCAATGTGACAAAATGTGGGGAATTAGGTGTCCTAATAGCCATGGCTACAAATACAAAAAACAATGTTCAAATCTAGAGGTCATTGCTTTTGTGGAGGAGATGTGGCCCAAGGTATATCAGAAAAAATTCATTACTAATAGTGAGATTAACCTAGCATTTGCCAAGGGAATTGTGGCACAATGGAAGGGGTACAAAGGTGATTGGGCAAAATTTGCAACAAAAGTGCAATTTCAAGGTGGAGAAACACACAAGGTAGCTCAAAATTATTATTTCAAGAGCAAGAAGATGATAAGATGTTTTTTTGAAAAGGGTGCAAAATTGAAGGATAGAAGCCTAAGTAAGGGGACAACAAGGAGAGACATTGATCAATGTAACAACATTGTGATGGGATTTGATTTTGGGAAGGAAAAATAAACTTATGAAACTAAAGGACCAAACACTCTAACATTTTGTTTTAACAGAAAGGAAAGCATGCGAGATTAACAATGTTGAATTTCTAGTGATATATATTACAAATGTGGAGTTGAAGGATGCTGAAAACAAGCACAAGGACTTGTTGAAAAAGAGACAATTGTGGTAGGTTTACATCAATTCACAATTGGAGGTGACAAGCAAAAAAATTGAAATAAAATACTGCAATAGGAGTACTTGAGGTTGTTAGAAATACACTACAAAGACTACATTATCAACTTTGATAAACTTGACTAGGCATAAAAGGGTTTGAAAGCAGTGGCAAAATTGTTGGAAGAGTTCAAGACAACATTAGAAGGGACAACACAAACCTAAAATATTTCAGCTCTATCAATAAGTTTTGATGCTAAATATTGATTTTGATTTCATGGCTTAACATGCATAAATTTTTTAAAAATTCTTTTGTAGGGCCTAGTTTATACTTGGTAATTTTGTTATCAATATTTTGTAGATAGATGTAACTACAATTCAAGTAGCCAAATAGGCAGGTCTAAGGTTGTTACTATGCAAGTTTATGTTGAAAATTTGATTATACTTTCCATGCCCTACCATGTAAATTATCAAAATACACATATAAGTTTTTGAACTTTTACTTGAAGGACAAAATTTGACTTGGATCTAACCTTCAAATCCTTCCACATTTCTTGGTTTGTTGCCTTCCTGCATACATGATTACAAAGTGGGTCCAATTAAAAAACAAATGTGAGATTTTAGACTTTATAAACTTGGGCTTACAATGATAAAAAAATTATTTAATGGCAAATGAAACATTCCTTCAAGAATGGGTTACAACAGATAACCAAGCAAAACCCAAATGAATTCAAGCACCACAGTTCCAAAAACTTCGAACCACATATTTTGATTCATCTTACATTGTTGTGTGTGAGGAAAAATCTTGAATAGCCTTACTTGGATCTACTTAAAAACATAAATGCACCATTGAAGTGTATCACACCCCCTTTAGAAAAATCTGACCCCATAGTATTATGCAACGTATGCAAGGGCTTTGACAAAATCACATCCATATCCAAGTATACTCCTCCATACCTACACAAATTCCTATGTACTTTCAAGCTCCATGAAACATATGAAATATACAATAGTGAGTAACAATTGAATGCACATTCAGGAAAATGTTTGTAATGATTGTTGAAGAGTTGGAGACAAAATAATTAGATTTAAACACAGAGCCATTCTCTAGATGAAAAATAACATCAAAAAGTTGTTGTGAAAAATAACAAAATTATCAAGGTTCAACAATTCACATTCATCCCATAATATAATAGGAATCAATGGAACAATTGTGTAGACTTCATATACCTAGAGGTGACCTTGATGTCCATTTCCTCTCTGTGGCTATTAGGATTACCATATATGACAAGCATAAAATGTACGACACTATATCTTCCTTGGAAGCATGTTCTAGATTTGAAAAACTTCAAGTGCCCATATATTGAAACTACAAAACCACCAAATCTTTCAATATTCCATAGTCCTATTTAAATCAAACTTGGATGCACTTTAGCCTTGTAATAATGATCCCTTGGTCTCGATCTTTCATAATTCCAAATGCCCTAAAGATCTCTCCAACAAGTCATAAATGACCTGCAAAAGGAAAATAAACACATTATAAATCTAATTTAAGGAAATTATTTTAGGACATTTTTTCTTGTTTATTTTTTATAGAGGGGTATGGGTCTTCCTCATCCTTTTTACAAATATTACTAGGTCCAAGGAACTTCACATGGTTGTTTGAATTCCCACCCAGTGTTGTGTTTGTCCATTCATACCTCCTTGTAGGTAAAGATAGTGAGTGGATAGGTATGCATTAAAATGACAAGTGAACATTTACAACAAATGTGGCACGATAAGATTAGTTGAATTGACTATCCCCATGCAACACATCTGTGATGAAAATTCTGCATAAATAATCAAGGTACATTGTTATCAAGAAAAATATCTTGCACTTGATGATGGATGACCTTCAAGAAACTTGAATTTCAATGATTAAAGTTGTGGATATTCCTTCAACTTTGAAATTATATTTGATGTTGATGTTTACAATAAACAAACAACATTCAAAATCTTAATGGTGCATTACTTAATCAAATCCAAGCAATAAGGTTGTGTTCACTGATTAGCATGCAAAAAAACAAGATCCACACAACACTGAATCAAATTATGTTATATTTTGCATTGGAGAATTGAAACACTTGATCAATAATTGTGTAGACTATTTATAGCCTACAACTAAACACGTGTTATTGGGTCCAAATCTATGATCAAGGAAGGGGCACATGTTTTGGGATTTTTCTTGTTCACATGGATTTTAATGCACATGTGTCATATCTATACATGACTTTTTCTCATTGAACCTAAAACCAAAAATATTGAAAGCAAACCCAAAACCACATACCATCATTAATGATACCAAATCTACAACCTTACAAAAATAGCATATGCTTATGTATACAATGTTATAAAAAGTTGTCCAGGTAGTCTAACAACCTAGACCCAGAAACACTCACCAAATTTACCAAGCTTCAACAACTACTAATAATCATAAGGCACCAATTCACAAGGTAGGCTTCTTCATGAGACTACAAAATGAAACATATATTAATAAAATTTGAAGGTCACAAAATCTATTCATCTTGGAATACAAATTTTTTCATATGGTCTATGGAAGCCCAAGGGTTGAGATGAAGAGATAAAAAGTAGTAAACTTAGGTCTATAGTAAAAAATGCTTATGATTGTTCTATGAATTGTGGCAAATTCTTCAACTACAATTTTCATATTCTCACACTAAACTTGTTATAATTAAGTTGGCCTTCATGCATAAACCTTGACTTGGATCAACTAATCAAGTCAAATAATATCATAATTTATAATACTAACTCACTTTGCTGATCTAGTTCACGTATTTGTAGATGGAGGTAATTTATCTTTCTCAACTTGGCCTTTGGTACAAACATGTTTGTCCACCATCTATGTGGTTGCATGTTTTTTGGCAACCTTTTGCTTTTGACATGATCTTTTGTTGCCTTTGCTTGAGTTAAATGGATTTTTTTTTGGGGTCCATCAATCACTTCCATTGCTGAGGTGTTTGCACCATCTTCCTTTATATCAAAGCAAAATTGAATCTAGTAAATGTAGCCAATTTTTGTGACTAGATTTGAAGAAATGAACATGCAGAAGTAGATCCAGTATAACAAATGCATGGCGTACAAAGTGTTATTACATGTAACTATAGGAAGAGATGGATTTGATAAGGATGAAAGGCAAGATGTTCTCTTGCTAGTTGAATCTTCTATTATAAATTGCTTTTGGAATCAATACTTAATTTGTTGGATTTGTGCAACCTTCACATGGTTTTCTTAGTGATCCAAATTAGGTTTAGGATCTAGAGCCATCTCCTCTACCTCTTGCAGAGGTACTAATGATGGCAAAACATGTGGAATTTTTGCTGATGGTAGAACTGCTGGAGTTTTTATTGAGTGGAAAAAATTGTGGAGCTCTTGTTGGTGGCAAATGGTTGACATTTGATGGTAGAACATGGGGAGCTACCAATGATGGAAGAACTTGCAAAACTCCTATTGGTGGCAAAAAGTTGATGTTTGAAGGTGGAGCTTGGGGAACCACCAATGATGGTAAAACTTGTGGAGCTACTATTGGTGGCAAAGCTTGGGAGCTACTAATGGTGGTAGATGTTGTGGATATCACATTGATTTGTTAATCCACATCCACATTTGATTGTAAACTTGCAAGATTACAATTGATGGTAAAACTTGGGGAACTACCAAAGATGCTGAACCTTCTTCTATAGTCAAGTTCCAAAAAAATTTGGCCAAATTACCTAAATATTACTTGGCAAATGCCTATTGCAACTACAATTCAAAACTTGACATGCATAATAATCCAATTTTCTTAAACACATTTGTTAACATAATTATAAAAAAAACATTTAATACACAAGTGGAATATGGTAAAAAAATTCATGGTTACACTTTGCATAGCCATTTATGCACAATTCTTTTGGGCAATTCTTTTTTTCAAACTTTGAAAACATGTGATGTAAGCCCTTGCCACCCATACATCCACATTGGTCATTTTTTTCAATTTGCACTTTGTCTCACAATTGTTTTAAAAGGGAGTCCACTTTGTCAATGTTCATTATAGGAGATCCAACATTTGATTCAAAAGTTGTTTGCCAAGGGTCACTAGTGATTGATGCCACCCCTAAAGGATTGGTGCTATGACTCTTTACCCCAAGAGATGTTCATTGTTTCAATGGATATCCAATGTTAGTAGATCCCAATTCAGTGTGCTTAAACACAAACCCATCACCTACAAATGGCCATCACATCAAACTCTTTAATTAGTTTAAACAAATTATGAGCATCAAAGCACTAGAAGTTAGTTTTTACTTAGCACTAAGAACAACATTATGCTCTTGTAAGGAGTCTAACCATAAATAGTAAAAATAGACCTAACATCTAAGTAAACAACACTATAAAAAAAACTAGGTTATTTGCTTAGTAATGAAGACAACATTATGTTCTTTGTAAAGAGTCCAACCATAAGTAGCCTTAACAAACTTGGCGCTTAAGTAATTACTATTACAAAAAAAACAAAAAAAGTCCATTACAAATGTTGAACACTTAAGTAATGTTTAACATTAAGGATAATTTTAGCAACCTATAAGCAACCCAAGCAATAGTTAGCAAAAAATAGTGTTATTTGTGTTACTAAGTAACCAAACTTAAGCACTCCATTAAGTTAGACAATGCTAAATGACAAATTGATTAGATTCAGAGCACTATAACACTATTCAAAACACATTTAGCACATTAATTAAAAAAATGAATATCAAGCAAATCAATTGAAGAAATTGCAAAAGTCTCAATTCAAAAATTGTTACATCACAAAGATAGTTTTGCTCCACTTGAAAGGACCAAAGTCTGAATGCATTTTCTTTTAGAGAGGTCATGATAGGTCCAATTTTCATTTAACAATTGTTTAATCTCCTCATGTTGTTCCTCCAAACCCAACTTAACACCAAGACTCCTTATTTCATCATCTTCATCTCCAAAACCCCAACTACACCACCAATTATGATAAAACATTTATTCACAAACAAGACATCTGTTTTTTTGCTTGACAAGTTCATCCAAGCAAAAAAGGTGGTATGTATGTTTACATAATGTGATGGTTACATCCCAACAATGATACCATTTGTTGCAAAATTCACAGGTCTCACATTTATTGAAAGATCACAAGTAGGCGGGCTTATAGTTCGGTGCATAATTGGCTTGGGCCATATTGACATACCGTCACCTTTTTGCATTTCAGCCACTTGACATACAATTGACCTTTGTTCCCACTCCAAGCTAGAAATCTCCTTTTATGATTCATTGATCATGGAATCTAGCTTCCAATAATCAAGTTCTGCATCTTGGTACATATCTTTACCAGCAATAGCTCTTTTTTTCTTATCTTCAAATAGTGTTCATGAAATCTCCAACTTGGTTCCTACATCTTGAAATTTCTTTGTAACATCATCCAAGTTTGCGTGTGATTATTTTAAGTGGTCATCATTCAAGAGACTCAATTTAGAGTCCTTACATCTTGTATTGACCTAAGATTAGAAAAGAGATCAACAAATTGTACATGAGTTGATCGAAAGAAAACTAAACCCTGAAAAAACAAATAAATTCAAGGAACATGCTACATTGGAGCTTAGTAAAACTAACCTAATCATAAAAAAGAAATAGTCTACACGAACGCGACTTTTCAAAATCATGCACACTCATTGAAGATGTTCGACTTTTGATTCAACTTTATTAAAAGCCTTTTGGGCTTCTAATGTGGTTGTTTTGCAATCCTCCATATTAAACAATAAACCTATGAACTTTTCTTCCACCTTCTCTTTTCACCCTCTAAGCTCCTAATTTTGTAATTTGCATTTTTCAAAACATCAAAAAGTAATAGTTGCAATTCTTTTACTTTAATCACTCATGTTGTTGACACACCGTATGGACATTGGGAATTACTAACACACCCCTATTTCACATACTTCCCCTTTGACATTAAAACATCACCTTCAAACTTGTATGAAACTCACCTTTGCTAAGCTTCGACAACTCAAGTTTGATAGAAGCTTTTTACATCTTTTTCGCCGATTCCCTCCAAGCCTTTTCTCTTGTAGTGCAAGCAACAACTTAGCCTAATTGATATTGTGCCCTTTCATTCCTACAATGTAACCCTTCACCACCCATGACATGAACTCATTGTTCATCGCATGTGGTGTCCCATAAATTTTAGTGTATAAACTAATAAACTCTTTTTTCATTTTTGGGTGCAACTTGTTATTGGTGGTTCTAAACTTGGTGACTTTCTCAAAAACCTCTTCCAAATCTACTTCATGGACATGTTTTGGAGTATGGTCTAATCTTGGATTCATCTCGTCACCATTCAACTTCCTAACATTCACACAAAATTCTTTGGTCTGGTCTGTGTAATCTACAACCTCCTCCATTGTGAATGATGACTCTAGCAAAGAATAAACCTAAATCAATCATTATCTAACCTAATCAACACGAAAATTCAATGAACTCCCACAATTATGTAACTACAAAACCACATATTTGACTCATTAAGGCAACAAGCAAATCATTGAAAGCTTGAGTTTGGGAAGGCTAGTTTGAGAGGGAAAAAACATATTTAACAATCAACAAAGGAAAAAAATTAGTAGTCAAACTTGCGGAGAAAAAAAAACGCATGTGCACAATGCTTGTAAATTAGGTAGGTTACAAATCGGGCTAGGTAGGAGTTAGTAAGTTCATATTTCATTGATCTTGCTATGTAGTTGATTTGACACATGTTTTGGACTTACCTTGACACGCCATATCTTTTTCAAGATTTTCTTAGATTTAACATTCAGTCAAGTCCTTAGTAAGGGTGCGCTTGTGGTTCTTTAATTTGTGAATGCACCTAATGTTCTTCTCCTTCTTTCACACACAAGAGTGTCACACATAAGCATCCTCCTAATGTTAATGATTCATAAAAATTAATGAATCTAATCATTTAATGAAATCTTTCATTCCTCCCAAGAAATAAATAAGGAACTCAAGAAGGATGTTCATCACACAAAGGTTGAGTCCTTATCCTTCTAAATCTCCTTATCCTAATATCTTCCACACATCCTAATTAAGGGAAATCCATCCATCGTTTATCCACTTGGACTAATTAACCTAGATGGCTTCATCTTTAATAAATAGAAGATGGTAAGTAGGATATTTACCACTAGTAATTAAATAGTTACTGAGATGCCCTTCTAAATAAACTAAACTATGATATATATTATTTCTAGTAATTAACATTACTTTTATTATAAAATTTCTCATAATTAGCTTTTGATTATTTTGCCCCATGAAGGTAGTTCACTGTATTAATGACATTATTGTCAAACACACATTCATTTTAAAATTCAACTAAAATAGTTTTGCCATATGATGGTAACTACCATTTAGTGACGATTCTACCATCTCTTAACACTCATATGAGGTTTAACCAACATAGAACAATTTTCTACCCTTAACACTAGTTGTTTATGTCATTTGTAATTGATTCAAACTCGTCATTTATGCCATTTTTAGTAGTTTATCCACTTGTAGGTGTATAAAGTTAGTCATAAAATGACATTTTTGGTATAGTGTTTATAACCCACTCTCATTCACCAACTAATCCATCCACTCACCAAGGCCAAGTTGTTTGGTTTAAATGTTGTTTACCCATATGTTCTCATGTTCAACTACTACAATGGATGAATAATAATTTTCATCCAAACTATGGACAAATGTTTTTCATCATGGATGAATATCCCAAAAAAATAAAAATAAAAATAAAAATGGTGAACCTTGAACCCAAAGCTTTTGTTCGGGTTTAAATGTCAAACCATGCAAACCTTTTATTTTCCAAAGTTTGGATGAAAATTTGCACACTTGGAACGATGGTAGAAACATCCGCCACCATCACTTTCAAGCTCAAATGCACAAATTATAGCAAGCTCCAACACAATGCCTATTAAGTCTTGGCCTCACCTTGCTTTCAAATGTCCTCAAATAATATTGAATTTATTGACTTGAACTTCCCTTCATTCTACAAGCTTATGACAATGGTTGGTGGTTGGCCTACAATGTTCATGCCTTTTATTACATCACCATTTCATCCACAACACCTATTACAAAACGAGAGGCATGGGATTATGTGATCAATGACCACACCATTGTCCACATTCCATTACTTTTGTGTAGACTATAGTGCATGAACCTTGTGCATTCAACAACCTTTGATTGAGTGATTTGCTTTCTACGTACTAGAAGGTGTTAATTGTGTAGCCTACCCATTTTTGGCACCGCACACTATTATTACAAAATATGTTGTTTAATTTCCAATGCCTCAAACATCTAAAGTTAAAGCCCAAGTTGGGGTTGAACTCCCCATTAGGAAATAAATGAAAATCAACATTAAAATCATCTTTGTAGTTTCAAACCAATTTTGGCATCCTTTTGCAATTTTGCCTTTGTTGCAACAACTTCTTCCTACAACCTTTTCTCCAATGCTAATCAAAACTATCTAGCTATAGCACAATAGGTTAGATAAATCTTTTATGTTTAAGGAAGTTCATTTGCAAATTGTTAGAATCCAAGTTCAAAACACACAAGACAATGACATGTTTTTATTGTATGTTTTGGAATCTCAAAACACGAAAGATGAAACTTTAACACCACACCATTACAATAAACTCTCCAAACATTAAAAAATCAAACCTTGTTCACATTGAATTAGATCTTAATCACAAATAACAAACTATAAGAAACTAATGTCTTTCAACAAATACATGAAAATTGAACTTCCTATTTTGTGAGGTTCATAAAAACAATTGAGCTTGGGACACACCCTGTTACATTGGTAATTTCAACATTATTAATATTAATTTCAAAAATGTTGAAATTTCCCCAAGAAATCAAATAACAAAATTATGTGAATGAAAAAATATAATTTTTGAATATTTTATTTGTTGAAATGAAAATTTCAAAATTTATTAATCATTCAACAACTATGTGTCAAAATTGTCAAGGTATTACAATAGCCATTAATTGTTCAAAGCCGATAATTGAATGCCATAGTAGCAAACTTTTTCAAAACCTCAAGTATGGTATGTTTCAGTAGTAACAAATTGACGGGTACAAAAAATTCTCAATAGCATATTGATCATGATGGGTTTCTTTGGGTGGTTTATCTCACCAATATGCAAAGGTGAACACCATTTTCCTTGGCATATTTGCTTCAATATTTAGCTTTGACATATAGAACTTTGAACGAAGAATATGGGATAAGTGCTAATTTGGCAAAGTTTATATGGGAACATATGTAAATTGTGGGACAAGTGTCATAAGGCACAATACAAAGTTATAATGTGAATGGATGAGAACACTATTAGGAACATATTCAAACTTAATGTTGGAAACCAATGTTGTCTACTTCTTGATTTTGAAAGGAACCAAATAGATAATAGGCAATGTTTTTTAAAAATAAAACTGTTGGTGCAATATTGAGAATGGTTTTTTGGGATTTATTGAACCCTTGGTTTTGGAGACTTCTCAAAAAATAAATTTTTTTGAAGCTTGGTTTGGTTGAAGATTGGGTTCAATTCTATTTACATTTCACCCAACTAAAATTAATAACTTGCCTAACAAATTGGTACTCATGCTCATGGAGTGAGATATTAATGTAAGAAAAAATTGAGGACGAACATTATCAGAAAAAAGAAATCCTATTCAACAAAATCGAGGAGGAACATTGTCAGAAAAAAGAAATCCTATTTCAACAAAATTCAGGTTTTTTGAAAAAATTCATCAAAACCAACGAACTGTTGGTTTTGGTTCTTAATTTGAAAACCTAAAAACAGAACACCAGCAGGTTTTATGAAAGAACCAGTGGTTTTAGGGTTTAGGGTTTTGCACATTACTTGTGCACTTTGTTGGGCCCTGCTATCACAGAAGAGAGAGGTTTATATGTGTCCCACTCATATGAAAGCAGTGGTGGAGAGTGGGGACAGGTGGATTGGCCGCAGCAGCTCAAGATCCACAAAGGCGTTGCTAGTTGGTAGCAGCTTCAATCTGCAGCTGATAGAGGGGATCCACATCGTTGGTGTTAGGAAACATCGAGTACACAACAACAGCACCACCACCTTCAACAACAGCAGTAGTTTGCAGCTGCCACCTGCAGCTTCAATACCACTTACTTTGCCCCGCCCTGCCCATCTGCCATCATCATCTTCTTCTTCAAACTATTCTCCGAGGGTGAGTCAGTTCTCTCCTGTCTTCCTTCTGCGCCCTGCAAAACCCATGCCTATGGTATGACAATGGAAACTGGATGTCAAGAGAAGATGCTTAGGGTTTCTCTCGTGGAGGAGAGTAGACCTCAGCTTCTCTCTCCACAAAAGCCATCCTCATCCCGGTCATCTTCGTGTAGCCCTAGGGACATATCATTGGGTTTTGGTGAAATTACCTATCGGGTAGGAACATATCGAGCACCCAACAAGAGTTCCATTAACCTTAATTGGTGAAGAGTTGCATGAGAGAGAGAGAGAGATAGAAAAGGTCATTTAGGGATTTAGGGATGTGTTAATGGGATTAATGCCATTTTGTCTTGAGCTTTTTGCTTGGTGTGAAGGATAGGCTGATGGCCCCCTCCTCCTGCTGTTGAGAATGGTGGATGGATTGCTTGGGAGGGTATGCATCTTTTGGTCCTTCTCTTTCTATATGATTTTGATCAGTAGGATGATCGGTTTTGGTTTTTGGGGTTGGCAGAGGTTCAAAGGGTGGCAATGAATTTGCTGCTGCACCTGCCATGACTGGGAGCCATGTGGAACATGAAGCTGCCTTCTTTAAGACACAATGGCCAACAACTGCATCCTAAACCCTAAACCCTAAACCCATCCTATCATGAAGACTTTTGCCTTGGTTTTTAAAATCCCTATAAGTGCATGAGGAATTCTACGTTGGCAAAGACGAGCTTGGGCTGTGAATGGGATTATGGAACGGCCAAATTTGGCACCTGATCATCAGTGAATGTAAGCCAGTATGCAGGAACCAACAACATCCTTGACTGCTGCATTTGTAGAACCACCACGAATGTAGCAGCAGCATCAAGTTCATCAACCTCACCAGCAAAGGATCTTACAACAAAGCTCAAGTTAGACAATGAAGACTTTTAATAAAATCAACAATGCCTCTGCAAACCCACCACCATGCTCCTCCCCCAATCCTACATGTGAGCCATAGTTTGACAGGGAAGCCTCCTCCCCCAGGACTTTCAAGTTCTTCTCAGTATGGCTATCCTCCTCCTCTTCCTTCAATAGACTAAGTCATGCAACCACACCTAAACAAGGCTACCCATCATCTTGTCCACCTGGGAACTAAGGAGGAATTTTGGTCCCACACTAAGGTGAAGAGTGGACTTGAATCTTTTCATAATGAGAGTGGTCATTTACAGAATCATCCTGCTCCTGCTCTTCCTCTGGCAAGAGTAAACCCTAGCCGTAAGCCACCACATCAGTACAGAGTCCTTGGTAGCCTATTGGGTGGGGTCTCACACCAGCTTTAGGCTCCATCATCAATCATGAACATATATCCTTCATGACAAGTTGAGGAGCATGAGCATGTTGTAACACACAAATTCTCCTGCCTGGATTTGACCTAGATTAAAGTGTTTCCAGTACCAGCAGAATCTGCATGGATTCCTGCTGTGGTAGTAACGAATTCACAATTGGGGGTGAATCAGATTCACCCCTCCAATCCACTTCCTTCTGGCATCCAAGATAGTGCAAATATTGATAATCCCACTACTGCTGCCATTACAGCAACAACTCCGACATTAGAGGAGGTGTCTATTGTACATCAAACAAGAGGAGGAGGGACCTCCTGTACTTGGTGGGTCATGCATATATAATCTAGAAGGTTTAATGGATGGTCAAGTGGTTGGTGGATTTGGCAACACATTGAGCAAGTCAGATTGCAAGCCTGACTCGGGCCATCAAGTCAGAGTGAGTGGTGAAGAATCTCCACCTCTATCATCAACTTTAGAAGATTTTATGGTGTCAACCACAGCCTCCGAGACCACCACAGCTGTTGAGGGAGATGGTTTTGAGGGAGTGGGTCTCATGGACAATCCAATGTGTTGTGCGACAGAACTGGTTGCGGTGAGAAGGAAAGAAACTTCTGAGATCTTGGAAGAGAACGACATCTAATCAAATCAACAATTGACAGCGGAGGGGCAAGAAGATATGGAAGGGAGCAGTTCTATTATCAACACAACAGTGGATGGTCCTCTTCTCCCAGGAAACAGAGCCCACAAGGTATTAGATGATGCAGGTGATAGAGTGTTCAACTATTGTTGTTGAAGACCCCTTCATTGAATAGGGTCTAGGTTCGCAATCATCTGTAGAGATAGCTGTTGGTGTTGAATCTAATGATGGGCGCATACCTGGAATCAATAGTTTTATTTCCAGCTCCAGTTTGGTATTGGGTACTACTGATGCCAATTCTGAGGCACAGCCACTGAAAGTGCTGGTGGCAGGAGATCTAAACTTCCAGGCAGGCTCTGAACTGAAGGATGAGAATAGTAACCAGACGCAGAGGGAGTCACCTGAAAAGGCAGATGCTTTTGTAGACACCACCATGTGTGTGGAGGAAAGTGCTGATGATAAGGTTCTCAATGCTAGAAGAGGTGCAAAGAATTGAGCTTCCAGTGCACAATCTTGCTATTAGTGGAGGAGACATGAATAGGGAGCCACCACCAGACTTTGCCATTTTAGGGATGACCCACCAAGAACACAGTGAGGATTGGGAGGTGGTTGCGGAGTTGCCTACACCAAAGAAACTACTTTTCTTGAAACTTTGAGTAGTGAGACAAATCTTGACACATTTCAAACTTATAGAGAATACAGCTGAAAATATAGTTGAAATTATCAATGACCTGGCAAATCATTCAAACACATCGACATTCCTTTTCACTAACAAAATTCAATTGAAATCCTTTACCTGTGTAACAACTTGCATAGTGAAGTTTGTAGTCACTATAGTTCCGGTTGAGGATGCGGAACAATTTACCATCTTGCATTGAGTGGAATGTTGTTTTATGCAGGTGGATTTTAGACTAGGCTTTAGCCATTTACATCAACTCCAAGTATTTCTTGATGGTTGTTTCCAGGTTTTGGAAGTTTTTTTCAAGTTGGTCACCATCATATCTAAGAGTGATGTTGATCAAAATGGGACCTAGTAATGAGGATATATGGATTTTGGAATTTGGAATTTTGGAATTTTGGATCTTGCACTGAATAATGGGAATGTTTTGGGCTAGTGGGGAATTGATGGGTTCTAGGGTTTGAATTATTAATCTTTTTGTAATTATTTATACATTATTTGTTTTGTCAAATTTTAAAAAATTGAAGCCATTTCATACTTTTTGTGATCAATGGAATGCTTAGAATTAAATGTAATTTTTTATTTACATAACTCTAACATTAAATTATATTTCAAAACCCTAATATCATAAGACTTGATAGATGACATTGTCATTGAAAAAAAATTATATTGTTCATTTTTTATTATAACCCAAATTTAAGCTTAAAAGATAAATTTTAATTCAAAATTTTAACTTGAATTGGCAATTCTATATTAACCTTAAAATATTGTGGACCACAAATTAAAAAAAACTCTAAATCACCCAAATTTTTTTTTACAATAAATAAAAGAATTTTATCAATAGTTAAATATAACAAATTATTTTAAATTTTCTTTTGATTGACAAAAATTCATAGACAAAAAATTATATAAATATATATTTTTGATATCAACATCAATGTTATAAAAGTTGTATAATTTTAAAATATAAATTTATAATTATGTTAACTTTATAAATAGTTGAAAATTGTAAAATCTATTATGTGATTGTAATAAATTATAAATCACACACGTGCTTCAATATTGCAACTATAATAATCTTAACGTTATTACACATGTAAAAACACATATATGCACATACACACAAACACATACAAATAAATCACACAATAATATATGCATTTGTATATATACATAACCGCACATGTACAACATTTTATCTATTGGCAGGGCCAACATGTTTGTGACACCTTGTTGGCCTTGCTTACCAAGGCAAGGATATTTGTGTTTAGATTCATTATAAAGGATAGTAGCTTAAGGGATTTTGGCCCCTAGGTAACAACAGGTCTATTGTTATATGAGGATTTTTGAAAGATGATATTTTGGCTTGTGTTGAAACTTGAGATTAGTTATAGAATTATAATATCTTGAAGGATTTTGGTTTCTTTTGGAGGATTTTTTTAAAGATTATATTTTTTCATGGTGAAATATTTGAGTTTCCATAATTTTTCTTTTGCCTGAAGATACTTTTTGATGTATGTAAATGGCAAGGCCACAGTGTGACACACCCCTTGTTAAAAACATGTCTGGCTGCACATTTGAGTTCGACTTTAAAAAATAGATATATTAACTAACCTTCACATGGGACACATGTCTGACAAATGAATTTTGAGATGGTCGGTTTGAGAAGGGATAGGGAATAACACACAACAAATGTTATATATCATACCGTACCCAACACTTCAATTCAATTGTGTCAACAGGCTAAATGCCATGAAACACAAAAGCCATACAAGCCCACTAGTAGAAGGTGCACATGGTAGCATCATTGGCTTCTCTCACTCTCTCTATCCCTCTTTTACACACCAAAAGAGATCATTCAAATGCATTATTACCCCATTGCACTAGTAACAAAAAAGCTCATTTTGTGACTTGTCAAAGATGACTAATAATGTCAATTGTGACTATTTTGGTGTTGTAAATGACATTTTTAATTGCTTTGGGCAAATTGCAAAATAGGCTTTTACTACTAATGTTGGCGGGTACAAAACCAAGTAACTGTTGGGATTTTGGTGCATAGGGTAATGTCAAAGTACTCAAGGGCATTACTAAGAGGATGGCCCATGCAACGTGCTACCCGTGGAATAAGTTTTTTCAGCAGTTGGAAAGTAGGCTAGTGGTAATAGTTAAATCCTACTTCTCAGCGGTTGCGGTTTTTCAATCTTAGGATGAGCAGCAGAACATATAAATAAATCAATAAATAAATAAATGTTATGTATGTATATAGATTTTTAAATTGAATGGCTTTATTATTTTCATTGATGTCCAAGTTACAATTGAATTACGTGTAAAGTCCTAGAGAATGTGTAACATCCCAGGACTGTGGATTTTTTTTCATAATATGCAACAACACGTAATTACAAAGAAATATCCTTAAAAGAACAACATTGCTATGAAGAGGTAAGTCAGAAATTGAGTGTGCCATGAAATTGAAGGTTTTCCAATCTTAGGATGAGTTGCAGAACATATAAACATTTTTTTTTTTGTTATGTGTAAAAACATCAGAACATGTATTGCACAATATATACATGCGCAATTCAAAACATGGACCATGCATGGCACAAAATGGCGGCATGAACATACTACTTTGGATTAACATTTTACAGCTTTCAAATAGGATGAATGTAAGCTTGTGCCTGTACATGTCATCTGGGTACACACACACACTGCCCTTCAAGACTGCCCGTAGAAGGAAATAATTGTTTTCTATTGAGCAAGCTATCATGCTTGGTGGTTCTCAAAAATATGAAAAAGACAAAGATAGGGGACAGAGAACCACCGGTTCTTTCATGAAAACTGCCGCTTCTTTAAGGCTTTTGAAATAACCGGAACTGGATTTGGGTGTTCAATTCAGTTTTTGCAGTTGAAGAAGTGACCCTGCTTCATCCCAATTCTAAGTCTGCTTGATTTCCAACACTTGTCTGGTTGTAACAAGTGGCTCATCTGTGCTGCCATGGCTCTCTCTGTGCTGTGCTTATGGCAAGTTCAAACCAGCAACAATTAATAACTTACGAAATGTTCCATGAAGTTCTGAAAAAATGGAATCACAGTTCAGAATAACACCTGGTGAACATTCCTCAAAATATGAGACCAATTGAGAACTACATCATTCCATGGTTGAAGGCAGACCCATACAAAACCCTCGCACACCCTCTGCATGGGGACAACAATTCACCTTCCAAAATGAAGCATTCATCAACACTCGAATGTAGACTTTGCTTTTGGGTTGGGAAATTGAAAATCATACCTCAAATATTGAGAATGCATCCTTTGAGGATGGGTCAGGTGGGTGGTGATCCTTTTAGGAATTCAAAGGAAACTTTGCACGACAGACAAAATTCTTCATGTGGGTTGTTTGAATGGTTTTGTGTCTTGAATGGGCTTTGTTTTGAAAGGTAGGAGCGCCTTTGAAGAAACATTGAAGGAATTTGTTCTTCAAAAGGTTGAGAATAAATGCTTTGTTTTGAAAAGTTAGGAGCTTTGAAGAAAAATTGAACTTGTGTTTTCATGGTTTCTTTGAATCAAACAAAGCTTCTTCAAATGTTGAAAATTTTGCTCTCCTTTTGAAATGTGAGATGTTATGAAATGACCCAAGTTCATCAAGGGTGCCAGTTTATCACCAGAATTTCACATTTTGCTCCAGAAAACAATTTTGTTCCTGTAGGTTGCATAGAGACTTGACCATTGGAGCACCTGAAACAAGCTTCAGACCTAACTTTGGAATAATTAAATTTCAACAAATTTGGAATTTGACAACACCAAAAATTGGTATGTAGGATGTCAAAAGCCCTTCAGAAAAAAAGAAAATTTTCCAGTTGTATGGAGATTTGGCAAATTTTATTTTGTCTCTTGAAAACAAACTTGAGTTCTCAATTTAAACAATTATCAAGTTTGAAATTTGATGCCACCCAAAATGCATCTAAAATGGATCAACTGGGAAAATGAGTTCAAATATATTTTCAACATGACTAGAGAGAAGTAGCATGTAAGATTCTTAGGGTTAGGGTTACATAACATAATTCTTGACATATACATACATACATATATACAGTAAGCCTTGAGTACACACATAAAATGGTGTCAAGTACTCAGAAGGCAGTAGAGCAATTTTGGTAACACTGGTGACAACTCTAGTGTCGTCATGTCACTATTGAACTAGCTTAATTTTAGTCAAATGTTAAAAAAGACCTGCAATATATTATTATAATATAATACCATAACCTAGCAGCTGGTTCAGCACGGCTAAATAAATTATGAGGGAAAAGAAACAATTCATGTCTTTTGAGAAATTATTAAGGTGTAGGTACTACTTAACAAGTAAAAACAAGTGCACCTGAATAATTTCTTAATACATTATCGGTCATGTCTCAGCTGCATGCTGGTAGTGGTGGGTGTGCCTTCTTGTTGTGTGCCACCAAGTTGCACTTGAAGGCGAATTTGAGACCACATTTGCAGCACTCCACTGGCTCTCCACAAAGCTTCTGGTGATCTCGCACATCCACCTGCATCCATCCATCCATCTCACACACAAATTATTGCTACTCCTATTCTCTGGCTGTTAAATTGTTCTCCTCAGCCCACCAGCAATGTCAAAATGCTTCATTTCTGCCCCCTTTAGTTATTTATACACACACCCACTAAAATTCTCCCTTCATCATACTAACTAACCCACCCTAGCACACAAACTATGATTAAACATGCATGACATCTTGTTCATCCAAATGGCTAACTGGCTCCAACACCCAATTTACCTCTAGTTCCTTGCATAACATTGCTCTCAAAAATCTCTAGTGTTCTTCAGTCAAGATTCTTTCTTCACAAGACAAATTGGAAACCCATTTTTTTCCATCCAATATGCTTTGTATAGCTTAAAATCATATTTTTTCAAGTCAAAATTTGGTGAAAATTCACCAGTAAAAGAAAACCCTGATAAGGCACATTATTCACAGACTAATTTAAAATCCTTTGTATATGTTGCAATCATATTTTCAGGTCAAAATTTGGCAAAAACTTGCCATCAAAAGAAACCCTGATAGGTTGCATAATTCCCGGATTAATCAAAAATCCTTTCTATAAGTTAAAATAAAAAAATTCAGGTCAAATTTTGATGAAAATTCTTCAGTAAAACAAACCCAAATAAGAACTCTCCAGATGAAGGAAGGTGTAGGGTGTTTAGTTTAATTGTTCACCACGGTTAAGTTCCTTAAGTGGATGATTTTAGAAGATGGGACTTGTGGGAATCAAAGTTCTAAGGTGGTCCAAGAATGAATGAATGAATGAATGAATGATTTCTGTCTACACAGAAGAACCTGCAGAAATTCGGGAAAAGAAAAGATATGGAAAAAATGATTTAAATTAAATTAAACTATAAGCGTATTACGAGTGGTAACTGCATTCATTCATTCATTCCTTCCTTCCTTCCTTCCTTCCTTCATTCATTACCTGGATGTAAAATTTCTTGTCGCATTTCCGGCAGCAGAATGGCTTGTCCCCTTCCGAGTGCTTGCGACCGTAATGTCGACGCAGTTCGTACAGTCCCACGAAAGTCTTCTTGCACTTGGGGCAGCCGCAAGGGATCTTCCTCTTTTTCACGGTCTGCCCGCCGCCGCCGCCGCCGCATCCCTTCATGGACGGAAGCTGCGAAGAAGAGGAAGAAGAAGACGATCTCATGGTTTTGTGCAGCTGCTGCATCGACTTCTTCTTCATCAGGTCTGGATCAGCTAGTACTAAAGCAGCTTGATCGCCGAATGATTCTAATGACTTTGCAGAATCATAAACGAGCTGCTCCGGCTGTACTCAACAGTAGAATAGAAACAATCAGCAGGAGAAGCAGCTGCAGTAGCACGTACTGCTACTAGTTCGAATTCGCTAGTACTGTTGTTATAATGCGCAAATGGTTGTATATGATTTTAACTGCCGATAACAGAATCTAATTGACGGATCCAAAGGTAATAATATTATATTTTTCGAGAGTGATGAGTTCAAGTGCTGCACACCTGCTGCTGCTTTACGAGCATGGTTATTTCACGCTCGGCATGCTCATGATCAGTTGTAGATATGAGCTTTGATGACGCCGCTGTAGTAGTTGTGCATGCGTTCCCCGTGTGATCATGATCTGTGTCAAGCTGGAGTTGCAGTAAGTCGATCATATGGTTCTCGGGTACAATAATATTATTGGTGATCTCATCGGAATGCAGCTGAAACGCGCAATCAAAGAAGCCACAACTAGTTCCAATATTTGGCAGCAAATCATGAGAATATTGCTGATCGATAGCCGGTGCAGAAGCTTGCCGTAGGGCGCTGGACATGAAGATTGTGGCGTTGCTCATTTGATGATATAAACTCGAAGGATCAGATGATCCTGGTGCCATTTTGAGATTATCATCAACTCGCACGGGAGTAATAACCATGTGTTTCAGGGTGCTCACCAGGTTCGGATGCATCACTGGAGTTGCTGCTGCGCTAGTGCAATTGATGCTACAGCACGCCTTGGTCGAACCTCGAGCTTTCAGCTGTTGGAGATTAAACTGAGACTCATCATCCGAATCGACTAAGGATTGCATCGACGACTGATCATTGGGAAGGTAGAGAAATGACGTTGCAGCCGGCGCGAATGTACTAGCTCCATCGGAGAACAAATCCCAGTTCGGTAAGCCGTATACAGTTCCGCTACAGCTGCTGCTGCTGTACTCCGGTCCGTATAAGTTCATGAAGACCCTGGACTTCTGTGACTGGATACAAGACTGCGTGACGCCCTGCTGCCGCTGCTTCTGCTGCTGCGACACTATCGAAGAAATCTCGTGGAAATCATTTAGCTCTGCTTCTGACCTCGGGAATGATCACATGAGCTCTGATCTGATACAGAATCCTGCACAAGCATCAAGTCGACAGGCAGGACTGGAATAATATCATTAGTTTAGCAGATCCGCTGATCTTAGTCGATCTTCGACAGAACCAGACAATATGGGATCATTGCAAGAAGGCTGCCACTTCGATTCTTACATAATCTTGCGGAGGTTGTCTTGCAACTTCTTTCCTGCACGAGCATGCTGGAACTAGATCTATACCAGATTAGAAAACTCGCATTGCATTCAACAAGTTGATCACAGCCCCCAAAACTTCCCTGAAAACTTCAAATCCAGTTTCTAAAGTTCCTGCTGGATTGAATCCTGATCAGCTGCTGCTGTTGTTGCCGCTGCTTGTCTACTACTACTTCTCTTCTTCTCTAGAAACAAACAAAGAACTCCTTTCTCTAGAAACAATAATATCCAAATAATTATTTCCAACAAACACTGCTTGTTTCTAGAACTTCTTGGAAGCTAGTTACTAGATTTCCAGGCGAAGAATTTTTTTTTTTCAGATTTAAAAAAAAAGAAAAAGAAAAAAGAAAACCCCCATTCATCAGATGACACTTGTTTGAACATGTGCTTCTTTTTCTTTTTCTTTTTGGCAATTTTCTCATGTTGCAACACCCAAAATGGCGATCAGCTGCAAGAGGATTTAGCCAAATCTGGCTACAAGACAAATAGAGAAGAATGAAAATTTAGGAATACTATTACATTGTTGGTGAACCACTGGAACCTGAATTTAGATAAATATATGGCAATTTCAAAAGAAGAAAGCTAGAAATCTAACCCAAATCCTCCAAATATCTTGGCCATTTCATAACTTTCTTCTTTGAAATGTGACAATTCTTTTGCATTTTTCCAAAAAGTTCCCTTGGCCATGTTGTTTGACTATTATTCTTATTATTTTATTTATTTATTATTATTTAGCAATATGGTGAATTTTGCCACTAAAAAAATGACTACATATGAGAGTAGGGTAGTACTACTGGGATTTTTTTCCTTTTCAAATTTTGTGATGTAGCCAAATCAATGATCGTCAACAAGAAGATTTAGCAAAATCTGGCTATAGAGCATGTATGAAAATTAAAAATTTAAAGATTTTTCCACATTTTTGGCTACATGCCAGACCCCAATAGAGTAAAGCTGGAGATTTTTCAAAAAATATTGTGAAAATCTGGCTAGTTGAAAACCCAAAAACTCTCATATTTAGCCCATAAAAAAAAGAAGAAAAAAGGCTAATGAGTATTTGATCTGAGATTTTTTTAAAAAGCCTCCAGATGCTGTACAGTCCTGACCAAATGTCATCCACCCAGACATGAATTCATCCAAGCCAATCTGCAAATGAATATCATCGACTCCTCAACCGACCCATGAATGAATCCCCATCTAGAAATTTCTAGAATGTTCTCCACAAACTAGACAGATGGAGAGATATCAGCCCTCCTACTTGCAAGTGATTTTTTGATGCAGCCAATTTGGTGATAAATCATCCATAGGAGGGATGTTAAAAATGGGTGGCGATTATGATCTGTTGGAAGATTTAGCCAAATCTGGCTAACTAGATATAAAAGTATAAATCTTTGATCATCCTTCAATATTTTTTGGCTACATACTGAAAACCAAATATATAAAAATCTGGCAATTTTTAACATTATTATATTTCCACTTCTGGCAATTGAAACCAGCATTTTCTTTTTTGGGGTCAAATTTTCACATCTTGGTGACAAAGAAAAATAAAATGAGAATATTCTGTCATTTAACCCCTTGATTCTCTCACCAAAAAATTGTCATTTTCAACAAATCTGTTGAAATTATTGAAAAAACATTCATCCTATTTAGACACATTTTCTAATCCTGTGTGGCACTTAGTCATCACATTTCAACTGGTTGCTCTTTTTAGCACCAATTTCTAAAAATCTGGAAAAAAAAAATGACACCCTGATTGAAAACCTCAAAAATCATGTGATTTTCAAATTTTTAAAATATTAAATTTCGCTTTTTGACGAAATTTCACCATTAAAAAGCTTAAACTTTTTTCAACATTATGATATTGAAATTCTGGCGAATTGTTTCAAAAATTTAGCAAAATTAGTTGAATTTATAGTACAAAAACACATTTCTCCAAAATTTTCCAACATTTTTGGTCAACCTAAACAACCCAAATTTTTTTATAAAAAATACCACTCCTAATTCCTTATATTTGTTTGCATTAGTGATCAAGAATGTGAAACCCTAAGTCTTGGGAACATTAGTAGCACTAGTCATTGATCTCAAATGTTCAATTCGAGAGGCTTGAAAATATGTACCTCGAAAACAAGTAGCTCACCTACTAACTAGGGTTTGAGAAAATTGGTAACATTTTACTTAGGATTTGAAAATGCCGACCTACCTTTTGAGAACATTACTTAGGGCTTGAGAATGTGGACTTACATTAGCACCACTATTAAAGGCTTGATAATGCATACCTTCTACATTCTCTAGGTCAAAATATATGAACATGGGCAAATGAAAACATGCCATCAAAACTTATTTGAGAAACCCCATATGAAATTTTTGTCCCTATGTTGGTAATGTTGTGAAGGTCTTTGGTTTGAAAAGGTAAAACCCAAGGGTTCAGGTTTTTGTGACCCAAATTCGAGTTGACACCATTTTGTGGGAAGTAGCATAAGAATCAAATTGTGAAACTAGTCTTTTGTTAGATTCAAAACTAGAACCAAAACTATGAAAAAATATTCAAGAAAACAAGGTTAAGATCTTAAAGTAAAAGTTTTGATTTTTTAATTTAAAAAAAAAGTAGGCTGAACTTTAGAATTAAATTTTAATTTTAGTTAATTGTTAAACTATGTGTTATGAATCTATTCCAAGCTTTTCTCATTACTATTAGTTAGGGTTCATATGATTTGATCCTTACACAAGGATCCATTGTCCTTAATCCTTTTATTGTTGTTTGAATTATTTTACTTATTAGAATTTTAGGTTATTAGTTCACTCCTCCCCATGATGGCTTGGCTAAGGTTCTTGTTTTTTTATTTTTGGTAATTAGGTTGGTATCTAAATGGCTTGGGTTTATAATCTCCCTAATAAAAAATAACTACCACTTATATTTACTACATGGTATCAAAGCAAGTTGCTTAGTGCCATGATTTGCAAAAATCAAACATACAAAATTCACAGTTGTTTTCTTCTCATGGCCCAACTAAATCATAGTAGTATATCAAAAAGCTCCAAATTGGGAGGACGATCCATTGCCAATATTTTGACATTCTAAAATATCTAGCTTCCTATAGAAAGATGATTTGTTGAATGTTTTAAAACCCAATCTCATTAGAGTGGTTGAACTTTGACTAGTCTTAAACATTGGAAGAAGATAACCTTGGCAACAATCAAGCTTTTAGTTAAGGAAAACGTCATACCACATATATCTAAGATCATTGATTTGACACAAATATAACAAACTTTCAAAGACATAAAACAACAAAATAGTGTTCAACAAATGTTGCTAAGACCAAGTTAACAAATTTTCAATTAAAGGAATGAGGCTTAGTTGTTAAATTTTCCAAACATGTCAAAGACTACATAATTCAATTGGTCAACATTGGTGAAACAATATGTGAGGATGAACTAGTTGAACAAATCCTAGTAACACTTCTTGAAAACTATAAAGCATTAGTGAACATGTTAATTTATGGAATAAAGCTACCAAACTTGAATGGAATAATTGGGATCTTGTTTCATAATGAAGCCAAGAAAGAGATCCATAGGGATAAAGGTTGAAAGGGCATTAATTTGAAGCAAGAAAGAAGTTGTAACTTTTGTAGAAACCAAAATCATTGGATGCGAAATTGCATTCAACTCTTGAACAAGATCAAACTACGTGCAACAAAACATGATTGAAAGCAAATGCATCAAAAGGCCACCATGAATTTATTGGAACGTAGAAGTGAAAAGGAAATAAACAACTTTCAAGATCATCAATTCAATTGAATCACAGCTAGCCACAAACATCTTAGAGTTCAACCTTGCCGAACATAATAGAGGCAAATAGTTTTTGGATAGAAGTGCAAGTAAGCATGTCACTAGTAATGTTGATGTAGTCATTAATCTCATGGAAGTACGTGGCGCTACTAAAGTCAAAACAATAGGGGGGATGTTTCATGCAATCATCGGAATTAGCAAAATTGTAATTTCTTTCAAGGATGATGTAATAGAAGAGAAGAATGCTTTCTATGTTCTAGGTGTCTCAAATAACCTTTCGTTTTTTAGATTGTTAGTTGACAAGGGATTTCAAGTTCTATTTGATGCCCAAAATGTCTATCTTTGGGTGCAAACACATGAAAAGGAACCAAGGACACCATAGTCAAAGTCCTTTCGAAGGATTGCATTTGACACCTTGAATTCTTGTGTTGGCCTATTTTCTTAATTTTTACATTTTTCATACCCAATTTACAACAATGTGTTAAACACTATTAGTTTTTTACTATATCTTGGTCTATGTAATTTATATTATGCATCCATGCTTTGAGTAGCATAAAAATGAATAATTTTGTTAAAAACATATTTTCAAAATTCCTAGTTTTCAGGGTCAAGTTTTCAGAAACAAATGTGTTCAAATGTGTTTTAAAATGAAATTCACCCATTCCAAGTGCATTTGGCTTTCTAATCATCAACATTAAGATCCTCTTTAATTTTTAGGAGAAATGGTGCACAATCAATAATGAAAAAAATGTTTAAAAATAATAACATTGTCCACAATTGCTTTGAACATGCAAAAGGACTTTTGAAACATCAATTTGCATTGAATTTATAACATTGAAACTTTACAAATAATGGAACCTAAAAAGGAATTTTTTTTAACAATCTAACTTATTATGCTCCCCTTGTGATTTTTCAACAAGACAAAATTATAATTTTAGACACTATCCTTGCACACCCTATGACTCCCTTGGATAAGGCAATTCTGATTTTGACAAAAGGTGATTGGGATAGGTCAAATAGGTTTTATGCTTAAAATGTCCTTAGAAAAATTTATCTAGATTTGTGACCAACACATAAAATTTCACCAAGATATAGCACCAAAGATTCAAACATTTAAACATTGAAAACCTAAAATTAATGCAACAAAAGGGCCTCATTTTAAATTTGCCAAAGTGAAAGTAGCCAATTTTGAAAGTTCTCAAGAAAACCATACATTTAAAAAATCATGTTTTTGAGCTTATCCATTTTGATCTATGTGGGCCTTTCGTAATCAAAATCCTAGCAAGAGATGATTTATTGCAAATCTACTAAGCATATTTCCTCAAAGAATGAAACTTTAGAGCATTTCAAGTATTTTCATGCTAAGTTTTTGAAACAATTCAACAAGAAAATCCTAGTAAGGTTAGACAAAAGGTGGAATATAGTTTTAGGTTATTTGTTGATTTTTGCAAGGAGCAAGGTAGAAGGTTACAATTTATTCAAACACACTCCACACCAAAACAATGTGGCTAAATGAAAAAATCACACCTTGTTTGAAAAGGCCAAAGGTTTAACATGCATTTTCTCCAATTAAGCTTTAAGTAAAATGTGTTAATTTTGCAAATTATTTTACTAATATTTTTTCTACCATGGCTAATCATGAAATTACTCATTACCAAAGATTCTATGATTTTATTTTTTATGTCGAACACCTCAAAATTGTTGGATGGGAGTGTTGTGTGCACATTAACACCATTAAAACAAAATGGTCACCAAAAGTCAAAAGTTGTTTGTTTTTAGGCTACGATTCTACCATTGAAGGCTATAAGTGTTTCCAACCAAAACCTAACAAAGGGTGCAAATACAATAAAATGACCATGGCCAACTATTTTTTTTTATGCCTACTCTGAAATATTCTTAAAATGTTTTTGGAATAGTCCTGAGAATGTTTTAAAAATCTTTTAAAATCTTGAAATTTTTCTTTATACTATTATGTTAAAATATGTTGATACTATTTTATTTTTTTAAATATGTCATTCTCAAATCTTTTCAATTTTTTTAAAAAAAATCTACTACTTAAAATGACTAGTTACAATGTTGTAAAAGTGTTTTTGGGTATTTTACATTCATTATATTCATTTCAAAAAAAATTCATATGTTCCCATAATATGTTTAAAAGATTTTTGTATAAGTACAGCAAAACATTTCCAAAAAAAAAATTACCACATAAATACATGTAAAATTAACCATTAGTTACTCCTAAAGTGACTTGTTTTATTATATTTGCACTCCAAAGTTATTTTCTTTAAAAATGTAAACTTCAATGAAAATTGCATGAAATTGACCTCAACTAAAGCCAAACTTCCAAAGGACAATATCATTATTTTTGTGCACCTACCAAGAAGTAAATCATTAGTTATAATAGAAACTTTACAAGTCAATCAACATTTATAAGCCATTAACCCATAGAATCAAGGTGATAACTAGATTTTGTATTTGAATCCCATCAATGAAGGAAACTTGAATCACAAAATTTGAAACAAATGGATGTATTAGATGAAGAATGTCTTATCATAACTTGTGTTAAGAAGATGGATGAAACACCTTGATATTTCCAAGATTTTGTAGTGGCATTTTTGAAGTTTTAATAAGGTTTAAGACATCATTGAAAATAACAATGATTAGTTTTTCCACACTACCATTGAAACCCAAGACTTTTGTTGAAGATGTGCAAAATCTAAAACAAGTCAACATAATGTAATAGGAATGAATTCCATCAAAAGGAATTCCACATGGATTTTGCATTACATATCTTGCAAAAAAACTATCACCACCAAATGGTATTCAAACTAAAAACCCATGCAAATAATACCACTACCAAGTTGAAAACATGGTTGGTTACCATGGTATTTTTAGCATGGTTTTTTGTGAAATAAACATCATCAACATAAAGCATCATGGCAGTTAGTATTAAACATGAAATCAAAGGACAATTCAAAATGACAAACATGGGCTTGTTAACTCATTATTTAACCTTGAAGTATCTATTTCAAACTAATGGAATCATGGTGATTTAGTTAGGTTAGGAAACTCAATGCTTAAGGAATTTGGTTGAGGAAATTACAATGCAACAATGGTACCAATGATGTTAGGGTTCAAGTTGTCTCTTAACATGGGAACACCATATGTTGATGTTTAGATGTACCAAAAAAATGTTGGAAAACTGAATTTTTTCATTCAGACCAAACCTAATATATCATTCGTAATTAATCGAGTGAGTAGGGTTTTTGACCTCATTTGCCTCATTTGGATGTTTATGGAGGAAATTAATGAGCAGCTATGGTTTCTTATTTGATTCAAGCCCAATTACTTGGGGAAGTAGGAAGCAACCTTGCACAACACTTTCATTTATTGAAGCAAAGTATGTAGCAATGAAAAATGCCACAAAGGAAGCAATTTGGTTAAGGGAATTACTAGGAGACAATCAAATTGTCAGCAATCCAAAACCAACTTCACTAATGGTGGACAACCAAAGTGTTATCAAGTTGTCAAATACTTCATCACTAGTTTAAGCATATTGCCATCAAATATCACTTTATCAAAAAAAAGGTTTAGGAAGGAGAGATTTAAATCTACCATCTTCTTTTTTCAGAACAATCAGTTAACATCTTAATTAAACTTTTAAACCAAACAATCTCTGAAAATTTGAAGAACAAAATGGGCTTAGGTATAAACATCAAATTGTTCAAAAAATTAAATATCATAATAGGTCAAGGGAAATTTTTGGTCTAAAGGGTAGCAAAACATGTTTTATATAAGTAGGAGTTGTTTTCAAACTTGTATATTGTAATAAACTAGCTTTGATGTGGTTTATGTTTTCTTCAAATAAATTTAAAAGCACAAAACTTTGAATTGAAGTTATTTGATGAAAGAGATTTGTGGCAAACCTCTTTGTATAGAAGTTTTATAATGACTTGAATTGTCAAGATAGACCATGTTCAAGGTTGACCACTCCAACCACATTTTGACCACTCTATGCCAACTAAGACTAATGTGGCGAATGTGTTACAATAGCATTGGAAGAAAAGATTTGAACAAACGAGGCGATATGAACTTCAATACTATGACATTTGGGAATTGTGGCAAAAGCGGCACACCATTATACCACAAATTGTTCACAAGGTCTAACTTGATGTTTTGACAACTTCTAAATCATTGGAGCAATTTCCTTTAGTCACTTGCAACATCACATCTTGAGTTTTTGAACATGTTAATTCAATTGAATGCATTCACTAGTGTATGGCTCTTTTATCCATTATTGAAACATCTCAAAAACTTTTAGAACTAGAAAAGAAAAGACCCAAAAAATCAATAGACATGATTGCCAAATTTTCAAATGATATAAACTTTGAGATTCTATCAAGTTTTAAACAATAATCACCATTCTATGATTTCATTTGCAATTTTGAAAGATTGCAAGTTTGAAACGAGGTGTTTTGAATTTGTTCCAATCTATTTTTGTTTCTATCAATTATGGTCTGTTGTTGGTCATTATCACATTATCTAAATGTTACACAAAGATCCATTGTCTTCCATACCTCTACCATTGTTTGAATTGTTTTTAATGTTAACATGTTTCGTTTTGAGGTTTTTAGTTCACTCCTCCCCATGATGGTTTGGCTAGGGGTTTTATTTTTTACTTATGATATTTAGGTTGGGTTCTTTAGTTTAGGTTCATCATCTCTTTGATAAAGAAAGATTAACATTTAGATTTGTTATGTTTCATACTTACGTAAACTCCTATTTTAATCTGTTGTAAAACTTTGTGCCCATATAATCTCTAGCATGGGGAGTGTGTAATGTGTGCATGGAACTAAAATCAAAAGTTTTAAAATTGAAAGAATTGGGCTAAAACCCCCACTTGGAAGACCTTCAAATAAATTTGACAATGTCAAAACTAGGCCTTGAGGTTCTTTTTTTTTAAAAAATTGTACAACATTGATTGGTACCTAATGAAAAAAACAAATTAAGATGAGGTGAAGGTCTTGGGTGGAAGAGTTGAGAACACTTGGGATGCACCATATGCCTACTAAAGGAGGTCAATGGTAGTGGAGGTTGATGGGGTGAAGACTTTCAAAAGGTCATTTTTCTCATGATTTTTTTTATATGTTAAAATAACACTTTTCATGTCTAAAAAAAGTGAAAATCCATCCTCCCCTCCCACCCCTCACCCCAAAAAATAATACATGAATATTTTAAATTATGAAAAATTCTGTGCAAATCCTAACTTGTAATTTTATTTATTTTTCTTATTGTTGTGCATTGATTGGAAAAGACAAATCCTTGATTAAAAGTCTTGATACTACTACTACTACTATTGCCACACTTAGAGAGAGAGAGCTACAGTGTACACCCAATATACAACTTAGTTTCGAATATCGGCATATAAGTTGTACTTGACAAATGTAAGGTGCCATAAATACAAGCATCGTGAGCTGTGAAATCTGTGTGTAGAATATTCAAATTTGTGTGCAATTGATATGCAAAAATGTGTTTGTGTGTGTTTTCCCCCTTCCCCCAATCACAGGTTGAAGTCTAAAGGTCTGTTCACACTTGGTGTTAGGGACTCTAGTGCTGAGTCCCCTAACACCAAGCTAACCATTTAGGACTTTGACCTAGTTATCATGAAATTTTATGTTAAGGTAACATTCACTTAACATTAAGCTATCACACATTTAACATTGGGTGCCACCTAGGATGTCACATAGTTGTACAGGTAAATATATGTAACAACAATGGAGGCGCTAAGGAAAAAGGAAAGACAGGATGAAACTAGTTTACTACCAAAATTGATGGTTTTCTGAGTTTCACCCCCCTCACCCCCCTTGAATGCTAATGTACTTTTTTGCAGGTTTTTTTTTAATCTCACCGTGTGTATGACGAGTTCTGGTACTGTGCTTGTCTTACTTGACGGACAACTCTAATAGGTCACATAAAGTCAAAAGATCTAGAAATTTTATAAGTATGTGTGGAGAGTGTCAGGTTCATGTCGCTCGCTTGCAGCTTCATATCACTCTCTTGCTTTCTTGTACTTTGCACTCGTGCTGTGTACTTGTGTTATGAGCTACAGGATCATTTCATTTGTGTCAACCTTTAAACAATAACACAAATAACCAACATAAAAAACCCCACAACAACCACACCAACCACAATCAAAAAAACACAACAAAAAAAACAA
>Ga0116227_10002583_pt1 | contig 40886 bp, 29 predicted proteins | sample S1TSphgellanicum_FD_89693 | JGI IMG/M metagenome (GOLD analysis project Ga0116227, IMG submission 89693) | Host-associated microbial communities from peat moss isolated from Minnesota, USA - S1T2_Fb - Sphagnum magellanicum MG | ecosystem: Host-associated > Plants > Peat moss > Unclassified...
AGGTATGGAGAGAAACAAAAACCATAAAAACAAAAAATGTAAAAATAGAAGTAGAAAAAATTCTGCTGTTTTTGGTGTGATTGTGTGGTGAGGGGGAGGGGGAGGGGGGAAAGGGGGGGGGGGGGGGGGGGGGGGGGGAGAAAGCATTAGTTACCATAGCACAAGTAAGTAAAATATATCGCCCAAGTGATATGTCAATACAAGGAATTTGTGACATGTGAATCAATTTGGACACAGTAATTTCCCATCTCCAAGGGGAAGTTTTGGATATTTACTATTGCTGAAAAGAGTCTCATATTGTGCTAGATGGAAATTTTTTTCCAGCTTATGTATGAAGAAGGCCTCCACAAATGTCTTATACACACCTATGTGTGAATATGCTTCATTTGAGTACAAAATATTTCTTGGATATTTTGCTTGCTGAGGCTTAATATTAGGGTGGAACCTGAAAGAGATTGCATTTGCAAACACTAAACCTTTCCAACAAGGTCAAGAATGATAAGGAACTACCCGAGTACTTGTTTGCACCTTATGCACACTAGAGGTTTTCTTTCTAATTTCGAACGCAAAGAGTTTATTAGTTTTTGGTAATAATATAGGTTGGGCACAAGAGGGAGGGTTGTGGTGGTTTCAAATATTCAATGTTGGGACATACACAATTTTTTACATCACAACACAATTGGATGTGTACGAAAATGAATCCGTCAAACTTTAGGGTTGGTTGTCAACCAGTTCAAAAGTAATCAATTTTCTCCCAAAAAATTCCCCCCTTTTGGACAAAAGAGATTGAAGACAATTTGCATTATTCAACTACCTATATAAAAATCTTTCAATATGGTTGATATTATTTTGGCGATGAATGTTAATGATGTTTCAATGCAAATATTGCACATTCAGCTATCATATACAAAATGACTTTTGTAATAAGTTGAGTTCATTACACAATCTAGTTCCTTATGTCCCATTGAACTTTCAATAGAAATTATTTTATTTGTGTATACTTTTGAATGTGACTATTTTGGATTAAGATTCATTTTGATTTTAACAAGTATTTGACAAAAAGATACAACAAGACAAATAGATTGATGCGGGATTGATAAAACCAATATTGTAATTCAGCAACAATCAAATTTATCATGGTGTGTTGTTCTCATTGATATTTTAGGCGGCAAGTATTTATGATTTACAACAATTTAAAGACAAAAATTCGAAGACCATGTTTGCAAATATGAAGTATGTATTTTCAATGAAAAATTGCCAATTTCGAATTTGAGGAAAGGACAATAATCATTTTTTGTCAAAAAACAATGTCAAAACATTTAATCAAACTATTTAAATTGAAAACTCCAAAACATGAACATACATTTTGGGACTTTAAGTTCAATATATTACCTACAAGTAGGCCCAAATACAATAAACCTCTTCTAAAGTCATCAATCTCAATATTATTCAAGTCAAAGTGACCTTAACTTTAGAGTTTTCATGAAAAAATCATTTTTTATATGTTTAAGTCATGAAAGAAAGAAGAAAAAACTATGTCTATGTTTCTTTTCATCATACCATAAAAAGTGCCACAACAACCTACATGAAGAGAAAAAGTAATTCTAAGACAAACATCTTGGGCACTTTGATAAATACAATGTTTTAGAAAACCTAATAATGAAAGAAAACCATAAGAAGTGCCACTGTGACCCCAAATGACAACATGTGAAAGTAAACTAGTTTAGGGTTTTGATATCCACATTTACTTTTGGCAAAAGCAATTTGAGCTTTTAAAAAGCTCTAGAACTCGAATCATCATGTGAAGGGTACTTCATTTTAAAGGTTTTTGTTTGTTTACTTGTGTTTTGCAAATAGTTGTTTGATGTTTTTTGGAACATTTGACGTGCCAGAAATGACAATGAATTAAATGTTACATGTAGAATACATAAAGATCAGTATTGTGATGCTATTGCAAAGTGGTGAAATGTGTGTATTCGAAGCAAACAAACAAAATGTGATGATGTTGAAGTTATAATTAAATCAACCAAATGTGTGTAGGCATATGCAATGTAGTTGGCTAATAGCCTTAAAACTTTTGCTACACAAGATTGTCTAGTAACTACAAGGTATCCAATAATAAAAAGAAGAATGGTTTGAACATGATGACATAACAAGGAATTGCCATGGTTCTAATCAAGATTGGATTAGTGAGAACATTTTGGGCATAAAAATTTGCAAGAAAATGAGTGGCATCTAAATATGTGTATTAATTGTCAAGATATAGGAAATGTTGTAAGCATGGAATGGGTCTAAAGGGCTTTAAAAGACTGTTGATTAATGATTTAGGTGGAGCTGAGTGCTTGTGCACTTGATCACAAGTGACCTTGTGACTTGTGAAATCATAATGTGGAGATTTGGGGAAAATGTTTGAATTTTGTGCATTACTAAGGGTTTAAAAAGAAAATCTACACTTTTGATATGTGACATCTAATTCTATCAATTGTTGTTGTGTAATTACATGTTGGGGAGCCTGTGCCATGATTTATTTTGGGATTTAGGGACACATTGATTGAAGTGCACATAATTTGTTGAAATTTGTTGTACATGTGTACCAATTGCATTTGGGTGATTGGGAAAATATGTATTTGCATTTATTTTGTGAAGTGGGTTGAAAATCTAATGGTAATTGTATTTTTGTTTAGAGTGGTGATAATGCATGTTGAGTTTGATCTAAAAATATATAATAGTTGACTATGTGTGATTTTTGTAATGTGCAAAAAGTGAAGAATAAATAAGATAAAGGACACTTGGGTCTACATATTTGTTTGGAAAATGGTTATGCACATGTTTTGTTTTTAATTTTGGAATAGCATATCTACAATATAAATGAATGGTTAAAAAATAAGGACCTAAATGGTGAAAAGGAGACTTTAAGCCAATTAAGATTGTGAATTTTACATGAAAGTTACATGTGCTCATGGTTTAGTGTTGGATTTTACATCTAAATGTATGAGCATGTTGCAAATGCAAATTACAAAAGAAGTTGAGAGTTTTAAAACTACAATAGCATGTTTATTCCATCCCTATTACAAACAGTTATCATGTTGTACATATGATGGAACTAGGAAAATGGTATTACATCTTGGTTTTTACACAATGCAATCGGGTTATAAATTTGTTGTAAGTGTTGAAAAGTATTTATTAACTAGATGTTGGAAGGAATAACTTCAAAGGCTCAATCAAAGTTCAATGGGATTGGTAGGTAAACTTTATTACAAAGCAACCATATGTTGTAACACAAGGTGAATTGATAACACAATCCAATCCTTGTGTTTACCCAATGTAATCACATTACAAAGCAAAAAACATTAAAATATTAATGAATATTAACAAGGATTTGTAGAGTCAAAGTAACTTAAAAAATCTCAAAGTTCAATGATAAGTGTACTAGTTAGACCTTATCACATAAATCATTGTACTATCAATCACATAATGTGGAATTAATTACATAATTTGATCAAGGTTCTAACAAAATGTAACAACTTACAAAGGCAAATTTCAAGCATTGAGGTTGAATATATCCTCATTAGGTGCTAGATGTAAATTACTAGATAAGAAAAATATGTATAATTGCATAGACCATCAGACCCATTTACATGTAATTTTCTAGTTATAATAAAATGTCACAATAATCAATTTAAAGAGATATTATGTGCATGCAAATTCCTACATATTATAAGTAATTTTAGAAGTTAGAGCAAATGAATTGAAAATATGTATAGTAACATTTCTTGGCCTTTTTAAAGAGAATTTAACTTATGTGCCTTTTAGGCACACAACAATGGAACAACCATGAGCACTGGTGACACAAGTTTCAACATGTTAAATTTCACATTCCTTCAAGGCTTGTAAAATAGATTTGATCAACATGCACCACAATTTTAAAAGAACAATATTTCATTAAACTACAAATTTGATGAAAATTAATGGTCATGTTTCAAAAGTCCTTTTGCATGTCTAAGTCACTCAAAACCATATTATGGATAATCCTTCTTGTTCAAACATTCTTGTTTCATATCAAATGTGCACCATTCCCTTTCCATAATGTTGATAATTAAAAGAACAACATGAGTTGAAATTGGTGAATTTTTTATTGACTTGAGAAACTTTGGAACTTTTGATTCAAACATGTTTTTGGCCTTGGAATTTGAAAATTGAAGACTTTTATTTAAGAAAAAGTTGTTTGGGCTCAAGCTTGTTTCCTTAACTCTCTATTAGATGTCATACATGACCTTAAAATATGAAACATTGATAAATACTTGGTTGAACTTTTATCAGTATTTGTTTCATTATGTATAACAATTGATATGTAATAATAAACATACAAGCACAACTCAAATTCATGATGCATGTGTTATAAAAATCATATTGGTATAAAATTCCTAGGGATCTTCTAATACTAGTTTTTTAGTTAGGTAACATTTTTGCACACATTCATATACCAAGACCAAATTAGTATAACAAATACATGATACCAAACCAACACCAAAAATTAGTAATTACACAGCCATGGGGATTGAAAGTCAATGAAGGATTGAGTTCCATGTGGTGGTGTTATAACACTCTAAGGAGCATAGATAAAATAGTCCCAACCTTTTTATGAACATGTGACAACAATGGCAAAACATGTTGTTTACTTTTGGATTTTATGAAAATTGTCAAATAGAATTTTCCTTATTTTTGAATGTTGCCTTTTGATTATGTATGTCACCAAGCATTAGAACTTTTTTATTAAGTTTTTCCAAAAAAATTGAAAGGATGGGTAGTATGGGTGATTTTTTGTTCAAGTGTGTGGTGAACATTGACAATTAAAATTTAAGTCTTTGCGATTAACTATTAACTTAGATTTTAGATTACAAGCACTAAAAATTTATTTTTAAAACTACAATATGGCTATATGTCATTACAAAAACATAGCACTAATTGATGACAAATGGAATTTCCCAATGCAAATATGACAAATGAAAATATATTAATATAATTTCATATGTATCTAATTAAAAATATAGCTTATTGGCTATAAATGAAAAACTTGAACTTTGAAAACCAAGTTAACAAGTTCATTTTGAAACAAAAAAAATTTCAGCAACATAAGCTCTAGTTTTCATTTGGTTTATCACATCAAAGAATTAATGGGTCTGAACAACATTTCAATCATTTTTTTATCTTCCACTATTCAAACAAACTACAATTTTCTCAACTCCCCACACCTCCAAATACCCACAGTTCAATCAAAATGGTGTGAAACCAAAAAAAAAAAAGATTTATTCCTTGCAAGAGAAAGGTCAAAATTCAAGATGGAAATCCTTGAGAAAAAAAATGATCACATTATAATCACTCAAAGACTCAACAAATCATAGCAATTTGTTTAAGTTGAAACATTAACAAGTCATGGTCACTATTTAACCTCAAGACAATGATTTTTGGCCTGCCGCCATTTACTCATAATAAACATCATAAGGAAAAAAATTCTTTAGAGTGTAGAATAATTGAAAGTACATTTGACATTGGGTGAAAGCACAATCACGTAGACCACAAAAGTAGTTTTTTCTAAATCAAAAGTAGTGATTTTCACATCTAGGCATGAAAATAATTCAAGAACTCCTCCTATCATAATGCAAAACCATGAAGCCTCAATTGACATCATAAGAATGAAAAATGATTGCATCATAAAAGTGTATAAATAATGTAATTAAAAATTAAAAATTTAAATGTTTTAGACTTACTTCATTTCCAAAAACCAAATATAACATTTCTAAAATTACATGTTTTCACAAGATCCATGGTATACTTTAAAGCTTCTATTTTATTTTTTTGATTTGGACATTGTTTTAATCTACTTGCACCTACTTTTATGAAATAGGACATTTACTTGCACCTACTTTCATTCACAATAATCTTATTTAATTGTTGATTAAATACGTTTTTATTATATTTTTTCACATAAAATCAAGAATCACATTCACCTCAATCTTTCTACCCAACCGAATTACATGTTTGATAATTTCGTGATTTATTTTAAATTACTTGTAATTGAACCCAAAAAAATACACTAATTAGTCTACTTGACTATGCTTTCACCCCACTAGTTTGTAGGTGGTTTGTAAGTTGATTCCTAGTTTGTTTTCCATGAAAAAAATGTTAAACCTATCCTTTTGTCTTCCACAAATGCCAACACTTGCACTATGGCAATTTTAACAAATTCAAAATAATTAGGAATGTGACTTTTCAAAATGGAAGAAACGTAAAGCATTCTCCAAAGATGCATAAGGGGGTTGATGCAAAAAGAGGTTTCCTAGCAATTGGAAAATTGACTTTTGTTGAGATTTTGAACATGTTAACTTGAATGTCCAAGTTGAATAAAGACAAAATAGGGGGAGAAGTAGTAGACCCAAATGTATGTTCATGAGCATAATGAACTTCAATGTATACCAAATGATGAGTGAAATTCTTTTCACAATCGAGTTAATGGAATCAATATTGTGAATAACAAATGCCCATGGCATCCATAAGAAACCTAATTAGAAATTGTTTAATTAGTTCGTTTGTGAGTGCATATACAACACCTACACCAATATCATGTAGCCATGTCATTATGTGGGCACCACACACATCAATAACCAAGGCCATCATTACCAAAATTATAACTATGGAAGTAGCCTAAGTTTAAATGGCATTGGCATCATAAGATAAATCACATAAAAAATATTGAAAATGGAATCACATCATAAGGTAAATGGAAAGTGACATTGCATATAAATCATAAAACCATTGTAACATATTCAAAATTCAAAGTAGAAGAATGAAACTTGGTGAGTAGAATATACCAATGCAAACAAATTTGGCAATGTCATGCAATATGAGCTTTAAAATATTTTAGTTGATTGGGCAAGCAATCCTTGAATCTAATGAAGTGTAAATTACATAAAATATGTGTTATAAAAAAAAAAAACAAGATATTCCATAAATGACTCCTTCATGTTTATCATTGGTGATATCCACTATAAGCCAATAGCATGTGTGTAAGCCAAAAGATCCTTGAACTCCTTAAAAGAATAAAAAATGAAGGTAGTCTCAAGGGTATCATGCAAAGAATGCAATTGTGATTGACAAACATTTACAACAATAATATAGTCACACACAAAAACAACCCATCTTTGAGAAATTTTAATCAAAACATGGACAATTTCAAGCAATGGTAGTAAACAAGCTAGGTTGACAATCAAATGGACATGAAGTATCAAATCAAAATTGTTGTAGCCAATTTTGCATTGTCTTGAGCGATTTTCACTAAAAGTGGCTTGTATTCTAACAAGACTATCTTGGCAAGTGACAACATAGAAATCTAATGGGTTTTAGCATTTTGCAAGATCTTGTTTCCATTCATTTGTAGCAATGCCACAAATTTGGTAAACTTAACGTGCCTTTTTGGACTATGACTCAAGAATGTGTACTAAGAATGTAACAATAACTAAATATGAGATACCACATGCAATGATTCAAAATCTACATTACTAAGTTGGTGCAATGTGCAAAACAATGGATCCTGTCGAAATGAGGAGATTATTGAACTTGTATTTGATGTGTAACTCCATTACATGCACCTTGCCACACAACATAATTAGGACCTAGACATGGAAATAACATCACATATATATGGGGAAAAAGAAAACAAATACACATTTCAATAAACTAAACAAATTTTTTTACCTAGAAAACATTTACTCCATTAGTTCCAAAGGAGAATAACTTCTTGGCAACATCAATAAAAAATACTCCATTTTTGTTTATGAAAGCTTGCATTATAATTTTGGTCAATTTGATGCTACCACCATTTTGGGCAATAAGTTCCAAATCAAACATCAAAATGCATATCAATCCTTAACAACATATGCATGTAAACTTATCTACACTAGTAGGGATGTGTCCCTAGTTCATTAGGAGTTTTACTAATCATTTAGGTGAAATCACCATTAATTCATTCAATTCAAAATTTTGTGAATTCACCACATCTTTTTATGATTGGCGGTGAGTTGGTATAGACAAGCAAATTCACTATGAATTAATCAAATTAAAAATTTCCATAGGGCATTTATTCTTTAAATTAGATTAAATTACTTTCAAACTATTTTTATTTTTATGTAATATTAATTCGATTTTTGTAATTATCATTTTATGTACATATGGTCAACATATGATGTGGATTATACAATCAACATACACCCTTGACAACATAAAAATATTTACCAAGATTTGAACCTTGGATTCTAAGGTGTTAGCTCCTTGTTATTGCCATCCAACCACCTCATTTGATATAAAATAAGTGGGGTAATGATTGGATTTACTAGCTTATTTATTCCAAATGTTTTGCAAAAACCAACTTTAATTATTATTATCTTTCTCATGAATCATACCATGTCCAAATGAAAACATTTAAACTTCATTTTAAACTATTTTTCCAAGATGTACACATCTTAAATATATTTAAGGAAAAGAACTACCTAATTTGACTAAAAATACATTTGAAACTTGCAATTTAATACCCTTTAGCAATGGCTTCTTGAGGATTTTTCTTTCTTTAACCATTATTATCTTTCTCATCCTTTTTCCAAATGAAAAAAAAAAATTCCACTTTATATATTTTTCCAAAATTTTCACACATATAAAATTTTTAAGAAAAGAAAAATCAACTAAGTTGATTAAAAATGCATTTGAATTTTTTTATTCAATGCATTTCAATTTAATATGTTTTGAAGAAATATTCCAAATAACATCTTTTTTGAATAAGCCTAATTTTTTTTTAATGATTTTTTTGTTTTTGAAAATATTTGATTTTTGATGAAATTTTAAGCATATATTTAATAAATTTTTTTTATAGAAATATATTACATTAATTATAATTTCTTAATAATTAACTTAAACATGATTTTTAAGTTATTAAAAACATAATATTATGTTATTTTAAATACTATATAATGTCATATAAATTATTAACATTATGTAAAGTACCAACGTTATATGTAAAATTTTTAATTATCAGTTTATACACATAATATTTTTGGTATTGTAAATTGCAGTAAAGTTTATTTTGAATAATATTTTCATCTAATTTTTTGGAAAGGTTTTTTCATTTATGAAAATTTATAACAAACTATTACATGTTTTTAAAAATTGTATGAATACCAAATATCTTGAGTCTTAATACATTAATAAACACTTACATTCAATGAATATATATTTTATTAATTTATAAATAATGAATAGCAAAAACATTAACATTAATGAAATAGGCGTAAATGATTTCACCCATGGCAAAATCACACTAAGCTAAAACCTTAGTTAATGAACACATTTCATGTTTAAAACATCATAATGAAATGGGTTAATGAACTAAACTAATGTTTCCTAGTAGTGCTAGCACTTTGTATCAAATGTGATACTCTCATCACATATTAGAGCAAGAAATTTTGCATTTATAATAACTTTTCTGGACTTGTTGTGCATAAAATTCACCACCATCCAACCAATGTTGTCTAACCATTGTTTCTTGGCCAATTTTAAAATACCAAAAAAATTGAAACAAGACTTCAAAGTTTCATGTTCTAACATTAACATACCATGTTGGAACTTGGGAAAAGGTGGAACATGGTGGCAAATTGTTGTTTCTTGTGACCCTTTCACATTTGGTGTTTTGAACTTGCTACAAAATCATTTGTTGTTTCTAATATGTGTAAATGGGCATGTTCTTTAGGTGGCCACACCTCTTGTTTATGTACCATTGGTCTTCTTAACAACCAACAATGGCAAGTTTTTCTTTGCCTACCTTTTTTTTAATGGTTTGCAAGGTTATCAATATTGGTTCTTAACAAATTTTCCTTTCTATACATTACACTATAGATTAAACAATGGACATGTTTAATTTCACCATCACCACCTTGTAGCATCTTAGCCCATGGAAATTGTGACACCTAACTATCTTGACATTTGTGACTAAGCTCATAGTTTTGTTCCTTTTTTTCTATGTTGGTGTTTTATCAAACACCTTGACAATGTGATAGTCTTTTTTTATTTGAGGGGATATAGGTGGTAATCCACCTAGGCAAATTAAAACCAATATAGGGTCATTGTGTTGAAGCATGCAAATCACTTCATTAGTTATGCCAAATGATGAAGCTTTGATTAATTTTAACACATCTTGATTCCCAAATCCTCATGGAACGGTAGTGAATAAAAATTCAAAAATATCTCACAATTTGGAAGCACAAAAAAAGGCCAAACAATGAACACATTAAAATACAACAATTATGTGTGTGCATTGTGCAATGTGGATTCACAAATATGGGCCATGGTGGTTGAATAATGAAATGGAGCTACCTTTGTCCAAGTAATGAACTCACCATGAAAACCATTAATGAGCTTGATGAAACCCTAGCAAATTGAGGGTGGATTTGGTTGATGTCCAAACAAGTCACCTTTATTTGTGTGAACATGATGTAGCTATCTAATGAATAGTTTTAATAGATGTGAGTAGTTGAATAGTGATGACATGACAAAGTGATTTCATTGGGATTTGGTTATAATTGCTTATGGCACAAACAAGATTTGATTATTTTTTCAAATTAATCTCTCAATTTTTCTAAGGAGGGGGTTTTGCTAATCTTAATTTAGTTTTGCTTTTTGATTAAATTTTGTCATGAAACAAAACACTACCCAACACCCACCATTGCACCAATGATTGGAAACCCGTTATGAGTAGTGACTTAGTTGTGGATGAACCATAACTCACGAATCACCAAGGTTCCACCATGGTTAAACCTAGCTTAAAACCATCCTACTTCCACCTCACACTACCTAGCTACCTACCTATGTAAGTGGAAAAGTGCCATAAGTAAGTAGGTAATGTAAGTGGTTACTTTTATGTAGGTAAGACTCTTGTCTGCTACTAGTTATGGAGATGCATGTGGATTGTTAGTACTATGGTTAGCTATGTGGATGGGAATGCAATGTAGAAATCGTTTCCTTCCCCATACAATCCATCTTCCATGGAGCATTGGTGGGGAGGGGGGGGTACTGGTTCATCTTGACCCTTTGTACCACCTATTGTGGGCTGCCCAGGCTAGCCCTTTTTCTTAATGTCTAATTTTTTATCAAAAAGAAATTTTCAAAATTCAAAAATTTAAAAACGTTAAAAGCAGTTTAAATTTCGGAAATTTTCAATCATTTGGGGGAAAAAAAAAAAGAGAAAAATCACCAGATTTCTATACTTGGTTCAAGTAGGTAATCTTAAGTAGAGAATGATGTGTAAACTTTGGTAGGTAATTCCGGTCACACATTGCAAGGCATTGTTTTAACCATGGGCCTGTAATTTTGGCACACAAAGACAATTGCACTTCACCGTGGTTGGGACCACCTAGGTCATGGGTGGTCGGCCATTGGTCCGGTCCACATAAATATTATGAAGCAAACGTCTCTATTGGGGGACTTAGGTGGGCCATTTTTCATCATTGCAGCCCACTAAAGTGGGCAAAATAGGTGGCACTGGACTCCACACGGAAAGAATAAGCTTTTGACACACTACAAGCAGGTTGTTATAGGTAGGTAGTAAAGACAGCCCTTACATATGTATAAACTATCTACCTATCTCATAGTTATCTATTTTCCTACCTATCTATCTGTATATGAGACCCTATTTCCTACAGAATTGGTTACTAAGGTGAAACCAAATATTAATTCAGTTGGAGGTTCATCCACAGCTGAGTATTAACAGGCATCCAGTGGATGGTGCGCTGGTGGGTGCTGGTTCACTGTGGTCACATAGGTGGGAACTACTACTAGCAACCCACCTGGAGGAATCATTATGATTGGCCAATCAGAAACAGGGAGTAGCAGTCATATCATACTTATTACACTCTTCTCTAAGCGTTGTGCACATCATTGCTGCGCCGTATACCACCAGCGTCAGCAAACTGTATCAATTTGCAGTAGCAAAACCCGTGTTCCTGAGCCAACCGGCATGTTTTTGACCTTTCTTCATCCAATTTTAATGTGCAGGGTCACACACTGAGCACAGCTGGGCATGCCCTAAGGCACCAATAGAGCAATAATTCTGCAACCCAACTAGACAAAACGTTTTTATATGGATTAACACCCAAGGCGAAAAGATTGTATAGAAACCACATACATACAAAACAGAGGTCTTACCTACTGCATATGGTCTATGGAAAAGGTTTTCAATTGGTTAATTTACTTGGGGCTGAACAAAATAGTAACAACGTTTACAATGGGAAAGTTATATAAATGTTAGATTTGATAGTGTAACTAACACATTCCTTAGAATGTTGATGTGACAACTAACAAAACTTGTTGGAATGTCAAGTCAACTTTGATAATAGTGATTCCATTAAAAGGTTTGGTCGGAAGGATGGGAATTTTTTTTTTTATTGTGCCAAATGTAAAGGAGGTTGAAGAATTAAAAACAAAAACATACTACTCCAAAAAATGTTTAGTTGATTAGAAAATCCAATAAAAAAGGACCTAATTTGGATAGACATAAAAAACACCATCCTATCAATCTAAACAAGTCAATTTGGACCTACCCATTGTGACCAAGTGATCTTTTTGACTAATAGAATAAGAGATTATTTGATTGATCATTTTTACTAGCAAATAATGGACCATTGGCTTTGGTTGTCTATTTAAATTTAAATTATTTAATTTCTAGATTATTATATATTAAAATTGCGAGTAGGTATGTAAATTGTAGCCCAACCTACTCAAATAATCCTACTTAACCTAACTTGTTTAATTAATTAAGCTTAGCCTACCTATCTTACATCCCTAGGCATGCACATAAGTTACAAATATCAGGATTTAAACCCTTCACCTTCACAATGATAAACCAAGTCTTTATTAATGGATTGCACCATCAAAAGGTGGTAATTTGTGTCAAGTTTTTTTTTATTTTGCATGTTTATTTCACATCACTACTACATATGTAGGTAAATAAAATGGTCAAGTAATTAGTAAGTAGGTTGGTAGGTAAGTTGTGGATGATAGATAGGTATTTTGGTAATATGCAAATAAGTGGGTAGATATGTATGTAGGTAGGTAGTAGGTGTAAAAAACTAATAGGTTACCTACCTAGCCTAGATAGTAGTTAATTTGGCTTATTAACTAGCATAGGATGTTTAATTTGACAAATTATCAAATAAGTTATTTTAGTCAAATTTAATGGCAAAACAATACACATCATTCAAACCTCAAGCCTTTAGTCAAAATGTACATGTCCATTAATCAAGAAGGATTGGTTAGGCAACTTCAACCATTTAAAGACTTGTTTTTTAATAGTCAAAGGAGACCAATGTTGAACCCAAAAGAAAAAAAAATCATTCATTACAAACAAAAATAAAATCATGTAAAAGAGAAAAGAAGGTTAGGGTATGCATGGAGCAATGATATCTTGCAAAACTTCTTTCATTGTGGTGTTGTGATCTCTACCCCTTTCTTGTGTTTATTTTGCAACTTCTTTCATTTTGGTCTTCCAAAGCAAAGTTCAATGTGAGCTCCCCCATGTTACTCCTTTTCATTTACAATTTTTGTAGGTTTGAGTGATGACATTGTGATGGTTTTGCAACCTTCAACATTGTCTATAAGCTTCATCAACAACTTGTTTCAAATGAGTTCCTCCTTGTCATTTTGCTTTTGTTGGGGTGTTTTTTTGTTGTTTTAAAAAACCACAACCACTAATGAAAAATGTGAAATACAATACCCTCATTTTTCAACAAACCATAATCTTTAAGAACAACAGATAGTGCAATACTTTTATAAGGATATTGCAATATGATTTACACTTATTTGACAAATTGTTTTACATGACATCATGCAAATGTAAATATCGAAATATACATGGCATGAAATGTAACTATAAAAACTTTTTTGTAATTGTAATGTTATACACAATTTTACATGGTGTGCAATCCAACATTGGTACGAACTATGTGCATTTATTGACCTAGTAATCACCTATTATCATACATACCTACATATATGACCTATCCTTGACATGATATGTTGCCAAGATAAAACCCAAGCCAATGCATGGTTAGTTACGGTTTATCCATAGACAAGTCATAATGCATAATTTTCTTTCACCAACAATGAATATGGTTTTTCCATAGAAAACATCAACTACAAATAATAAAAATAAAAATAGACCTACTTGAAAACAACCTCGGTCCAAAGTGAACATGTCAATGTTTGCTTTGATCCTTCCACATGATAAATAGTTAGTCATTACATAATAATATATTAAATTAGAACTTGTTTGGGTGTCATAAATCATTACACACTAGTAAGAAAACAAGTATAGGAAATGAAATGTTAGAAGAATTTGGTATGTGTTAGCCAAATGTTCATGTTTTTGAATTGCTTCTTCCCTTTTATGAGTTGGGCAAACAATTTTACATTATTTTAAGGTAGTATGTGATTGGTTGGATACTACCATAGTACCTTGATGGCTTGGGCACATGTGTGTCAAATAATTAATTTTAAAAATTCCATTTCAAAAAAAGAATAGTTCAAAATATTTCCAAAATATTTCATTTTCCTTCACAAATTTTTTCTCTTTGTGAAAATTATTAGCTTTTTTGGGCAGTTTTATAAGTAATATAATTTATGCTGAAACCACCAAGGTACTATGGTATTGAACTATGGGCATATACTTTGGTGCACAAAGGTCAATTCATGTTTGGCCTTTGAATAACCTTATTGCCTTGGTCATGGGCCATTCACAAATAGGGCTAGTTTGTACACCTAAAGAACAAGTGACATTCATGGGATGTTATCCACAAGTTGAGTCAAATAATTTCAAATAGGGTTGTGATTTCATTGTCTTGCTATGGTCCTACAATAACTAACACCTAAATGGTGAATTGCCATGATAGTCCATCCACCCACTATTTCCCTATTGGTTTCCACCCATCATGATGTAGGGAGTTTGCATGTGAATGGTCCTTTGATTTTGTTTATTCACTATTTTAGTGTGATCATCAACCATTATGGTAGTTGGGTGATAAATTTTACAAACACAAATTCATCTATGTTTTGTGGTTGTGATCAATTTCATCCATGTTTTCAAAGGTCATCCATTTAATAAATGTCACCCATATCACCATTTATATGTTGGTAATTTTTTGTTACTAAACATAATTTTATCATTGCACAACAATGCAATTCATTCATAATAGAAATGTCATCCAAACAATTAGTTTCATTCACATTGTCACATCTCATCCATCTATGGATTATAATCATATTTTTATCATCAATTTCAACCATTAACATTGTTTCATGTGTGTTATATTTCACTATGGACATTTGTTTAAAATCTTGTTTCATTCAAGTTGTAAATTTTCTTTTTAAAAATTATTATTATTGAATTATTATTCTTCACCTCCCCCTTTTTTCTCCACTCTAGAATGGTTGGATACAAGTGGAAGGTTTGAGATTTAAGTTTGGTGGTTCATGTGGCCTTGTGTTGCATGCATAAGCCTTACATGGAACATATGAACATTTAAAAAGTTACAATAAAACAAGTTCATGAAATGTCAAGTGTGATTAATGCCTATTTGACATAGGTTCAAAACTCCATCAAAATCCTCAATTTAGGTCACTATATTCATGATTGGGTTGGTAGTCATAATTTTAGGATATTCATGACTACATGAGTATGCAATCAAATAAAACATGTGTCTTTTGCAATTGTAGTCATGAAAGACATCAAAATTAATATATTCTCATTGCCTTTTAGCCTAGGCGAAGTAATCTATTAAAGCCTAAGGTATATTAGGCAACAAACCTAGTCTATATGTTTAAAACATAAGCCCTAGCCTACCTAGGAACATAGACTAGCCTAGTTAGCAACCTAGCTTAAGTTAAAAAATTGACCTAGGCTAAAAAATCTAAAAACTCTTGGCTTGTTCTCCTACTTTCTCACTAGATTTACATCATTTCTTTTCAGTCATGATGTGTTGAATACAAATCCCTTTACAAGTAGGTGCTCACTCCTTTGAGCTACTATTAATTTCAGAAATTGATAAAACACTGAAAGCCAAGCTCATGCAAATGTGCAAGATTTATAGTCTCACACTTAAGGCTTACCTCAAGACCACCCACCAAGTTTCATCTTAAGACGAAACTCCTTAGATATTTTAGATGCCTTACTAAATTGTTGTTCCTCAAAGTCCGTTCCTCAAAGTCCACAAACCAATAAATTTCATGATCGTCTAGGAAGGCTACACTCCTATGAAAACACTACTAATTAAGTAAACGTGTTCATATGTTTGATTACTAGGGAACTATTACAAATGGTGATAATTCAGGACCAATACTATAGGGTGCAAGTTTGATGATCTTGGAAGGTAACAATTCATAATGTATTAATTATTGTTCACTAGAATGTGGTTTTTTGGGCTTTTGCAATTGTCATCACAAAATTCAAGAGATAATATTATACATCAAATTTAAAGCATTGATGAAATATTATTATTTTTGTGAGTAAATATATATTTTTGCTTTTAAATCTCCTTATATAGGTTTTACATAGGTTAATTATTTAATGTGGGTTGGATTTGAAATACAAATATATCACAATATTTAATAGAGTTTCAAACCTGTCATAATAAATAACTTATATAAATTTAATATCATGTGGGTTTGGAAAGTTCCTATTATGTAAGGGTTTGGATTTCAAATGCAATTTATCTTATCAAAATTATAAGTGAAAATAAAGTTTTTTTAGTGGGAAAATTAAGAGGATGGAAAGAATTTAATTCTAACTTTTGTCAGCCAACCAATGCATGGATTGATTTGCATGGTGACACAAGTGTGGAGGAAGGCTAATTTATATGTTAAATTAAAATATTAATTTAAATATATATCTATTTACAAAGGAAAATAGTTTGTTTGTCACATTAAAATTTCTCAAATCATGGTGACTTTTGATGCACTCTTAGTACAATTAGAAAGCTGTCAATGAGTAGGGGGTGTGCATCAAGTTGGTTCATAGTGTTTTGACCTATGTTGGAGAAATCATTTAATATTGAACAATTTTTTCATTAAAAATTCATTTAAGTCAAAACCAAAAAGTATTAGGGAAATTTTTGTGCTTGCTTTTGATAGTTGGAAAGCTTTTAAAGAGGGAGTAGGATTTAATGAAGGTGATTTGGATATTTTTAGACCTAAAGTCTAGGAGATATTTGAATTTGAGTTGTTTTGGTCATTTGAAATTCAATTAAATTACAAAAATGGTTTTGAAAGGAAAAAATAAGACTTTTAAAATAACTAGTTCACACGTGGGCCAACAACACAAGCTATGTTATTAATATTTACTAATGTATACTTGTTGTGGAGAAAATCGAATGTTGGTGGGGATCCCATACCATTTTTTTATTCTAGCAAATGAGAGAATTTAAAGAATGACCCTCAACACAATTTAACATACTACGTGTGCCAAAAACCAAAGTGATCACATGCTAAGATCAATAGGTTTGGGGTTTGCGTCTAATCTATTTTAAAAATTGTCATTTATGTTGAAATAAAATGATATGAACATGTTGGTTAATTTCAGTTTACACTCATGGATAAATGAAATTGAAAAATTAGTAATTGAATAATATGTATTTGATATTATATTAGTAAATTTTGTTGAAAGAAAACTACAAAGATTGGTCCTTAGGACTTTAGATCCAAAAATTGCTCCTAAGATTTTGGGTGAGTTAATTTGTCTATGAAATAGTAGGAAATTATGTCTGAGAAAAGTGTGCCCACTCTTATCTCATCTCTTTAGCTTTGATTTACCAAGTCCCTTAGAATCTCTTTTTCCCACCTCAACTTTTGTTTTCAAACTAGATTTTGCCCTTTCAAACTAATATCATGTTTGTTGTACTTGATGTAAATGTTTCCTTATGTTTGTCTAATGAGGAGGCTAATTGGCCAACACTTGAGTTTTGCATACATATTTGCTTGTCAAATAGGGTGCCATTTGTAGAAGGGCAACTTGTTAAGCCCTAGTGGTAGCCAAGGAATATGAATGCCATAGGGTAATTTAAGCATCAACATCCAATGTTTAGGGGCATTTCTAATAACAACTTAGCTACCCATGAATCCCTTCTTTAAATCCCTTCCAAGGTAGCTATGATGATGCAAAATCCATGTGAAACTTGGTCCATTCTATATTTGCACTATGTTGCAAATTAGGAGCACGTCCTTAAAGCATGCAATAGTGCATGTATGCTAATGCTAAAAGGTTTCAAGATCTTCCCAAAATTACTTCTCTAGCAAACAACCAATGGCACATATATTGTAGTTCTTGAATGCAAGTTCTTGTTTTTAAATTGGAGATGTGTATAGCTTGGAGAGGTGACATAGAATGAAAATAAGTAGACAAATTTGGGTTTTTGTTTGCATTGTCTTCTAGACATGTTGTTAATTGATTGAAAAAGTCACACACATATGAAAAATTTAAGATGCAAAAGGATTCAATAACATATATGTTATGATGATTGCTCCTTGCCTTGGGATGTTGGAGAGTTAATATAGCTAGTAAGAAGGGGAAATATAGTACACCTATAGATGGGAAGAATGTCATGAAAACCAATGTCCAAAAAGCTTCTAAGTTGTGGTAAACCTTCAAAACAACTTTGGAGGTTGTCTCTTGTAAGTTGTTTCTTTTCAATCGTGCATACCTTTTAGTACCTTTTTAGCATTTCTCATTCAAAACAAATTTTATGAAAATTTATTTTTGTCCATTCATGTGCATAGTGAATTGATACATTTTCCATTTCATTTTTAAATGTTACAAACCTATATATTTCCTATTCCCAAAAAATGGAAACTCACATAGATTTGTGTAATTTGTGCAATAGGATATGAATAAAAAAAGGCATAAGAAAGATTGGCTCAAAGGGAAAGTTATATCTTACAACAAATTGAAGACCCATAAGTGTCAAAAAATTGCATCACACATTACGAAAAAGACTTCACAACATCAAGTGTCAAATAGAGTACACAAACAAGAAATTTCATCTCATAAGGTTTCCATCTCCAAAAAGTCCTACACAAGATCATGTTCTCAAGTCCAAATTAGAAGTTCAAATATCTTGCCCTTGCAAGCATTGGAACCCCCTATCAAACATTTGAGGAAAAGACGGAAAAAGTTAATACAATCTTTAGAACACAAATTGGTAAATGGATTAAATAATGAAAGTGAGTCTAAAAGTTTGTTTTCAAAGTCTTCAAATGAAACAATCTTTACTAAACATCATAACAAATACATGAAAGTTGGTGCAAAAGCAAATCGGATTCAATCTATAGCAAAATGTCAAGATCGCAAGATGTACTTAGCCATGGCCAAAAAGGTTTCACATAAATATGAACTTGCTATATCAATCAAGGCAAAGAAAAAAACCCCAAACATAAAAGTAACACAAAAACTTGAAACAAATTCTACCCATCCCAAAAAATGCGCAATAATGAACATTACAAAAACAATTCAACATAAAATTCCACTTCCATCATCAATTCTAAAAGTTACTTGTTCTAAAGAGAAAGAAGTGAAGTTATGTGATCGAAGAAGTGAAGAGAAAAACACAGTCCAAAGAAATACAATATGTGATATGGTTCAAACTCAAGTTGAGTCAATATTAGAACAAAAACAAGAAAATTTGCCCAAGATAGAAATAGGGCATGCAACAATCATATCTGGAAGTTCAACATTTAGTAACAATGGGGAAGAGGCCAAAGTATCATGTGCTACAACTCGAGGTAGTGTATCAAAGTATCATGAACAATCAAGTTCACAGAACGAAAAAAATTACTTGAAGGCCATTAGTGGGGTTGAAATTCATGAAAAGGTTCATGAAGGCATCAACAAAAGGAAAATTGACCTAGATTCCAAGTTCCCAACTAATTGGCGCAATGATGCAAACAATTGCATTGATGATACCCATATCTCAAACTTTGAGAATGTTCAAGCTTGCCATCAAGTGATTAACAAAACCTTGAACCCTAAACGAAATTTGTTTATTATTCTTTAATGGGAACTTCCAATTAAACCTTATGAAAGAACTTCATGTTCATATAACACCACCATTTTAACTGTTTAATTATGAATATACTCAAGCAAAACAAAAAATGCTTGCCTTGCAATGATAAATCATACTCAATAAAAGTTATTCAAACATAATGTTTCACATTTTCACCTAAATCTATATTGAGCTTTAAAATACAAATATACTAGTTCATGATGTAATAAATAATCACATGAATTTATTTATGTGAATTTATTCTTGGCAGTGTGGGCAAAACACTCTTGAATTTACAACGCCTTGTAGCAAGGAGGCTGAAACAAATTCAATTTGTTTGCAAAAAGTTTGCCCCCATTGTCTTTTGAATAGGTGAGGGTGGATAATAACATAGAAGCTATGTATAAGTGCTACATTTTTTTGGGCTAAAAAGATCAAAAAATGCACAAAGATGTTTCATAGAGAAAACAATATCTTAATTAAATAATTTAGATACTAAAATTGTGAATTAAATTAATACACATAAATTCCACAGTTACAAATGCATTCACCATGTTATGAACAATTCTAATATTAATTTTGCAATGCAACATTCTTTTTCTCCATGCCTATAATTCATGTTGAAAATAGTTATTTGACCAAATTGTAAATTTATGTGTTGTTAAGACAAATTCATTATGCATCCCAAGGTTTTATATGTGTAGAGCTTTTATCTTTCTTGATCATAAAGAATAATGAACAATTACATGTACTTATTTATTCCACCATGAAGGGAATATCCAAGAATTATAAAATAATTTCCAAAGTAAATTTATAAGTTCATATTTGTTAATTTACCTTTGATCAACCCAAAGCAATAGTGAAATTTAATCATATTAAATCACTTTGGAATTGCAATTATTGCCCTTTGATCATTTTGAAAATTGAAATGCAGAGAAAACCAACTTGGTGTGGCCCTCACAAGGCCGTTGGTGCATACAAGAGTAACAAGTCTTGGATCTTCAACTTCATTATTAGAAAAAGATGACATTCATGTTGACATCCAGGTTTTCACTATACATAAATATGTTTTCTTGTTAACTTTGTAAAGGCCAAGTGTGGTCCTTGTTTATTTATTTTCATATTGTTTTATATCTATCCTAAGATCACATTTTGGTGTTTTGAGAATTTTGAATTTGTGAAAATAATATTTAAGGTGCATGATATGCAATTTTATAACTTTGATGACAATTTAAAAAATGGGTACACATAAGAAGAGTACATATCTAGTCACATATTTTTTGAGCTAGTAGTTTGATGTGAACAATGATATTTTAAAATTCAATTATCTAATATCAATGAGCATAAAGGGCTTTTATTAATTAAAACATGATTATATAAAAACCATAAAAAGCTATATATTACTTGTATCTTGATAATATTTGATGTTATAAAGGTCAATTTGCCCAAGCCATGTTCAAATAGAAACATAAAAATGTATAGTTCAACATGCTAATGAAAGTAGATGTGACAACACATGGCTAATTTGGGTTTTGGATATTTAACTTATGTGTCCACACATTACAAATTTGTAATATTACACATTTCACCTTACAAATATTTATTTGCAAATGTTAATAGATCAAGTAGGATTCATGCTAAAGTGAATTTAAAAATTTCACATAATAAACTTTTGATCAAATTAATAATAAAAAATTGTAGCCTATTGTATGGATCCAATTTAATTTTTTATGTTCAAGGTTCCTTCGTCATTTTCGTTTATTAAAGGTGGATTATTAATGTTGGATTGAATTTTGAAAAATCATTTTGATAATGGGATAATGTTGAAAGCATGGGTTTACCAACATTGCATATAACAATCTTTTTTCACTATACGTGTGTTATGGCAGTATGGTTTGACATTCTACGTTTTTCTAGTGTGTTGTTCCAAACCACTTTGTCATATTAATGTTTCCCATGGAGTTCTCACTTAAATGTCTTCCTTTAGGAAAGTGTTCAAGCTTGTGATGCATTTGAAGTTGATGATGACAAAGGGCAAGATCCTATTATGACATTGATGGAAAGAAAAACATGTAAAAATGTCAATATTGCAAATCTTAGCATGGACATAGGAGAGGACCAAGTCCCAATCACAAATTTGGAAGGAAAAAATATTTTGGAAGCTTGGGACATAGCAACATTAACATCCCAAATGGCTAATGTGGATGGATTACCACAAGAATTGTTCAAAACTTCAAAGTTGGACATTAAGACACCAAAAAGACCTTCAAGAATTCTACCACATTTATATCAGGTTAGCATATACATATGTATATAATGTCAAAATCATGTTTTATGTTAAACAAGTTTATGTAATGATCTCATGTGAATGATACCTATATCTTTGAAATAATGTTTTCAGAATCACAAATGGTGTGAAGAAGTAGAGAATGAAGAAGAAATCTTGTGGCCCAAAGGAGAACCATTGACAAATGTTAGCAACATTGAACTTCCGAGAAATGCTATTGGGCTATCGTTGCAATTGGTAGAGTTTTGTTCTGCATTTGGCAAGGTATTAAAGCCTATAGTTAGAATTTTGTTGTTCAACTTTTAAATGACTTTAATAGCTACATTGTGGTTGTCAATTTTGGCACATGTCACATAATATTACATGGCCAAATGTACTAGAAGTGAAGGATTAAATAAGAAAGTAGGTTGCATAACCCCAACAAGTGTCAAAGGTTTTTTTAAACAAGATTATTAAGACTCAATAGGTGATGCAACTTTGGGTCATTAGAATATATTTGAATGTTGACCTTGTCAAAAAATGAAATTGGATGTTGATCTTGGATGTTCTAGATTGTTCATGTGAAACAAGGGGAAGTTGAAAAGGTCTTGCGGGAAATTGCAAAAGGTTGTAGTGTAAGGCGTGGGGCACAATCACAACTTGTTCGACTCCATGTCGAACTATTGTCTATCATATTAGATGAATCCAATGAGGAGTATGTATTTTTCCAACCTTATGTGAATATATTTTTGATAACCAAAACAATCATTTCATTCTCTTATCCATGAACTTGAATTTTTTTTCTTCTATAAATCAAAATTAAAAAAACATTCTTGATATATGTGGATTACTTTTCTATATTGTACTTGCATGTTATTAAATGGATTCATGATTAGGTAGAAGAAGGGGATTCAAGAGGGACTTGGGCCTTGTCGTGGCAAGATCCAAGCGGAGTTGATGCAATTTTGATGATACTTGTCAAGTTTAAATTGATAGATTTCTTGTCATTGCAGATGTAATGTGACATATAGTGCTACAAGCAAGAATTCATGGCTAGAAGTTCTAAGAAAACATCTATGCAAGAAATCATGCATAGGCTATGTAGAGAGTAAGAACAAGATTTCCGATGATAGTCAAATCCATGCCAATAATGTCAATCCATCTTCTTCTTCAACATCCTTCGTGGGCTCTATGTCAACATCATGTCACACAATGTTATTCCCAAAAGGAATGGAAGGGTTTGCTAAAGCTCTAGGACATGGAGTGGAGGGGTATTCAAGTCTTGAGATTTACGAAAAGTTGCAACTTCTCATATTACTTTGTGATGATGTTCTTTCCACCACGTACATATGATTGAACAACCTATTGATAAATTCAATTTGTTTGTGTGTAGCATTATTGTTAGTCATTTCCAATTTCCAAAGTTCTTATGCCATTTAATTTGTGTATTATAATATCACTAAGTAAGTCTATAAAAAAAAGTCTAGTATGATATTGTTCAAGGGTTTAATCATGGGTACCTTTGATGTGTGAGAGCATTTTTGAAGTAACTTTGGTTCTTAAAGGTGCTTGATAAACAAATTGGAAACTAAATTAGAGAACAATCATGCTAAAGAATTTACTTTTGCAGGGTTGCAAGGCAGCATATTGATTTTGTAATTGCTGAAGTTGAGGGTAGCAAAAAGGACCAAAGAGAAGAGGCATTTGCAGCAAGAAAAGAGGTGCTATATTGGCGTAATGTTCATTGTCTTATGCAAAATGATTAGGATACTTGGAAACCAACCCAACATCATGTGGCTATGCCCGACACCTACCTTTTGTTTCATAACAAATTATAGAGATAACCCATGATATGCAAGGTCTCTAGTAGTTGGATTTTCTAACAAGTATGGGAAATTTTGGTTGGAGTGGGGAGAAAATATACAGAGAAATGAAAAACCCGTGCTCAATTCATTCATTCTCCAAAAAACCACATACAAGAACATAAAATAAATTGTGAACACATCAATGCAAATTTGTGCTTATGAACTCTTGTATGTTTTGGTTAGGCAAAACAAAAAGAAGCAGAATTACTCCAACTTGTAGAAGAAACAAAAAATTCAGGGCTATTGTTGTCTCCCAAACAACAATCAACCCATCTTGAGAAGCTGAGAGTGAAGGCAGAACTTGCAAAAGCCATGGCGGCAGCAGTTGAAGCCACAGGCTCAATAAGTTGTGACAAAAGAGGTGCACTTGCTGCCGCCTTCTCCCCTCACCCAAGCCCCATTTTGATGCACTCAACACTCTTCAACCAATATGTAGCAGGAGGCAGAAAGGTGATGAAAAACTGGAACATCCAGCCACATGAGTACTACTACCCAAGGAAGTTTTAAAAAACAATACATACACAAGATTTAAAAAAAATTTGTTTGATGTCTGAGTTTCGTTATTCACTTGTGAGGACGAAACCAATACCACCATAAACCCTAAACCCTTGAGCACAATTATTAGTGGTATCAATCATTATGTTCTCACTCATGAGGATAAAACTGATAATATCACACTAGACCTTAAACCCATGAGCACAATTAGTGGTATTGATCATCATTTGTTCACTAGTAAGTATTAAACCAATTTACCATCCTAAACCTTAAACCCATGAGCAGAATTGGTTGGTGGTATTGCTCATCATGTGTCATCATCCTCTCCTAGCAGAAACCTTCACCCAAATCATGCATCGATTAAATTCTCAAACTTATTAAATTTTTTTGGAAAGTTGCAGGAGGTCCAAGACGTGATGCAATGAGGACAGAAGCAATTGTTTGGGATACAACATTGCCCGGAATTATAAGTGCATGTTGGAAGTTGAAAGGTGCAGATGATCATGAAGTTGTTGTGGTTCAAGGTATGCTACTGTCATTCATTAATTTAATCAAAAATTGTATCTTTCTTGCTTGGGCAACACAATCTCTCTTTTTTTCCCCCTCTGAAGAACTTAGATCCAAGCTTAAAAATTGGAGCTGAAGAATGCAAGTTTCTCTGGTGGATCCATGGGTGGATCTGGCTCTTGTGTTGTCGCATGATGTCCATAGTTTGAGGAGTAAATTGTTGTTGTCTTACCAGAAATTGATCAGCATGTGGAAGGATTTGGAGACTCTGAGAAATGGAGTGTGCTATCACAGGAAGATGAAGAAGCTTTGGCTGCTTGTCTTGCTCAACGAAAGTAATTTAAGCTCTGGCTGCTTCAACCCTTAAATCTTTATTTTTTGTTGTGGTCATGAATGGTGTTAAGTGAATTCAAGAAATTTCCATCAGAATCATATTGAAATTCGGGTGCCCATCAGAATGAGTTTCCTTTCCAAATGGATACAGTTCTTAGAATTGGACTTCAGAATGTCAAATCGCATGTTTTTGAAGTTGGAAATTTCATGAATTATTTGTGTAAGCAGATGTGAAGATCATGTGTTGTTGTTGGTGCTGGTGTACAATGCATGGAATATTTTTTTATGAATTTAATTTCCATTTGCAGAAGACAAAAGATTGTGAAAAAGCCACGCAGCAGCAGCAGCTGCTGTAGATCACGCACTCTGCAAGCTGCTGCAATGGTGACATCAGCTGAAGGAGTGGCCATCCCATCTCCCCCATCTCCATCCTTGAATTCTGTTGAAGCTACATGTGACGACTGGGATAATAATAATAATAGTAATATGGTATCCTTTAATCCAGTTGAAATCATGTCCAACATTGCAGCAGCAGCAGCAACAACAACTATGAATTTGGATGTTGAGATTGATGAGATTCCAGCTCCTGCTGCTGAGAATGACAATAATCTTGACATCTTTCAAACCACCACCACCACCACCAGCAAAGATGATGCCAATCAAACCCAGCAGCAGCAGCTCTGCCCTTCTTCAACTGGTCAGAAGCCTAAGGAACAAAGTCTTATAATAACAACAACTGGCGACGAAGATGAATGAATTAGATCTTCACCTTCATGAGCTACAATTATTACAAAGGAGTGCCAATCCTTGCAATTCTTCAACCTACTTTATGTTTGATCCAGATAAAGAAGAAAAACATGAAAAAACAAGAGAAAACATGATTCAAAAAATACATGAAATTTACATGTCTTGAATTCATTTCGGAACATTTCAGAAGATTCATGGGTGGATACTCAGATCTATATCTATCTATCTATCTATCTATCTATTACAATGCATTAGTTTTCCTGATCAGATGAAACAAAGTCTTTTGCATTGGATGAGTCATTCATGCATCAGTCAATGGTACCCGGAAGACTATGAGTGACCTGAGAGGAGTTGCACACATATGTATGTATGTAATGGGCCTTTTTCTTTTCTGAAGATCATGACTTGGCTTGAATCTTTTTGCTTGCTTGTTGCTTGCACCATGATTCAATTTAGATCTATGTGAAGAAGTTGTAGAAGAACTACTACTGTGAGTGTGTGTGCATGCGCACGCTCTTGTATACAAGTTTAGGGTTTCCAGTAGGGTTTCAGGTTAGTGTTTCCAAGTCTAGGGTTTAGGGTTTCCAAAGTTTGTGGTTTTCAAGTTTTTACTTCATGGATGACTCAATTATCATCCAGGCAGGTTATCAATATTTTAAAAACGAATAATTTTTTTTAAAAAAACAAAGAAATTATTTTCATTTTTCATTTAAAGAAAACCTATAACTGTTATAACCAGTTGAGAACCGTTAGTCAACATAGCCCGGGTATTACCTCAAGTCTCAAGACACAATATTGGTATGAGGTTGGTATTGCTGCAAGTCATAGCCATTCTAAACCGTTACTCTCTCCTATTGAAAGTCAGTATCCCATTCATACCCGTCACAATACTATCATTAAAAAATACGAAATGTTCCATGAAGTCCCCTTTGAGAAAAAAAACCAACTCACAATTCTCCATTAATGTTTTTTAGTTCTCATTTCTCTTCAATACTTTTCAAATCCTCGAAACGTTTTCGAAACCGTTTCTAAGAATGTGTAATATATTATTAGCCTTCAGATTATTATTTAATAACTGTTTTCTTTGGGAATTATTTACGTGAAGTAATAAGGGGTATTACAATTCAGCCTAGCGTGCTGATAACTGAGAATTAAAAATTGTTGAGTGATTGAGATTTTGAAATAGAAACCCAAAATTAAATTTGTAGCTTTTTATCCCATTCTAATACCCATAAATTATATGTAGGGTTAATTGTAGATACCCATCGGTGTGGCTATTTTTGAATCTACAAAGAAACCACTAGCTCCTGTAGTTTTTAAAAATATTTCGGAATCAGAGAATCACTGGTTCCAGTTTTCTTTATAAAAACCTCAAGAATCAAGGTATTAACCGCCGGTTATTTCTGTAAATTCAAAAACCCCCTCAAAGAACCAGACTGGTTTTCATAAAAGAACAAGTTGCTTTCAGGAAAGAGCCGGTTATTAAGACCCGTGGTATTATAAGGGGTTGATTGATAACCATGGTTATATATATATCAGAACCTGTTCTTTTATTGTTTTGTGAAACATAGTTATGAACCCTAAGAACCATGCTGATAACTGCAGGGGGTCTGTTCTGTTCCAGTGTTGCCTGGTTCTCTCCATTTTTTAGGAGAACCATTGCTTAAGAGAATCTAAAATTATTTTAGATTTACAATAACCAACTGGGGTATCATATTTTTAAATTTTTTTTCAGATAGGGTAGTTTTTCACAAATTTGATAATAACCGGTTTAGGATGTAATTGCAAGTGCAAACAAAATTATCTTTTTTCAAGAGGCATTGCAATTACATCATTCATACAATTACATTGTTCAGGAAGAGTTCACACATTGTATTTTCACTTATCATATTTTTATTTTTAGAAGATTGGACCATTTTCAATTTTCATTAGAAAATGCAACTCTAAGATTAAAAAAAGAACCAAATAGAAAATGTATGATAAACCAAAACATCAAAACTTGCCTTGCAACTTAAAATGCAAGCATTTACAAAATGATTTACAAATTTTTCACAATTTTTAAATTTTTTTTGGTAAGCCAATGTAAATGTTAATGTTGGACTCCTTTAAGAATTCTCGCAAATAATAATAATAAATAAATAAATTTTCATTAAACAACCAAAAAAAACCGTCTTTGAAACAAAAAGAAAAAAAAGAAACCAAGAAATAAAACAAAAGAAAAGAATGAAAAAAATTTGAAAAAAATTTATTAAAAAACAAACAAGTGGAAACACTCATTTTTTCCCCTTTCTTTTCTAATCACAAAGGAGTTCCGCCACTTGCACAAAATAATGAAAGGGGTAAGTACCTCACCATGACATAAACAACACAACATATTGGCATTAACACCAACAATGCAATAAAGTAATAACAACACTAGAAGTGGTAAATGCTAATTGTGGGTACTTGGTAGCCATAGGCATATAACAATGTGATGGACCACCAATTTGCCACTTGCAACGTGATGGAGATGGGGTAACACCTCACCAAAACACATACATGAAATTAACAACCAACAATGCAAAGGAACAATGTGAAGGATCAATAAAAGCAATAAAATGGACTTTAAGTGGGTACCTGGGAATAATGTGATGGACTAGCACCAACTTTAACAACATGATGAACCAATAACAATAGCAATGCAACAAAATTACAACATGATGAATCAACAACATGAACAATGTGATGAACCAAATGCACTAATAATGTGACAAATTAATAACACAATGCGATGAACCAACAAAACAACTAGTAACACAACAAACTAACATTAACACCAACAACACAATATGACGAATTAATAACAATAGTAACATGATGAATTAACAACACAATGCGACAAACTAATAACAATAGTAACATGATGAACTAACAACATAACATGACAAACCAATTACATCGGCAATGTGACAAACCAATAACAACACAAGCAATCCAATGAATTCGTAGCATAAATTATGTGATGAATTAGTCACAACACAAGCAATGTGTCAACCCATTAGCACAAGCAACATGATGAACTAGCAACAAGACAAGTAACATGATAAACCAATAACATTAACAATGTAACAAACTAGTGGCACCAACAACATGACAAACCAACAACAACACTAACAATGTAGCAAATTAACACCATTGGAGCAACAACATTAGCAATGTGATGAATGAGCAACATTAACCGACATCACCAACAAATGTAATGAACAAGAAGCAACAACAATGTAATGATTTAATAACACTAACAATTGCAATGCAATGAATCAATAACACTAGCAATGTGATGAACTGACAACATTAACAACACAATGAACTAGTAGCACTGGTAACATGATGAACCATTAACAACATAAGTAATGTGATAAACTAACAACATTAACAATGCAATGAACCAATAACACTAGTAACACAAACAATGTGATGAACTGACAACAACAACAATGTGACAAACCAACAACACTAGCAATGTGACAGACCAACACCATCACAATCAACATAATGAATCAACATCATTAACAATGTAAATGAACAACACAAACAAACAATGCAAAGAGCAATGCAAAAGAACTAAACTAATTATGATTACATAGTGGGTGCCACCTAAGCTTCCCACCTACATATTAACTTAGACCTTAAATTAATTTAATTATTAACTTTAACCTTAAATTAATTTAATTTAATTACTAACTTGAGAACTAGATTTTGGTTATTTCATAGAATTAATTCGATTCTCAAACATGTTTTTTAAAAGGTAACCGATACTCATTAGGTCTAATTCTCAAACTTATTATCATCATTGGTGCTACTAGTTGGTTTTCCTTATGTGATTTAGGAATCCTAATCAAACTGCCCAACACTAGTCTATTCTAATGTTGGCCAGTTGAAGAGAACCTTTGATCTTGGTTTCATTGTAAATTGTTTTTGGGCTAAGTTCACTTGTTGTGAGTTTGAGCTCAATTTTTCAAATAATTTTTTTGAACCTTGTGACCTTGAATTTTGCACATTTTTTCAATTTGAAGAACTTTCAGATCTACTCCACAAACTAGGTCCAATTTCATGTACACATCACAAGCTCCCCAAAACTCAATAGTGTATAAGTACAAAGTTTGACAACAAACTAAAATTGGGAATTGTTTAGGTACAAAGTTATACAATTAATTTAAACTGATCAATTACTTACAAAGTTCAAGTTACTTGCCAATTTTTTAAAAGGATCATCTTTCTTACCTAAAAAATTTGAACTTGTGATCAAGATTTTTTGTTTCAAGGTAGTGAATGGGTTCTAACCAAAGGTCAGTTCCATGATCTAGTTCTTGTGCTAGTTCCACAATGCAGTTCCACACATGATGTTGAACACTCCAAACTAAGGAACCTGCAAACATTGGCTTCAATTATTGAAATTGGAAGCAGAACCTTTAGAGAAGCCATATTTGTTGGGTGCTTTGTTAATTGGAGTTTGCTAGGGTTTTATTGTTTTAAGAACTAGAATAGGGCTATTGGTTCTATTTTTAGGTCTAAAATTGGAATCAGAATTGGGGATTTAATTTAATTTTTTTTTTGAATAAATAGACTAAAACTGGGGGCTAATTGGATGTTAACTGGAAATTAACCATCAGTTCCAGTCTAGGATATATTTTGCGATATATTTTGAATTGTGAATTTGTTTTGGGTGATGGTCCAATCAAAGAGGTCCATCACAAAAAAAGTAAAATCAAATTCTCACTGGGAATGCATGGCACAACTAATTAATGTGAATCAGATTTATAGGTATATCCCACAATGTACGTTGTTATGTGTTGGTGGATGGATGCAAGGTGAAACATGTGCAAATAGTTTGCTGTTGGGGTTTCATTGTGTCAATCTTTGGACTTGTTTCCTCATCATTTCCTCATTGAATGAGTATTCATTGTGGGCTCCTATCCTATTGCATAAGTGAATTTATAATGGTAGATGGGTATAAATCCTAAGCAATTGCATTGTGTCTTGTGGGTATATGACAAAAACTATGAGGTCAAGAGGAGGTCAGCATGATCAAACTAGGTTGCTCACATGATGAAACACCAAATGACATTACATAATGCATTCATATGACAGTTTGTCCTGTGTTTGGCAACACCTTAGTTTAAGCAATGTTCCACCTAGGTTCCATTCAGGTTTTAAATAACAACTCCAAGACATTCAGAGATGGTGGTAGTCTATACAATGATAAAAATTGATACAACCAATACATCCCTTGTCACACACACACACACACACACACACACACACATATATATATATAACATTGATGGCTTACTGTTTCCTACAATCTCCCTTTGTCACTCTTGGCATGATGGGAGATGGAGGTCACAGTAAAATAACATTTTGGGTTTTAAAATAGAAATTGTTTCTAAAAGCAATCCTAGAAAAACCATAATAATTTCTGCAGTTTTACCATCTTTCAACTCCTTATTAATTGGTTCTCTCCTTACCATCTTTTGGGTTTTCATTTGTCTAATTGGACTAGGTAAAACTTATTAGGAAATTATTCTAACAATTTAGGCAAAATCATTAGAATCTATCCATATGAAAAATCATAGTAAGAAATATTTTGTGACCACTTGACATCATGAAGACCAATGTGTTGAGCTACCACCAAGCACAACAATAATCATTAGAATGTTTAAAACAAGCACATGAAGCTTCAAACACATAGATCCAAGTTTCATACTACTTCGACACTCCTTATTGAAAGTTGCTTCCTAAACAAATCAATATACAAACATCAAGTAGTACTAGTGTGGCTTGTGCCATTGAGCGCAATGTGTCCTAATATTGAATGAATTTTGCAAGAGCAAATGGTGAATGTTCATTAACCTAAGGCTGAAATCCAAGTTTCATTAAATTTTTTGTTTATTCTATTTACAAAAATTACTCAAAAATAAATTATCTCTTGCACATTAGGTCTAAGAAATTACTAAATCACCTCCATGCAACCCTGGTCATTGAGGATTTTCCAACAATATGAGGACAATGCCCTAATTTCCCCATGTTTTCAAATTAAATTTTATTGTATTAAAGACAACTTGATTATTCAAAATTCAATGACCCCTACACTGTTGGTGCCTGTGCTCATTAAGCGATTATTATACCATGGTTTGAGCATTCAATAGATCACTTGTTTCACTTCAGAGAAGAGCCTTCAAGCCTTGATATTGAATCTCATAAAAAAAGGTTGCTTGCCAGGGTATTTTTTTGGTGGCTACATTTAGCCAATTGGCTAAATTCTTTTTGAAACTGGCTAAAAAATGTTTTCTTTTTTGGTTTTCTAGTCACCAAATTTCAAATTAAAAAAAAAAATAATTCTTACAAAATTGCTGGATTTCTCTGTTGGGTTTTAACAACATGTAGCCAAAAAAGTGAAGGATGCTGAAACTTTTTTTATTTTCATATCTTGTTTGTAGCCAAAATTGGCTAAATTGCCTCATTTATGGATGATTGCCACTTCAGCTACATCAGAATTTTTTTTGAAAGAAACCCTCTTGCTTGCTTGTTTGTGTCACCAAAAAAGCTCCAAAAAATGTTGAAAAACCGTTTGTATTGCCAAAAAATGTAACTGCGCATGCATGTACTTTTTAAAGCCCACAATAATTGCACTTGCAAGCCAAAGCCTGCAATGTGCGGCCTTATTACAAAGCATAAAATGCAACAGCTGCTGATCTTCTGATTCGGGTTCTCTTTATTCTCCTGGTAAGTATTGACATAAGTTGTTTTTCCCAGAATCAATGTAGGTCTCTTCATAATAGTTTAAAAAAATTTCTTTGACCGTTTCTTTCAGGTTGTTCTTCAATTTGTGCCTTCAACATGGTGTACAAAATATGTGTTATTTTATAAAATGTTAAGTGTTTAAAGAAATTTCCGTGGCATCTTCCTTTCATGATTTAGCACCAAGTGGGGTGTAATTGTTTTTGATAAGTGAAGCATTCAATCGTGAGAGTCAATATTTGGTTTCTTTTCTGGAAGTAATTAACTTAACATACCATTTTATATAAATCCATTGATAGGAATCATCATCATATAAAGGTTATGTCTGGCAATTTTTAGGGTTCATGATCAAAATTTTCATGTGTGAACATGTTCTTCACGGTAGAGCTCAATTGTGAAAAAAATAAAAAAATAATTTTACAGAGAGAAATGATTCAAAATTCAATATCTCCCTTGTCTTAGGTCTAAAAATTATGAAATTAATTTCAAGAAATCCCACTCATCAATGGATTTCTAAAAATATCAAGAGATTGCCCTAATTTCTTATTTAGTTTTGACTTTGGTGAAGTTTTCCTTGACAAAATTAATCAATATTCAATAACTCTTGCACTGTAAATCTAAACATGACCAAACCACCCCTGGTACATCCTACTCATCCAAGGCTTCCCAAGTACCCCAGGAGCATGTTGAAGGCATAATAGTTTAGGAGATCTCAATGTGACAAACAAAACAAATAAACAAACAACCTTCCTCCATAGATAGATATGAACAACTTATCATCACCACCATTTAAAGGAATAGGGGAAGGCTCCCCTCCATGGCATGATGCATTATGGTTGTACACTTAAAACTTTACAATAATCTATTGCAACTAAGGTGTAGTTTTAAATTGTTGGTGCTCCCTACACTAAAGAACTGGTAGCATCAATGACATGGAAGGGAGCTTACTACAACTATAATACTACTATAGCCCAGGGTCCGTTTCCACATTGACAAAATAAATAAGGCTTTTTTTTTTCCAAAAAATTAACTCGCTTTTAAAATTTGAAATTATTATTATTATTTCCATGATCTATGATGATATTGTCTTATGAGTAATGAACTTATTGAGAAGAGTGTGTAGTAGTAGTCTATGCCATATTTTCATAAATGTTTTTGTTTCACTAATAAATGCAAAACCCTAGGGCACCCTGCTTTTGAGGCCATTACCTCGCATAAAGCACAGACACAAAATTGTTTTTCAAATGTTTTTTTTTTTTTTTCCCCATGGCGGTACGTACCCTCCCCTCCCCTCCCCTTCACAGGCACTGCTCAAATCAAAACTGAGAGGAGAGTCCTGTTCTGCTCCCCACAATTGGGCTCTAGAAACAAAGGCAAAAACAGGAACAGGCTTTTAGGTGGGAGTAATTAGCAGTAATTAAGCAAGAACCCATGAGTCATAATTACACTAGTTTAATACTAATTTGCTGCTAATTAACACACACTACCTTGTCCACAAAAGCAACCAAATCAAATGCAACACCAAATGGTGGGTGCCGGGCCCTCCTCTCCTTCTTTCTTTCTTTCTTTCTTTCTTGCAAGTTTTTGAAAAGTAAAAGTTTTACCTTGTGCACCAGCTGTAGAATCTGCTGTTGTTGATGCTGTTGCAGCACACAACAGAACAGAACAGGAGATGATGACAGCAGATGATGATGATGATCATGCTGTTGCTGCTACTTACTTACTCACTCACTTACTTACTTACTTACTGCTGCCCTGCATATGATCAATCATCATCATTCATGTGTACCTGCACCACCCAAAGGAAGGAATGATGATTGCTGTTACAGTATAGTATAGGGTAGTGGTGGTGGTGGTGGTGCACATGACTAACAATGCTGTTCAACTTCATTGACTTGTTGACTGATTTTAATTTAAAGCCAGAATCTTCTGCATCTCCCTCCAGGACGTTGAGGGTGAAGAAGAAGAAGATGAAGAAGAAGTTGTTGTTGTTGGTTGATGCTGAAGATGAAGAGGATGTTGTTAGTTGAAGGTGGAAAAGAAGATGATTATGATATTTTTGGTTGATGGTGAAGAAGATGATGTTGTTGATTGAAAGTGAAGAAGAAGAAGAAGAAGAAGATGATGATATTGTTGGTTGATGGTGAAGAAGGAGACGATGTTGTTGGTTGATGCTGAATTAGAAGAAGATTAAGATGATGTGTGATGGCTGAAGAAGAAGATGTTGTTGATTGATGGTGAAGAAGAAGAACTAGAAGAAGAAGTTGTAGTAGTAGTTACAGTAGCAATTTACTCATGTCTGTTCGGATCACATTAAACTGCCTCATGGTCAAATGTCTCAGTAGGAGGAGCTAAAGAAATCTAGCTCCCATGTCTACCGGCAAGTGGGATTGGACATCTCAAGAAAGAAAGAAGGAAAGAAGAAGAAGCAAGCAAGTAAGCAAACCTCTCATGATTATTGCATCTCTCTGTACTCTATCTCCTTGTGTAACAGCAGTTGCATCGTCGGGCGTCGTCCCGGCATTTATAGCTTTGGGTTGACTTCTGTTTCTGGAATTTTTGGCAGCCGTGGACGTAATTTGAATTCCATGAGCTGCACCCAGAATATTCCAGATCACCCAGGAAGCCACTTGCAAATCTGCAGTGGCGCATAAAAAGCCTACTAGACCCAACCGACAGCTACATGCATTACAATCAGCCTTTTTTGTGCTTGAAAAGAATCACCTCTCAGTCTTCTGACTAGTTTGATCAGAAGAAGCAGCGATGGCAAGTCTAGGATTCAATAGCTACATTGCTGGTTGTTTGTAAGAACATATTCATTTGTCGCAGTTGCTCAAAGTACATGAACAAAGACTGGGACTGGATCATGTGCAATTGCAAGCTGCAGCCTGGAACTTATATTGGTTGCAGCTGGAGCATGCGAGTTTTTTTCAACATGTCTTCGGCCAGTTTTGTGATCCGGATTTCCGCGCGGATAATAGCTAGTACGTCATGATGACTCATGGTCATGATCACCTTGGAAAAAAAGTACGAAACTTGAGAATCTAGCTTGGAGTGGGAAGCGGGGGAAGCCGTGTGCGCAGTGAGTGACGCAGTATAAGTACGTCATGATCATCATCAGCAGCTGCAACCCAAGTACGAAACTTGCAGAAAATCTATGACGCTGTGGAGTCGTCCACGATCACGATCAGGAGTGTCACCAATCAGCACCAGCTAAGGAACCATGGAGAGTAGCAAAAAAGACTGTCCGTTCCTGCAATCAGTGTGTCAGTGATATGATGATGATACGCGGAACTGCTACGGACAAAGCTGTAGATCACCGCCGCCTGCCCACCTGCCTACCGCGATGATGGTAGTAGCTTGGTTCACTTTCCTCTCTTTTCCCGCGCACAAGGTGCTGAGCTAGCTTGCAAGGATTGATCAACCCTGGATCCCTCCTTCTCCGGCTTCTCCCTCTCTTTTCCCCTGCACAAGGTGCTGAGCTAGCTCAGAAGGATTGATCAGCCCTGGATCCCTCCTTCTCCGGCTTCTCCCTCTTTTCCCGTGCACGCGGTGCTGAGAGAGCTTACAAGGATTGATCAACCCTGGATCCCTCCTTCTCCGGCTTCTCCATCTCTTTTCCGTGCACGCGGTGCTGAGAGAGCTTACAAGGATTGATCAACCCTAGATCCCTCGTTCTCTGGCTTCTCCTTCTCTTTTCCAGTGCACAAGGTGCTGAGCAAGCTTACAAGGATTGATCAACCCTGGATCCCTAGTTCTCCGGCTTCGCCGGACTGACCGGCACCCAGCTAGCTCCTTGTTAGATAGATGAAACAACAGTCTCCATTTTGGCCCCAAGGTTTCTCTAACAGTCAACTCCGGTTCGCTCTACGTAATGTCGAGTATCTTTCTTTGGACCTGCACCCATGCAGCAGCAGCAGCTATCTGTGTTACACTGGCATAGTTTGGAGGAGCTTTTGTCATGTATAGCACTATAGCGAGTGGAGCTCTAATCCGGTTTCTCTTGGCCAGCTGAGCAAGCAGCTGGAATGGAAGTCGAGGATCGAGCTGGAGCTTCAAGCTGTCGATAGCAGCACGGTTTTAGGGCTGGCTCGATGGGGGCGTAAGACCGCATATTCGATTATACATATGTATATATAGTTTGATCTGCGAGCGGAAGTCTTTTGACATGATCCAGATCAAACCCTCTGAATCCCATTCTGAAAATGCCAGAACTCATTGCGACGTACGTCGAATTTGCAGATAGATTTCTCGAGGAGATTTGACGTTTCTGCAAACCAATTTTAAAGTTTGATCTCTCATGATCATATGAAATACTAATTTCCTGACGATATTGAGGCCGGACTAGTGATACGGGATCAATTTATATTCCTCAAGAACTCTAACTTCTCCCACAAGTTGAAGAAGAAGAAGATGATAATGATCCAGCAGGGTTGCCAATGTGAAGCATCCCATGAGCGGCGGCCGTGTGTAGTAGTACTATCTACATATAAATCTTTTTGGCGAACCCAGGAGTCCCCGAGCTGCAGGAGAAATGAAGGCAGCAAGCAACCACCCAGGCAGGCTGCCTGGCTTGCTTGCTTGTTCGCAGATCCTCCGTTAAAGCTGTAGCACTTGATCAACTTCGTCACGATTCATGATTCCTTCCTTGGTAGATCAGATCCTGAAAGAAAGAACTAAAGAAAGAAATCTCCTCAGGGACTATAATTGACCGTGCCGTCAATTGGCAGTTGAACTGCCTTCCTTTCTTATTCAACTGCCTGCAGCTCGCTACAAACAAACTTCCAGCCGCTAAGTTTCGTCGTGTTTTGCCGATTATCTCTCTCTCTCTCTCTCTCTCTCTCTCTCTCTCTCTCAAACCAGCCAGCCTTATTATATACCTCTTGCACAGTAGTCAGTTCTCCAGCTGCTGCTTTAGATTCAATCCTTGAAGAACAGTATCCTCCTGTATGGGTTGAACAATCCCAGAGCTTGATCGATCTCTTGACAAATATTTTGGTGCATTAATCCCGGATGAGGAGGAGGAGAAGATCCGGGACCTGGGTTTGAATCCAGCTTGATCTCTTGTTGATAATCTTAATGTTGTTGCACTCCCTGAATCCCGCTATCAGGTGGAACGGCTAGCTTAGCGAACTAACTGACAGACAGGTCCGAGTCCGAGGCGAGGAGTGATTTTTTGAACTTCCCGCAAACACTGTTCAAACCTCCAGAACAGAACAGTGCGCAATGTTGGTGACAATTTCAACCACAAAAGCAACAAAACACGCACAGAAAATTTGGAAACAAACTCGCGCAAAGAAAGTTTCCAAAACACCCAAAGAAAAAAACATTGATAATCAAAAGACCAAAAAAGCAAACAACATAAACAACAACAACAACAACCATGGAAGATTCTTCTTCTCCATCTTCTTGAAAGGCGTTGAGCCAACAGGATGAGCTTTGCTGCTTGCTTGGCTCGCTCGCCCGGCCGGCCGGTTTGTCTCGCTTGCTCGCTCGCTGGGCTGGCTCCTCCGTGCTGCTGCTGAGCTTTTCCTCCTGCAGTGGCAGCAGCGAAAAAGGACGCAATGACGCTGAACATGACGTAAGGAGAAACACAAGACACGAGTTCCAAGAGACTCTCTCTCTCTCACACACACACACACATTTGTTTCCTCACTACCAAGGCACTACCAAGGCACTACCAGCCTACCTTTCAACTTAGTAGGTACAAAGACAAACTTAACTTGCTTGTGACCTAGTACCTTGGTCAATGATTTTTATTTCTATTTTTGTGGTGAATTTCGCCATTTTGCCCAAAATATTATTTGGGCGAAAGAATTTTCTGTTGCAAATTCGTTGTTTTTTCCCAAAAAAAAAAAGGAGAATTATTTTCCCCCAAGAAAAGCCCAACATTGGAAAACATTGCCCACAATTGCTTGCAATTAATATGAAAAGGTGCTTAAGATTTTCTACTTGGAATATCGCCAAATTTGGCTAAATTCTATACTTACCAACAATGCCACTTGACCAACATCACAAAGTTGGGAGGGAAAAAAAATTTCCACTAGTGACCTAGGTGGAAACCTTTTGCATATTTTCACAGGTTTAAGGAAAATCGTGCCTACACACACCAGGTTTTCTTATTTTATTTTTTATTAGTTTTTTTTTGGTGGACAACAGCTTAAATTCACTAGCAATGAGGTAAAAAACATGTTTTCCCAAGTTTTTCTCAATTTTTTTGAAATAGCCAAAAAAACATTTACCATAAAAATACTTTTACACATGTGCGCGTGGATGTGTGTGGCATTCGCACACATGCATCTCAATGTTTCTCCCAAAGAATACCATAATTCTTCTAGGTTTAATAAAAAATCAAGCTTGCACACCAGTATTTTTTCTTCTAATAAATTTTGTTGATTCCAAAAAAAAAGTAGTGGCCATTTTTGGTTGGAAAAAAAAAAAATCCATAAGGAGAGAGAAAAAAAAAATCCTCCAATATAAAATTAAAAACATATAGAAAAACATTCACCACAAAAAATAACAATAAATACACATATAAAGCATACACATCCCAGTGTTTCTCCAAAACAAAAAACTCCAAAATAGCAAATTTACTTAACCTCAAAGGAATTCTCACAATTATTTCTGATACCATATATATCAGTGGCTTAATTATACAAGAGAGAAATACTGCAATATTACAATATTTGGGGCTTGGGGCTGGTGTACCAATAAATACACATTTAGTTTTGCTCTCTAGACAAGGATTAATGAATCAACTTACATTGATGAGCTTGTGGTATTCATGATATCCAGTCATTGGCTTTACCCTAGTATGGTGTCACCTACTACTACAAACAAACATCATTTGTGTTTCTGGCACAGGAGGAGAGGAGGAGGGCAAGAAAGAGGAAGAAAGGGTTAAATGAAGTAGTCCATTAAATGGGTTTTAATTTGTGAGGAGTCAGCTCCCCAAACAAACATACAAACAGATGTTAATTGAACTGAACTGAACTGAACTGAATTGAATTGAATTGAATTGAATTGAATTGGAAGTCACACTAAATAACAATTCTGTCAGCCCAGCATCATTGTCCAGGGTTCAGGGTTTATGGACTACGTGAATCTAGTAGGGTTTTAGGGTTCAGGGACTCAGTGAATCTAGTGTTGTTGTTTAGGGTTTAGGGACTAGGGACTATGTCAAATCTACTAAGTGTTTTCTTGCCCTATTTGTGCAAATCTTAATTTCTGGTTGAATTCTGCACAATTGAAAATCTGTATAAGACAAACACTTGGTTGTAGGACTAGGTACCTACTAGTTGTAGTACTTGCCAGCCAGTTTTTTTTAAATTAATTTTAAAAATAAATTTATTATTATTATTATTTTTGGGGGGTCACTTTTCCATTTTAGCTGAGTTGGCTACATGTCAGCCCCTCTTTGAGCTGTAATCTCCACATTGGCAGATTATTTGTCGGATTACCCTACCTACGTGGCAGGGAGATTTGTTGGTCTTCAGTGATTGTATGGCAAAAATATTGTTCATATAGGATTCGGTATAGGAGGGTTTCTTAGTAAGCTTTGAGGAAACAAGCTCTCAATTATTTTTTCCAGTATTTTTTTAGGTGAATAATTAGCTTTTTGTTTCCAACCTTTTTTTTAATGAAGCTATAATGTGGAATTGAACCTTGATTGACTCATAGAGGTCCTATCCATTGCAACCTAACACCAAACTTGGACTAAAGAAAACATTGGACATGCATTCTAAATGTAAAAAAAAAAAAAAAAAAAAA
>Ga0116227_10002584_pt1 | contig 40878 bp, 24 predicted proteins | sample S1TSphgellanicum_FD_89693 | JGI IMG/M metagenome (GOLD analysis project Ga0116227, IMG submission 89693) | Host-associated microbial communities from peat moss isolated from Minnesota, USA - S1T2_Fb - Sphagnum magellanicum MG | ecosystem: Host-associated > Plants > Peat moss > Unclassified...
CATATGTGTGAGAAACAACATTTCAAGTGACTAGTGGTCTGCAGCTATGTTGGACATGGTGTTGAGTCCTTAAACATTGGTTTAATTGAATGACAATTTGACATGAAGTCCTAGGATGTGTAGTGTGTGAACTTGAAAATATATATCCATCAGTTCTAATCATAAATGATGCATAGAAGGTGGGTTACTTAATTTCAACTACAAACGTAATCTAACATCTAGAATTACACTTGTATTTTTCCTTCATTAGTAGCATTTGTGCTTTCAAGCATAATCACCTTGTAGAACCGGGAGTAGAGGGACGGAAAGTCACCTCACATATTGCTCTAAATATATTTTGCAACAAAATATGTTGTACCTCCTTCCTCTATTCCCTTTTAATTTGATCTTCAATGTGGGTCAAAATGAGATCAAATGAGCCAATGACATTATTTTAAACAAGGATTGCATGTCCATTTGCTTCAAAACAATTTAAATTTTATGATACCAATGAAATTTTAATGGATTTGAACAATGTCCCATGCAAACAACAACGGATCATAATTGCCTAATAAATCTAAGGCGAAAGGATGGTTAGGTGTCTCAAAAATGGCATTTGAGAGTCCATAATTTAATTTTTTTGCAATTTTAACAATTAGTAAACCATAAATCCTATAATTATCCCCTATGCTTTTATCATAAATATTAATATGCTAAACTATGAATATCCCTAAACATGTGATTGATAAAAAAATCCATGCAAAAGATTTAAAAAATTAATGTAAAATGGACTTTCAAGGATAAAATTTATAACAATCATGTCATTTAAAAAATTTTAATATTAAAAATATATATATTAGGAAAGTTTCAATGCACTTCACTAATAAATTTTTCATTTGATGACTTGTAAAAAAACAAATTGACACTACTTTGACATTTTTTTGAGTCCACATTTTTCATTTTCGTTATGTGACAAATGCAATGCTATCATTTCAAAAGTCCATTACAAGTCCATAATCTTTTTAGAATCCATCCAAAAAATTTATGATGATTCCCATTAAAGTCTATGAAAAAATGAATAATTTAAAAAAATGATAATGTTAATTTTGAATATGGCTTTAAATTTTACATTTGTATGTAATCTAGAATAATTACAAGTGTGACAATCCAAACACTCCCCCTATTCATGTTTTCACCCTTTACTCAATCTTAATAAGTGGTTGTCATGGTCTCATTGAGATTAATGAGTTTCCTTGCCATTGCAATAGACATGTTGCAATATGTTGATACATTATCATTCCCTTTCATGTGATATTTGTAAAACTTATTTTGAAAATGAGCAATGTTCTTTTGTACAATAAATTGGTTGTGTCATGTTGAGTGTTGGTAAATGTTAATATTCTTTTACTTTTTTAGTTTATATTTGTGTATTAAAACATTTTCATTAAAACCATCAAAACCTATAATAACAATATGATATAAAAAACATATAATCAAATATACAAAAATGTTCAAAACGCCAAATTTGTACCATAATCATCTCTCTAGTAAATTGGAAATAAAGAAAAATCATATTCTTTCCCAATTCTAGTATATTATCTTCCACTAGCTCTAGTATGAACTTTTTCTCCAAAAACAACTACTACAACATCTAATGATTCAATATTAGAATTCGTCCAAAGATATTTCCTAGTTTTCTCACCATAAACCAATTCAAATTGGCTGCCATTGTCCTAATTAATCCAACCCCATTTTGCCATATAGTGACAACACAATTATGCCCTTAACAAGTGTTAGCCACATCTATGGTGTTGTTGTTATGTGGTTGATGAAATGTTCCATGTGTGTTTTATCATTCAATTGCAATTACTATTGTTTGTTTATCTTGCTTTTTCCATGTGATTGTGTTTAATACTATTGAATTTGGCAAGATGGTCTAAGAACCATCTATTATTGTCCAAAACTCCTTTGCTTCAAAAATGAACTACATACAAAACTTCTAAAAATGGAAGATCACCAATAAGCTTCTCCATGGGGCACCCTTGTTGTCTCCCTATTATCTTAGTACTCATATCATTCTTAGCCTTATGATGTATGGAATGCTTAACTTAATGGTCTTGTTGTCATGAAAAATTGCAATGTTCCTTGAAAAAAGAAAAAGAAAAAAATAAAGAAAATAGTGTATACTCTTATTGCTTAGACAAGATGTTTTCAATTTTTTAAAAAAAAAACTACTACTACTACAAATTTATTTGCTACCATGTGTGAGATTTTTTGAACCAAAATTGGAAACAAATGAAAGTCTACAACAACCTCTTCCTTATGCAAAAGGAATCATGAACTTCAAAGTCTCCTCCTACATTTATAATTACATGTGTAGTGTGCCCATAACCTTTTGTAAGAGACAAATGGATCTCATAGTATGAGGTTAGAGAAAATATTTTTATTATAGCCAAAGCTATACAAGGACAAAAAATCAAACAATAACAATAAAAATATGTAAATTGGGTGATCCTATGTTTACTAAAGCTTATGATCAAGTCTTGCAAAGGAATGAGGAGTTAATTGATCTTTGATTTTTGTTGGGCAATCCAATTTGTGTTAGAGCTTGTGATCCTTGCCCTATAGAGGATGTTTATCATGAGGAGTTTGACAAGTTGTGTACCACTTGAAAATTTAATCTTTTTTTTCCCTTGTGATCCAAGTAACTTCAAACTGTGACAACCTCTAAAATGCTAGGTTCACTAAACCTTGACCACTCTTAGTAACAACAAGACTAACAAAAAATATCTCTTTTGTCCTTGAGGGCTAGTTGACTTCATAATTGAGTCAAAAAATGTTACAAATACTCTACATGTAGATTTGAATGTGATTTTTGCACTAAGCTTTGATCATATTATATTTCACCACTTAGTTTATGTTCTTTTGATTTAATTGCAATGTTGAATCCATGGTTCTAATTAACTCATAATTGTGAAATTTTTTGTATGTTTGTTGTTGTTGGAGTTTGAAAAAAACACACACCAAAAAATTGTAAATGAACTTGGTTGATCAACCTTTTGTTAAGATACTTGTTTGATAAGTCAAACCATGGATATGAATTTTGAGATTAGAGCAAAATGGTTTTCAATTATACCTTGCTTGAACAATCCACAAATATGGCATGCTTTGATGTCAAAATCTGTCCATAAACATCATTTTATTTTATTTGTGCTTGAGAAATTAATTCTTTTAGAAACTTAATAAATTGATGAAACCTTGCATACACATAACAATAAAAATAAAAAATAGAAATTAGCACACCTTCAAAAGGTGGAAAAAGAGAAGGGGATCCCCAATATCCTCTCTATTAAACTATTGGAATTCTACTTTCTAAAAAAAACCTCAAGAACAAGTGCAATGACATTATTCTAAATATGCCTTTGGATGTTGAAAACATGGTGAGTTCAAGAATGGGAAAGGGTACAAAAAAATGGAACATTGTTGAATTCATACATGTAGGAAAAAAATTCTTCTTATTACCTCACCAATGCAATTGATTCCATCAACTTCCACATTTGGACGAGCCATGACATTCACCTTGTAGAATTACACACTAATAAGTGATGCCATTTCATAATCATATGTGAATGGGTAAGATTAAGAAATGACATTATTGAACATCATCTGAACTAGTCATATGGTTGAAAAATTATGGGAAAAACATATTTCATGAATCAAGAACATCATTCCCTAATGGATGATGATGTTTGGGCCATAATAGCTTAACCTTAACTAACTACCTTTTTCACCTATTTCTATGACTCCTTTACAATAATATTAGGTAATTTGTTTTTGCACAACACCAATTTTTCTCAACATGATGTTTATCAATCCTCTCTCCTTAGATCTATTGCACCAATCTCCTTTCACTCTCTCCTTGAATTTGCTACATTCATATCTTTCAATTTTGTCTAATTCTATTTTTCGCTCCCATCAAATTATGAGAGAGGATGACAACTTTTTCCTCTTGATCTATTTGTTTTGGATTGTGTGATAATTCCAAACTTGCATTTGCTATTTAGTTAAAAAATATCTTTTACACTTAACTTTTCATATACTATTTATATTATTGGTATTTATATTATGGTGTTTCCAAGGCCCACAGTGTCAGATGAAAAGCTCCAAGCACTCAAGGCAGAATTAAATGCGCGTAAGCATTATTTCCCAAACTTTTTGGTTTCAAGTTACCCACAAATTTTCAATTTTCCCCCATGCTTTTCATAATGCACCCAATTCCACTCCATTCAATATTTGTGTATGTCACACTCTCATTCCACTCCATTCAAAAGTTTGTGCAAGTATTATGGAAAACCATTTACTAGTTTAACTTTCAGTCATCAAGATTTTAGACTTAGAAACCAACTCAAGAACACCTAATTTCAATCCATTCAAAAGGTTTCACAAGTAATTTGGAAACCCATTTGGTAGTTTAGCTTTTGGTCATCCAAATTCAAGACTTAGCAAGCAAGTAAAAACACCCAATTCGATTCCATTCAATTTTTGTGCATGTTACACACTCATTCCATCTTGTCAAAAGTTTGTGTACTTTGAAAATTCATTCCTAGTTTAGTTGTGAATCATGAATCAAGATTTAAAATTTGGCAACTAACCTAATCCCTTTTTCCTTCTTGTTCCACATTTTTTTGATCATAAACTTTGACAAATTTTCACCATTCCATTGCTCCATTCAAAAGTTTGTGCATTTGTTCCATTGTCTCTTTAGTTATCAACAATTACAAGTACTTATTGAGAATTTAGGATGATTGTTGCTTTTTAGGTTTGTGTAGATTGGGGTAAGACTTATCATTACAATGCTTATAAAAGGGATTCAACAACATTTATTACATTATATTAACATTTGCAATTCAATGATTTCATTCACATTTATCAATATCAACAATAGTGAAAAAAAATTTGCAAAGAAAAAGGTAGGAATCTTTTGATAGAGAAGGTTTTCTTGATATATTTGCCTCAAATAATGAAGAGAAAAAAACATAGGTGCTATACATTAGAATAATTTTGCAAGCTTTGTAATTTATGATTGTTAATTTTGTAATGTAATCCAAATCTAAGAAAGGAAACCATATACAAATTAATGCAAGTTTCATCATGTTCATGGAATTGTATTTTATGAGATTAAAAATGTGAAAATTTTAACCCTAAATCTCATTTCTTTTCACTCTTTTGTTCTGGTTTGTTCTAGCTTGTTGGAAGAGACTCTCTTTCTACATCATATAGGTTATATAAACTTTTTGATGTTTGTTAACCTCTAAAATCTAGAGAAAGGTAGAAATACATTGAAAAGCGGACCAAATTGTCTACCCTGATGTTTAGGGGTTAATCCTCCTCCATCCCTTTGAGTACATTCTAATCAATTTGAAATTTATTTGATGTACTTACAAATTCAGAATTTTATTTGACTTTGTAGTCACTAGATCTCCAGAGGAACTTGCAATTCAACAAGAAAAAATTGAAAAAGAAATCATTGAGGAGACTCTTATATATTCCTTGTTTGCTCAACATGCAAATCTCTTTGAGCTTATAAGTCAATACAAAAGGTTCTACAACACACCAATTAGGTCCAACATGGTGAAAGCATGGTTATGGAACTCATATCAAGGCCCTCTTAATGAGGCAGACTTTCCAGAAGGAGAAGGCTATGCATATTTAGGAATTGAAAACATTTATTATAATGGTAGCACCCTTTTCTTTGATTCCTCCCAAGACACTTTTGCTCTAGATAATCAGAAATCTAAAAATCAAGGTTTAAGATTTTTCAACCATATGCCTCCACAACTTGCATTTCATTAAATTTTCAATGATCCAATTATTTTGCTAGACAACCTTGTTAATGATCTTGACTTTGTTTATAAGACAATATCTTATAATGTATAATCTATGAAATTTTGTACAGGATCCTTTAAAAAAGGGATGATGCATGGGAATGGGAAGTTGAGGTGGGGTCAAGGTATTGTCTATGAAGGCAATTTCATTTACAATTGCATTGCTGGTGAGGGCACATATGATTGGCCTGGAGGAGCCAAATATATTGGCAAGGTAATTACAATGGAATTTGGACACATAACATACAATTACAAGGCGTGTATCACCTTCTTTTCTACTTTGTTGTAGACATCTTAAATTTTAATGCATTATTTTAGTATGTATTTTGAAAATATTTGTTTCTAGTACCAATAGTATATAACAATCTTGACAAACTTACTTTTGTTGTCAACAATCTTAGTGAGAGCTACTCATGTCAATAATATCCAACCAAGGAAGTCCGCCATCTATTGTGCATTTGTATTACCAATTTCCAATAAATTCTAGTGGTTATTACATTTCACAAGATTTGTGATTGTTGTACAAGTATGGATCAACAATATATGTATCAAAAGGATTTAAGTTCCTTCTTAATACATTTGAAATATTTTTCCATAAATGTGTACATGCAGCCCAACATTAGAACATATCAAATTTTTGTTCATTACTTTACTCACTCAGATTACCTTGGGTAGTTACTGATATGCAACGCCATTCCGTGATTTGGTGCCTATGCCTTCATTCTAAAACAAAGGTGCAGGTGTTTGATGGGCTACCACATGGGGTTGGGGCAATGCAAAAAGGAAAACACATGCACACTTATGATGGTCTATGGGCTCATGGTATTCGTCATGGTTTGGTATTGCCCATGTCTTTCTCTATTCCTCTCCAATACTGACATCAAATTATGCAATGCATACTTATCAATTTGGAATTCTTTGAAATCACGAACATCATAAAGTTTATGGAAAATAGATGATCTAGGCATATGTATAACTGTAGGCTTACATTTTAAAATTATATTCATAGATTGCAATGTTTCATAATTTCCAAAATGCATACCATGTTTTCCTAAACTAATGGCATAATAATATTATGAGAGCATTCCAACTTTCAGACCATTTTATTAATTTCAAATTTCAAATAATATATTATCCAAAAAATTGGGGTCCAAGCACCGAAAAAACTTTTAACATCAATATTTGTTTGGAAGTTTTTATTTCCAATTTTTTGCGGCAATTTGAATTAAATCTTGGTGAAATTAACATACCAGGGAACAATGGAGTATGGGAAAGGAAGGAATGTATGTTATGTGGGGGAATGGGAAGGGGACCGAAAGCAAGGGAAAGGACAATTCCTATTTCCATCTAGAAATACATATGAAGGAATGTGGTCAGAGGGAAAACCTCATGGACTAGGCACTCAAGTCCAATGTTTGTTTTGGGAGCCTGGTATCCCCCTTAATATTCTTGGGATCACTAATAAAGACCATCCCAATACAATTCTTGCAAATATCTATGAAGGTGATTGGAAAGAAGGTTTTCCAGAAGGCAGGTTCATATTCCAAATACCATATGATATATGTTCTTGTTTAGGACTTTTTCTTTTTTCATCATGAATTCACACAAAGTGGTAACATTGAAAACTTATCAATGATCATCCCTTACTAACTTAAAGTGACAATGATATTTGCATTTAACTATGTAGCATATTTATGTATGAAATCACGAGTAGAGGTTTTTGCACACATTTCACATGGATTAAACATCTCATTTGCTTGTATTTATGTGCAAGTATGAAAATAACATGCACATTTCAATTGGATGGGAAAAAATATTAATGGGCATATGCATCATCGATATTGTTGAATCATTTTCTTTTGTGAACCTCTTGTGTGCTATAGTGGAAAGAGCTTGTGGACATGGCATGATAAAGAAGAAGAGGCTTTGTTACTACATAACATGTATGTTGGTGAGTATGCCAAGGGTCAACGATCGGGAAAAGGCACTTTCTACTATGCATCGGGTGCCATTTTTCAGGTTGATTGATTTCTGTAAATTTGATGTTGATTAGTGTCATTTTTTTCATTACCATTTTGATGAATTATGGTTTCCAAAATCCAAGGTTTGAAAAATGTGTTGGTCCAATGTCCAGAACTTGGAATCCACCTTCTTAAATTATTGACTCCCCCAACTTCAATTATAATGATTTGGAACCCATACATAGTAATTTTACACTAGATGAATTATAAGAGATCCGTCTCTTATTGTAGGGCATGTGGAGAGGAAATGACAAAGAAGGACCTGGTGTGCTAACATATGAAAATGGAAAGGTGCATTATGGGATTTTTTGTCGGGACCATTATGAGGCCATACGCAATGAAAGCATGATTGTTTTGGTTAAAGAGGTGAGAAACATTTGGCCTTCATCTTGACCCATAAAATAAAATCCTTGAATTTCCCAAATGTTAAGGGGTATGTGTTGGAAATCTGACCAATTAAATTTGGTACTTTTATATTTGGTGAAGTGGAACATTTAATCAATAAATTGAATTCAATCATTGTCTTAGACCAAATTCCAAGTGCAATATCCAAACCAGGGTGGAGTAATGCTAGTAGGTATATAGTTAAGTTGTATAAGGCCAATCAATTGAAATAATTGCATTTGCCCGCATTGTTTTCCATTAACTACCTATGCGGGGTTCCTAAATATTTACTTATTCTTGAGTTGAAAATTGGTATCAACGATGTTCTTCTTGTGGATTCGTTTTTAAAGCAACTTGTTGAAGAACACATTGTTGTAATGTTGAAAGTGCATGTCAAGGAAACTTCTAGAACAAGTAACAAAAATTCAAGGATTTTGGAAATGAAGGCATTGGATAAGGTGGTTGATGAGGAGGAAGATCCACAAGCTACTAAAAAAGCTTTATCAGATGCATTAATGAGATTCAATTCTGAGCTCAAGGATATATTTTTTACTTGGAGGTGAAAATTATTTTGCCATTGGGTGTAAGGGTCACTTGAAGTTCACCCTATTAATGACAATAGTTGTCAAAATTTTGACATTGATTTAGTTGTAAGCATGTTTGCTTCTGTGCATTGCTTAACAAACTCATATTGGTTTAATATATTTGTCATCCTACATGGAGAAAGACTTGTATCAATAATAGGAAGTTTGTTAAAGAAGTAAATTAATGGCATCATATCTACTAGATGTCTATATTAAAGAATGATAAAAATGGCACAATATAGTTTTCTTTGGGCTATAAATTATAAGGAGGTAAAGGGCAAAACATGTATTGTTCATTAATGTTTTAAATTGCACTTTTTGTTGGACTCAATTACAACATATGCATGTGAACAAATAGCTAAGGCCAAAGCAAAAGCTATTAAACATCAAGCTATGAATTAGCTTTGTGTGAATAATAGACTAAAATTGACATTCACAATGAGATGGCATTGTCCCTTTTTTGTGACAATATAATGTCATAGCCTTTCTTGGTGCAATACTGGTCTTATTGACTATCTAGTAATTTAAGGATTATTTTTTGGGGAAGTCTGAACTTGAAGTTTTCAACAATGTGTCTTGCGAACTTTTTTTGTTTTGTATGTGTAGCATGATGGTAGAATCAAGGTCACTATTTTCAAATCCTGTGGAAAACTACCTTGATGACACAAGTGACTATGGTACCATAACAAAAGGACATACAATGGGATTGAGTCTTCAAGGACTTCAAGAGGCATTCAAAAATCGCAAGAAAATATTTGCAGCACGAGGAACATCTCCAAATTCAAAATTTTACGTTCAACATCAATCCCTCTCAAATGATTTGCATGTTGGCATTGAATTAGGAAAGGATAATGAAAAAGAGATTTCCAAGGAATATCTTGGAACATTAGCCAAAAATTTGCCAATCAAAGAACTTGATGAAAATCTTTCAAAAGTTAAGAAAGTGGTAGATCAAGAGGTTCCAAGTGATGAAATTTCGCAACATGGAGATTTAAACAGTCCACTTCATTGGACAAAGGCATCACCATTTGACACTTTAATATTGGAAGGCCAAGCTCGAGCAATGTCAGTGGAACAATTTTGGCGACTATGCTTTGATGCACATGTAAATTATTTAATGATTTCCCTTTCAAAATTGGTGTCACTCACAATCACAAGTCAAAGTTTACATTATGTACTAAAATAGGATCTTTGTTCATTGAATTCAATGCTGCCAAATATTTTATTAATTAGTAATGTCATGAGTTTCTTTCAGTGTTGAAGTTTCTTGTCTAGTGTATAAAGAACAAGACTTACAATTAATGCCAAAAGATTGTCATGTTTTATTATTTTGTAATTATGGAGGCTACTCATTTGAAAGCATCTTGTAAGGGAGACAACAATGTGCTATGACCATGAAGAATTTTTTCATTGTCTAAAATTTTATTAAAAAATCATAACCAATTATATATAATTTACCCATAAATACCTTTTCTTTGGTCCTGTAAACGAACAAGATTTTGCATTCAACGATTTCAAAGGAGCCAATTTAATACATTTTATTATATATATTGTTTCCATTATTTGCCTGATTTACTTTTTCAAAACTATTAAAAAAATCAAGGTTTTGTTTCCTAAATAAAGAAAACCTCATAAGACTTTCCATGATGATATATTTGGAATTTTTTTTGCACATAGAAATCTATACTGTAATACCTTGGCCATTTCAACACATGTTTGTCAAATAATTAATTAATTTTGAAATTTTCATTTCAACAAATGGAATATTCCTAAATATTCACTATTATCCTTCACAATATTTTTTGATTTGGAAGAAATAATTTTTGAAAATCTCAACATTTCTGAAAATAATATAATTAGTGTTGAATTGGCCAAGCTACTAAGGTATGTGCATCATTTTGAAATTGAAACCAAGGTCATTCACTCATCAATTTGGCATTTTCTATAAACAATGTTTGTCATGATTATACAAAGTTTTTCCTGATCCCTAATGTTATGTTCATAAATGAGTAATCATAAGTTTCTTTGTCATGGATATGGTATTATGATGGAATTGCAGATTCTAGAACCGGGTTTAGGATTGGCTCAAGTTGATATGATATTGAAGCCATCAGCAAATGCATGGGATGATGCATTTGATCTCTATTGTCCAGTTAAACAACCATTAAACATTGGTCCTTAACTTGTTTCATTTAAAATATCACAATATTGGGATGATTTAAAATGTAACAAAACTTTTATATTGTGTATTAATTTTATGACATACTTACATGCAATATATGCTCAATGTTAAAGATCTTAATATAGTAAAAGCTTGTTACCAAGCAACCAAATTAAGATATTTGGAAGTTCTAATAAAGGAACTTGTATGTTTCTATGTCTAAAATGCATAATGGAAATCATATTTTCATTTTGAAAATTAAAAATATTGCAGTATCCACATAACAAATGGTTTGTGATATTTGTTTCGAAATATTGAAGTCATGTGAAAGACTATTTGAGAATTTCAAAAATAAAAAATAAAAGCATTTTTTCCCCCCCTCCCAATGCATGTAAGTGTATATGTATCATCTTTTAATGATTATTGTAAGGACTCATGCAGAGTCGACAATTAATTCAAAGGGAAGTTGATGAAGCCTTTGTAAAGTTGGCTTTGTGCAAGTTTTATACAGATGAAATGACTATGCAAAAGAAAGTAAAAAAAAAAAACTTGTCACATTTTTTTGTTGCATAGTTTGTTTTATGAAATTTGAAAATTAGGATTACCATTTGTAGCTTAAGCTTGGAATTGTGGAAATTCTTTTGTAGAACACATTTGATTACCCAAATTTGAACCAAAAAAGCTACATAAATTTGGTTTTGTCATCAATACACATGGCCCAAATCATAGTTATCTTAATCGACAATTCCAAACAATCTGGTTTGGGACAATAAAATAGCATATCTAGAATCAATATAGAAGAAATATTGCATTAAATTAGAAACATTGAGTGAATGAAGCATTATTCAATATGTAGATGGCAATAATGGTGATATAATTGTTGATATTTGTAGGTCATAAAAGTGTTGGAAGGTTGTGTTAAAGCCATTACAGCATGGTCACAAGAAGGGACAATGTACACAATCATCCAATCATTTGAAATCCAAGGAGTATTTATTCAATCATCATCACATTTACAAAGGCTTTTTGGGGAATGCATGTTGGAGTCAAAATGTAGTAATTATTGCATTAAATTGCATTCTTTAATCAACTTTTATAAGGTATTATACATTCCTTCTTTTGGAGGAATCATGTTTTTGTTTAGTATATGTAGTTGTTTTCTTGCACTTTTTTATAGTAACCATAAGGGGTTTTGAAAATGAATTTATGATTTAAAAGGTGTACAATTTTTTTAAAATAACATTTGCACATGGTTTTTGTGAAATTCATGATTTACATTTATGGCATTTATAGAAAATCAGACCTCAAATGGATGTTCCTCCAAATTCAATAACAACATCTACATTGCAAGCACTCTACCAATATCAACTCCAAGATAGAAATCCAAGTGTTTTTCTTGACATTGACATCAATTATAGAGAATTTGAAATCTCAATCCTTCAATTTGCCATCTTGGTATCAATTCTAATGCCTTCTTTATGACAAAATGTTTTGAGCCATAGAGCATACACATTTTACGATTAACGATCCAATTTTTAACAATAATGAATGTACATAAATACGAAAAGGGATTTGAATTTTCTTGATCAATCTCCAAAGAATTGTATTAAACCAACTAGTTCAATATTAAATGAATTTTTTTGTATTTAATTCAAACACTTAAAGGGCCTAATAATAAATTAAAATTTGTTGGCTTGTTTAATAACAATTTTGTTAAATGCTAAAATATTCAACTTTTTATGCAGGAAGCCAAAACAAACAAAATGTTGTTGTCATCACAACCACATGAAGTTTTGAAGTTGTTTATTGACAAAGAAATTGTCAGAGAAACTAAATAATTGTGATGGTATGAATTGAAGATGGTGATGACAAGATTAAATTTAAATGATTGTTATTTTATAACGATAGCATGGTTAGTTTAATTGAGTTATCATGACTAATATCCAAGGTCATTTTAATTGTGTAGTTATTTTTTACTTAGTCACATGAATTATTTCAATTTTCACTCGATAAATTGTTCAAAACAAGGTAAGGTTTTTTTTGCCTCTTCACTTTCATGTAATCAACATCAATATAATTATGATCTATGATTGAAACATTTTTTACTATTGTATTTTTACTTAGATTTGATTTTCATATTATTCATTTTTGAACAATAAAAGACATGCATGACATTTTATATACAATTTTTGAACATGAATTTGGTTTTATTTCTTCATCCATTTTTAAAATCATTGTAGAATATTCAACCTAACCATCTTGAAGCATGAACATTGTTCAAAGAAATACAATATTTCATGATTTGATCATCAGATATTATTTTCTTTGGATTCATTTTCATGAAAGTTATGACATTCAGAATACTTGTACACAATTAATGTGTCAAAATATTGATTCAATTTTGATCATCAAACTCATATGTTTTAATTGATTTTAGTTTTGTAACACATGATTGATTAATTGTAATGTGAATCTTTCCATGTCACATATATAACATCTTTAAATTAATTTAAAATTATAAAAACCCATACCACTTGCTAAATTAAGGCTTAAAAATATATAGAAATTTATAACAATTGAATCATTCAAACTACATTCATATTTGAGATAATTACATTGGAAAATCATTTATAAATCAAACTTGAGAATCTTTCCAACACAATATATTTGTCACATCAACCAAATGTAATTGTGGAACAATTTAAAAATTTCATTGATGAGTATAGAAACATTGGATTCAAGTGTCCAAAGGACAAGTTTGGGAGGCCATTTGGTGAGTAATTTTACTATAAACAACCCAACCAAACAGGCCAGGGAAAAGATTTCAATTAAATGCATGTTTTTAAATAAGACGTTTTTAGACCCTTTTGACATATAGTTCTAAATTTAAATAAATATTAATTTCAAAGACAAAATGAACTTACAAAGTTCACAAGTTTAATCCTATATGTTTCCCAAAATTTTCAACATTTGTATTTTGTTTATGGACTTCATTGTAGTTTTCTTAATGTAAACTTCCCCAATGCTTTTGGCATGAAAATGATGTTTGTAATGATTCTAAAAGTTGGTATTTGATGTTCTTGAACTTTAATGTCCAACCTTCTATGTTCACAATTTTACTTGTTGAATACAAGGCACACAACTTACAATTCAAATTAAAGGACATTAGTTGCTTCAAACCTTTACACATCATGGACAAATTGTCGTGACAATCTTGATGTCAATTCATGATACCAAAATGTTTTGAACATTACTCATTATAATGGGGAAAAGGTGGGGCAAAAACAATTGTGTTAAATATGATGTAATTTTCTTTAAGACTATTGGGATCATGAAATATTATTTGAAGTATGGGAATCAAATGCAAAACAAAGTTTAAAGGAAACTAAGGTGACAAAATGAGTAGTTCATAAGGATTGAATAATCTCTTGACGATGAAAAAGAAGAAGATTTGTAAAATGTCTTAGCTTTGGATAGATCCAAGTTAGTCTTTGGTTATATCAAGAAAAGTTATGAAATCAATTCATGTTTTCAAGTTTCCTCAAGTAACAAAAGTATCATTGTTATTGAAATTGCGACAAATATATTGATGATTTGTGTAGCCAAACAAGACAAAGGTACATCAAGCACCTTGGGATCATGATGAAGTGCACTACAATTGGGCAAATGTTCACAAAGTTATATATATGATTAATACTGGTTGAAATTTTCCTCCTAGTTTGTTTCATTATTTAAATTTCTAATATTATCATTACTCAAACTACACATAAGACTAAAATACACACTTCACATGAAAGTGATGATGTTTTTAAAGGTGAATTAGGTGAGTTCGACTGCATGATGGGCTCCATTTAAAATACTAGCTTACAAAGATGTCCCAATGGGGACTCCTTCAATCCACTTGTAATAAAACCTCATTAATTTTTTTTGTGAACAAAAAATGTTTCCTTTCACTCTTACAAAAACTAGGTTTGATCATGTTTTAGAACATGGACGTTTTTAGTCTAACAAAAGTCAAACAATCTTCAAAAAATATTATTTGAGTTTCAAGATTTTTTTTGGATAACAATAATTACATATTGCTCTTGGGTTAATTTGAATATGTTAAAATTAAATTTGTGCATTTAAAAATAAAAATTTCACAATTTTTTTCCAAAAAGAAAAATTCAAAATCAAAAATTCAAAAATGAAATGATTTTAGAAGGTTTACATCATTAGATTGCTCGATTCCTATAGTTGATTTTCAATGTGTAGTAGGACAAATAAAAAGTTGATAAAAATTTGCGTATTTCATATTTGGTTTAATTAAATTTTGGCTAAATCTTCTTGTGGATAATCACCATTTTTTAACATCTTTTGTGGATGATGGCAACTTAGACTACATTTTTAAAATATTTTAAAAAATGGTTCCCTTGGACATTTTCATTTATATATATCCACAATATGTTCTTTGGTTCCTATTGTGAATTTAAGTTGGGTAAATTGTCAAATTGTTAATCAATAAATTAATCACTTCATTGGACTTCTGCTTTTATTTTCTTAGAATCATATATATCTTGTGAATTTTATTTGCAAATCTCTTGGTTCAATGTCATAAGAGGTTGAATCAAGTTTAGATTGATAAGAAAACAACTTCAACATATAAGTCTTGGAATTAGGATTGAACCTTGGCATTTGCTTACTTGTATATTTTATTTTGCTTCCTCAATGCTCACACAAAAACTTCTTACAACATAATCACATTAAAAATATTAAACATTGCAACAAAAAACATATCCCTTACCAAGCTTAGACCATAATGCTAGAACAACTTGTAGGAATGTACATAATAATGAACATCAATGTAATATCAAGTTGTTGAAAAATAAAAGGAATCTACTTTAGATTTAAAAATGTTATTTAATTTTGCACAGTAGCACCAATTATAGCCTTTTATGATATTAAAAAACTTTCCTTGCATTCTTCCATTACATATTGATAGGCCTGAACATCTTGCTTTTTGAATGATTAATTTTAGACATTCATCTGTTAAGTAATGTTTAATTTGGTATTTAGGAAATGACAATCAAAGTTTGAACTACTTTATTCTTGGTTAGCCTATTTTTATTCTAATACATTGTAACATTTCTTAATAGACGTCTACTTCTCTTGTTTAGATGAAAAATTCAAAAAATAAAATTTCATTACAATTATCATTAAAGTTTTGAAAATAACTCATTACTTACATTGAAATTGCCTTATAAATTTAATTTCAATTTCCATACATTGTTGACAAATGATTTTAAAGCTTTCAATATGACCTATAGATATCCATGTCAAATTGACAATGTAAGATCAAAAAACATGTTCAAGGTCAACCAACAATACTTTGAGGTAGTGAACACCCTTACTTAATTTATGTTTACTAGAACATGTGAACAACCAAATTTTTTTTTTCATAATTATATGAGAACAATTTTGGCAAAATCTTTATAAAGGTGAATTCCAAGGAATGTCAATTGCTGAACCAAAGTTAGATATGATTAGAGAATTTGATATTGAATCCATTCCATCAATTGGAATGACATCATGCAAAGGTTTAAGTGCATTGTTTTCCAATCCACTTGAACACATTAATGAAAGCCCAAAACCTTTTCAAGTGCACAACAAATTAAACATTCTTTTGTCAATTTTTCCATTATCTATTATTAATTACATATTTCCATTTGATCACTTTCCTCTAAAGCAAATGAAGTAAATTAGTCTAAACAAAATGTTACAAATCAAACCTACATTTCATTTTGATTAATCTTTTTAGTTTGTAATGTTGTTAATCTTACATAACTAGGTCTATTCTTGATCCCTTTCTAAATTCTATTCCACATTCTTGTCTTTTTTCAATCACAAAATAATTTCACTAATTAGCAATAAGAGGCTCCATGATCTATATCCTCACTTCCATTGTCAAGGTAATGAAATCTTCATGTTCTAGCAATGTTTCACTATTGCAAAAAGACCCATCTTTGTTGTTGTCAAACCAACAAACACCTTCATATCTTCATTGAGGAAGGTGGTCTTTCCGATGTCTAATATATTAGACTTCACCTTTTCTCCTCTTTTAGATCTAAAGGTGTATAAAGGCATGTAGGAGGCCATGGAAGGCCAACAACTTTGTATGCCTTTTCCTTTGCTATTTTCCTTGCTTGATGCACTTTACTAGTAATTAAACTATTGGGTTTAGTTCTAAAAATTTTCCAATTTCTTTTGAATTGTTCCCAAGTTTGATCTACTTCCCAAGGGCCTTCATATGTCTGCAATTGGGTCATATTTTCTAGATATGTGCTTGGATCCCTATGAATTGCATCCATCATAGATGGGACTTCATTTGCAATGGTTGATGAAACTTTCAAACTAAGGTCATTGGATGTTTCTTTCATTTCAATGGGCATTGTGGTTTCTACGAATATATCTCCAATCTTTCTTTCCATGGTTTCACCATTAGTACTAAAAATAATAGACTCCCTACAAATTGGCAATGTTTGCATGCCATCCTTTTGCATAAGGGTTGTGCCAATTTCAATTATTTGTTTTGGAGAATAACATACCTTTTCTTTGACCTCTTGCGTGGGGATCTCATCCAACATCATTGATTTGGATGTCTTTTCCAATGTAACTGGTTGTATCCCAGCTTCTTTTTCATCTTTTGTAATGTGCATTTGACGCTTCTCCACTTGTCCTATAATGCTCTCCATACTATTTTGAGTGGTTACTTTGAGTTGCTCAATGAGGGCCTCACCAAGTATTGTCTTTTGGCTTTTTTCTTCCAATGCATCTTTGGGTTCTTCCAATGCGGTGTTATCAAACATTGTTAATTGGAGTGTTTCTTCCATGATTGGTTCCAACACAACCTCTTTCTCCTCTTCTATGCTAAGCATTTTAGAAATTTCAAGATTGACTTCCTCGTTAACATCTTGGATGGGGCCTTCATGAATTGCTATGGATTGAGGTCCCTTTGTCAAGATTGGTTCAACCTCAAACTCTTTTTCATCTTCATCAATGGGGTTTTGATGTTCATTTGATTTGAGAAGAATATGTTCCTTAGTCCCATGAATATTGGACACTTTGAACTCAAAAACATCGTCAAACACAACTGTAGATTGGGGCTCCTCCAATGGTAGCTTAAGTGCAACCTTGTTCTTTTCTCGCTCCTCATCATGAATCATTGATCCAGGTTCATCAATGTCTGCTCCATCAAGAGCTATTAACTGTAGTGCCATTTGCAAGGTAGGTTCACATTCATCCATTTTGTCAACTGATTCTTTCATCAATTCAGTCTTCAAAATAGGTTCAACTTCAACATGATTCCCCTCTTGAACACAAGGAATTGTAGTAGCTGCAAGAACCACCTCCATATCAAACTTCTTGATTTGTGGTGCTTGTTTCAAGCTTGACTCAATCCCAATGTCTTCTTCTGGAACTTCATCTCCAACGCCCAATTTAAACATGTCCAATTTTGAAACATCCTCCTTCATCTCCATGGACAACATCCCTTTAGGACATTTGGTAGGAGTTTCACCAAGCATATTGGATTGAAGTGCTCCAACATCCAACATCAAGTCATCCCCAACTTGTTTTTCTTGCTTTACAATGGTCATTTGAGCTTCCGCTACCTTTTGAACATCATCTTTGGATAAAATTCCAAAAGGGTGAAGGTTTGTTGGATCTAGTTTGGGGATCATTTTTGCATGTTCACTAAAAGCTTTATCAAGCTTTGTGGATTGAAGTCCTTCTAAGCATGGTTCCACTTGAAAATGTTTGCCCTCTTTAACAAGATGATGAACTCCAACCAATCTCATAGACACATTCCCCTCTTTTACAACACCTAATTGAATTTCCTCCTCATTAGGCAATTCCCTAGCAAGAACTTCCTTTGGTTTCTCAATGGAGACATCTACAAGGATATTGGATTGAGGTGTCACTTGCAACTTTGGTTCATACACAACATCTTTTTCTTTGTTAATTATGGGCACTTGAGCTTTCTCTAACTTTGGAAGATGCATCCCCTCAGTTTCAAGAGTGAAGGGTTCCACATGCTCATTTAGAGCCTTTTCCAACTTTGTGGACCAAGGTTCTTTTTCCATTGCAAGCTCAACCTCAACATGTCTTTCTTCTTTCAAAAGAGGAAATTTGATAGCTTTAAGAACCACCTTCTTTTCCAACTCCTCAATTGAGACCTCATGAAACTTCAAGGATTGTGGTTGCTCCTCAACACTTGATTTTGCCACAACATCAGTCTCCTCATCTCCAATGTACAATTGAAGTTCTTTTAATTTCAAAATGGTCCCTTGGCTAGAAACTAGAATGGGCGCTTCTCCAATCTCCTCAATTGGAGCCTGTTCAAGCATAGTGTGTTGATTTGCCTCATGCACCATCAATGGATCATCCTCAAGTGGATCACTAAGAGCATCATAAAACTCCATGGAAAGAGGATGCTCTTCTGGTGGCACAACTTCCATGTGCTTTTCTTTTTCAGTAAGAGGAATTTCAAAAGCCTCTTGAACCACCTTTTTCACAAGGTCTACAATTGGGGGCTCATGGGGCTTTACTGATTTTATTTTTTCCTTTGAACTTGGCTTGATCTCCACACATCTCTCTCCTTCTAAAATGTTGAATTGAGGCTCTTGTTGAAGAACATTTTTAATCTTCAAAGCACCCACCTCCTCTAACTTTTCAATTGGAGCCCCTTCAAGCATGATGAATCCAGATGCCTCCTTTAATGTTGGTGCATCCCCAAGCTTTTTCACTTCTTTTAGAGCACACACTTGTGTGTCTTCTGACTTTGGAACACCTTCTTCCCTAGTTTCACAAATGGAAACTTTGGGCTCATCATTTGGAGCTTCATCAAGTTCCATGGATTGAGGATCCTCTTGCAAGGCTGACTTAGCCCCAACTTCAGTTCCTCCTCCAACAATAGTAATTAATTGAAGCTCTTTTACCACTTCAACACCCTCCTTATCTGTATGAGGAGTGGGGACTTTGGACAAAACCTTGTTGGGAACTTCATGAAGCAACTGAAAATGTTGGGACTTTTCCAATGAAGGTTTGGAGGCAATTTTTTCCTCTTTCACAAGTTGGTCCTTGGCACTTAGGTCATGCAAGGTTGCATCGAACCCGCCCCCAAACTCTTCAAGCTCCAATGCCTTGAATGTTTTTTGAGAATTTATGACCATTAATTCTTGTTTTGATTTTTCAACTTCCAACACCTAATACACAATGCAATACGATAGATCTTCATAAGTATTTGTAGTCCATAGTATTTGTCAAGAAATGGGATGGAAATCAAAAGGACCAAATTTATGAATATTCATTTCATAAAATCAACTTTGAATGCAATGAGGAAAATTAATGCAAAACATATGAAATCATTAGATGAAAAGAAAATTTTGACATAATGGTTCATTAGCCATGAAACATTCCCAAAATTGAATGACATAGGCAAATCTCTTGATGAATGCAAATCTATATTGATAATAAAAATATGTACATTGCATTCATATGCATGAACTATTACCTTGCTTTCCACTTGTGGTAGTGATGGTGGTAATGATCGATCGTTTTGTATGAGGACCGCATCCTTTGACAACATATTGGACCCAATCAACTTAGGCAACTCCTTGATTTTTGTCGCTCCCAACAAAACATCGCCCCCAACATGTCCAATGATGGAATGCACATCAACTTCATTAATTTGGTCCTTTCTTGACAACCTCACCATGTGATCTTCTTCAAAAGGTTTATCACTTAGTAATTGTTTTGAACTTGATTCCATCATAGGAAGACCTTCCATTACAGGCTGATCCATAAGCAATGCCTTGTTGCTCATTTCCACCAAATATAATGGCTCTTCTTGTTCATTTGTTGACAATTGAAGTTTTGCCTCCTTTTCTTCCTCATGGAACTTTGAATCCTTCAAATTGTTTGTCACCATTGAAACATTTTTCTCTCCTACAAGATATTCATGCAAACATATATTCCATGTTAGATGAAATAATGATGTAGCACATGTTGTCAACACAAAAAATTCACATATAAAGTTCCTTAAAAAAACCAAAATGAATGCATTTTCTATAATTCCATTTACAATTAATGGATATTATGGTAATCTCAAATGAATAATTAAGGATCACTTGGCATACATGGACATTACACTCAAGAAGACATCAATTTTCACAAAAGGTTATGAATGTTGAAAAAATATGCCACGAGTTTTTTCAATTCTTTAAAAGATAATAAAAACTCATCAAAACCTTGGTCATATTTGTTGTTAAACCAAGGTGGCACAAGAAAAAAAATTAGATTCAATAGTTTATAATTAACAAATTAATAATCCAACTTTTTAAACAGATAGTAGTTTGAACTCCATGATATTTGAAAACATTTAATTTACATAAGTGCTCAAAGTGGATATAGCTAAATAAATCCCCTCATGTTAATTGGAGGCTAAAACAACAATAACATGACAAACAAAAGCACATGTTCATCTAATGTGTTGTCAAGGAAGAAAAATCATTTTCACAATGAATATAATGTTGATATTCTTACCAGTTCTTATTGCACCAAATTCCGCATGTGGGTCCAGTCTAGCATTTGTCTTGGCTTTGGTTGTCATGGGCATTGTCACTAGCATTGGTGAAATGCTTCCATGTCCAAGTTGTTGTGGCATAAGATCCCAACTGTCATTCAACCTACCGCGAAAGTACTTTGACACCAATAATGCTTGTGGGTCCACAGCTTCTTTCAATTCCACCTTATGACCTTGTGGTGTTGCAGCTTCTATGACATCATTGTTTTCACTTGGTCCTTGTGGTAGTGGAGCTTGCATTAGCCTTGGACTTGTTTGTGAATTTGTAGAAATGGGGAGCAACCTCTTTTCACCACTTGCACCAACAATTGGAATTTGTGTGGTACTTGTGGTTGAAATGTTTTTTGATTCAAAAGGAAAGGAAGGGGATAGTTTTTTTTTCTTTCGAAGTCCAGGACGCATTGTTGTTGAACTATTATCATAACCTGGGATGATAGATTCCTTGGTGGGAAACAAGTCATTATCATCTTGTAAACTAGGTGATTTGGAATCAAAAGATGATTGGGATGGGGAACCAATTTCACCTACTTGTTGATGAGGCATGCTAGCACTAAATTTCAAGTGTTTTGGATGGCTTGTTGAAAGTTGGACATGTTGTAATTCATCAGGGGAACTAGAACTTTTTGCACTCACACCTGAGAAGGTATGGACTCGGCTTAACATTGATGTGTTATGTGCACTTTGCAAGATGGAAGCCGATGGTCCCAATAGACCAGATTTTGACACATTTGATTGTGGCTCTTGTTGATCAAACATGACATTTGTATCTATTGTTTCATCGTCTTCCAATTGAACTTGAGAAGATTTCATTTTCTGCAACATCATCCCCCACCAAAAATTAATCACACAACCTTTTACATTATACTACTAAAGATTGTTTATATTCATAACAAATATTTTGATTTAAACATAAAATCCATGTAAAAATTGATAAACATAAAATAATATAACAACTTATCCAAAAGACTAACACAAACAAATAAATGAATTCAAATGTTGTTACAAAAGGCCAAACATGTAAAATTTATATTTAAAGTGACAAATAATTTATAATGGGGTGCAAACAAGATAACACAAGCCACACTTGGTTGTTTTACAATGTCTTTTGTGATTGTTTTTTGGGAAATATTCTTAGAATATTTTTGGAATATTTTTGAAATCTTCAAAAAAATCTTTTTAAAAAATTAAATTATTTTTCATACTATGTTAAAATTTTGGCAAAAATATGTCATTTTCAAAAAGTTTCAAATCCAGTTACAAGTCCTTTTATTGCTTAAAACAAACGTTATAATGTTTAATGAATGTTTTTGTTAATTTTTTAGTCATTGGATTAATTTCAAATTAATTATCATGTTCTCATGATGTGTTAAAAATACAACTATATAAACAAATCTTACAATTTCAACATCAAATTAAATTATGACTTTAAAATGTAAAAAAACCAAGCAAGCATTACATTTACTATGGTACATGTTATTGTGACTACACCCAATGGTTTTAAGAAACTCTAATATTTTCCAAATTAAACCCAATACTTACAATGGTCACCAATAATCATTGATGAAGTTCGTTACAAACAAATAAGTTATTAGGGATCTTGCTATAAGCCATCTATAGAACCTAATGGAAGATAGAAAAATTAGATCATTTCCCCTTTCCCTTGCCACCTTCCTCCTCTTTCATGATACCATTGAATTTCAAAAAAAGGATGGTGGAGCAAAACAAAAACCAAACACCCAATAGTGATCAATCCTTAAAACCCATTTTTCTATTAGTAATAAATAAGGCAACTCATGAACCTTATTTGTGAGTAGAAAACAACACATACCTTGGGAGTGAAAGGCACAAAAGTGCCAGAATCCGTGTCTACAACTCGATCTAAGTCCTTGGCCTTGGTGCTAGGTTGATGATGAGCATGATGAGTCTTAGACTTGGGTGTCATGGACTCTATTGAACTCCCGCAACTCTCCTTGCTTGAACATTTTCCACCTCCCTTGCCCATGGTGATGATTCCTGCGCTACACCCTCCTTTTTAGAACCCTAGCTTTAGGTGTAAAATTTTGTAATTATACACAAAATTATTCCCAAGTTTGGCAATTATGAAAAATTGAATCCTATTAATTCTCTAATGTGTACACAAACTTTGTATTGTAAATACCTTGACCATACCCACAATATTATTTTTTAATGCCATTCAATGCACTTGGCTATTCACTTGAAATTGTTGTTCTTTAAATGAGAGTAATTGATTGTAATATTCATAGAGGTATGATAATTTAGGATGATTCTAACATTAAAGTAACAAATTATATCATTTTCTTGACCACAATATATGACAAAGTCTTTCATTGATGAATATTGATCATACACACACAATAATGACCAAAATGTGTAACTTATTGAATATGAATTATTTAAAAAATTGTTGAATGTGCCACCCTAGACCTTAATATCATGGAATGGCCTTGCCCTACCCCTTATGTTGAATGTCTCACCTAGTTCACCCTAATGGGTTCACCTAGCACCATACTCAACATAATAGGTTAGGCTTGACCATTCCATAGTACATTAATAGACGATTCAAAAATGTAATCAACCAAATTTACCCAACCTTGTAATTAATGGATGGCAAAACATAAGGAAACACATTATGCAGAAAAGTGTTTCTATCAATCTTTAAGATTTGCAACATAATTTCAACACAAGATTGCATCTACCGACAAGGATGAAAGATCAGTCTAATACTAGTAACATATATCTTAGCTTGCATGACCTTGATTTTGAATTTGACATCATAAAAAACTAATAGAATTTTTTTAGCACATGTGGAGGGTACCTTACCTTCACATAAAACATTTTTGAAAAAAATGTCTTCGCATTTATAATGAGCTTAATCCCATAAACTTGCCATGGTGTGGGTTCACAAAGCATAGGAATGGGTTAATGTCCTTTTTTTTTTCAAAAGGCTTTATGCAGGGTAAGTGACCCCATCATAGGTTCAACCACTTGTTCACAATTGTTCACAAGGGCTCAAACCTATGAAGCCCCTTAGGTGGTGCCTTACACTAATTTTTTTTGCCTCAAGAGAGAGGGTGACACCATCTTTTGAGGAATCTTACAAATAAGGTGCCTCCTCTCCTCTCAAACAAAATCACATCATAGTTGTCAATTTTACAAGCAAAATTCTATAGGTTCTTTTCATTGGGTGATGCCAACAAAGGGGCAATTCTGGGAATTCGGGTCCCGTGTTTGGCTCCCACCTTGCACCACACACTCATTACCAGAAGGGCCCCATTCTCAGTCCTGACTCCTTACTTTACACTGTAAGGACTCACCAATCCCATAGTAATGCACAGCACCAATTTGAACAAACTGAAGCACCTTATCAACTTGGTCAATCTGTTCTTAACGTGTGGAAACGAAGTAACTTGGTTTCTGACAGACTCTAACGTTGCTCCAAGATGAGTGAGAGGGAGGGAAAAAAAGTACCCAACAATCGGATTCGCTGTAGTTATTTAGATCCTACACAAATAGCAGCTAGCGGAGGTTGCTTGCAGCAGCCTGTACACAAGGACAAAACATTATCAATGTGCACTTGGAAAGTGCATCTGAGCAGATCAACTCTCGACAAACCTGTAAAAGAGAAAAGCCCTGTATATAAATTAAAAAGGCAAGGATGGGAAGTTGGAACCCATCCACGACAAGTACCAGGCAAATAAAAGCTCGAGAACACAAGTCCAAAAATAACATAATAATCAGAACACCACAAATACCCAAAACTAAATTGTCGTCGACTGCCACAAATCAGTAAGAAATGCAAATCGTGTAAGATCTAATTTTGTGTAGGGATTATACCTTAAAACACACTGGATTCAACCGATCCACCAAATTGTCGGAACTAGGCCAACAACACGAACAAGACTTGGACTATAGCGGATATGGTTTCTTGACAACTTGTTTTTGAAATCTCCGAGTGAACCGGAATTGAACTTAGAGCGAATATGATTTCTTCAGGATCCGCTGTTGGACAATTCTATGAAGAAGCTGCAAGCAAAGCAAAGAAAACCGTGAGACGGAAGAGACGCATGAATTACATGTTTGTTTGATGATCATGCAATGAACTGATCTCAATTTGCAATTGTCTGTTCTGATATTTTTCTGTTGCAGAAGTGATTAACGTACATGTAAATGGATTATGAGCCGCGTCGCGAGGATCCCCGAAAGCTGATGTTAATCGCAACTCGCATTGAAAAATAGAGCTAGCCAGCTCGCTCGCCAACCTAAATCGGGAACAGAGTGAGGAGTCCGACGCGGACGGCGGTGATGTGTGTCCAAGGTTTAAGAACCCCAATGCCCAAAATTGACAAACAAATACTCTGAGCTTGAGAAGGAACAACACCCACTACTTGCTCGTCTTGGCACAGATGATGGCTTCTAGATCTGACACTGGGAACGATGATGATAAGAAGAATGAATCCCAAAATTTACTTGCAGCAAGTGCATGAGGCAACGATGTCTAGAACCACGAGAAAGGAGCACTAGTATGCACAGCAGCCAAACAGAGAATGGAACAAGCGCAACATAGACATGCAGCAACACAAAATGCCTAGCACCACGAGAAAAGGAGCACTAGTATGCACAGCAGCCAAACAGAGAATGGAACAAGCGCAACACAGACATGCAGCAACACAAAATGCCTAGCAGCAGCAACAGCAGCGGACGCAAAGAAGAAGGGAAAGTTCAAGAGCGCAATGCAGCAAAGGCTGGGACTGGAATGTGGCGCTGGACTGGGAACTGAGGTAACGCTGCAATAAATGCAAACTGACTAGAATCGGCAATTTCTGTAACTTTTTTGCAGTAATTTCGTTGGAGCTGTTGCTTTGGGAGTTTGGGCTTTCTACTGTGAATTCAATCTAGGCACTAGGGACACTGAGAAGGACCCCTTGATTAATTTTACAGAACCGCCGGTTCTGGTTGTTTAAGGCCATGTGTGAGAACCATCTTGGGTATCAAATTTTTTCCAAGGAAAAAAAATCTGGTTCTCAAGCTTGGCAGTTCTCAACAATTTGAAAACAACAGGTTTTCTGGACTGGTTCTCACAAGCCCAATCTCAAAAATATCAATATTTTTTTTGGAATTTTTTTTGAAATTTTTTTTTTGACAAATATAGACTTTGAATATATTTTCAGCTGTTTATAAATCCACAATTTCATCTCCTTCAAAAGCTTTTTCAAATTGTTTCCAACTCCTCTTCTAGGTTTGCATCTATCCCAATAAGTTTTACAGGTTAGAAGGGTATTTACAACCAATTCTACAATCATTAAGCCAGTTCTTATTCACAAAAATAAAAATATTTTTTTTATTATTGTAAATGACATATTCTCAATTAATGAAGATTCCAACCAAGGAAAAGATCCTTTAAATCTCTATTGGGAACAATCCCTAAAAGTTGAAGAGCAAGAAACATGATTTTCATATTTCTCCCACCATCAAAGGGGACACTTGATCTTTTTCACATCCACCTAATAATGTTGAAAAATCAATAGTTTTCTTTTAACAAGTTCTGTTGTAGGCTTAGTATTCTCTGATGTCATTTGAAAAATATCCAAATTGTTGTCATCATCCACTCTTTGGTCAACAAAATCATTATCAAATTCTATTGATGGATGCAAGTGATAATAACATTTCATGAACATAGGATATAATGACATTGTATCAAATTACTCAAAAATTACTACTCCTTGATCATGACCAATGAAAAAAAACACTAAAGTGAAGATTTTAAAATCTTGAGTCCAACAATAGAACTAACATAGCTCTTTTCATTATAACTACAGCTCTCTGTTGGAAGTTTGATAAATGGTGATTATGAAACAGAGGCTACTTACGTATGTAGTTACAAGTGAACCTTCAACAATGGTTGTGGATGGAAGTATTGAGTTGAATGTAAGGTACATTTGAAAATATTGGCAAATAGTATAAGGATGTCTATTTTTGTTTTGATGTGTGTGATGATTATGACTAAGTCATGAGGTGCAACTCAAGACTCAAGCTGCTAATCTGTGTAGTAAGTTGGGGAAAAGCAAACAGCTGACACAGGGCATCCCCTTTGTCTTTGTCAGGCAAATCTGAAAGAAAGTTTGCTAACATAGCAATTATACAGCAGCTGACTTTGTTAATTTCCCTTACTAATTGGGTGGTCACCCGTCAAGTACCATACATTCCCCAAGTATATATTAAGCAAACCAAAGCCATGCAACTTAGCAACCAGGGGTGGGGTGTGAAAGAGCACCAGGTTGATGAAGTCCATTCACTCAAATATGAACAATAGATAATAAGTTGATAGGAAATAGGGATTTGTACTTATGTTTTGGTGTGCAGTGATTTTGACTAAGTCACTACTTGATAAAAATCTGTGGGGATCAAACAATTAACACAAGGGAGATTATGTCATCCTTGTTGAGCAAATCAAGCACAAGAAAGAAAGTTCAGAAGCTTGGACAATTGCAGCAATTGCTTATATCAAATTCACTTTTGTGTGATGAGAGACCATATATAGCCTATGTATATTTGGTGTAACCAAACCCATGCAGCCTAGGGGGGTTTCCTGTGTAGAAGAGCACCAAGTGAATAAGTAGTTCATTCACTTGAAGATGAACCACGTCCTATACTAATTTCTGCTGCAAAAAACTTGCATGTGGGTAACCATATAGACACTTCCCAATCATCTTAAAAACATACCAGCAGTGCCACAGTACCCTCATTACTACAGAATACCAAAAGAGCCACTCCAGTATATGACTCCAACCTCAAGCCAAATTGTTAAAAAAAGTTTCAACCATAGGCCAAAATGCTATAAAAAAATTTAATCTTAGATCAAAGTGTCAAAAAAATTCTAACCTTAGACCATATTCTGAAAATATATTCCAACCTTGAGCCAATATGTCCCAAAAATTATTCCAATCCTAAACCAATATGCATATGCAAAATTAGTTTTGTCTTGGAATAAACCCTCTTGGCTTGAGGTCTAACATTAAACTAACATACATGTATTATTATTCTTTTAAATGCATATTTGCATCAAGTACACATAAATTATTGGTCCAATGGCTTGGGACTATTCCAATTTGACCTGAGGTCATTCTCTTTAGGGTGTAGGACATTTGTCTTGGGAGTGCATGACATATGGCTTAAGGGATCAAAACATTTGTCCTAATGTATATGTCATGTCTTAAAGGTGCAAGACATTTTTCTTAAGGGTGTAAGACTTGGCTCAAAGGATTAGGACATTTGTCCTAAACATGTAAGTACATGTCTTAAAGATGCCAGACATTTTTCTTAACGTTGTGAGACATTTGTCTTGGGAATGCATGACGTTTGGCTTAAGCTATCAGGACATTTGTCCTAAGGGTGTAGGACATTTCTTAAGGGTGCAAGACATTTGTCCAGGGGGTGCAAAACATGGTCTTTTGGGTTGTGAAACATTTGGCTTAATGTTCAAGACATTTGTCTTAGAGGCATGAGATATTTGGCTTAAGGTTGAAGACCTTTGTCTTAGGGTGGATTAAGGTGGTTGGTTTGACCCTTAATTCCGAAGTGTTCAAAAATATGGTCTCATGTTCACAAGAGCTTTTAATGTTGTTCTACTGACATCCTGATTTTCATGTGAGAGAGCACATGGGATGGTGGGCAGTAACAAAAATGTTTTTTCTTCTTCATAATCTGCCCGAAATTATCAGGCAGAAATACCCCAAACTGCTCAATTTTTTTAAGCGTGAGGATATTTTCAAAGTGCCCAAAATTTTTGAGCATAAATGAAAATTTTCTTCAACATTTATAGGTGCCTGTTATTGTTGAGCAGAATAAAATTTTCAAAATGCCAAATTTTCCAAGCACCAGCATGTTTCCAGAGTGCCCAATTTTTTTGGGCGGAAATAAAAAGTCGACCTTTATAGCTTTAGGCCTAAATAGATTTTAATCTTAAACAAAATAGTGTTAAAAGTCTAATTTTAAGCATTAGTGCTAATTTTTTTTAAACCATAAGCCAAAATAATTTTAATATTAGGCCTAAGTGCTAGGCCCAAGTGCTAAAAAGATTTTAACCCGGAGCCAAAGTAATTATTTTTTTAATCTCAAGCCAAAATAATACAAAGATTTTAATACTTGGGACTAAATTTCTAACCATTGAACCTAAACAAATTTGAACCTTAAGCCAAAATATTGAAAATATTTAAACCCTAAACCAAAATAATAAGAATTTGTTTAACCCTAGGTCTAAATAGATTCTAAACCTTATGTCCAAATAGATTCTATTCTTAGGCCTAAGAGTTTAAAATATAATAATCCTAAATCAAAATATTGATAAAAGTTTTAATCATTGGCTAAATTTTTTTTAAACATTGTAACCTCAGGTCAAATTTCAACCAAAGACCAAAGTTTTAAAAATATTTAAACTATAAACCAAAGTCATAAAGAAGATTTTAAGCCTAAGCCAAATTGCTAAAAAGATTTTAACCTTAGGCCACTCTCATTATGTCTTGGGGTGTACAATATTTTATCTTGGGGACACTTTTCCATTTATTTCTGTATGATGAGATGAGTACACCTTTAAACGCGCCATAAGTTTGAACCCTGAGCCAAACAAAACTATTTAAGGTCCAAATTGAAATGGCTTCCAATACGGCCCTTTTGATATTCCATACACTTGACATGATCGAACATTGGACAGATTTTTTAGTAGAATGGTTTCCCAAGTTGCCATGTGAGTAGGTATCCAAGATTATAGAATGATCCCTTTTTTTTTCATATATGATATTTAGTCAATATTGGTTAAATTTTGTTACAGATGTTTGTCCTAATGTTGGTAGGCTCCCAATTTGAAGTGTTCAACCAAGGGGTTTCAGGTTTCAATTTTGATGACTGCAGAGCCTGAACCCGTACATTTTTGGTGAACCTGACACAAGACATGATCATGAAACTACCCTTTTGCTAGAATCAAAATCAAAACCAAACCCTTAAACAAAAATCTTGAAAACAGGGTTTGGTTCTTTAAATAAGCAAGCTGAACTTTTTTGAATTGTTGACAAGTAGTTTGAGCTGCAAGGGTTAGAAACTTGAAGAACCAAGCTTCACCCAGAGAACCTACCAAAGAAATTTTTAATGCCAAAATTGGGACCAGAGGTTCTTGAAATGAGGAAGAACCGACCAATACTGGTCATCACGTTGGCTAAGTCACAAAATTGAGAAATAAAACACTGGTGGTGCTGGTGCACTCTGGCCTAGAAATTTCTCCATAATTATATTATCATAACACATCCCTAGAAATTACTCAGAGTTCCAAGTTGGTATGCAAGTGATGATTTCTTCTGATTGCATGAAAATTGCGCATTATTGCTTGGAGGACAAGTCTTCCTTACAGCTGCAAAAAAATCAATTGCCATTGACAGTATCCATTTGGACTGAAGGCAATGCATACAATGGAGACTACTTTTGAGTTGAAAGGAGATGATGTTTTGGTGAGCGTGAACCAACATCTAGCAGCAGACTATGAGGGATGGATTGTGGGGTGGACAGGAAACAGTTTTCCATTGGGTGTTCCAGTTCCCTAGCTAACCACAGCTGGTTAGATCAGTTTCTAGTTTTACTAAATCCCCCCTAACATCTCACGAGCCCTTAACCTATGTAGTAAACATCTACATGCATCAACTTACCTAGTAATCACCTACTATCCTAAGGACTTATCCTTTGTATGATAGTTGCCATGGTGAAACCTGACTTGAACTCAGTTGGGGTTCATCTATAACTAAATCATAACAAGTGTCCAATAGATGGTTCAGTGTGGTGGCTGTTGGTTCACTTGGTCAATGTTATTTGCTGGTAGGCTTTACAAGACAGGGGAGTTCTTTTTCTTTCCTTGAAACTCAGTGAGCTGAGAGAGGAGTAATCCCCCATCAAAATTCGAAACCATGTCAATTGCACCCCCCCAAGCCAAAAAGATGGTGGGCTCCTTTGATTATGGAACAACTTGCACCGTCCTGGAATGGACGGCTACAAGTAGATCCCACCACCACCAACATACAAACAACATCACAGACAATTCAATTGACAATGTCATAAGAGCTTGAAAGGCTGTGTGCAGGTGCTCAATCTCCAAGGGCAATGATGCTCTGAGCTTTGTACCATGTACATGTTGATGAATTGGGCTCTTTGAAGACTAGGTCCTTGTTTTTCTTGGAGTTCTTTGGCAAAACTGGGTCATTTCTTGACTCCTACCAGTCCAACAATCCACCTTACAGATCATGTAAGACTGACATGACAATCCCTGGTTAGACCAGGGTTGAGATGGGATTTGACTCAACTGCAGTTGAGTTATTTGCTTGTATGACCCGAACAATTGGCTTGTCAAATTTAGTGTAGAGTAAGGCTGAAGGTCGAGGGTATCACTTAACCTAAAGACTTATGGAAATTTTTCATTGAATGAGATTATCCAAAATATGGCAAAGTCAGTCACCTACAAGGCTTAAAAAGGGAAGATCCTGTGAAAGAACATGAGGATACCTCCCCTATGGGTGAAAGGGCCCTTCTTGAAAACAGAAGGCCCTGGCATTTCTCAGAGGTCAAATTCTGCTTTAGAGCATGCCATCCAAATACACTAGTAATTTTGTTTGGCAGGTCTTCATGTTGTTTTGGTTGCCCTTTTACCAGTCATGATGATGGTCCACCAATTGCTCTTATTGGTGTTGGAGCCAAATTCTTTCATGTTTTGCAGATTTTGGTATACTTAACACATCAATGTAAATTGAATTCTCAAATGCATTCTCACCTGAATTTAGCTTCATTTCCTTGACATTTCTACATGCTTCTACTGGATTGTTGTAAATGAAAACAATGAGTTTATTGATATAACAATGTGTTATAGTTTTGATCTAACCTATCAATGTCTAATTTGATGGTCTAAATGAAGGATTTGGTTTTTACTTCATTTTATGTTGCTTATTTCAAGATATAGTTTAGAACACATGAACATGTGGTTTCTAAGGCTTTAGATAAAATCTAAGTAAACAAGGCGTCATGAACATGTGGGCCCCACCCATTTACAGATTCAAGCATGATGATGTAGATATTTAATGTTCAACATAAATTTGTCATTTGGTACTTAACATGCTAACAAAAATACTTATAAAAATATCTTCTATTTTGTGTTCAAACATGTGCACTCGTAGTATTACATGAATATGATGTCATGTACAGTTTTAAAATGAGCATGTTTCTTGTATCTATTGCTTGAAACATTTTTTCAAAATGTTTTAGGCATTTCACATATATATAAAATTAATTAATGATATATACATGATTACAAAAGCATGGTTTGTGCTTGGTTTTTTTACTAACTTAAATTTTGTGTTTAGTAACAATGGACAATGTACAAAATTGGTTACAATAAAATAAATATATGTTTTTGGACATGATTTTGACTAAATATATTAAACTGAACATGACTATTTGACATGACTTAAACGATCGGGACAATTAATTGACATGGAAATATTAATATTAATTTAATATATTAAACATTAAATTATTCTATTTTCCCATTAAAATAGTAATAATAATGAGTTTTTCTCAAATAAAACCACAATATTATGTGAATTCCCTTTTTTATAAAACTTGAAATTCTAATTTAAGTTTAATTTCTGAATATGCTGCATTTTTGATAAATATTGTATGTTTATGGCAAGATGAATTGAGGAACAAAATCAAGCAATTTTAATGCAATATATATAGGTTAATGATCTATCTAGTAAACTTATGTTGATTCAACATGACATTGTTGTGTTGGTGCATTAGTCCATATATGATTTATTGGTGTATTATCAAAGGTTGTATTTTTAGATAAACAAATTTTAAATTTAAATTTATCAATGTAGTTTTATAATGTTGTTGATTGAAGGTGTATCTATTAACATGTCTATGTTATAATCTCCTACTATATAGTTGGGCAATTTGTAGGAATTTGTTTTAATGTAGTTTTTAAAATAGAAATGAAATAATTTGTTTACATTTGTGGTGGTTTGTAGATTGCAATGATGTATATATTTTTTGTGTGTTTTTGTTGAAAAGTGTAGTAATAAGTTTTCCACTTGTGTTAAAGGAGTAGTTACTAATGGTAATAGTTAATTAGTATGTTTCTACTTACTTAGTTATTATTTTAGGAATTATTAGTTAGATTACATAGTTTTTATCACCATTTGAATTTGAATAGAACATAGTATTGTTTTTTTTGAGGAATATATTTGGAGAAGAGGAAAAGATGGTATCATTGTAGAACTTTGAGTTTTGATGGAATATGAGAGAAGAACACTTTGATTTTTGGAAAAGCTTCACTTCCATAGCCAAAAATTGTTGTTTTGATGCTTATTATCATACTTTCATTACTGGATTTTTATTTTGGAACTAAATATGAGTAAATCTAAAAGAGCACATTTTACTAATATTAGTTTTATGACATGTTTAAATCCATATTAGATTAGAATATATAGGATTATAGATTTTATGTTTACCATTTGGCGACCATCCTAAGGCATGAATATAAAGTGAATTCTAGAATGTTGTTTATGTTTTGTTGCTAAAATTTTTGTTTCTATAAATAGATAGTGAACTTTAGTTTCATTTTTTGTTTTTTTTTCAAATCTTGATCATAAGTTTTTGTTTAGGAAACAAATATAAACAGAATAATTAATTGTGAGGATTTTGTTATAATGCAAAAATTTGTTCAAATTTGAACTAGAATGTGGAGAGGTGGCAAATAAAATTGTAAATAGAAGTCTTAGGAGACAATTAGATTAGGTTTTATTACATGAACAAGTGGTAAATGGTGTTGCCATCAACAACAATTTGAATGCAGATCAGGAGGATCAGCAATTTGTAACACTTAAAAGAGTTTTTCAATCTAAACATAAACATCTATGGATAGAAAAAAGACCTATAAGCCACAAAATGCCTCAGGTAGTATTGATTATTCCTTGTGAAGTGTAAACTGGTGAAGCATAAAAGCACACCAATAGTTTATAGCAAAATTCTAAGAAAGAAGAATGTTAGATTGAAAATGCAAACTCATAGGATGAATTTAAACAAAGGAATCGAAAATCTAAACCTCAACAAAGAGTTATGTTAAAATCACCAAGTCTGATGCAACAACAAAACTCTGATGCTCTAATGTATGAAAAAAACAGAAACTCAATAGGTCAGAAAGGGAAGAAATGGTACTAAAGTACAAATCTGCTTCACCTCCTTATTATCAAAAGGATCATGAAAATGAAGAGTTTGAACAAAGAGCTCAAAATTTTGAACCTCCTATTCATTATGTGGTTGAGTAAGAAGCCGCAATTCAAGATATCAAAATGTCCAGAGGAATTGAACGGGTACTTATAATTAAACAAGAAATTGTAATCTTACCAAAAGTAGAACCAATAATAACACAAGGTGTACATGTGGTTATCATAATAAGGTATAGTGAACCGATATGTAATTAGCAGAATGGAAGCATTGTTAGAGGAGTCTCCAGGGACTAGAGCAGAGGAATTCATGGTGTGAATAGAATTTCATGACCTAACTCTCCACAATGCACATATTATCATTAAATTGGACATCAGATCAATGAAGGTCCATTTATTGAAAATAATGTGAAGCAAATATTTGTTGAACATTTTTAGAATCTAAATCTAGAACCTGCAAAAACATTGAACCATGGATATAGTGAGTTAAAGGAACTATACCATGAAAGGGTTTTAATTCCAAATAGACTCAGAAAACAAATCTGGAAATATAACAGAATGGAAATGAGAATTCAAATTATGGCAGATGTAGTACCTATTTTTGTAGTTCTTGCACCAAGTCTGTTACATCACAACAATGTTGGAATTACTTAATTATTTAAGAACTTCTAATTTAAGAATGGAACCAATAAGATCTATACCATTATATTATGTGGCAATGCCTCGATCTATGGTTATAGTTACTAAAGCTCCATTTGTAATAGCACCAACCCATATTGTTGTTAATATGAAGTCCAAACCCCAGACCCTAAAGGAACACACAACTTGTCAATGTGCATACAAAGATGCCTAGAGAGGTGGACATGATTTTTGTTGGACAACCATTAGATCCAAGAGGAGGAGGCTTAGACCCACTAGGACCACCAAGACCATCAAGACCTATAGGACCTTCAAGATATTTTGGATTGCCAATGATGAATTCAGGCATACCACCATTACCACCAAACATGCCTTATCGTCAGCCACTTAATTATCATGAATACGTCAAGGATTTTGACCCAAATGCTCATGTCAAAGTTTTTAAAGTTGCCATTAAAACAGATGATGTAGAGATTATTAATTTGTTTAATTTTACCCTCAGAAATATTGTGTCTAACTAGTGTAACAATCACATGGGATATTACCCAAGTTGTACTTTTCCATAGTTGTAGTTAGTTTTTTATAAAAAGTACATGAAAGTTCAAAATGATGAACAAGTTTACCTACAATTGAAAAACATGAAGTAGGGGAAGAATGAAAGAGTGGAAGTCTATTATGAGAAATTATTGAAATTAGCTAATAGTTTTCAACATAGGATAACAAATAATTTTTTAACTATTGTTTTTAGATTTGGATTACAACCATATCTACGTGTAGCAACAATAGGCATCAAGAGATAAACCTTGCAATAACATAAGGAAACAACTTTGGTTTGTGAAAAAGGAGTTTCTGAAATAGAGGCTATAAGTAATCTGTTAGTACCATAGAGTAGTAAGACAATATTAGCTCAGAAACCTCAGATAGTTATAAAGAAAACATGAATGTGCTATACCAATTATTATAAGACAAATCATAATGTTGAAACTTATAGAGTCAAAAGAAAAGAAAACCATGTTCTTGCAATTTCTAAGGTTATTATTCAACAAATTAAAGTACAAAGACCTGTGAGGTATTCTTAGCATATATGTGGTGACACTGGACACAAGATCATAAACTATCCTAAGTATAGTGACATACAAAATATGTTTAAGAACAAAGGAATGAAGATTGCAAAAAAACCATATGTGGTGGAGCTTAAGGTTGTTAATCCTTAAGTCCATATGGTGGATGTCAACATGGCCATTACTAGGAGCAAGGTTATTGAAGAATAGGTGTTCAAAAACAAAAAGCCAATCAAGAAAAAGTCTACTATTGACTAGGAAGAGGAGCAAAGATTATAATAATCTTTTACCAAGACTATATAAGAGAAGCAAGTAGAAAACCCACCAAATAATCTAACTCAAAAGGAGAAAGCATAATGAAGTACAAGTTAGGCAAGATTGCCAAAGGTTGAAGTGTCCACAAAACCAATTGTATCACAAAATTTATCTATTATTCCTAACAACAAAGTTATGTTTATGGAACAGATATTCCAAGATATCAATAAACAGATGTTGGAAACTACCTATACACCCTAAGGTTAAGTCAACTATTGAAGATAACACTAGATCTTAAGAAGTATATGTGGTAGAAACTTATGCCAAAAAAACCCAATATAATTACTAAAGTGATATCAGAGCCTAGTGTAACCACGGTGGTTGAAACACATTCTAAAATAGGCACTACAACTACAGAGGTAGATAACTAGATGGCAATTATCCAAATGCAACTTGGGGAGAACATTGCTGAAAATGTTTTGATAGATGAAGGGGCAAGTGTAAACATCATAATAAAAAACCTCATAACAAAATTAGGTTTACCTACAACAAGACCATCTCCATACCACCTCATAATGGCAGATCAGAGTGCGACCAGACCTTTAGGAATCATAAAAAATTTGAAGAGTCACATACATGGTATACCATATGTAGCTACATGTGGTAGATTCTAACTATTCTATGTTGTTGGGAAAACCTTGGCTCAAAGATGCAAAGGTTACACATGACTAGGGGAACAATGTGATTATTGTTCAAAGCAATGGAACAATCAAAACAATATCAGTTAACAAGAAACTAGGAGCAAAAACCAAAAGGCCTCAAATACTTGTTTGTTATGACTTGTTGGAAGGGCTAACAAATGAAGAGGAAGATCTGAAATTTTGAAACAGAACCAAAGTTATTCTCAATTGGCATAACCATTATATTTTTAAAAAAAATTATTGCTGAGTACTAGAATGTTAGAGATTATAATCAAAGAAAAAGTTGAACCACAACAAGGGACATTAGATCAAGGAGCAACAAAAGTGGTGCTTCAATAACAAAAACAATATATTTTTATGTTAGACCAAAGATATCATTGGAATTAAGGTTTATCCATAAACCTATTGCCATCATAACCAAGCTGATATTGAAGTGGATGAGACACCAACAAAAATACAAGTATAGAATTTTCAAATAGCAGGTTGGATTTTGACTAAAGAATAATAGCTTGTTAAATTGAATCTTGGCATAGAGGCAAATCCACAATACATCAAAATTAATGCAAAATTAACAAAGGAGAAAACTAAGGAACTTCAAATGTTATTCAAGGAGTTCAAATATGTGTTTGTTTGGATTTATAAGGATATGAAAGGCATACCTCCAAAGTTGGCTTAACACATAATTGAGTTAAACACTTCAATCCCACCAGCACATTAAGTAAGGTACCAATTGAACCTTAATTATGCTGCAACTGTCAAATAGAATATTGACAAATTATTAGTAACAAGATTCATTCAACCAATAGAGGAGGCTACATGGTTAACACCTATAGTGGTAGTGCTTAAAAAGAATGGAAAATTGAAAATTTGTGTGGATTTCAAGAAGTTGAATAAGGCAACCAAAAAATATCCTTATCTTTTGCCATTTTTTGATGAGGTATTGAACATTGTAACAGGGTATGAAGCCTATTCATTTTTGGATGGATACTTAGGATACCATTAGATTTCTATAGCCCCTGAGGATAGATCCAAAATAACTTTTGTAATAGATTAAGGAGCTTTTGTTTAGATGATGATGCCATTTAGTGTTAAAAATGTGCCACCAACTTTTCAGAGAATGATTAGCAAAGCCTTCAAAAAGTATTAGTCCAATTTATGAAGATATTTTTAGATGACTTGACAATCTATAATGATATGGAGAGTCATTTGATGAAGTTCAAACTTTGTTTTCAGAAATGTAGAGAATATAGAAGTAATCTTAACCCAAATAAATGTGCCTTTATGGTATTTTTAGGATTGATTTTAGGGTTCATAGTTTCCAAGGAAGGAAAAATACTAGACCCTAAGAAGGTTCATGCAATAGTGAATATGCCAGTACCTACAAACCCACAATAAATTCAAATCTTTAATGGTATGGTTCAATTTTATAGATGTTTCATCAAGAACTTTGTTTTTATCATGGCACAAATCATAAACTCATGAGGAAGACATAACCTTTTATTTAGACCATAGAGTGTTAAAAGACTTAGGATCAGATCAAGCAGAAATACATGGAAGCACCAATTCTAATACCTCCAAATTGGCAATTCCAAATTGGCAATTGGAGTTTCATGTGCACACAGATACATCATTATTAGTAATAGGTGCAATGTTAGCATAGAATCCAACTAGTAAATATGACCAACCTATAATATATGCCTCTAAACTATTAAATAAAGCAGAGAAGAATTCTACTACTACAAAGAGAGAAGCTTGAGTAACAGTTTATGTTCTACATAAGTTCAAACATTTTTTGTTGGGAAACAAATTTGTCTTTTATGTAGACCACAAGGCTCTAATATACTTGGTCAACAAATCACAAGTGTTTGGAAGGATAGCCAGATGGTTTTTATTTTTGAAATATGAATCTACAGTAGTTTATAAACTTAGTAAAACACATGTGGTAGCTGATGCTTTATCTAGATTACCAGATAGTTCAAAACCATTGAGAGTCCCAAATCAAATTATAGATGCATCACTATTTTCTATAAAACCTATATGGATGTAGGAAATGAAAAGCTATTTGGAGACATGTCAAATGCCAAAAACTCTCAACCTAGCTCAAAAACAAAAATTGGCCAAAAATGCAAAACCTTTTATCGTGAAAGAATTAATGTATAGAGTGGGACAAGACAATAGAATGCATAGATGTTTGACCACTTCAAAAGCATAGATTATTCTAAAAGAATTACATGAAGGAGTGGTCAGAAGACATTTTGCTGCAAATACTACTACAAAGAAAATTCTAGATGCAGGATATTAATGGCTAACTCTATTCAAGAATATTCATAAATTTTGCAAAAGCTTTGACAACTATCAAAGAACTAGTAGACATAATTGTTCATGTTTCACCAAAATTTCAGATTGATCCAAGGTCATATGTGAATGGTGTACCTTTGCAAAAATTTTGTGATGGAAGTTTGTTTTGAGAAGACATCAAAACAATTTTTTGAAGTGGAGCAAATACAACTCGGGAGAACTTGAAGGAAGGAGTTTGAAGATTGGGAAGCACAAATACATTATCAGGACCTTCATATAAAAGTGTGGTATGTAATCATGTACTTAATACCATACGAAATATTATACAAGATACGTACATATACGTAAAACCTATGTATAGTATACAATTTCGTATAATACTCAAGACATACATACATATGCAAGGTTCATCTTGTTCAACCTTAACCCTAACCCTAATCCTATAAACCTAAGGAAGGAAAACCCTAATCCTAATCCTAGAAACCCAAGGAAAGAATTAAAATCATTTGTGAAACCCCAAGAAGACATTGAATATCGCCTTAAAAGATGGCGAACGGTCTTTCTCAAATTGCAATTCAGAAACTAAACAAAAACAATTTCCAAGTGTGGAAATTTAAGATTATGAATTTTTTGATGGGGAAAGGCTACTAGGAATTAATAATTGGTGATGAAAAAAAACCTCCTCTCCCAAAAAATCCCACACAACAACAAATTCAAGCCAATAAAACTTGGCATGAAAAAGCAAGGAAAGTCTTGTATTGGCTTTCTTTGAATGTGTCTAATTCCATGATTATGCATATTCAAGATGCAAAATCACCCAAGAAAGCTTGGGATACATTGGTGAAGATGTATAGCACCAATACACAAGCTCGCAAAATGTAGCTTAAGCAAGAGTTGCATAATTTATAGAAAAACAAGATGAACATTAGTGACTATTCTACAAAGGTGAAAAACCTTGTAGATGTTCTTGCATCTATAGGAGCCCCTATAGATGATGAAGATTTAATGGCCGTCA
>Ga0116227_10002585_pt1 | contig 40870 bp, 35 predicted proteins | sample S1TSphgellanicum_FD_89693 | JGI IMG/M metagenome (GOLD analysis project Ga0116227, IMG submission 89693) | Host-associated microbial communities from peat moss isolated from Minnesota, USA - S1T2_Fb - Sphagnum magellanicum MG | ecosystem: Host-associated > Plants > Peat moss > Unclassified...
AAGACAATAAGCTCACCCATCTTACATTTAGTGGCGATGTTGGCCGATATGGTGATTTGCTTCTGAAAAGCCCTCAGAAATTTAGTCAGGCCGATTATATTATTATGGAATCTACATATGGGGATTCATTGCATAAGGACCTCGATCCAATTGAGGGGATGCTATTGGAAATTATTAACAATACCTGCAATATTAAAAAAGGTAAGGTGATTATTCCTGCATTTAGTGTTGGCCGCACACAGGAACTTTTATATGCACTAAATGCACTGGAGCTAAAAAATAAATTACCGCAGGTGCCATATTATGTTGATAGTCCGCTTTCCATACAGGCGACAGAAATATTGAAAAATCATCCGGAGGTTTATAATAATGGAGTTAAAGAAACATTGAAAGTAGATCATGATGTTTTTGCTTTTAAAGGTTTACGTTTTATAGAAAGTGTTGAAGAATCAAAAGCATTAAATGCTGATCCACGGCCATGTGTTATTATTTCGGCTTCGGGTATGGCAGAAGCTGGCCGTGTAAAGCATCACATCAGAAACAATATTGGCAATGAAAAGAACACCATTTTAATGGTGGGCTACTGTGAGCCCTCTTCATTAGGTGGCCGATTAATGGCAGGTCAAAAAGTTGTCGATATTTTTCATGAAGATTATGATGTAAGAGCTGAAGTTAGGTCAATTAAATCAATGAGTGCTCATGGCGATTATGAAGATTTGTTGCACTTTTTAGCTTGTCAGGATCCAAATCAAGTTAAACAGCTGTTCTTGGTTCACGGTGAATATGAAGTGCAGCAGCATTTTGCCACTCGGTTAAAAGACAATGGTTTTAAGCATATCGCAATACCTGAGTACCATCAAGAATATGCATTAGAGTAAATTAATAATTTATTGCTGCAGGGAGAAAAATAAATAAATCTCCATGCATTTGTCAATAAATAAAACAGATGAAAGGAAGATGGCTTCTGCAAATAATGGTTTTTTAAAAATCCAATTTTTTATTTAGCAACCTTCCCTTCCTGCCTCCCATTTCACATATGTCATTTTTTCTATCTTTGTGTTTATGGATGTTTTTGGTAAAGCGTTAACAGATATTTATAGAAATGGAGAAGCGGAGCCCCTGTGGCTGCACAATTCTTATGGTGAACCGGAAGAAATGCCTTTAGATTTTTTCTTTCGCGATGATGAAGATATGCCGGTTTTAGAGTTGCAGGCTTTACACATGTGTAAAGGCCGCGTATTGGACATTGGAGCGGGAGTAGGAAGTCATGCTTTGCTTTTACAAGCCTTTAATATCGATGTAACTGCTATTGATATCTCTGAGGATGCGGTAAAAATTATGAAAGACCGGGGTGTGAAAAAAGCATTTCTGCAGGATATTTATACGTATCAGGAAAAATTCGATACGATTTTTATGCTTATGAATGGCATTGGATTGACGGGAACTTTAGCCGGATTTAAAGACTTTTTGGTTCAGGTTAAGGCTTTGTTAAACCCAGGAGGGCAGTTGCTTTTTGATTCTTCTGACATTTCTTATCTATATGAGAATATGCCAAAACCCGCAAATCAATATTATGGCGAGGTTTCTTATCAGTATGAATATCAAAATAAAAAGGGAAACTGGTTTAACTGGGTTTATCTTGATAAAGATACAGTTATAAGTATAGCGGAACATACAGGTTGGGATACTGAACTTGTATTTGATGATGGTGAAGATCAGTATTTATTTAAGCTGACATTAAAAGATTAAAATTTAAGTGAATTGGACAGCAAATCAACGCTCTGCCAAAATTTAATTAAATGCAATAATCTTAAAGTCATAAAGCATTAAATCGGCATAGTTTAAATCAATAGGCTCTATTTTTGTTTAAATATATTATGAGCATTTCAATAAAATTAAGCGTTTTAGATCAATCTCCGGTACGAAAAGGAGTAAATGCCCGTCGGGCGATAGAAGAAACTACTTTACTTGCACAAGAAACTGAACGGTTAGGGTACCACCGTTTCTGGGTTTCTGAACATCATAATACAGATCGTTTGGCTGGTTCTACGCCCGAGGTGTTAATTGCCCATCTAGCCAACCACACACAATCAATAAGAGTTGGATCAGGAGGGATTATGTTGCCCAATCATAGCGCATTAAAGGTTGCAGAAAGCTTCCGTTTATTGGAGGTTATGCATCCCGGCAGAATAGATTTGGGGATGGGCCGGGCTCCCGGCACCGACCGAATTACGGCATCGGTACTCAATCCTTCTAACAATTTTAGTGAACAGGATTTTGTTGATCAGCTACAGGATTTGCACCATTATTTACATGATACATCTGATGGTGGAATTCAGTCAAAAATTAAAGCAATTCCAATTGCTGAAACAGTACCTTCACAATGGTTGCTGAGCAGCAGCGGTCAAAGTGCTTTATTTGCTGCACATTTTGGAATGGGCTTTTCTTTTGCACATTTTATTAATCCTCATGGCGGGCCACAGGCTGTTCAATATTACCGTGAGCATTTTAAACCTTCTGTTGATTTAAAAAACCCGGAGGATAATGTAGCATTTTTTGTATTCTGTTCAGAAGATGAGGAAAAAGTAAGGCAACAGGAAGCACTTATGGTTTACCGTTTTTTACAATTAGAAAAAGGCGAAGGATTAACATCAGTAGGATATGATGATATTAAACACATTACTTATAGCGATGCTGAACAAGAACGTATTAACGTAAATAAGCCACGTATGATTTACGGTACACCAGATGTAATTCATCAAAAACTTTCGAAATTAGCTATAGATTATGATGTAAATGAACTTATGGCTGTAACTATAACTGAACATTTTGAAGACCGAATAAGGTCTTATCAATTGTTGGCCGATTTATTTTTAGGGAAATAGCTTAAGCAAGTGAGACCGATTTGTTGTGAAGACCCCTGATAACAAGAAATTAAATTAAGCAGTACCCACCTGTACTGTTTAATTTTTGATAATTTTTTCATTAAATGAACGGATCAGCTTAAACAAGCTATTGTAACTCGTTAATGGTAGTGTTTCCGCTCGGTCATAAATGTCATGATAGGCGGTTATTCCACCCTGTGTGTAGAAAAAGAAAGCAGGCACATTTTTTTCAGTAAAAAAGTAATGATCACTGTTGGCCGCTTTGCCTCTGGAGTTAATTTTAGAAATTAATTTCTGTTCATTATTGATCTTGTTCAACAATGCAAAAGCTTGTGGGTATACAGATGCATTGACTACAGTCATGCCACTTTCGCCAGTGCCAACTAAATCCAGGTTAATTAAAAATTTAATGTTTTTTAATGCTATTAAAGGATTTTCAGTAAAGTATCTTGAGCCTAATAATCCAGCTTCTTCACCTGCAAAGCAAATAAAGCCAATTGAATAAGGAAGTGGGTTTGCCATATAATATTTAGCAAGACTTAGTAGGGTTGCAACTCCGGCAGCATTATCATTTGCGCCTTGGAAATAAGTTTCATTGCCCATGCCCCCCAAATGATCATAGTGCGCTGTTATTAATAAAATAGAATCAGGGTATGCGGTACCTTTTACAAAACCGCAAATATTTGAAGCTTGAAAATTATCAACAAACTTATTCTCGATATCAACATCAATTTCTTTTGGGAGCGCAGTAAAATTTTTCCGGTTAATTTCTATTTCTGTCTGATTTGAAACAGAGGTTGAAACAGACCATGTTAATTTATCCTTTAAAATAATTTTCAGGTTGGGTGCAGCTAAAAACAGCACGCTGTCTATTTGATTAAGCTGTGCTGATTTTCGCATCCCTGTGCTTTCATTACTTATGATAAAATCTTTTCCTGGAATAAGCTTTTTCCCATTTATTGATACGGCCATTTTTCCCGGAAAGGTATTTACAGGGTAATTAAAAGATTGACTGTAGCTTTTTCCCATTGGTAATAAGCCTATTCTTTTGTATTCAGCTGCTAAGAAATGAGCGGTATTGGCCATGCCATTTTTAGTATATCCTCTTCCCCAAAACTTTTCTGATGTAAGCAGGTTAATTATTTTTCGGGTGTAGGTAGAATCTTGGGCAAAGCCATTAGTGGAAAGTAAAACCAATAAAATAAATAAGAACCTGTTCATTAACTATAAATTTGGGTTAATTTAAGGAATGTTTAGGCATAATAAGAAACCATTTGACTTAATTCTCAAATGGCTTCTTGAAGTTTAAATTAACTGAAATTATTTTACCAGATATGGTTGAAGTGCTGTTTTGATTTTTTCTTTATTTTGAACAGCAGTCTATTTTTCTTTAACCTCCGAAGGATTTAACTTCACCTTATCCAGGCATTGTCTTGAGTATAAAGCATAATATCTATGTCTTCATAAGTCAAGCCCTGGCGCCAGTGTTTAATCACTGTGGCATCATTAATCGCCAACATATGTTGAATTACAATTCTTTTTGGTTCGTCGACTATAATCTCTGCCCATTCATTCTCGTGGCTGTCATATGGTTTGCTGAATTTGTATGCAGTATCTGGCGCAGTTACTTCTCCGTATTAAAGTTGACCTCATAAAATCTGGCAAGGGCATTAAATTTTGTGAGGATTGTAAGTAATGAAAGTAATTTTAAATTTTCATATTTATTGAATTTGATCTGTACTGAATTCCACAGTTGCGGGTTTTTTCTTTTTCTTTTTGCCCCACCAAATGATAAAGCCGGTTATAGGTAAGCTTGCGGCAATTAAACTGGCTAAAAATGCAATGATTTTACCCGGTAAGCCTAGTATTGCACCAGTATGGATATCGTAGTTCATGCCGATTATTTTTTCACCTGTATTTTTTTCTTTTTGGTTTCTGCGGTTCAGCAGTTTGCCTGTATATTGATCGAACTGCAGTACATCGTAATTATAATAGGTTTCTTCGCCACGGTAACCTGTTGCATAAATAACCCCATCTCCTTTACCTGAAGGTGGCGACATTGCAATCCGGTCTGCATCGGTAAATTTTTGTCTGGCTTGTAAAAAAACTATATCAAAAACATTTGACATAGCGGTATTGGTGGTATCAGATTTTGCCGTCAGGATTTTTGGCTCAGTAAGGGTTTGAGCAGTAACGGCGTATACTGTTTTTTGAAACCAGCTAAATGCCCATACCAAGCCTGTTAAAGCAAGTATAAGTGTTATTAACATTGCATAAAAGCCGGGTACATTATGTAGGTCGTAATTTAAACGCTTGAATTTGGCTTTCCATTTTATTTTGAAACTCTTATCAAAATTGGATTTTTTAAGATTTTTTGGCCACCACATGATTATTCCGGTCATTAACAGGATAACAAAAATAAAGGTAGACCAGCCTACTATTTGTTGCCCAACTGGGTGATTAATCAGTAAACTCCAGTGTATGTATTTAATGATATTGAAAAAAGAATACTTATAATCGGCAACCAAATTAATTTTTCCGGTATATGGATTAATTAAAACGAGGTCATAGTAATCAATAGAGTCAAAATAAAAAAATGATTTTGGATTTCCTGATTTATATGTGCCAAATTCCCATGCTCTGGCCGGATCTTTATATGCATTAATAAAACCTACTTTTTTGCCTTTGCCTAATGCTTTTTCTACATTGGCGTTTAAAATGTTTAAAGGCAGTATTTTTGCATTTTTGGGCGGTGTAATATAGATTTTGTCATGATGAATAATTTCGGTTATTTCTTTTTGAAAAACATAAATACAGCCTGTAATAGCAACAATAAAAACAATTAAACCAGATGCAATGCCAAGCCAGAGGTGCAGCCAGTCGCTCACTTTTCTGAACCTGGATTTCTTGTTTTTTTTATGCTGTATAGATTTTATAATTGCCATTAATAGAAGTTGAATTTTAATCTTAAAGTTTAAATAGGCGTTTATTTAACTTCACTAAAAACAGTAACCAAATGCCAAATTTTCTCATAATCTTTCCCGTTTAATAGCCCTAGTGTTTTTTCTTCAGTAAATGCTTCAAATAAGTAATTGCCTTTTTGCTCAGGAGTAAAAATAAACTGTCCATTTTCATCCGTCACAGGGTTCTCCTGTTTCCCGTTGGGCAATATTACAGTGAGCTTTTGTTTTGCAAAAGCATTGCCTTTATATTTAGCGATGTAATGGGTACTTATTCCTTTTTTTAACAAGGTATTTGATGGGGTAATGTTTAACAGGGCATTTTCAGGGTAGCTGGTGGTTAATTTCTGTGCATTGCCAATAGCAACATTTGTAAAAGCATAATATTCTATTTTAGCATGCTCGTAAACCGTTGCCACTTCATGTATAATTGACAGTAAGTACAACCCATCTTGATCAGGTACAAAACTCGCTTTATAGTTTAATATTTCAGCTGTAGTGGGTAATATTTTGGTCTTACCATTTGGATCAGTTAAAACTAAGCTAAAAGCCTTTAAATTGCTGAACCATTTACTTGCCGAATCAAGTTCTTTTGATTCATATTCTCCAAAAAATATCTTTATTTCCTGTGCTTGACCTTTCTTTCCTGTTGAAGATGTTTCTATCCATAAAGCATGTGCAAAAGCACCTGATATACTAAAAAAGCAAAGGCAAAATAATGTGATGATTTTTGTTTTCATAATTTAAAATTTATAGGCAACACTCACTCTGTAATTTCTTGGGGCTTCTGCCTGATAGTAGTATGTATTTAACCAACTATAATATGAGCCACTAAACAAGTATTTGTTTAAAATATTAAATGCGTTTGCCGTAATTTTAAACTTTGGCTGTTCGTAAAACAAACCGCCATCAAGTTTAAAATAGTTAGGCAGTTTTTGTAAGCCAACACTCCAGGTATCTGTAGCTCGGTCTGCTAAATAAGTAAAACCACCTGATATACCTGAACCTCTTAAGGCACCATCTTGTAGGGTATAAGTTAACCAAGTATTGGCAACATGTTTCGAAAAGCCAGGAACTACGCTCCCTACCTGAACATCTACAGCTCCGGGGTTTACCTTGGTTACTTTGGCGTCGGTATAGGCGTAGTTTGCAATTAGCGTTAAGCCATCTGTAATTTTACCTCTTAAATCAAACTCTATGCCTTTGGCAGTTTTCTCACCCAAAGCGATGCTTAAACCTGAGTTTGGTGTTCCATAGGCAGCAAGTTCGTTTCGCTTGATGATCTTATAAGCCGAAAGCGTGGTGTTCCATTTTCCATCAAACCAGTCTTTTTTGATTCCAATTTCATAGTTTGTGCCTGTAATGGGTTCAACTTTACTTCCATCATAAGTTTTTCCGCTCTGAGGGATAAAAGCCGCATCATATACGGCATATACGGAAGTATTTTTGCTAACAGAAACACTTAAGCCAACTCTCGGTGTAACATGTTTTGCTTTATCAGGTGAACCGCCCCAGGCTGATTGGCTAACAAAAGTATAACGGCCAGCAAGTGTTAAACGAACAATATTATTAAAGAAACCCAATTCATCCTGAACATAGGTGCTCAAGTATTTTTGATCCATAAGGCCACCAGCGTTAATGGCTCTTTGTGCTAATGGTGTTAAGCGGTCAAAATTTGGGTAGCCATTGCTTGGGAAATCATAGTTAGGATGATTTAAATCAAAAGGTGATGTTGATAAGTCTAAATTATGGTTTTGGCCCCAGTCTGCCATATAGCTTTTTTTTCCGCCGTCAAAACCAAAAAGAATGCGGTGGTTAATTCCACCGGTTTTAGCTTGTCCGTTAATGAACAGTTGCGCTAATTTCATCGTACTCTCTGCATCCCAAATCCCTACGCTTCTAATTACTGTATTGTTGGCGTTTACGGCTGATGGCCAGGAACTGTAACCTGTTTGAAAATATTTAAAATAGGCAGCCTGAGCTGTTAATTTCCAGGCATCGCTAAAATTATGCTGTAAATTAAGAAATAAACTGTGGTCATTAATGCGGGTTGCAGGTAAACCTGGTTGTGTCATCGTCAATTCACGGGGAAAAGCGGCATAACCTTTTGGCGAAAAAATATAATAAGAACCTACCTCGGTCATTTTTGCATTTTGCAAAGTATATTCAGCCGTTAGTTTTGTTTTATCTGTAATTTGATAACTTAAAACGGGAGCAAAACTATACCGGTCGTTTTGTTCATAGGGTCTGAAAGAACCTTTATTTTGAACCGCAGTATTTAATCTGAATAAAAGTTTCCCATCAGCGGTTAGCTTGTGGTCAAAATCTACAGTAGTTCTGTACAAGTCGAAGCTTCCAATGGTTAGTGAAACTTCCCCTCTGTTAAAACCAGTAGGCTTTTTAGTTACTACATTATACATTCCACTTGGATCTCCATTGCCTAGCATAAAGCCAGCCGGACCTTTCACAAACTCAATATGGTCTACAAAACTCATATCTTCAGTGAGAGGGCCCCAATAAGAAGCAACAACATTAAAGCCATTGCGCATGGCCTGGATTTGTGATCCACGCATGGTAATATTGGTATACATATCACCCCAGTGTTCAAGCCTTACTGCACCACTTACATTTCTAATTAAACCATCGCTCATGCTAATGATCTGTTGGTCTTTTATAACTTGGTTGCTTACTGTTTGGATGTTTTGAGGTGCCTCCAATAAAGGTTCGTTTAACCTTAATGATGCTGAAGGAAGACTGATCTTATACTTATTTTTTAAAGCTTCAACGGTAACTTCTTCTAATGCCTGATCATTTTCAGTTAGAATAAAATTTACTGTTTTAATTTCGCCATTGACAACTGTAGTATTTTTTTCTTGTGCATTGATGCCTACTGCACTAGCTTTCAAAATATAATTTCCTGGTTTAACGTTGTTTAAAATATAAACTCCCTTATCATTTGTTGTTACACTTTGGTTTTTATCTTTTAGTCCAACGGTTACATATGGAGCTGGCTGACCATTTGATGTACTAATTTTTCCTTTAATGGTCGCCAACTGTGCAAAAGCAATAGCGTTTGTCAATACTATTGCTGCTGTTAAAAAGGATATTTTAATTTTCTTCATTTAATTGGATTTTAAAATTTATAAGCAAAATGGAGTATACCTTTACTTTTATGGCAAATTGGACTGCAACAGAAGTCAATGCAGGCTGTTAAATGAGAAAAAGCGCAATAAAAAAGTAGAGATTGATTCATGTTAAATTTATTTGGATTAATTCTAAACAAAGCAAAATAACGGCATAGAATTTTATAATCCAAATTATTTTGAATTAATCTTAATAGTGACTTAAGCTTTACCCTGGTGTTGTATTTTAGAATAAAAAAAGCTGGCATATTTATGCCAGCTTGTAATAAATGGATTTAACCGAATATTATTTTATTGTTAAAACCTGTAGGTTTAAAGCTTTTTCTGTATCGTTAGATGGGTTTAAAAGGCCGTTGCAAATAATGTCATGATGAAAACCTAATATAAAGGTTGCTCCAGTCAATGTTTTTTTGACCGTTCCGCTGGCATCTTTTATATCCAAATCGTATGTGCCTGGCTCTATGGCTATAAAGCCACTCGCAGTTTTATAGTTTCTATTTGTAAATAGCACAGTTCCGCCGGTTTTAGTTAAATCTAAAGCAGCAGCATCCGGAGCTAAATTTATAAAGCGAATATAAGCCTTGTCGGCAGCGGGCACACTTAAATCATCTGTTAATAATAATGATTCTAGTGCGTTGACCTTGCCTGTTAAATAAAATGAATGGTATGCGTTTTTATTTAATGTTATGGTGCTTGTTAATAGGCTTTCTATTGTATTAGCTGTTGTAAATTTTAAGGTATATGAGCCAGCATCGCGGGGGCCATAAGCTATGGAACCACCAAATGGCAATGCTGCGGTATTTATGATGCTATTATTTAAATAGACATTATAGGTGCCGATGTTTGGCGCTTCATTTATAACCCTGAGATAGGTAGATTCGCTATTGGCATCTTCTTTTTTACAGGCACTTAAAAATGACGCCATTATAAAAAGAAATACAAAGAAAAGATTTTTCTTGTCGAATTGATTTGTAAAGTGTTCCATCATTATAAAGTTTTAGATGCAAATATTGCGTTTAAACCCTATTAAGAGTTGTTAAATGATGTTAAGCAGTGTTAAAATTGTATGCTGATTTTTAACAACATTAATTGATGAAATAAAGAGTTAGAGGGTTCAGGTTTTTAAAAACAATAAATTGATTTTATATGTCTTATTTACGTCAGCTTAATCAATAAAATGATAGGAAACTATAAAAAAAACGGGCATAATATTGCGTAACTCGATTTTTATTTAAACCTTTGCACCTCAATAGATTTAAAGCCGTTTTAATACGCAAAAAATGATTAAACAAATTTTAGATAAACTTTCTGTTTTTACAGCACAACTTTTTGCTGCAAAAAGTTTGTTTATTAATCGTTTTCAGCCCGTATTTTATTACCCCATAAGCCGGCAAAATTTTACACCGCGTATTTAGTACATCTTACTAATACTATGAGGAATTGATCCTCTCTAAAAACCCAATTAACAAGAATACCTTAATTTTTCGTTAGAAAACGAATGGATATTAATGAATTTATAGTGCAGGTCGCAATCTCCGAACATCGTGTGTTTGCAGAGCAGATCGTAACTGAGATGGCAGAATCGGCAAAAGCCCGAGGTACAGGCATTGCTAAGCGCTCTCCCGAATATATTTCCGGTAAAATGGATGAAGGAAAAGCTGTTATTGCTTTTCATAAAGATGGGAGGTGGGCAGGCTTTTGTTATATCGAAACTTGGAGCCATGGACAGTTTGTGGCCAATTCAGGTCTGATTGTAAGTCCCGAATTTAGAAAAGCAGGTTTAGCGCACGCCATAAAAGAAAAGATATTTGAACTATCACGCATAAAGTATCCAAAAGCTAAAATATTTGGATTAACTACAGGCCTGGCTGTTATGAAGATCAATTCAGACCTTGGTTATGAGCCGGTAACCTATTCGGAGCTTACACAGGATGAAGATTTTTGGAAGGGCTGCCAGAGTTGCATAAACTTTGAAATTCTAAAAAGCAAAGACCGTAAAATCTGTATGTGTACCGCTATGCTATATGATCCCGCAGAAAAAAAGCATGAAGCCGCCAAAGTTTTTGCAGAAGAACTGCAAAAGAAACCCAAACTATATGAACGCTTTATGCGGATTAAGCAGCAATTGGTTTTAAAACCAAAAAGCGGTCTAAAATCTGTTTTACTATTATTTACCCTTTTATTTAAATAGCATGAGCACTGTGAACAAATGTTTCAAAAAGGGATGTTCACAGAAGCTTAACCACCTTTAAAAAAATATACTGATGAAAAAAAAAGTTGTTTTAGCTTTTAGCGGAGGATTAGATACCTCATTTTGTTGTATACATTTAGCCCAAGACCGTAATTTGGAAGTACACTCTGTAATTGTCAATACAGGTGGTTTTTCTGATGACGAGCTAAAAGAGATTGAGAAAAGAGCATATGCTTTAGGTGTTGCATCTCATGCTGTGGTTGATGAAACAGAAGGTTATTATGAAGACTGTATTAAATATCTGATTTTTGGTAATGTACTGAAGAATGCTACATATCCACTTTCTGTTAGTGCAGAACGTGTGAGTCAGGCTACAGCTATTGCCAATTATGTGAAAAAAATTGGTGCAGATTATGTTGCACATGGCAGTACAGGTGCTGGAAATGACCAGGTTCGTTTTGATATGATTTTTAACATCCTGATTCCAGGTGTTGAGATCATTACACCCATTAGAGATTTAAAATTATCCCGCGAAGCGGAAATAGAATATTTAGCCAAACATGGTGTAGAATACAGTGCTGAAAAAGCAAGGTACTCTATTAATAAAGGTTTGTGGGGAACATCTGTTGGAGGGAAAGAAACTTTAACTTCTAATGAAACCCTGCCAGAAAGTGCCTGGCCGACACAGGTTTCTGAAACAGAGCCCCGCAGAATTGAATTGACTTTTGAAAAAGGAGAATTGATTGCTATTGATGGTGAAAAGTTAGCACCTGTTAATGCAATTCAAAAATTGCAGGCCATTGCTCAGCCTTATGGCATTGGTAGAGATATTCATGTGGGTGATACCATTATTGGTATTAAAGGCCGTGTAGGTTTTGAAGCAGCTGGTCCGGTTATTATTATTAAAGCACACCATACCTTAGAAAAACACACCTTAACAAAATGGCAATTGAGCTGGAAAGAACAGTTGTCATCATTCTATGGGAACTGGTTACATGAAGGTCAATTCCACGATCCGATTATGCGCAATATCGAAGCTTTTCTAGCAGATACCCAAAAATTTGTAAGCGGTAAAGTATTTGTAGAATTATTGCCTTATCGTTTCCAGATTATTGGAATTGAATCAGATCACGATTTAATGAGCAATAAATTTGGCAGCTATGGTGAAATGAACAATGCATGGAGTGGCGAAGATGTTAAAGGTTTTTCTAAGATTTTTGGTAACCAGGTAATGATTTGGCATAAAGTAAACGGAGAGGTAGAAGGCTAAAAGGTTGATGACGGAAGGTTTCTCTCATATATCGTCATTACAAGAATGTCTCCTGAACCCTACTGAAAGAAATAAAAATTAGAAAATGAGTGAGATCCAGTCAAAAGATAAATGTTTAAGTTATTACAATTGGGGTAATAATGGTGTTGGTTGGAATTTTGTAAGCAAATCTGAGGTGGCAATTAAACAAGAATTAATGCCTGCTCAAACCGCTGAAAAGCTACACTTACACCGTTATGCTGAACAGTTTTTCTATATTCTGAAAGGTCAGGCTATATTCTTAATTGGAGATAAGACCTTTAGTATTGATGCCAATCACGGCTTGCAAATTAAAGCTGGTGATAAACATAAAATTATGAACAACGGTGTTGATGATTTAGAATTTTTACTTTTTTCATATCCATCTACAGAAAATGATAGAACAGATTGTGAATAAAATAACGATTAAACAAATTGATGCAGCTGAAGCGGCTTTAGTGGTTGCCTTATTTAACCAGTATAGAATATTTTACGGGCAGTTCTCTGATTTAGGAATGGCTAAGGCATTTATTGATGCGCGCTTAGAAAATCAGGAATCCATCATTTTTGTGGCGATGCATAATGATAAAGCTATAGGTTTTACACAGTTGTATCCAAAATACTCTTCGGCCAGATTAACCAAAAACTGGATCTTAAATGATTTATTTGTGGATATGTATTATCGAAAGCAAGGCATAGGAGCACAACTGATTAAAACGGCAATGGATTTTGCTAAAAAACAAGGCTCAACATTTATGCAATTGGAAACAGCGGTTGATAATTTTACCGCTCAAAGTTTATATGAGGCAATTGGATTCAAGAAACAAGAGAATGACACAGCGTTTTTTCTTTATAAAATTCCTTTAAACAAATAAAGATGAATAAAATAAAAGCAGGAATAATTGGTGGAGCGGGTTATACAGGAGGTGAAATGTTACGCATTTTGATTAATCACCCAAATGTTGAGATTGCTTTTGTAAACAGCACCAGTAATGCAGGGAACTTAATATCTGATGTACATACAGATCTGATCGGTGATACAGATTTGAGGTTTGTAAGCAATATTTCACAAGATATTGAGGTGCTATTTTTATGTGTTGGCCACGGTGATGCGAAGAAATTCCTGGCAAGCAATCCAATTAGCGATAACATCAAGATTATCGATTTATCCCAAGACTTCAGACTGGCTGCGAATGCTAGTTTTTCGACTCCAAACTCTGGACTCCCGACTAAAAACTTTATTTATGGTCTCCCCGAATTAAACCGCGATAAAATTAAATCGGCAAGCAATATTGCCAACCCGGGTTGTTTTGCGACCTGCATTCAGTTGGGTTTATTGCCTTTAGCCACTAAAGGTTTGATTAAAAATGAGGTGCACATCAATGCCACAACAGGCTCAACTGGAGCTGGTCAAAGTTTGGCATCCACTTCACACTTTAGCTGGAGAAACAATAACCTTTCTATTTATAAAGCTTTTGAGCATCAGCATTTAAATGAGATCAGCGAAAGTTTATTACAGCTGCAGCCATCACTTTCTGAGGCTTTAAATTTCATTCCCCAAAGGGGAGATTTTACCAGAGGAATTTTGGCGGCTATGTATACCGAAAGTGATTTAACTTTAGAAGAGGCTCAAAGCCTTTACGAAGAATACTATAGCGCACATCCGTTTACACACATAAGTCGGAAAAATATTGATTTAAAACAGGTGGTAAACACCAATAAAGCACTGGTGCATGTAGAAAAACATGGAAATAAACTTTTTATCATCAGCATTATTGATAACCTGTTAAAAGGAGCCAGCGGGCAGGCCGTCCAAAACATGAATTTGATGTTCGGACTGGAAGAAACTGCAGGGCTTAAATTAAAAGCAGCTAATTTTTAAAAATGGTAAAAGGGAATGTATTTAAGGTATAGGGAAAATAGCATGAGAGATTATAAAAAGCTTGGCATTTGGAAAAAGGCACATTTATTTGTCTTGCAGATTTACAATGAAATACTTCGCTATATGACTAATAATGAAAGATTTGCATTAAGCCAACAAATTCGGCGGACCACCTATGCTTTTCCACTAATGAAGATTTATATACATTGGTAAATAAAAGTATTGATGAAATTAAGGCGATGTGAATCGCATTTATTAAATTTTTGAGGGCAGCGTTAATGATTTGAAAGTATAAATCCTCAACCTTCCGTCTTTAAACTTATAAAAATGAACTTATTCGACGTTTATCCACTTAACGATATAGAAATTACAAAAGCAGCCGGCAGCCATGTTTGGGATGCAAATGGGCAACAATATTTAGATTTATATGGGGGCCATGCTGTAATCTCGATAGGACATACCCATCCACATTATGTAAACCGCTTAACCGATCAGTTAGGCAAAGTAGGTTTTTACTCTAACTCGGTTAAAATACCTTTGCAGGTACAGCTTGCAGAGAAACTTGGTCAGGTTTCTGGCAAGAAAGATTTTCAATTGTTTCTTTGCAACTCTGGTGCGGAAGCAAATGAGAATGCTTTAAAATTGGCTTCATTTTACAATGGCAGAAAGAAAGTTATTGCTTTTACAGGTGCTTTCCATGGTCGTACTTCTTTGGCAGTTGCTGTAACCGATAACCCTAAAATTGTAGCACCCGTTAACCAGACGGAAAACGTAATTTTCCTCCCTCACAATAACGAGGTTGCGCTAGAAGAAACTTTTAAAGCACAAGGCAATGAAATCTGTGCAGTAATTATTGAAGGAATACAAGGTGTTGGTGGCATTAAAGAGGCGTCAAAAAGTTTTCTTCAAAAAATCCGCTCGCTTTGCGATGCGTATAATGCTGTTTACATTGCTGATGCTGTGCAATGCGGTTATGGGCGTACGGGATTGTTTTACTCGCATGATTATGCTGGCGTAGAAGCGGATGTTTATACCATGGCCAAAGGAATGGGCAATGGTTTTCCTGTTGCCGGGATTTCAATTGCTCCAAAATTTAAACCTTGGCATGGTGAATTGGGCACTACTTTTGGCGGTAACCACTTGGCCTGTGCCGCAGCTTTGGCCGTATTGGAAACCATGGGGCAAGATAAACTCATGAAAAATGCCGAAGAAGTTGGAAACTACTTAATCACTGAACTTAAAAAGTTTAAACAGGTAAAAGAGGTTAGAGGGCGTGGTTTAATGATTGGCATAGAATTGCCAGAAGAATTGGCACATGTTAAAAAAGAGCTTTTGTTTAAACACCATATTTTTACTGGTGAAGCAAAACCTAATGTAATCCGTTTATTGCCTGCTTTAAATTTAACCAAGGCACATGCTGATGAGTTTTTAACTGCGTTTGGCAAATTGGTAAAGTAAAATAATACACTCGTCATTGCGGGGCACGAAGCAATCTTAATGCGGTAGAAATACCAACTATAGTTGTAAAATTGCTTCGGGCCACGCAATGATGATACAAATGAAGTTAGCGCAATACTAATTTCTTTTTTTGGATTTTTAAGAGCTGGTGCAGGAAATTTAAACCCCACACCTCAAACCTTAAACCTTTATTAAAAATGAAACTTTTCACTTCTGTACATGATGTTCCAAACATCAAACAATTTGTAACCGATGCATTGGCCCTGAAGGCAAACCCTTATGCATTTCAAAGTTTAGGAAAAAACAAAACTATTGGTTTGGTTTTTATGAACCCGAGCTTGCGTACACGGTTGAGCACGCAAAAGGCCGCACTAAATTTAGGGATGAACGTGATGGTGATGAATTTAGACAAAGAGGGCTGGGCATTAGAGACTCAGGATGGTGTGGTTATGAACGGTTCTACAGTAGAGCATATCCGTGAGGCTGCGGCTGTAATGGGGCAATATTGCGATATTTTGGGCCTGCGTTCTTTCCCTAAGCTCAATAACCGGGAAGAAGACTACAGTGAGGACTTTTTCAACAAATTTGTAAAATACTGCGCAGTTCCAGTTGTGAGTCTGGAAAGTGCAACACGCCACCCGTTACAAAGTTTTGCTGATCTGATTACCATTCATGAAACCTGGACCAAAAAAACAGACGGGACTAAACCCAAGGTAGTTTTAGCCTGGGCCCCACATGTTAAAGCACTTCCACAGGCTGTTCCAAATTCCTTTGCCGAATGGATGTGTAAAGCACAAACCGAAGGCATGATTGATTTTACCATTGCCCAGCCAGAAGGTTATGAACTTTCTGAAGAATTTACCCCAGGTGCAGCAGTTGAATACAATTTAGAAACAGCGCTCAATGGCGCCAATTATGTTTACGTTAAAAACTGGAGCAGTTACAAAGAATATGGCAAGGTGTTAACCTATCCTGATGGATGGATGATGAACAATGATAAGCTGAAGTTTACCAACGATGCAAAGGTCATGCACTGTTTGCCTGTACGTAGAGATTTAGAACTTTCTTCGGAGATATTAGATGGCCCCAATTCTTTGGTTATTCACGAAGCGGGCAACCGTTTATGGGCGGCACAAGCCGTAATCAAAGCAATGTTGGAAGAATTAAAATAGAAATACGTTATAACATAACCTGTCATTGTAGCACATAAAGTAAATCTTTAAACGTAATGACGGAAATATAAAATTATGAAACAGCTTACCATTATAAAAATTGGCGGAAACGTAATTGATAATTCTGAAAGCCTGCATAAGTTCCTATTGGATTTTACAGCCTTAGAAGGCAATAAAATATTGGTTCATGGAGGCGGTAAAATTGCAACCGAGCTCAGTGAATCTTTAGGTGTTGAAGCTAAAATGGTAGATGGAAGAAGAATTACTGACATTGAAACCCTCAGGATTGTAACGATGGTTTATGCCGGCTTAATTAATAAAAACATGGTTGCGCAATTGCAGGCCAAAGGTAGCAACGCCATTGGTCTAAGTGGTGCAGATGGAAACGTGATTAAAGCCAAAAAACGCCCACTTAAAACGGTCGCGGGCTCAACAATAGATTACGGTTATGTTGGCGATTTGGATGAAACTTCTGTTTCGGTAGCTGCATTGGATAGCTTATTAAAAGCGAATATGGTTCCCGTTTTATGTGCCATTACGCACGATGGAGATGCCCAGCTTTTAAATACAAATGCAGATACCATTGCTTCGGCAGTTGCAGTAGCGATGTCGGCCCTATACGAAACGCGATTGGTTTACTGTTTTGAAAAGAAAGGCGTATTAAAAGATTTGAACGATGAGGGTTCTATAATTAGGGAAATAAAAGATTCAGCGTTTGAAAATTTACAGGCAGATGGAATTGTTGCAGGCGGCATGATCCCAAAACTGCACAATGCTTTTGAGGCCATTAACAAAGGCGTTTCGGCAGTTTATATTGGAAAAGCCGATGAATTACAAGAGCTGAATAGCGGTACTTTTGGAACCAAAATGCTAAAATAAGCCTTCTATAAGCATTAAATAAAGTAAAATAAATCAGTGTAATGATACAAACTTTGTAATCAGATGAATAAAAAAATAACTATAATAGGAAGTGGAAATATCGGATTGTCTTTAGCTAAAGGCTTGGTTAAAGCTGATTTTGCTCAGGCTCAAGATATTACCCTCACCCGTAGAAACATCGATCATTTAAGAGCATTTGCTGATTCAGGTTTTAAAGTGAGCAATAACAATAAACAAGCCGTTAACGATGCTGATGTTATTATTCTTGCGGTTTTGCCACAGCAGCTCAATGCCGTTTTAGGGGAAATCAACGGTGTTATAAATCCGGCAAAACATTTGGTTATATCGGTTATTTCGGGTGTAAGCTGTACTGCCGTTAAAGAAAAACTTGGTGATAGCGTACAAGTAATTCGGGCAATGCCCAATACAGCAATCGCTATCGGTCAATCTATGACTTGTATTGCCACTGACAATGCTTCTGCTGAAAATATTGTAAGCGTAACCAAAATGTTTGAAACAGTTGGCTCGGTAGTTAAAATCAATGAAGATTTGATGACTTCGGCAACTGCTTTGTGCGCTTGTGGAATCGCATTCTTTTTAAGGGCAATCAGAGCAGCCTCACAAGGGGGGGTAGAAATTGGTTTTCATGCCGATGAAGCTTTGAAAATGGCCGTACAGACAGCTAAAGGTGCAGCCGATTTACTTTTATTACATGGAACACATCCAGAATCAGAAATAGATAAGGTAACTTCGCCAAAAGGTTGCACCATAGCCGGTTTAAATGAAATGGAACACAACGGCTTTAGTTCATCCTTAATTAAAGGCATAAAACTTTCGGCTTTAAAAGCAGGAAATTTATATACAAATGAAAGCTAAAAGTCTAAAGCTTAAGCAAATAAAAAAGCGGCAAGTTTAAGATGAATTTATCTTGATACTTAATGCTAATTACTTGATACTATGTTATTAGAAAATATACAAAAGGAAAGTCTGGATTTATTACGGGCTTTGATCCGTATCCAATCTTTTAGTAAAGAAGAAGACAGAACTGCGAATTTAATCGCACAGTTTTTAGAGGAAAGAGGAATTCATACACACCGAAAAATGAATAATGTTTGGGCATATAACAAACATTTCGATGCTTCAAAGCCTACATTGCTGCTAAATTCTCATCACGATACGGTTAAACCAAATTCAGGTTATACCCGCGACCCGTACGATGCTGCTATTGAGGGTGATAAGTTATTTGGATTAGGCAGTAATGATGCCGGTGGTTGCTTGGTTTCACTAATTGGAACCTTCTTGTATTTCTATGAACAAGAAAATTTAAAATATAATATTTGCCTGGCCGCCACTGCTGAAGAAGAAATTTCAGGAAATAACGGTTTGGAATTGGTCCTGCCAGATTTGGGTGAACTGGAATTTGGAATTGTAGGCGAGCCTACAGAAATGAATCTGGCCATCGCCGAACGCGGATTATTGGTATTAGATTGTATGTCGCACGGTAAAGCAGGGCATGCCGCACGTGAAGAAGGTGAAAATGCAATTTATAAAGCCCTAAAAGATATTGAATGGTTTAGGAACTATCAATTCCCTAAAGTATCTGAAGTTTTTGGTCCGCTTAAAATGACTGTCACCATTATCAATGCTGGATCTCAGCACAATGTTGTACCTGCAAATTGTACCTTCACGGTTGATGTCCGGGTTACGGATGCTTACACCAATGAAGAGGTTTTAGAAATTATCCGTGCGCATGTGGACTGTGATGTTATACCGCGTTCCATACGTTTAAAACCTTCTTCCATTAATAAAAACCATCCGGTTGTGCAGGCTGGTGTTGCACTTGGCAAAACCACTTATGGTTCTCCAACTACATCAGACCAGGCTTTGTTGGATATTCCATCTGTAAAGTGTGGGCCAGGTTTTTCTGGCCGTTCACACATGGCGGATGAGTTTTTATACGTTAAAGAAGTGGCAGAAGGTGTGGAAGGGTATGTAAATATGTTGAAACCTGTGATTGAATAAATATTCGTGAATACACCGTTAAGGGTTAAAAGAATAGGAAGTGTTGTTGTAGGTCTATTTTTAAGCATGTGTTTACTGTTAAAATTTATTACAATGAAATTAATCCTGCGAATGTGGGTGTTGACATCATTCAGATAGAGCGAGGAAATCAAATAATTTTAAGCAGTGCGGATTTTTCAAAAAGAAATAAGATAGGAGCATACTTGGGATTTTTTGGAGGCTTTATTTTGATTGTGGTGACCCTTTTTGAGGATAAAAAATACAGATGAAAAATTAAACAGATAAATATTAATAAATGAAAATCTGGCAAAAAAATGTAGATGTAAACAAGTTTGTAGAAAGCTTTACCGTAGGTAAAGACCGCGAACTGGATTTGCAAATGGCAAAGTTTGATGTTTTGGGTTCTTTGGCACACACAGAAATGTTAGAAACCATTAATTTGCTTACGGCTGATGAATTGGCTTTAGTGCAAAAAGAGCTTAAAAATATTTATACAGAAATAGAAGCTGGAAACTTTACCATAGAAGATACGGTTGAAGATGTACACTCGCAAGTAGAGTGGCTGTTAACGCAGCGCATTGGTGAGGCGGGCAAAAAAATCCACAGTGGCCGTTCCCGTAACGATCAGGTTTTGGTGGATTTAAAGTTGTTTTTTAGAGCCTGTATTGAAGATATGGTTGGCCAAACTTCAACATTGTTCAATCAACTAATCGAACTGAGCAATACGCACAAAGATAAATTGTTGCCGGGATATACGCACTTGCAAATCGCGATGCCATCTTCTTTTGGCTTATGGTTTGGTGCTTATGCAGAAAGCTTGGCTGATGATATGGAACTGATGTTGGCCGCATGGAAAATTACCAATAAAAATCCATTGGGCTCTGCTGCGGGCTATGGTTCATCTTTTCCACTAAATAGAACTTTAACTACTAAATTATTAGGTTTTGAAAGTTTAAATTACAATGTGGTTTATGCCCAAATGGGGAGAGGAAAAACCGAAAGAATTTTGGCCCAGGCCATGTCTGCTGTGGCTGCTACCTTAGCTAAAATGGCAATGGATGTATGTTTGTTCATTAACCAGAATTTTGGTTTCATCAGTTTCCCTGCAGAACTAACAACGGGATCGAGCATTATGCCGCACAAAAAAAATCCTGATGTTTTTGAACTGATCCGTTCGCGTTGCAATAAAATTCAGGCTTTGCCGAATGAGATTGCTATGATGATCACCAATCTTCCATCGGGTTACCATAGAGATTTGCAATTGCTTAAAGAAAATCTTTTTCCAGCAATCGCCTCTTTAAATGAATGTTTGGAAATCGCTACTTTTATGCTCCAGAATATCACCGTAAAAGATGATATTTTAAAAGACAAAAAATACGATTATTTGTTTAGCGTAGAAGTAGTTAATGAATTGGCCCTACAAGGTGTTCCTTTTAGAGAAGCGTATAAAATTGTTGGTGAACAAATAGAAAATGGTACTTTTGCGCCATCAAACCAAATACAGCATACACACGAAGGGAGCATTGGCAATCTTTGCAATGAGCAGATTGCTGCATCCATGCAGGAGGTGCTTAGCCAGTTTGGTTTCGATAAAGTAAACAAAGCAATAGCAGAATTAATTCGTTAAGCATTAGTTATGGTGGTAAGAAACAACTGTCCCACTCAACAATGAAAATGACAAAACAACAGAATATATGAAAGTTTCAGTATTGGCCAGTTCCTTAATCGGCTCAGAAATTATTAAAATTGGTAACGAAGTTAACGAGATGAAACGTAAAGGTGCATCTATTGCCAACTTAACCATTGGAGATTTTGATGCAAATATTTATCCTATTCCTTCAGAACTGAAAGCCGGGATTGTTGAGGCCTATAATGATAACCAAACCAATTATCCACCTGCTGATGGTGTTTTGCCTTTAAGAGAAACTGTTTCTGAATTGCTTAAAGATAGATTTGGGTTAGACTATTCTACCAATAGTATTTTAGTTTCTGGAGGATCGCGCCCCTTGATTTATGCTGCTTATTTAGCTTTAATTGATCCGGGTGATACAGTAGTTTTCCCTGCACCATCATGGAATAACAACCATTATTGCCATTTAACTTCGGCAAAAGCGGTAGCTGTTGAAACCGATGCTGAACATAATTTTATGCCAACCGCCACGCAATTAAAACCACATTTAAAAGGGGCAACCTTATTGGCTTTATGTTCTCCATTAAACCCAACCGGAACCATGTTTGATGCAGTTGCATTGACAGAAATCTGTGATGCCATTTTGGAAGAAAATGCATCCCGGGGTGCGGATGAAAAACCTCTGTACTTAATGTACGATCAGATTTATTCCTTACTAACTTTTGGTAAGGTACATGTGAACCCGGTATCGTTGCGCCCGGCAATGCGGGAGTTTACGGTTTTTGTTGATGGCAGTTCTAAATGTTTAGCCGCAACTGGTGTACGTGTAGGCTGGGGGTTTGGTCCAGAGGATATTGTAAATAGAATGAAAGCTCTGGTTGGCCATATGGGGGCTTGGGCACCAAAAGCAGAGCAAATGGCGATGGCCAAATACTTTGCAGATAAAGAACAGGTTGATGCTTTCTTAACAGGCTTTAAAGCTCAAATCCAAGACAGCTTAAACGCATTATATAATGGTTTCATCAGTCTAAAAAATGAAGGCTTTAATGTAAATGCAGTGGAGCCAATGGGTGCAATTTACTTGACCATTAAAATTGATTATATCGGAAAAACTACACCCGAAGGACAAATTTTGAAAGATAGTGCTGATGTTAATTTCTATTTAATTAAAGAAGCTGGAGCGGCTTTAGTGCCATTCTCAGCTTTCGGAAATGAAGCCGGTATGCCTTGGTTCAGGGCTTCTGTTGGCGCTTGTACTTTGCAGGATATTAAAGATATGATGCCGAGAATTAAAATTGCTTTGAGTAAGCTGAAATAAGAATTTCATCCTCTAAAAAAGAAGGCCCCCTCAATTATTTTGAAGGGGCTTTTTATTTAATTGTTGTTGGTTATAAAGCAAACTATATATTGTTGGGATATATCTAGGTACTTATGCACATATAAACAACATCAGCAAATCATTCTTAAATGGTTTAAGTTGTTCACTAATAGTCAAAACCAATTATTAAAAAGCATGTTAAGATAAGTAACTAAAATATTATTTACTATGAAACAAACACATCACCAAGAAGCTGCTAAGCATCATACTGAAGCATCTAAACCACACTGAGGCTCATAAAAGCCACACAAAAGGTAAAGATGAACAAGCACATGCTGCGCAAGGGCATGGTTCAAAAGCAAAAGAACATGCTACAGAAGCATCAAGAAAGCATGCTGAAAAACACAGTTCAAAATAGTTTTCCAAAAGTTAAGGCGAATAATTTATTCGCCTTAACTTATACCATACATACATCTTTAATTGGCCGTTAATTTAGGCAAGCTAATTGAAAAGGTGGTGCCTACTCCAACTTCAGAAGTAACGGTTATTTTGCCTCCGGTCTGATCTATTAATTTTTTGACAATATTAAGCCCAATTCCAGTTCCATTGCGTTGATAACGGTCTGGTTCACTTGAAAAAAAGCCTTTTTTGTAAATATCTTCAAGGTGTGCGGCAGAAATTCCTCTGCCATTGTCGCTAACTTCAAAAGCATAGTTATCGTAATCTTCGGTAAATTTTATCTCGATTATTGGTTTTGGCTTATCATTATAACGGATTGCATTACTGATCAGGTTTAGGAAAACCTGCTCTAAAGCAATTTTAGAGTAGGTGATAAAAACTTCTTTCTGAGGCAACTTTATCTTATAGTTATTAGGAACACGGATTAAGGTGATTACTTTTCTTATAAGCTGAATAAGCTCAAAATCTTCTTTTGTGTTTTGTGCCTGTAAACCATTTGGAAGGGCTGAGTAGTGAAGCAGTTCATCTAAATAATGGCTTAAGTTTTCCCCTGAATTTAAGGTAATCTTATTTAACTTTAACAGACGTTCATTTCCCAGCTTGATTAATGCAGCTTGAAGCGATTGCGAGCTTAATATAATACTGGTTAAAGAACTTTTTATATCGTGTGCTATACGTTCGGCAAAGTTTTCAATAAAAGAATATGATTCCAGCAGTTCTGCATTGGTATATTGAGATTCCTGAATTTTCTTTTTTAATTCTATCTGATTAACGACCTGCTTACCAATAATTTTCAATGCCTTAATTTGATAATCAGACAGTTGTTTTTGCTCGGTATTGACTACGCAAATCGTACCAAGTGCATATCCTGCTTCATTTACTAAGGGTACTCCGGCATAAAATTTAATCTTTGTAATACCTGTAACAAGCGGATTATCAAAAAACCTTTCATCTTTTGTCGTATCTGTAATTACTAAAACTTCATCATGCTGTAAAATGGTATGTGAGCAAAAGGCATAATCCCTTTTTGTTTCAGTTGCATCCGTCCCAAACTTTGATTTAAACCATTGCCGTTCTTCATCTATAAAAGAGATTAAAGCAATTGGAGTTTGACAGATTTCAGCAGCAAGTTCAGTAAGATCATCGTAGTCTTTGTCCTGCTCGGTGTCCATTAGCGCATAAGAAGCTAAAGAGGCAAGCCTAGCCGATTCATTAGATGGGAGTGGCGCTATTTTCATTGTGTTAAGAGTCGATTCTCTAATATACGGTAATGCAAGTTTTACGGATTTTTAAAATCATATTATTTTGATTTTTTTAAAACAATTTTCAATATTTATTTATCTGTTATTAAATCATTGTCTATCAGTGTTTTATTTGGTGTAGGTGTTTGGTGTATTTTCTGTTAAACTTAAATGTAGTTTAACATTGTATTATTATACATTTTATTAGTGTATTATAAAATATATAATATAATTAATTTATTAGTATTAATTATGGGTGTAATAATACAAAAATGTATCTTTTACAACAGAAAAGAAAATTATTTCTGATCAAAGAATGAAATGACCAGTTATGTGTACGAGAAAAGGAAAATGAACAGCATTAAAAAAACCTCTTTAATGTAGTTAAAGAGGTTTTTTGATTAGGCTGATGTTTAAATTATTTAAACTCACTTGTTTTATGAAAGTCAATATCAGGATAATCCTGCTTTGTTAGGTTAATCATATATTCACTATCTGCTAAATAAACAGGATTGGCTTCTTTATCAAATCCAATATGTTGCTGCTTGCGTTTTACAAATTCATCAAGTTTTTTCCTATCGGTAGAAGTGACCCAGCTTGATCTGGTATAGCTTAACGTACGGAAACGGCATTTTGCGCCATATTCATGTTCAAGTCTGAAATTGATTACTTCAAATTGCAGTTCACCTACTGCACCAATTACTTTACGGTTACCGGGCTGCATCACAAATAACTGAGCAACACCCTCATCAGTTAACTGTTCAATTCCCTTTTCTAGCTGTTTTGTACGCATTGGATCCATGTTTTCTACTTCTTTAAATATTGAAGGAGAAAAACTTGGAATACCTTTGAACTGCAACTTTTCACCTTCGGTTAAAGTATCTCCAATTTTGAAATTTCCACTGTCATATAAACCCACTACATCTCCAGGCCAAGCCTCGTCAACAATACTCTTTTCATTTGCCATAAAATCCATTGGGTTGCTAAATTTCAGTTTTTTATCCTGACGGGTATGGTAATAAAATTTATTGCGTTCAAACTTTCCTGAACATATTCTTAAAAAAGCAATCCGGTCCCTGTGTTTTGGATCTAAGTTGGCATGTATTTTAAATACAAAACCGCTAAAGTTTTTTTCTTCCACCAATACATCACGTTCTTCTGCTTCTCTGTGCTTAGGGCTTGGTGCGATATCAATAAAAGTATCTAAGAGTTCTTTTATTCCGAAGTTGTTGATGGCACTTCCAAAAAATACCGGAGCTAATAATCCATCAGTATATAAATCCTGGTCAATTTTACCATAAATGCCGTCTACTAATTCCAAATCATCTTTTAAAGTGCTTATTTCTTTATCTTTTAAAAAATTAGTTAGATTTTCATCATCTAGGTCTTTCACTGCAATAACTGAATTTGCAATTTTTGTTTTATCAGGCTGAAATAAATTTAAGTGCTTATTATAAATACTATAAACTCCTTTAAAGGTATGTCCTAAGCCAATTGGCCAGGAAAGCGGACAAAGGCTAATGTTTAGCTTCTGTTCAATTTCGTCCAGTAAATCAAAAGCTTCCTTCCCTTCGCGGTCCATTTTATTTACAAAAATAATGACTGGAGTATTCCGCATTCTGCATACCGACATTAATTTCTCTGTTTGCTCTTCTACACCTTTAACACAGTCTACAACCAAGATTACGCTATCTACTGCCGATAATGTTCTGTATGTATCTTCAGCAAAGTCTTTGTGCCCAGGTGTATCTAAAATATTAATTCTTTTTCCACTGTATTCAAAACCCATAACAGAGGTGGCAACGGATATTCCACGTTGTTTTTCTATCTCCATAAAATCGGAGGTATTGCTTTGATTTGCTTTATTCCTTTTTACCGCTCCTGCTGTATTAATTGCACCACCAAATAATAGGAATTTTTCTGTTAAGGTCGTTTTTCCAGCATCAGGGTGACTAATAATGGCAAATGTTTTACGTTTTTCTATTTCAGGGTTAAGCATAATAAAAATTGAAATTTAAAGAAGAAGCATTAAAGAAATCTTGCAGAGAAAAGAATATTGGATTTTTGCTTCATGAGGCTACAAAGATAAGAATAAATTGGTTATCAATCATAATCCTCTATTTTGAGCATGTATTGAAACACACATCATCAGCCAATAACTAAAATATTTATTAATTTCGTGCTAAGTTTATTAGCTTTAGTGAGCCTGCTCATTTTATATACAAAAAAAATCCGATGCCAGATTTAGAGGAATCAACTTTACCTGCAGAAATTGCAGCAAAGTTTATTAATTACACTTCCAAACATGTTTTTTTGACCGGTAAAGCCGGAACAGGAAAAACTACTTTTTTACGGAAGCTGATGAAGCTGACTCATAAAAAGGCATTAATTGTTGCGCCTACTGGAATTGCGGCCATTAACGCAGCAGGTGTAACTATACATTCACTTTTTCAGCTGCCCTTTGGTTCATTTTTCCCTGATGCAGCTAGTCAGTTGATGGGAGAACACATTAATTTCAATTTTAATACACCAAAAACATTGGTCAAACATTTAAATATGCAGGGCAATAAACGCCGGATGCTGCAAGAATTGGAATTATTGGTAATTGATGAGGTGAGTATGCTCAGGGCCGATATGCTGGATGCCATTGATTTTGCCTTGAGGTACATTAGGCGGAATCGAAATGTTCCTTTTGGAGGTGTTCAGCTATTGTTCATCGGTGATCTCCATCAGTTGCCTCCGGTAGTTAAAAATGACGAATGGCGGATAATGGCTGGTTTTTACAAAAGCATTTATTTTTTTGATGCATTGTCATTGCAAGATAATCCTCCAGTTTATATTGAATTGGATAAAATTTTTAGACAAAAGGACTCTGTTTTCATTAACCTCTTAAACAACCTTCGAAACAATAATATTACCCATGCGGACACTGCATTATTAAAAAAGCATTTTAAAGAAAATTTTAAACCTCTAGCCCATGAGAATTATATCACCTTAACTACACACAATAATAAAGCAGATCATATTAACCGGGAAAGACTGGCTCAGTTAAATACTAAATCTTATTTTTTTGATGCGAAGGTTCAGGGCGATTTTAATGAATACGCTTTTCCGAATGATAAAAGCTTAGAGCTAAAAGTGGGTGCACAGGTGATGTTCATTAAAAATGATATGAACATGGAAAAACGCTATTATAATGGTAAAATTGGTGTGGTACATCATATTGACAAAGATTTACTGGAAATTGAGCTGCCTGAAGATAAAATGGTTATTCAGGTCTCACCTTATACCTGGGAGAATGTCAAATATAAATTAGATGAAGCAACAAATGAAATACAGGAAAGTGTTGCTGGCTCTTTTGTACAATATCCTGTAAAATTAGCCTGGGCGATAACGGTTCATAAAAGCCAGGGTTTAACTTTTGACAAGGCCATTATTGATGTAGGCGATGCTTTTGCACCTGGCCAAGCCTATGTTGCCCTATCACGCCTCCGCTCATTAGAAGGTTTAGTTTTAACCTCACATTTAAGGGATTCAGGGCTCCAGCAAGATCAAAACATACAATATTTTTCTAAAACAAAGCAGCCTGCTTCAGCATTAAATGAACAAATCACTACCGAAAGTTTTCAATTCATCAGGGATTATGTACTTGCTGCATTTGACTTTAATATTATTCGTTACTATATAAAAGAACATGTACAAACTTTTGATAAACGTGAGGGGAAATCTGCCAAACAAAAACATGAAGACTGGACGAATTTGCTGTATAGCGATTTTCAAAAAATTACGGCAACAGCCGATAGTTTTATTAATCAGCTAAAAGGTTTATTTGCCGTACAAACAGAGCATACTTTATTCAATGTGTCAAAACGGGTAGGTGCCGCATTAAAATATTTTAATCCATTGATTAAAGAAATTTCAGAACGTTTTCTGGCTCAAATCGAATCTGTAAAAGAAGAGAAGCAGATTAAAACCTATTTAACAGAACTTTTGGAGCTGGAAATTTTAGTGTATGAGCAATTAAAGAAGATGCACAAAAGCAAAGCCCTACTGCAAGCTTTAATTGAGGGTAAAGAATTTAATAAGGCAGATACAGAAGCTTTATTAAATACAGCAGAACGCAATCAGCAGCTGCAAAAGGCAATTCAGTTAAAGGGGGCAGTGCTGAAAGTAAAATCTGCTGCAGAAAAAAAGAAAAAAGAGCCTAAAACAGATACTAAGCTTGTAAGTTTTGAACTGTATAACCAAGGAAAAACTTTAGGAGAAATTGCAAAGGAGCGGAGTCTTTCATTGGCTACTATTGAAGGGCATCTGGCTTATTATGTTTCTACGCGGCAATTAGATGTTGATCAATTTGTAAAGCCAAATAAAATAAGAAATATAACGGATGCTGTTGAAAATCTAAAAACCAAATCAATGGTTACAATTAGAGAGTTCTTGGGCAAAGATTATACGTTTGGAGAAATAAAATTAGTACTGGCTTCATTGTTTCCATCTGAGGAATAGAAATTAGTTAGTGCCATAGTGCCAATGGGATTGATTCTCAGTTTAATTGTCAGAATATCTATGGAAAGCGGTCAAAAAACATATGTTAACGAATTATATAGGATTTTACATTAATATTTAAATTTCTAAGCACTTATATGTTCTTATGTGTCTTATATGGTTAAGTTTTTTTGTTAAATTGTTATCTTAGCAATGTGAAAAAGGTTGATGTTTTAGCGCAATATATGCCAGTTGAGGCAGCGCCGCTAATTGCTAAGTGGATAGATTATTTTCAATGTGAATTTAAAATAGCCAAAACACGTTCTACAAAACTTGGCGACTACCGCCATCCATACCGGGATAAAGGTCACCGCATTTCGGTAAACTTCAACCTAAACAATTATGCTTTTCTGGTCACAACAGTACATGAGTTTGCCCATTTATTAACTTACAATGAGTTTAAAAATAAGGTAAAACCGCATGGTTTAGAATGGAAAAACAACTTTCAAAAAATGATGGTTCCATTTTTTGATCTAAATATTTTTCCTGAAGATATACATATAGCAATTGATAATTATATGTCTAATCCTGCGGCTTCAAGCTGTTCAGATTTACATCTAAGCAGGGCCTTAAAAAAATATGATGATAATAAAGCCGAAACACTCCATTTAGAACAACTGCTTTTAAACTCTACATTTAAAATTAAAGACGGGAGAAAATTTATTAAAGGTGAACGCATCAGGAAACGCTACCGCTGCATGTGTTTAGATGATAAAAGATTATATCTTTTCAACCCTTTGGCTGAGGTTTTTGTGATTTAGTTGTTGGGTATGTTGAATTTATTTAATAAGCCACAACACTAAGTTACTACTCGTAATAAAAGAGATTCTTCACTGTCGTTCAGAATGACAAATTGATTTACACAAACCTAAACTCATCGCCATCAAATAAGCCTTTATCACTCAATTTCAAGTGCGGAATGACTAAAAGTGCCATGAATGAAAGTGTCATGAAAGGAGCAGTAAGTGTTGAGCCCAGTTCTTTTGAAAATTGATCAATCGAAGTATAACGTTCAGCGACTATATAACCATTTTGATGGCTCATTAAGCCAGCTACAGGTAAGGGTAAAACTTCTTCTTTCCCATTGCCCAGAGCAACAACGCCACCGGTTTCTTTGATCACTAAGTTAACGGCATCACAAATACTTTTGTCATCAACCCCAACAGCAATTATATTATGGCTATCATGCGCAACACTAGATGCAATGGCACCATGTTTAAGTCCAAAATTCTTTACGAATGATATGGCCACAGGTGCATCATGATAACGGTTAACGACAACCATTTTCAGAACATCGTTTTCTAAATCACTAACTATATTTCCGTTTTCAACTTTTGGAGAGCAGAACAATTTATTCGTAATTAACTGTCCATCTAAAGCTTCAATTACAGGAATTTCTTTCTCATTATTAAACGGATAAGCATAGTCTTCTTCTTTTTTAGGGCTACATTGAAAGTGGTTTACGGCTTCTCTGTTTGGATGGTGAACAATCCAATTGCCTACAGTTTTACCATTTTTTGCAAGCAACATTCCATTAATATAAGTCTGTTTGATCTTGAAATTTTCTAAATCTTCTGCTATGATAAAATCTGCATCATCGCCAATATTTAAATAGCCAACATCTAATTTATAATGCAAAATAGGGTTGATGCAAGCAGCCTGTAAGACTTTAAATAAATCAATGCCTTTGGCTACTGCCCTTGCACAAAGTTGATTAATATGGTTCTCTACTAAACTATCCGGATGTTTATCATCACTACAGAACATCATCATATCTGGCCATTCGTTGAGCAAATCAATAAGTGCCTCGAAATTTTTGGCTGCGCTGCCTTCACGGATCAGGATCTTCATGCCTCTTTGAAGCTTATCCAAAGCTTCATCAGCTGTAAAACATTCATGGTCAGTAGAAATGCCTGCATCTATGTACTGTTGCACCGCATCTCCACGTAAACCAGGCGCATGTCCGTCAACGGGTTTGCCAAGTTTGTGTGCCGCTGCAATCTTTTTTAAAACCTCTTCATCCTTGTATAAAACACCGGGGAAATTCATCATTTCACTTAGGTATTTTATTTCTGGTCTTGCCAACAATGCACTAACATCATCGTGATTTAATTCAGCACCAGCAGTTTCGAAAGCAGTGGCAGGTACACAGCTTGGTGCTCCAAAATTAAATTTAAAAGGTACAGTACTGCCATTTTCAATCATAAACTCTACACCTTCCATTCCGCAAACATTAGCTATTTCATGTGGATCGCTTACTGTAGCAACGGTACCGTGTAAAACAGCTAATCGAGCAAACTCACTTGGAATAAGCATGCTGCTTTCTATGTGTACATGGCTATCTATAAAACCGGGTAAAATAAAATCTGTATCACTTTTTTGTGCTCCAATTTCAAGTATCGATTTTATTTTACCATCCTGAATTTCAATTTCTCCATAGAAAATATTTCGGTTATGGATATTAACTATGTTGCCTTCTACTTTGAAATTTTTCATTTTTCAGGATCAATTAATTATGGGTAATAATAATGTTAGGATTAATTTTGGCGAGTTCTTGCACAAAAAGCTCCTCCTCTTTCGGACTGATATAAATCTCGTCCCATTTGTTGTATTTAATGGTAATTCCTTTAGTAGCCAAAGCAATTTTTAAACCAATGTATTTGGTTGTATTTAGTTTTAATTCTTTAATATCAGCGATGTTGATATTACCAAAAAATGGTCCAGACCTATATTTTAATAACTCCTTTTGGATTGTGTATTTGGTGTTAAAGGTTATTGAAAGCAATAAAATAGTAATAGTTACTGAAATGATACTGGCAACAATAATTGAGAAGTTATTGTTAGAAACGTTAAAACTCGAAATGGACGAAACAGCTAAAAGCAGCATCGCTAATATTACAACTATTAGGTAAAAGAAGCCAATTCTGCTTTTGAAAATCATTTTAGTAAGCTAATAATTTATCAATGGTTTTTTCTAATCGTGATTTGGCTAGAAAGCCTTCTTCCAATATTTTGCCCATTGGGATAGCGGTATCTAAACTGGCACAGCGCATGACCGGAGCATCTAGGTCTTTAAAGCAATGTTCTCCAATCCAAGCTGAAATTTCAGCTCCAAATCCATTTGTTAAGGTGTCTTCATGTAAAATTAAAACACGGCCTGTTTGTTTTACGGCATGCTTAACACTTTCTTTGTCCCAAGGCTGTAAAGTGCGTAAATCTACAATGGTTGCACCACAGTCAGGGTTGTTTTTTAAATATTCCAAAGCCCAATGCACACCTAATCCATAAGTTATAATAGAAAATTTATGGCCTTGAGCAAGTGTAACTGCTTTTCCAATTTCAGTTGTATAGTAACCATCTGGAATCTGGCCTGATAAGCTTCTGTAAAGGTATTTGTGTTCAAAATATAAAACAGGATTGGGATCTTCTATAGCCGCTAACAATAATCCTTTAGCATCAGCAGGAAAAGCAGGGTATACAATTTTTAATCCCGGTGTTTTAGTAAACCAGGCCTCGTTACTTTGAGAGTGGAATGGACCTGCGCCAGTACCTGCCCCTGTTGGCATTCGTATAACTACATCTGCTTTTTCTCCCCAACGATAATGGGTTTTAGCTAAGTTGTTTACAATTTGGTTAAAGCCACAGGTTACAAAATCAGCAAATTGCATTTCGACAATAGCTTTATAGCCATTGATGGATAAGCCCAATCCTGTGCCAACAATAGCTGATTCACAGATGGGCGTGTTGCGCACACGCCCTTTGCCATATTTTTGTGCAAATCCATCAGTAATTTTAAATGCCCCTCCATAATCGGCAATATCCTGTCCCATAATAACCAGGTTAGGAAATTTCTGCATTGCTAAATCAAGCCCATCGGTAATTGCATCTAAATACCTCTTTTCAGCAACAGAGGGGCTGGGCTGGATAACATTTTGCTGATACGGAAAATACATATCTTGTTCTTCCTGCACAGCATCTGCATGAGGTTCGGGCTCGTTAAAAGCTTCTTCAACTTCTAATTCAATAGCTTTTTTATATTGGGTTTTTAACTCAATAATTAAATCTGAATTTAATACACCCTGCTCAATTAAATAGTTTTCATAGTTCAAGAGCGGGTCTTTCTTTTCCCACTCCTCGAACAGCTCTTGTGGAACATATTTAGTGCCTGAAGCCTCCTCATGTCCGCGCATTCTAAAGGTTAAACATTCAAGTAAAACCGGGCGCGGGTTTTTACGGATATCACTTGCAATACGGTCAATAGTATCGTACACCTCAAGGATATTATTCCCATCAATTTGTACACCTTCTATGCCATAGCCAATGGCCTTATCTACTAAGTTTGTACACCTAAACTGCTCACTTTTTGGGGTAGATAGGCCATAGCCATTATTTTCAATTAAAAATATAACGGGCAAATTCCAAACCGCAGCCACATTAACTGCTTCATGGAAGTCGCCTTCACTGGTTGCGCCTTCACCGGTATAAACCAGTGTTGCTTTTGGTTTTTCAGCTAAAACATTTGCTAGGGCAATTCCATCTGCCAATGCCATTTGTGGCCCTAGATGAGAGATCATACCAATAATCTTATGTTCCTGCGTACCAAAATGGAAAGATCTGTCCCGGCCTTTTGTAAAGCCTGTAGCTTTGCCCTGCCATTGTGCCATTAATTTTTTTAATGAAATATTACGGCTTGTAAAAACACCTAAATTTCTGTGCATTGGAAGGATATATTCATCCTCTTCCATTGCTAAAGTGCTGCCAACGGCAATTGCTTCTTGTCCAATACCCGAAAACCATTTGCCAATTCTTCCCTGACGCAAAAGTTTAAGCATCTTTTCTTCAACCATTCTGGGGTAAAGGAGATTCTTGTATATATGGAGTAAAAACTGATTGTCTTTCGTTTTACGGTTAAATTGCATATTTGGTTCGTGTATTTGGCTGACAATTTCGAAATTAGGGTGTTTTGCTCTTGTTTATCTCTTCCCACTGTTTAGCAAAAGATTTATTGGCAACTTTTGGCATTTCCCGGTATTTACCCCAGCTTTTTTTAAAAAACAGCTTAAGCATAAAGTTTTTAAACTTACCGCTAAAAAAATCCATCCATTTCCTTTTCTGCATCATGTGATTGAACATATTCCATCCAATGCCCTCCATTTTTGAGTTCTCATTGCCGGATACTGCATCCCTTCTGTTTAACAGTAACATTTTATGGATATCTATTTTTACCGGACATACTTCCGTACATTTTCCACAAAGACTGGAGGCATAGCTTAAATGCTTGAACTCTTCCATCCCTTTTAAGTGTGGAGTAATTACAGAGCCAATAGGGCCACTGTATGTTGTATTATAAGTATGGCCTCCAATGTTTTTATAAACCGGGCAGGCATTTAAGCAGGCACCGCAACGGATGCAGTACAAACCCTGGCGCTGTTCTTTTTGTGCCAGTAGATTTGTCCTTCCATTATCTAGAAGAATTACATACATTTCTTCTGGGCCATCAGTTTCATTTGCCTGGCGTGGACCACTTAAAATGGTATTATAAACGGTTAAATTTTGCCCCGTTCCATGTGAAGCAAGCAAGGGCCAAAATAGATCCAAATCGGCCATCGTTGGAATTACTTTTTCAATTCCAACCACTGCTATATGTGTTTTTGGAAAGGTTGTGCACAAACGTGCATTTCCTTCATTCTCTGTTAGCGCAATACTGCCGGTATCGGCAATTAAAAAATTACCCCCGCTTATGCCAATATCGGCAGTTAAATATTTTTCTCTGAGCAGTTCTCTAGCTTTTTGAGTTAATTGCTGTGGTGTTGCATCTAAAGGAGTACCAAATTGATCATGAAAAAGCTTGGCAATTTCTACCGCACTCAGGTGCATAGCGGGTGTCACAATATGATAAGGAGGTTGCCCAAGTAACTGAACAATATATTCACCTAGGTCACTCTCTAAAGATTCTATCTGATGACTCTCCAGAAATTCATTTAGATGAATTTCCTCGGTGGTCATAGATTTAGATTTAATAACAGTTTTTCCGTTTTTTCTATTAATAATATTTAGTATTTCCTGTTGGGCTTCTGCTGCATCATTGGCCCAGATTACTTTACCGCCTCGGCGTTGAAAATTGGATTCAAATTCTGGAAGAAATTTATCCAGGTTCTCCATCACACGCCACTTCACAACATGAGCTTTCTTTTTTGAGGCTTCAAGATTTTCGAATTTAGATAATCCGCGTTCAACAGCTGCATTGTACTTGCCAATATTGTAATTTATGGTTTTACGATGAGGTAAATCGAAAGCTTTTTCATCAGATTTTTCTAAAAATTCCTCTGCGGTCTTCAACATGTATCAAAGATAGGAAACCAACATGAGTTTACATTCAGAAAAGACAAAGAATATACTTTTTGACCTTTTCTGCAGATCATAAATTACATATGTTTTATTTAAAGAAATAGATACAAAAAAGCCCTTTCAATTTGAAAGGGCTATATTTTGTTAATTCTGGTCTTTTTTATCTACAAAAGGTCTTTTGGCACGGTTTGCTAATTCCCAAGCGGTAAAATAAGTTAACTGCGCACGTTTTGCTAAGAGCGGGAAATTAATTTTACTGATTTCATCACTGGGCTTATGGTAATCATCATGAAGTCCATTAAAATAAAAAATAATCGGAATTCCGTGTTTCGCAAAATTGTAATGATCAGAACGGTAGTAAATTCTTTCAGGATCATTTGGGTCATCATATTTATAATCCAGTTTCATTTTAGTATAGGTTGCATTTACGCGTTCACTAATTTTGCCCAGTTCGCTGCTTAATTTATTGGAACCAATAGAGTAAATGTAATTTGCCGAATCAGGTTTTCCCTGATATTCATAACCTATACGGCCTATCATATCTGTATTTAGATTTGCAATGGTATTTGAAAGCGGAAAAACAGGATGTTCTGAATACCATTCAGAGCCCCATAAACCTTTTTCTTCTCCTACAACGGTCATAAATAAAATACTGCGTTTTGATCCTTTGCCCGCTTTTTTAGCATCTGTAAATGCTTTTGCCATTAATAAAACTCCAGTTGTTCCAGATCCATCATCATCTGCACCGTTATTTATTTTATCAGCACCTTCAGCTTCAGGAGTAATGCCAATATGGTCATAATGGCCTGTTAAAATCAGGACTTCTTTCTTTAAAACAGGATCAGAACCTTCTAAAAAACCCAGTACATTTTCACAGCGAACAGCTGTTTCTTTTTTCATTGCGCTTGCTGATAAAGCAACATTTAAGATTCGGGAAACAGGTTTTCCAGTCTCAGCGATCTTTTTTTGTACAGCATCTACAGATGTGCCTGCAGTTTTTAAAATTTCATTTGCAGTTGCTGTATTTATCCAAATGCTCGGAAAAGGCTGACGCTTCATCTGTTCAACAACCTCAGTAGTTTTCATAACGGTTTGACCTGCGTTAAGCGTTTGTTTGCGCTCCTGACTAATATTATCTAATGCGGGGTCAATTAAAATTACAGCCTTAGCTTTATTTTGTGATAAATAGGCAATTTTCTTTGCCCTTGCCATCATCAACTGCCTTAAATTTTGTTTCTCTCCCTGTGTTTTTAAAGTTGGATCTCCATATGCAAATATGATTACAATTTTGCCTTCAATATTTACGTCTTCAAAATCATTATACTTTTCATTGGATATGCCATAGCCTGCAAAAACTACATCATTTGAATTAAAAGTAAAACCATTTAAGCCAACTGAATTTGCAAGAATGACAAAATCTTTAGAGGCTAATTTTGGCTGTCCGTTTATGGTGAATACGCTTTCGCTTAGGCTGTAATTGACCAGATCAATTTTTTGAAAATAATCGCCATTAACCGGACCTTTTAATCCAATTGATTTAAAATAATTTTTAATGTAATCTGCAGCCATCCAGGCTCCTTTTGTACCCGTTTCTCTACCTTCATATTCATCAGAAGCTAGAATGGAAAGGTGCTTGTAGGCTTGTTCAGCATTAATTGCTTTACTAAATCTTAAAGCATCTTGGTTTTTTACCAGCGGTTTATTTTGAGCATAAGAGCAAATGCTCAATATGGTTGCAAAACCTAAACTTAAAATTTTTTTATGCATCATGTTCGTTTAAATAAGGTGGTTAAGTGCAGGGCATTTTGTCAATTCGGTTTTGGTGGCGGCCACCTTCAAACTCAGTTGTTAAAAATGTTGTTGTCATTTCTTTTGCTACATATTCCGATACAAATCTTGCTGGTATACATAATATATTTGCATTGTTGTGCTTGCGTACCAAAGAGGCGATATCATTTTCCCAGCAAATCGCCGCACGGATGTGCTGGTGTTTATTGGCTGTTATAGCTACACCATTTGCTGTACCGCACAGTAAAATTCCAAAAGTAAATTCACCACTTTCTACAGCGGAGGCAACCGGGTGTGCAAAATCAGGATAATCTACCGATTCAGTAGAATGCGTACCAAAATCCTTTAGTTCATACGCAGCCAAAAATGTTTTTAGTATTTCTTTATATTCAAAGCCAGCATGATCTGATCCGATGGCTATTTTTATTTTGGTATCTGACATATTCAAATTTATATAGAATGATAAAATTTATTTGTAATGTTTTTGTGCTTACCTAGCTGGCATAAAACTGTGCCTCGGCCTTTTTCTTTTTTCTTTCGATATAGCCCGAAATAAATATACTCAGTTCATACAATAAAAATAAAGGAGTTGCTACAATCAACATGGTCATAATATCAGGAGTTGGAGTAACAATAGCCGCTATAATTAAAATAATAATGATGGCATACCTTCTGCTTGAACGCATAAATTTAGGTGTCATGATGCCAAGTTTAGAAAGTATAAAAATAACCACTGGCAATTCGAATATAATTCCTGTACCCAAGGTTAAGGTGGCTACCGATGATAAATAAGAGTCAACCGTAAATGTGTTTTCTATCTCTGAACTTACTGTATACCCCGTTAAAAAATTAACAGAAAGCGGGCATACAATAAAGTAACCGAATAAAATACCAAGAAGAAACAATAAAGAAGCAAAGAATACAAAGCCACTGGCAGACTTTCGTTCCTTATCATGAAGTGCCGGTTTAATAAAGCGCCATATTTCCCAAAGTAAATAAGGGAAACCAACAACAATCCCCGCCATAAAGCAAACATTTAACTGAAGGTTAAACTGTCCGGCCATTTCTGTATTGATGATTCTGCCGTTAATTTTGGTAATGCACATGTCTTTGCCCAGTGAAGGAAACATTTCTACCAGCTTGCACATCATGCGGTAAGTCCAAAAATCAGGTTTTTTAGGCCCAAAAATTACCTTATCCAACAGTTCTTCATTGTAATAAAATGCGATACAGGTAAAAAGAATAATTGCCAGTACTGATCTTATTAAGTGTTTGCGTAAAACATCAAGGTGATCGAAAAAAGACATTTCTGCTTCTAAGCTCTTTCCTTTATCGCCTATGGTTTTTAATAGTGATGATCTTTCTTTAGTGTCGCTCATATGGAAAACAAAAATACCATTCTGTTTGAATAGAATGGTATTTACGTGTTAAATATAAAAATAGTTTAACAATTATGAGAAAAAGGTTACAACAGGGCTAATCACCACGGTGTTTGTTTTACAATCTCAGCATTCAGATTGCAGTTATGTCTCTATTTGCCCCGTTTGTATAAGAATCTTACAATTAAAAAAACAATTGCGATCAGTAAAGTAAAATTAATGATTTGCCAAACGATTAAACTTGGGCTTAATGCTTTAATGTCCATTAATTTAAAGTTAAAATACCTGTGACAGAATATTGATTCAGTTCAATTTTTTGTGTTCAAATATGAATTTTTCAAAAAAAACCAAAAATTCTTTTGATGGATTTATTCTTTCAATTTTCCAAAAAGATTCTCTCCTTGAATGATTTTTCTGCTTAACCATATTGTTTGTGTTTCCATTATACACCAATGCAATCTTACATAACTTGCTCTTAGCCTTCATGTCAAGCTGTGGTGAAAATGAGAAATCAATATTTTCTAAGCTTTTATTGTAATATCTATAGAGCGAATCAGGTTCATCTTCCCCCTTGATTTTATTTGCAAATTTTTCTACATCTATTTCATTTGTTTTTTTATTTCTTATGGTAACATCTGGAGTTCCAAGGTCTAAGCTAAAGAAATTATACTCTTTAAAGTTTAAGCCTTGATTTCGTATTAAGCTATCGCAATTAAATACTTTTACTTTATTGTGCTCATCAAAAACCAAGCCTTGTGGTTCTCCTTTTTTTAATACATAATATTTAAAGGATTTCGTTCCTGTAGTATCACTAAGATTAATATCGGTATTTAATGTATCTTTACTGATATTGTGATCAATAACATCTGTAATATTTGTAGTTGTTACTTTATAAAGGACATAATCTTTATAATAGGCAATTTGTAGATTGTTTTTCATCTCAAATAGCCCTCCGGATTCTATTGAAAATCCATAAGAACAATAATTTATTGCCGTAATCTCTTTATCGGGAATAAATATCATTACGATCAAGTAAAAAAAAATAAATAAAATAATTAGAAGTTTATTCCCCATCACTTGGTAAAAATATTTTTGTCTTGGTAAAGTCACTTGAATAATGTGGTAGCGCTGTTCCAAAACCAGTTCCTATTCTATGAATTTTATATAATAGTTTAACCCTTGCATTTGAATCAGTATATGAAATGTCAGTATCTAACATAACTATTTCGATTTCTCTACCTAAAACAACTCCAACAGGATCAGCCCCTAAGTGTTTAAATGAGTTGAATTTCCAAGGTTGACCATTAATTTTTTTTAACTGTCCTTTTTCATAGCTTCTAAGCCAAAATCCTTCGCCATAAGCCCTGTGAAAAGTCCATTTATAATATCTATTTTCATATTTTATTCCATTATTGTTGCTTTCTGTTTCACTTGTTATTTCTAGGTCTTCATCAGTAGGCGATCCCCAAGAAAAAGAACTTTCACCTCCACTATTGCCACCCCCCATATTTCCACCACCACCGCCATTATTGCCTCCGGTAGTTGGAACGCCACCCTCGCCAGTGCCTCCACCTGTATTGCCTCCAGAGCCACCGCCACCTGTATACGGAGGAGTAGAGGGCGAAGAAGGAGAAGGGCCAGTAACCGTAACATCCTTAAGGTGATGGGAAATATAGTCAGTAAAATTCTTTACTGTAAGCAACTTTTCTATTTCTTCATCGGGTATAGTTAGACTAAATTCACTTTCCAGGTGTAAAACAATTTCTATAATATTTAGGTCGTCTGCTCCTAGATCATTTACTAAATTTGCTTCATCTACAACATACTCTAATCCTATCCCTAAATTTTCTGAAATTATTTTTTTAACTACAGAAGAAGTAGATGGGGCAGTAGAGCTATATGAAATAAGAGCTTTCAATTTTTCAAAAATAAGTTATAATTAATATATTTACAATTGTGTAAATGTATTTTATGTGGTTAATTATCAATATTTTAGATGATGCCATTTTAAGATTGTACCCATAAGCACTTTTTCAGAGCGTTATGCTCCACAATGAAGTTACCCCTTTTAGCTTTTCAACAGTATAAAAAATAATTCTTTGAAGATAGCCTCTTCAGAATGAATTTATTAATAATCAGTTGAGATAACCAATAAAAAAGAAGCTGTATCATAAATACGGTTGTTCCTAAAGCTATTTCATAACGATAAAGGTAACAAGTCGTGTTAATGATACGGTTTCCTTCCAGGTTTAATCCTGCCCGGCTTTTAATCCAGGGAAACC
>Ga0116227_10002587_pt1 | contig 40857 bp, 29 predicted proteins | sample S1TSphgellanicum_FD_89693 | JGI IMG/M metagenome (GOLD analysis project Ga0116227, IMG submission 89693) | Host-associated microbial communities from peat moss isolated from Minnesota, USA - S1T2_Fb - Sphagnum magellanicum MG | ecosystem: Host-associated > Plants > Peat moss > Unclassified...
AAGCGGCATCACAGAAGAGTAACACCCCAAAAAAAACCCGCACCGTGCACCCCGCCCTCTTTTTTTTTACTTACCTTTTCCCCACTAATTTTTTTTTTTTTTTTTTTTTTTTTTGCTTCCTTTATTTGTCATGTGAATTTGGTGATCTTCCACAAGAGGAATAAGTCAAAATTTTGGCTATAGGCAAGAGAGGAAGGATACAAAACTTTAAGAATGCTCCTATATTTTGGTGACCTGCTAGAACCCATTTGTCTAAGTGGGGTGTATTCAGAAACATTTCCCTCTAATTTTTGGGACTTTGGCACATTTTTTCGCAAAAAAATCCTTTCTACCCTCTGTGACATTGGATTTGTTTTGGGGATCACCACAATGCAAAAATTTGCCCACAAGAAAATACACTGTAAGTTCTATCGCCAAAATTCAGGAAAAAAAAGACAAAAAAAAATCAACGTTTTTGAATATGTGGTCTTCTAGTATGTGGCCAAAAATATAAAAGGATGATTAAAGATATGTCTTTCATATTTGATTTATAGCCAAATTTGGCTACATATTTCTATATTCAGCCATTCTTTTTACATCTTCCTATGGATTTTGGCTGCATACAAAAATTCATTAAAAAACATGTTGATCCATGTTGACAATTGCCATCATCATGTGTTGACATTATTTCAGAGTGTCACCTCTCTATTTGTTAGCTGAGCTCCCTCCCAAGTCTTATTTTGTTTTTGCAATTGGCCATTTTGATTGGTCCATCATAAAAAAAGACTGATATTTGAGAGGCTCACATAAAATAACACTTTCTATGTGAGGATGAAGTGCCTCCCCTTTGACTCACCTATACAGGCGAGAAGTGGAGAACTTTGGGCAAAGGCTATGAGATGAAGTGAGGTGCGATTAGCAACACCCTTGAGGAAAAAAAAGGGAACTTAGGGAACATCAGGAGGTACCATTGAGAACATTGGGAACATCATTGGGAACGTATGGGAACATGAAGGGAACATACGAATTTAAAAATCCATCCTCGTGCACTCTGCCCCCCTCCCCCACTTCCCCACCTCTCCTCACCATCTCACCCAAAACGGAAAAAGATCAACCCTCTTGGGTGTATGTTTAGTCAATCATTGGCTGCATGCATATTCTATTCCGAGACATGGTTGACACCATTTTTTTCCTCAGCTAATAGCCCTTCTTTAAAGCACGCCATACTCATTGTGCAGATCCTTTGGAAAATTATGTTGTTTGACTTCAGTGTCATGTGAGTATTAGATTCTGGCAGAGATGCTCACCAGTTATCAACTTGGGTATATATACCCACTTACTCAACAGATGTGAAAAAACTCACAAAACCAGTTTTCGTATAGAAGCTTGATTCTCAAAAAAAATTCAAATATTCAAAAATCTGCATTAAAAACCATCAATCTTTTGTTGAGTTTTTCATGAAAACTGTGGATTCTTTGATGTTTCTGAAAGGACCCAAGGCAATGGTTCTCTGATTCTGATTTGTTCAAAAGAAATAGTTCTTTGATTCTGAACATTTTAAGGAACCGAAATCACTGGTTATTAAAAAAATCAAATAAGTGCATAACACTGGTTGACTCTTTTGTTCTTTGAAAATTATGTTTGTTGACTCCTGGGAATTTCCAAAGCAGCCACTGATTACCAATTCTGGGTTAGGGTTCCTGGTTAACCGCTTTCCTGTAGGTTTTAGTTCTTAGAACATTGGAGCAGGATTTTTTTTTCAATTTTGTGACATAGCCACAGAGGTGTTCCTCAACAAGAGGAATTAGCCAAGTTTGGCGACAGTCCAAAGAGAAAAGTATGAAACTTCACAAATCGTCCTATAGTTTACCTACCTCTTGAAATGCAGCTTGTAAATATTGTTGGAAATTGACAACAGATCAATGAGAGATTAGAGACCATACAAACACTGATTTACAAGAAGCTCTCCATCCAACCTTAAGATCACATACATGTTGCTACAAACCTATGATACACCCTTGAGCTTTCATTTATTCTTGAATAGGAGATGAACATCTCCATGTAGATGTTACTTACCCTAAAAGTGCATGCACATGCATAAGACCATTATTTCACACACATGTCACCTCTCCTTAATTGGAATGAATGATCACTTGCATTGAAATATTCATGCTAAACTTAACTAAAACTATTTAAGTAAACTTACTTAACATATCCTATAGTCTCAAAAAAAGTATGTGCATGTAACACAAATATTTCAAGTAACTATAGCTTGATAAAAATAACTTTAGTAATTTGGTCTGAAGTTGATATCCAACACCTCCATTCAATGAATTTTTAAGTTAACACACTTAACCCACACCCATCAAATGTTAGAAATATTCATGCTTGTTAATAAAAAGTTCCCTAGTCAAAACATATGCGACCATATTCTTCACATTGCAATACATCAACTTAACAAAGCCTCCTTTAGTCTTCTTTTGCACCAAATGATGATGAATAAAGATATGTTTCATGCAAGCATGAAAGATTGGATTCTTTGATAAAAATATACAACTTCAATTGTCATCATATATGACAATGGGTTTCATCTATAAAATACCAATGTTCCCAAAAAATGATGAAAGCCACATTGCTTGTGAAGTTGCTTGTGAGTTGCCATATTTAAAATTTTTGTTGATGACATAGCAATAGAAGTTTGCTTTTTTAGTTGATGCACCATTTTTTAATAAGAAAACATTACTTGATGTGAATTTGCGATCATCCATATTGCTAGCCCAAATTGCATCACAATTAGCAAACATTTGCGTGCTTCCATAAACAATATCATAATCCCCAATGTTGGGGACATTAGTTTTGCTAAACATTTATTTTGGAATGCATTTGGCCCATATTGTTTATATTAATTTCTTGGCTATCATAAATGTCCTTTTTGAAACACATATGGCCCTTCATATTCCTATTAAAACCTTGGCTTTGGTTAATGTTTCTTTCAAAATGTGCTTGGCTTTAACTATGGTTTACATTTTTGTCAGAATGTGCTTGGCCCTTCCTGTTCCTTTCAAAATATTGGTTATGGTGTACATTTTCCTTAAAATGTGTTTGGCCTCACATGTTCCCATTGGAACCTTGGTCATGGTTTACGTTTTTATTGAAACGTGCATAGTTTCACCTACGGTAACATCTTCATTAGAATGCACCTTGCCCATAATAACCTCCTTGAAACATAGACAAAAATCCATTGTGCCTTTTAGATAAAAAAAATTTCTATTTCATTACATTTTAATGTGATTACCCAAGATTAGCCATAAATTGGCTTACAACCCCACTCCCTAGTGTGCAATATCAAATCTTATACATACTATTTCATACATGAAACTTCTAATAATATTTTGAACTGGGATAGGTCACATTGTTCCAAAATTTACATCACTTTGAAAACCCATATCCTTCAAAAGTTTACAACTGGTCATAAAGGGTATTCGTACTAGCTTACTTTTAGCCATTCCAAATTGCCTCAATACACTTCTAATCAATGTACTTTTTTTGGTTCAAATAAAATGTTTGCTCTTGTTGAACATGATTTATTTGTATCCTTAAGCAACATTAGATTTCACTTAGGTTCACCATTTCAAATTTCTTTGAGAGATTATCCTTTGTTTCTTTCAACAAAGTCAAGTCTATAGAGGTCAAAATCAGATCATCAACATACAAAATTATGATGACATAAAATTTTTCTTAAACTCTCTTAAAATAAACATTGTGGTTAGTAAATTCTTTTCAAATTCCTAAGATGAAAAAATGCATTAATCTTGTGGTTCCATTCACAAGGAAATTGCTTTAAACCATACAAGGATTTTTAAAGCTTACATATTATACATTCTCCTTACCTTTGACCACAAAGCCCTTTGGTTGTTGCATATTTATTTTCATTGAAATATCTCCATTCAAAAAGGTAATTTTAACATCCATTTGATGCACCTCAAGATATTCAATGGCTATAACTGCAAGTACAACTTGAATTGATTCCATTCATGCAATTAAGGAAAAGGTTTCATTGAAATCAATACTTTCAACTTGTGTAAATCCCTTGGCCACCAAATGAGGCTTATGTTTTGCCACGGAGCCATTGGCATTATATTTGAGCTTGAAGATTCATTTGCAACTCGATTATTTATGACTATTGTCATTTTATTGTCTTGTGAAAACTAAAATTCAAAATCCATGGCCTTTTTCGAATGTTGTGAGTTTTCACCATTCAAACCCTCCATGAAAGAATGGGGAATATCAACATCAATAAATTTTTAAAAAAAAGAATGATTCACATTTTTTTCAACCATTGTTGGATTTTCTTGCACATGTTGAAGAATTCTTTCATCCTCCATTTCTAGTTATTACTTTAGAACCATCTATTCTAATCCATAATCCAACCTTGAAACCATTGTTTCCTCAATAATGTTTTTAGATTCTTAAAAAATTATGACACAACCCTTGCCTTGGGCTCGCAACCAAGGTAAGGGTTGGCAAAGGTACAAGCCAAGAGTGAAGCTCGGGAGTCACATGTCATGCTCCCAGGAGTGTAGGAAAGTGTGAGGGAATGAACCCCCACATTCCCAAATGACTTCCCACTCCCACTTTGGGAGTTGGAGTCTTGATGGACTCTCAAATCTTCAAAGGGCGATTGCAGGGGTCAAAATTCATTGGATTGAAGAGGTCTTTATATTGGTGGAATTTTTTTGGAATGTAGATGTTTTAAATAGGCTCGCATGACCCATTTGGGCACTTCTAACATAAGTTATGGCCAAAAAAAAGGCCGAAAGTCAAATTGCCAATTTAATTCCTAACCACTAAAAGTCGGGAATCGCCCTGATTTCCTTATGTGCAGATGGATTGTCACATATCGTTGGAAGGCTCTCGATGAGGGCTACAACTTTTCTTCAAACCTCATCTCAATTAGAGGTTTGCACACAAAGTGATGGGCCTCCAAAGTTGCGGGTTCCAATTTCGAAAATTTTGAGACTCAAACTTGGGAATCCTGGGACAAAATGACATTTAGGTGCTGGCCCCATGGTCAAGCATAGAGAATATCATAAGGGGGAAGGTGGTGGCTTCCTTCAAATTCGGGCCATGGTGAATCTATGAGTCCATGTGTGCCCATGGTTCGTCTGTGCACCAAAAGTGCTCCAACTACGCATTAACCAACTTGTTGTTTAGTTTTGTGTAAGTCCATGTGAGAAAAATTGCTTGTCACTTTTTCTAATCCCCATCCCAGAGCTCCAACACGCTCCTTTACCTCAAAAGTGTTGCGAACCAAGGAGCTTGCCTCAACTCCTTATCCTTCCGATGTTTTCACCTTAAACTCATATTTGAGTCTATCAAGGAGCTTGGGAGTGTGTCAAATAACATCATAATTGATGATAACATATTGGTTTATAAGGTTGTATAATTTATACCCCTTAATCTTTTCACAATAGTTAATGAATATGCATTTGACACTTTTGAAATCTTTGTCTTTATTTCTTTTGGCACATGAATAAATGTAACATAACCAAAAACACACAAATGACTTATGGAAGGTTTGTATGGACACATTAAGCTTCTTTTGGTGTGATGTTGGAAATTGCCTTGTAAGGATTTGATTTTAAATGTATGTTACAATTTCCACTACTTTTGCCCATAATTTATGATCCAACCTCATATGTTGCAACATACATCGCACATTTTCAACAAGTGTTCAATTCTTCCTTTTAGTTACACCATTTTGTTCTAGTGTGTATGGAATGGTTATTTGTTTCATAATGTTGTTCTCCTTGCAGAATGCATTAAAATTTTTAAAGTTAAATTCCCCATTTCCATCACATTTAATCACCTTGATTTTCTTTCCAATTTGATTTGATTTTCAAAGTTTTGAAAACTTTGAAAAATTTAAACTTATCAAACACTCCTAATTTAATCTTCATGATATAAAAAAATTGTCTTCCTAAAAAAATCATCAATAAAGGTTAGAAAATACTTTGCCCTTTCATGAAATGTTATTATCATGGGACCATATAGGTCTATGTGCACAAGCCCAAGAATTGCCTTTCACAAAAACCCCCACTCCAAGGAAATGGGGTATGATGGTGTTTACTTACACACATCCATCACAAAAACTTAAATCATAATTTCCATTAAGATCCATGTTTTCAACAAGGTTATTATTGTCCATGGTTGTTAAAGCTTGTATAAAGACATGTTTGAGTTTTTCATGCCACAAGTCATTCTTCTTAATTTTGGTGCTACATTTTATAATTAAAGATTGAGCAACCCTAGCTAACTTATGTAACCTTCTTTTTTGAATAGCTTCAACAATCACCTTGTTTGAATCAAAAGTCTTCAACCAACATTTGGTAGTTTCAAATTCCATTTTGAAGCCTTGTTCTATTAACTAACGAATCAATAACACAATCTTTGCTAACTTTGGAACATACAAACATCTCTAATACACTTGGAAATCCCATTTGGCAAGTTGAAAACAATGGTGCTTGTCCCACATACATCAATTGTATTATTGTTTCCAAGATGTATTTTATGACTCAAAGTAAACTCTTCAAAGGTTGAAAATACTTCCTTTTGAAAGATTAAATGTTGTGAAGCTTTAGAATCAACAAATCGTGCATCCTTGCAAATTGCAAAAATAGATAAAGCAATCACAAGAAGTTCAAATTTGCTTGTTTTGGCTACTTTTAAAAAACCTTTGAATTTGTTCTTCTCATCTTGTTTCTACTTGTGACATTTTTTTTTTGCAATATGGCCTTTGGTGCCACAATTGCAGCAATCTCCTTTCTTCTTGTACTTCTCATTCTTAAACTTTCTCCACTTTACAAACCTTTTGAACTTATAATAAACACCCTTACTAATTAATCTTTTGTGTCTTGTACTGTGGTTAAATTGCACTTTTTGTTTACATCGTGATTCTTCTTGCAACAATTGTTCACATGGCAACTCCATAGACAATTGATCCATGTGATTTCATTTAGTACTCACATTGATCAATTGTCTATGGAGTTGCCAAATCTATGTGAGTACTAAATGAAATCATTAGTGCCAAAACATTATAATTGGAGATGCATAATTTGTTCAAGTTTATTTGTTGTTGTTGTGGGGGGACAAATGGAAAAAAAATTGTTACAAGGAGAAAGACAAAACTAATATAACTTAAAAGGCAAGTAGAGGCTACCCAAACAAGTGATAGAAGTTGACACTACTAGGCAACTAGAATAAATTAATGTATTATTGAAAATGTTATGTACATGCCATTTTGTGAAGGTACACTAAGGGTGAATCATTTTTCACCAAAAAAATGATGTATAATTATTAACATGATACATAGTAAGTTAAAATCATGATGACATCCTTTGGCTATTCTAAACATAAAAATTAAAAAAAAAAAAAATTGTATGAAAATATTTTGGAAATAAAAGTTAATTTTGATCCAATAACTAGATGAAGAGAATTAGATAGAATCAATGTACGCAAGATATATAATTTATAGTTTTTGACGACCATAGGGCCTCATGTTTGTGATTCATGAAACATTACCAAATAAAAGAAAATTGAAAAAAAAATGGAAACCCCACATGTAAAATATCTTCTTCTTTCATATGGTAGTGGTTTTTTCTTAAAAAGAATACATTATTATTCATTTATTGCTAAACAAGTGGTAATAAATATTTTTTTGAATGGATTTTCAACCAAAAAATCTAGAATTCTTAATTCTCTTAAATTTAATTAAGTACACCAATGTCATCCATCACAAAAAAAATTCATCAAAAATTCCATCCACAACTTTAGTTTTCAAGAAGTATACATCTAATTTTTCATGTTGTGTGATAGGTATTATTTCGTCACATATATATTCCATACACTCAAGTTTTTCTAATTTTATTGTTTATAAAAAAATTGATTAATTTAAATCTAATTAAAATAAAAAATACTTAAAACGAACAAAAAAATTCAATATGTGATCTCCATATGTTACCAAAAAAACTAAATGCAGAAATATTATACTTGTGACAAAATTTTTTGGGGGGCTTAATGTGCTTATGCCCCATTTTATAATTTTGGCTTGCCCAAAGTTCCTCATAGGTGCGGCACAATGGCCTATACTAGCACATTCCATAACATAATGTTTTTCATGACTTGCACAATGGGCATTGTGGATTTTGAACAATGGTTATGTCAAAGTAGATCAAAGAAGATAATTTGTCCATTATGCCCTGTAAGGGGACTGAAAGGAAGCAAAAAAGGCCACATGAAAACCACTACATACTATGTACTATGGATAGGCCATTTAAGAACATGGCGAGCTTGGTAGGGCAAGTTATCATTCATTGGGTGGTTACCAATTTTATTTATTTATTCCTTTTTTAAAGTATCTAGCCAAGTAGGTTACCAAAATATTTAATAAAAAATTAGACCCATATCAATTTCAATGTCAAAACAATACCCCCAATTATCAATTTACTTGTTTATTTTTTAGGAATAACCATTGGTTATGCTCAAGGGTTGATTTTCAATACCCACCATCGAGTTATATTACATGGTAAGATAGGTTATAAGGTTTATTTATTTATTTAGTATATTATTTATCATAGACATGTTTAGGTTTTTAGGATTGATAACCTATGTGGATGAAATTCCAATCATCTGAGCATGATTTTAAAAATTGAAAATTCAACACCCAATTAGTAGATACTCTATTGGTTTTCAAAAAATCAATAAATGGCTTGTAGGTTATCAATAACTAGGTTGATAACAAAGTGTTTTCTCAATAATTGGCCCACATTGGTGGTAATGGGTTTGGCCAAGGTTTGTTGCAAAACGCAACTAGTTGTTCCCACCGTCGATTCACCAAGTGCAGATGTCCTTCACTATTGAAGTTTTTAAAAAAAATCAAATAATTATAAATTATAAAAATCATTATAATGATTTACTAAGAAGCCAAAATTATAATGGTTTTTGAGGAAAAAAAGTCAAATTTATAATTGTTCTTTGTGATTACATAGTGATAAATATATTGAAATATATTGAATAGACTTAGGAATGGAATATAGAGACAATTTTATTTAATATATTTGATTATTGTATCAAAATGTTTGCCCTTTTTATGCTATTGAAAGCACATCAAGATTTCATTTTGATTTACAAAAATAATACTACCTTTAACTTATACTACCAATGGCTTGCACTTCACATCAATTGATTGCTAAAAATGACAAGTAATGACAACAAAGATCATAAGTATGTGAGAACCTAATTGAATGTAAATGATAAAATGGATGAAAAATAATGTAGAACCTAGCTTCAACATTTTTGCATTTTGTTTTCATGGAGATACCCACTATCCACCTCAAGAGCAAACATTTGACCCTAATTGAGTGTCACTAGGGACTTTAAAAGTTTAATTAAAAACCCAACCTTAATTAACTGACACCTAGATCCTACTTAAATTAAACATTGCATCATATGAACCCTAGGTTGAGTTAGCCCCAAAAAAATTGGACATTGGGGTTCTTTTTTTATACCAAACTTAAGTTCAAGATTAAGGCACATATTAACCCAATCAATTTGCAAGATGTCCATTTTTGTTTGCAAAAAAAGATATTGGTTCATTTACCCTAATACTTTTCATGCAAGGTGACTAATGTCTAATTATCAAGTTAGTTATCAAGCTAAGAACTAACTTGAAAACCACTGTGAGTGTAATGAGGATGCTACTATCCATTTGACACTACAACACAAACTTATAAAAAAGAATGGAAAGGGTTTTCATGGCAACATAGGGGTGAGAAATGCTCATTTAGGCAGGGTAAAGCCCTTGGCCAGGAGCTTTACCAGAAGCCCTTGGCCATGGGCTTTACCAGGATAAGGGTCCCCACTTGACTCACATGGCCCTTATTCTTATAAATCCTGAGGTGTGGAGCTTTACCTACCACTTATTTTGGAAACTTTGACCGACAAATGATTTTTTTGATGTCTGTTACCAATTCTGTTCATGACCATTTGTTGATAAGTGTTAATATAGAATTCATTCATCCATCCATCCATCATCTTCATCTGTTGTTTTCAGAAATTAGTAGTAAGGCCCTAGAAAAACCCATTTCTTTTTGTAATTGATTACAAAAATTTGTGAGCATTATTTGCTGGGCCTGGGTATTAGGTGTGGGTACTGTCATTGAGAAATATAATGGCCACATTTATGTAAGCTTTGATCCCTAGGCAAGGGGGAAAATAAGGGAAGGAACAAAAATGTATCATGTTTACGTGCCCTAATTTGATGGTTAGGGGATCATTTCATTTGCATTGTGTATCCACATTGAAGAACAAGATTGAGATGAGAATTGATAATGGTGGGCAATATCCGAGCATAACTAGTAGAACCCCTTACCACTTATCAGAAGAGTAGCTCGCCCTACTGAACTTGCTGCATTCTGGAGTGGAACAATTGGTATGGAATAGCAAAAGGGCCATACTTTTACCATACTCTTGCCTCTAGGAAATTTATCATTCCTTGCTAGATTCCATTAGCATGGGTAGATTTTCCTTTTTCACTTCCCAAGCCCATGATTTCAAAGCCCCAATAGCCTAGGGTTTTTGATTTCAAGCTGGGGGGGTCTTTGATTCCAAGCACAAGGTTTGGACTTGTGCAAGTGGAGCACAGGGTAATGAGCACAGGCTCAATAACTCGTGCAAGCTATCATATTATATTAATCATATACAAGTTTTTTTGTATTTAATGGTCTGCCCATTTTTGGGAACTTTGCTAAAGGAGCACATGGAAATTTTGTAATGGATTTTCTACATTGGAAAAACAGGTGGGGCAAAAATAAATGTCACATTGAGACTTTGTTCCATCTTTGTGGGTGTCCTTGCCAAGAGTGAGTGAGAAATGGAGGTCTTGCACGAGGGGCAATGAAATACAAAAAACTAAAGCTTAGTGTGGAGGGTATGAACGAGTTCAAAGGGATTGACTTTGGTTTGCGGAGGTTTTGTGGCTGTGCAAGGGTTGAGGCTCCACGCAACTTGTGGAGGAGTCCAGAAGGGTTTTCTAGTTTCATGGATGCATGCTAAGCATTCACATACAACACTGAGGATTCTCTTTTCAAAAAAACATTTGCAAAATTGTTTGGTTATCATATTTTTTTTACATGCAACTATATACAAGATCTTGAAATCTTTTGGAATTTATGATTATTCAAACATCCTATTGCTAATTCATCATATTCTTATCTTCTTGCATTTAAGCTTTTCACAAATTTACTTTTAAACAACACTTTTGAAAATTGTGCTTTGTTTTCCCTTAACTTATGAGGACCTTGGCCCTCCATTTTTGTTCATGTTTAATTACAAAAGCATAAATCTCCAATTTGTGAGAGGTTGAAACTTCAACCACTCCACTACTTCCTAAATCTAATAACCTACCCAGATGACTTGGTTATTATCCAGGTAGGTTATCAATCCTAAAGCACTTAACATTTTTACGATAAAAAACCAAAAAAAATCAGGAATTTTTTTTTAATTAATTAATTTTTTGTGGGTTTAAAACCCCTATAACCAGCTAATAACCGATGCTTATCAATTGATTATTTGATAACTTATCCTTATGCATAATTGATGATCATTAACTCTTAAATATTGATAACCTAGTCGACACCTCAAGAAAAAATTGATGCTCATATTGATAACCAAGATGAACCCAAGATGGACTCTGGAGTGAGGACTGACCACATTACCTCCCATGGGTGGGAGCAAAGCTTTGCTTCCATGGCACCAGGCAGTACACAATTGGTTAGCTTTTCATGGAATGGAAAGCTTGCAAGATATGCGAGGGCTGGGCAACATGAGAATATGGTTGAGCTTTCCAAGAAATACAACCAAAAGGGCACAACCCCTAGTAAGAGATTCACTTTTGTTCTGGTGGTCAATACTTGTGCTAGTTTAGGAGCACTTGAAGAGGGCAGACAGGCTCATGAATAGAGAATTCAAAGTGGTTGTGAGGCTGATGTGTTTGCGGGGTGTAGCCTGGTTGACATGTATGCCATATGCGGGAGGAGCATGGAGGATGCTCAGAGAGTGTTCAACAAGCTGCCGTCACATGATATGTCTCTTGGGGTGTCATATATACTTGGAGGATGTGCCATGCATGGACATGGTAACAAAGCTCTTAAATATTTTGAACAGATGTGTGGAAAAGGTGTACAGCCAAATGATATCACTTTTGTTTGTCTTCTGTCAGCTTGCAGCCATTGCAGGTTTGGTAGATGAAGGCATGCACTCTATGCTGCTCAATGATAACAGTTCCCATAGTTTCTCCAACATTGGAACGTTACACCTGCTTGGTTGACCTTATTGGCCTTGCTGGCCACCTACATGAGGCAGAGAATATGACCAAGGCAATGCCCTGTAAACCACATGTGAGTGCATGGAACACTTTGCTCAGAGCCTGCAGGATTCATGGTAATGTGGAGATTCGAGAAAAATGAATTCTTGATTTGGACCCTGAAAATGCTGCAGGCTATGTGCTGCTATGAAAAATCTATGCTGCTGCTAGCACCTGGCAACAGGCATCTCTGTGAGAAAGTTGAACCGCAGAGAAAGGATTGAGGTGTAAAGAAACAGCTGGGTCACACTTGGATTGAAGTGGATACTCAGGTGCATAAATTTGTAGTGGACAATCAAGACCACCCTCAGATGATTGAAATCTGTGCAGACTGAAGAGATTGTCAGGGCTCAATGTGTGTGACATGGGGTGTGTGCAATATACTAAATTTGTGCTGCATAATGTGGAAGAAGAAGAAAGGGTGTTTCATTTGTGTCACCATAATAAGAAAGTGGCTATTGCAAATGGGCTCATCAACACAGCTCCTGGTATTCCAGTCTGAATAACAAAAGATCTGTGGGTATGTGAAGATGCCACTCTCCCACAAAGTTCATTTCAAAACTAGTTGGAGCAATCATGGTGAGGGATGTGAATTGCTTTCATCACTTTTGAGGACATGATATTTTTTCTTGCATGGACCATTGGTGATGCCAGTAGTCTGTCTTGTCAATCACTATATTAAGTTCATTTTATTTGTAGCATGTCTAGTGGTATTGTTCCAACACCAAAGTAGACACCTTGTGTATCTTGTAGTCTGCAGCAACCTTTGTGTTCACTGTACTTCATTTGTGTTTGTGAAGACACACTTGTGTCTGGTAGTTTTATGAGTCAAGCTGAGAGAAATGATGTGCAACATATCAGTGTATCCTTGTTATGACTGCCTACAGATGTGCAGTGTGTATCCAAGTATTAGTATACCATCAGTAAAATCTGTTGAGAACATATAAAGTCTTTGTGATTGAAAGAGTGTCTGATTGTCATGTCAATTTTCTATAAGCTTTTAGTGAATCTGCAGAAGGGAAAAGTCATAGTGGGATGAGAGATTGGACTAATGCTCTTCGAGAGTCTGATCCCAACCACATTGTCCAAATTTACTATTGGAATGCAGGAGGCTTGATGGGATCGACACATGTTTGAATAGAGAAGTTATTATTGATTGTTTTACATGTAAACTAGTGATTTCGACTTGTCAATTTGCTGTTGTTCCTTATTGGTGGGCCATTTCAGAGAAACTCCTGTGTGGATTCCCAAACTACATCTGTGAAGTTTCTCTCAGTGTCTCTGCACCCCCAGCTGGGAGCAGTTGGGAATGGTACTGTACAAGTTGCTATCAAAGGTCCCTGAACATGTGTATGACTGTTGTTGTTTATCAAACCTCTCCCGAGTTTTTGGTTTGTTTCTCTGTTCTGTTAGGGTTTGGGTTCCTCTTCTTCATGATTGCTGATTTGTTGCTGCTATGTTGTTCATCTGAAGTCTCTATCCTCTGTAACCTTAGGTCATTTCTGAATTCTATTCAGGTGGGACTTCAATCATCTTGAGAAATTGTCAGTACTTATGAAGCCATGTATAGGTAAGACATCATGTGTACGCTTGCAGAGGAATTTGTCATTGATAAGATAATTACATGCCCCAATTTTCAGAGAAATTCTCCAGAACAAGATGTCACACCAAAAAAGGGCTGCTGAGTATCATGGGTTCTGGTGAAAGTGAGAACTGTGAGGATTGCTGTGTTCCTTGACAGCAGTTTGGACTAGATACCTTATTTCTCATAGATTCAAGGATCATTGAGGTTTTCCTGAGCAATTCTAGTAACAAACAAACAAACAATCAGCAACTGATTTCTTGAGTGCTTGGTGGACATGTATGCAAAATGTGGGAGCACGAAGGATGCTCAGAGAGTGTTCAAGAAGATGCCATCACATTATGTGCTCTCTTGCAATGCCATACTTGGAGGATATGCCATGCATGGCCATGGTAAGGAAGCTCTTAAGATTTTTGACAGATTGTCTGAAGGTGTACTGCAAAATGATATCACATCTGTTTTCCTTCTGTTAGCCTGTGGCCATGCATGTTTGTGAATGAAGGAATACACTGTTATGCTTCAATGAACAAAGTTTACATGATTTCTGAAAAAGTGGAAAACTACACCTGCCTGGTCAACCTTCTTGGTTCTGCAGGTCATCTACATGAGGCCAAGAATATGATCAAGCTAATGCTCTGTAACCCAGATGTGGTTGTATGGATGACTTTACTCCACACTTCTAGAATTCATGGCAATGTGGAGATGGGAGAACATATTGCTAAAGGAGTTCTCAAACTGGAGCATGAAAATTCGGCAGATCTTCTGCTGCTATCAAACATGTATGCTGCTTTTGCCAACAGGGATCTCATGAGAATGTTGAATGGCAGACAAAGTAAAGAGGTTTTGAAGAAACAGCCCATCACATGTGGATTGGGATCATTCAGCTTCTGGGTGTCGGGTGCACACCTGCACCTCTTTGGCATTGAGCATGCCACCTGCCTCCATGAAGACTCTTAAAGCTCCAAGGTGAAATGCCTTCTTTTCCCAGTGTTGTGAGATTCACTCCAAAAGCTCACACTGCAAAGTGCAATCATGAAACTGGGATTTAGGTGGGGCACAATTGTGACAGTGGACTTTAGCAAGAAGATAGTGGATGGCATGAGTGGGTGGGAGATTGTGGATATCACATTGGTGTGGATACAGGCTCCTGAGAGCTGTGGCATATCATGCATTCCCCAATCAACTGGAGCAAATCCTTGGATACTTGAAGGGGAGTTGGGGCTTATGACTAAGTAATGATTGAGTACTCACTTGTGATTGGCTGCAACACCAATTTTTTGCTGAAAATAAAATCCCGGTTTTTTGCCACCTTGCTTCACTCAGTTAGGTTTACAGAAAGTTCATCCAATTTTGACACTCCTTGGGGGTAACTAATGCAGGTCAACCTTTCTTCCATCTAGAACCCCAGCTTTTGTACTAAAATTAAAGTACATCTGATCCAATTTCATATTCATGATGTTGAAGAATCAGTCAGTTGCACGACAGCAGGCTTGAAAGTTGTACAAGTTGATTCAATGTTATGCTTCAAATTCCCAAGGAGAAACCGGATAAGTGTTGAGCTTCAATAGGTGTATAGCTTTGAAACTTGTAACACTATTTTGTGTTGTGTTGAGCTGAGCATATGACCCTCAACTGTTTGTGCACTGTTTAGAGACCTCCCGGTATGAGTCCAATTTCCATTTGACTCGTAAGAGGTCCAGCTGAAGAACTCTCAATGGATATGAAATTACATATGGCTGCTCCATAAGTAGTTCACAGCCTCTCCAGGCAATGGCCATACACAATAGCAGGCGTTGATTTACGGAGAAAAAGGCTGGCAGCACAGACCACAATCTCCCTCAGAGCAACCCAATTTGGAAGCAAGACCATGTAAACCAGCAATCACAAGTTCCTAATACATCTAGCAACAGTCTTTGGGTCAAAGAAGCAGTGACAGGCATACAGAACAGATTATGTTGGGTCACCCCACAAAGAACTGATTTATCAGGGAGGGAGAAAACCTAATTATCTCTCTGTTTTTGAGAATTCACTACAGACATTATTATCATGGCAACACCAACTAAAACATCAATTGTGAAATACACATTGGTGTGATTAGCTCTAGTACTAAAATACACTTAACAAAGTTACAATGTACAATATCAGGAAACAACAGTGACAACAATGTTGGATCCCATGGATTTTTCAAATCAAATGCCAAGGATATCAGGAGGTTGTGCGAAATCCGAGTAATGATGCAGTACTTGAAGCTCAAAGTGGAGGAACAATTGCACTAGATGCAAGCTGCAAGAAGTTGTATACCTATTTCACCAGTGTGGTGGAATTTGGAGAATTTTCAGAATATTTTGGGAATGACTGAGGTTGGGCTCACCTGCTGCAAGTTGGAGGAGCTGACATTGAGTTCCTTTTGCATGTGACTTGGAAAGCAAAACTTGAGAGTTTGGCCTCTTTTTCTGGATGACCAACTGCTGTTGTTGAGCATGGTGACACAGACCTCCACTGAAACACGCCATGCTATGGTGGTCCCTTTCAACTTGGGTGTGAGAAGCCATGTGATTGGGTCTGGGTACATTCTGTCTGTGAAGATCACACTGCCATCATCATTGAAGGGCAACGAAGCAGCAGCAGCTGAAGGGTTACATGATGATCCAGTATGAAATACACTACCTGATATTGATCTAGGGAAAGAATTAGGGTTTTGGTAGTCGAACGGAATTCCACCCAAGTTCTTCAAAGTCCAAGAGAAAGTCCCAGACTTGAAATCATAGAAAGAGTCTGTGCCAAGTGTTTGTGCATGATTCCAAGCTGTGACACTCTTGGTGGTTACACTTGTTGCTCGTGTGAAAGTACAACCCATATGCACTAGTCCTTTTCCTGACACACCGGCATTCGCCCCCACTGCCTTTGCAACAGAGAAGTCATACACCGGGTTTGGAGACTCATGTCCAAACTTGACTGAACAGTCTTCAGCTGCCACTTCTGGTGTAACTGACACAGCAACGTGTGATAAGAAGAACCCAAACTCGCTGGAGCTAGTATTGCGATTGTACCCATTGTTGTGAAATTTCAGGTTGGAAATTCTGAGCGCAAGATCACGGTTTGGTAGTACTTTGGGTTCCATTAGAATCTCGAGTTTGATCGTCTGCCACAGCTGGTTAGGAAGAATCTTAGACCACGGAGACCTCAATCCACTGATACTAGCATTGAATTTCCAGTGGCTTTCCAGGTCTTGAAGCATGTGGTGGATGCTCACTGAGTCCGAGTAGCATCGCTGCACATCTTGAAGACTTCTCGGCATATTGGGTACAGCTGGGCTCAGCTGAGGTTTTCCTACAGCTGCATTCAAGGCAGAGCGCTTCCAATGAAGGATGCTTGGCTTGTACTCCTGCCCCATTAGGATTAAAGGAGCTAGATTGTGTAAGTCTTGGTTCAATAGAGAGCTTGGATTGTACAGATTATGAATATTATTCCCCGCGGGCATTGCAGCAGCTGGGAAGAGTTCCATAGATTGGTGATGATCCGAGATGCAATCCAACAAGCTTGGGTTGAACTCCAACAGCAACTTCACAACTTGTGGCATGGTGTCGCAAGTCATGAGTGTGGAGACTAGAACACCTTGATCTGCCAACCTCGGACACACTAACCAAGGCCGTAAACCCACCACCAACTTCACAAGGTTGGGCATGTTGCTCAACCATGCGGAACAGAGAATCGCGAAAAACAGCCCAGAGAATCGCTTGATCGCTTCTTGACCCCAGTGGTAGCTGGAAGGGATTTCGGTCGTGTTCACTGTGCTGGATCTCTTGCCACCGCAAGCCCTTGACCTCCAAAAACACAACTCCTTGTGATAACTTGGGTTCACGAATGATACTTCCAAGTCTATGCAATCCGGCATGGCTCTCAGTAGCAATACTACGTCCTCCCATTCTTCTTTCAAGTCGTTTATGATTGATGAATCAGCTTGTGTAGCTGCTGCTTTTGATCTAGTCAAATGCATCGGCACTTTGCAGTCCACACATCCACGTTCATTGTGCATCAACATCGCCTCCACCTTGAAATGCCGTTGCAATTGATCATCATCTAGACTGAGTTGTTGATCAGCAATTAGCTCATGGGAATCACTGTCGTACTCATCATCAGATGCTCCACCTGAGCTCCCACCATCATGTCCACAATGTAAGATCTATTTTGAACCGCCTAGCTAGCTAGCTTTCCATCAATACTAAGAAAACTTCTCAAGCTACTAGATATAATGTTGGGTGTCATGAGAAGGAAACTGGTACCTTGTGAAACCACTGCAGTTTCAACATCGAGGGTCGAGACTTGGACAAGGGCTCGATCACCCACCTCTCCAACAACATGTCCCCGGGTCACTCCAATGTCTAGAATCGCGCCTTTCATGCTAAAATCAGATCAGTCCAGATCCTGAAAAATATTTTCAAAAACTATTTTTTAATTTCACGACGATCTGTCTCAATGATGGATCTAGCTTCTGAAGCAGAGTTCTAAAAACCAACAACAAAAACAAGGGGAGTTTTTTTTGAAAAAACCAACCACAACAACACCACGAAAGAGACTCGAGCTTGATCGGCAGCAAAACGAACAACAACAGCAACAAGGAGCTAAGAGATCCGAGCTTCTCAAGGCACACTACAAGCTTGTCGTATTGTCGCGACAAGATCCGTTCTATGTATAGGGAAGAGAGGCGTACGCGGTAGTATGCATGTACGTATGCGGGTCGCGAGGTTCTTCAAGGGATCGTACGCGGTAAGGGAGAATGTATGTACGCCCCGGTCGTATGGTACCGCGTGGTCTCCTGGCCACGCGACCCCAAAAGTGAAGTTATAAGAAGGAAATGTCAACGCTGGTTGTTTAGGGTAGGGTTTCTTTTGAGGATTTTGTTGTGTAGCCAGAGTGGCGATCATCCAGAAAATGATTTAGCCAAATTTGGCTACATACTACATATCAAAGTACCAAAAAAAAATCCTTCTATATTCTAGGCTACCTACTGGAACTTATCATCAAAATCTGGCGATTTGAAAAAAAAAAATTCTTTCAAAATTTGGCGAATTCAAGTCATTTTTCCCATTAAAGATCCTTGTATAGGTGAATCATATTTTTCAGGTCGAAATTTGCAGAAAATTTGCCAGTAAAAGAGACACTGGTTTAGGGGTTTAGGGTTTTTCCATGCCAGGGTTTCATTTACCCAGGGTTTAGGGTTTAGAGGAATTCCATAAAGAAAGGGGTACATCTTTTCATTTTCTCCAGCATTTCATGTGAAAGCCAGTGTTACGTGGAAAAGAGTGCATTACACTCCAATGAATTGCCCCCTCAATGTTAAGGGGATGCAATATTCTACACACGGAAATCAGGCTCAAGGGTTTAGGTGTAGGGTCACACACTAGGGCTGGGGCATTCCCGAAATAAGGGGCCCTAAGGCGGATAATGCCCTGGCCTGAGGGCATTGCAAAGCATCAAAATTGACCAGTTTTTTACCTTTTAAAAATAAAATTATCATGATACTTGGCATGATACCACTTGGGTACCCATTGGGTATCATGGCAAAAAAATTTAAAAGTAATATAAGCATTTTGAAAAATGAAAATGCTCAACCTTTGTGGGTGCTTGCTTTTTGGAATGCTAGCTCGTAGTTGATGCTTGTTTATGGCAATTAAGATGCCCTCCAATTCACAGCACCAAAAAATCTGGAGGTTTTTACACAAGTAGGTCCCTGTAAAGGTCCATAAGTTCTGTAGGGGTTCCTATGCCTACAGGTAGTACAATATGGCATGTGTAATGAGATATTTTGGCTAATTACTTATAAGGTGAGCAGAAGGCATTAAGCAACAAAGAACGATTCCAAGTGAAAGTGCCCAACTTGTACAGTAATCACTTCAATCCAAAACTCAAAAATAAATTCGGACTTTGCCATCAACAACTAGCTTACATTGTGGGTTTGAAATAAATCGTCATGTTGTGACAACCTCAGGGTATTTATGCAGTGCATTTGGAGGGCACCTTACAGGGCACAATTTCTGACTCCACAGACATTTAGTCTCAGATGATCCATCGAAGCTCCTTCATAAGGGTCCTCAGTTATTACACCAGGAAAGGCACTGCCAGCAGTGCCTTCCATTATACAAACAAGGGGAGTGTCACACTGTGGCCTTGCCATTAAAAAGGATGTTTAAAGCAAAAGAAGAATTATGGAAACTCAAATATTTCCCCATGCAAAAATATAATCTTCAAAAAATCCTCTAAAATAAACCAAAATCCTTCAAGAGATTATAACTCCATAAGTAATCTTTCAACACAAGCCAAAATATCATCTTTCAAAAATCCTCATGTAAAAATAGACCTATTATTTATTACCTAGGGGCCAAAATCCCTTAGGCTACTATACTCTATAATGAATCTAAACACAATATCCTTGCCATGGTAGTAGGCAAGGCCAATAAACTTGTCACTCTCCCCCAATTTCTTCTCAAAAATTCCAAATTTCACTGAACTACAATGCATATGTGGACCATACATTACTAGAGTTTTTCTAGGTAGGGTATCTCATCTACCCTTTGTGCACTGATATGCCTGTCCTTTAGACATTCAATGGGTTACTTGCCTTTTCATGGCTAGAGGGCAAGGGAGCTCCAAGCAAAGCCTAAATATGGTGTCAAATATTCAAGCTTTTGTATATGAGGAAAGTTTAGGTAATACCTACAAAAGGAAGAAAAGTTCATTTGACTTTGTTTTTTTCTCTTTTTTTTTTGGTGGACAGAAATGGACTAAATCCATTGCAAAAAGGACAAAAAAACAAACACAAGGCTAGCAGAAGAAATGAGATTTCCTTGGCACGCGGTATGACCATATAATTTTCCAAGCATCCCTAGCACAAAGGGCATGATGGAGGCACCAAGCTGATTTTTGTCTCCTTGCCAATCTTTAAGTTACAACATCCTCTCTCTAAACATCCCACCTTTTTCTAAGCTATAGTTACTTTAGACCTTTGCCTCTCTTTAAGCTATAGTTTTTTTCTAAACTTCTACCTCTCTTTAAGCTATAGTTTTTTCCTAAACTTCTACCTTTCTTTAAGCTTCAATCTCTCTTTAGGTTGCATCCTTTTTCTCTAAGCTTCTACTAGTTCACCTCCTCTTGCTTAAACCTCCAAACTTTAAATTCTAGACCTCACTTTTTTCTTGATGCTTGTTTGTTCAATGTTTATCTATTGTAACCTTGTCACATGTCCCTTTGTATGCATCTTAGTCCTAGCTTTGGCCTCTATTTGTTATGGTGTTGGGAAGTCTAAATTGACACCTCTGTGTTTAGCAAGATGAACTTTGTAACCAACTTGAAAGTTTTGATGAAATCTGTCCTTTACATTTTTAATGGCTGCTATATAGATTAAGCCTTGTTGAACCTAACTTTTGTTTGCTTTTTAGTCATACATTGAGTTGCCCATTCAACCAAGTTAATGGATTCACCTATTTTCCTTGTTTTATTTTCTTCCTTTTATTTTTTTTGATTTTTTTTGATTTTTTGAACTATGATTTCTTTGTCTAGAGCGTTTTGCTACATAATCTTCAAATATTCATTAGATGTGATAACACATGATTTGTTGTAGTCAACTAACAGTTTTGTCTCTCATGTCTTCCTTGTTGCCATATGAGGAAATGACAATAAATTTGCAAAGCATAATGCCTCAAAAATTTGATTTATAAAATTAAGTTTTTCAACTTGAAGCTCATGTGTAGGCCCCTTTAAGTTTATTATTAATTCAATGATTTGGTCTATTAGCCTTGTCTCCTTTATAGTAGTAGAACATGTTATTCCACATAATACCTTAAATCATTACGCTCGATGTTTTCAACATTGTTTCTTGTTTCAACAACTTTTATACTTGATATATTGAATTTAGTTCCTTAACAACTTTGTGTTTTTCTTCGATTTTGATATTCATTGTGTTCCTCACATGAATTGTGAATGTTTTCATTTAACATGTTCATGTTAGTTACAAATGTGTAGACTTCATTAGGCTTGGTCTTGTTGTCCATAGCCCTTGGATTCAAATCCCTATATAACCCTAAATTTATTTGTTTTTTAGGTCATGCCTTGACAATGAAATTTTCAAAGCTTTGTCAACCCAACTAGTAATTTAAGTTGTTTTGTTTGGTTTTTAATAATTAGATCTAACCATGTTGTTATCTTTCCCCTTTTAAAATGCAATTAAAAAAAACTTGAAATAGTTCATGTTTAAGGGTTTTAGTGCATGAGATGTGTATGAAGGTAAAATCACCATGTCTAACCCAAGTGTTTGTGCTTGTTATATTGCCTTTAGGGTTACATGTGACCCATGCCCATCTAGGATCAATATATGCATATTAGATCGAAAGATGCCTTCAAGAATTAAACTTATGAAAAATGACAAGAATTCCTTGAAAAGGAAAATTATTTTGCATTGCCATGCATGTTCTTGGCCTACAATTTTTCATGTAATCATCTTTAATCCTCTCACCTTTAAATATAAAGAATTTTGGTAGAACAACACTAGTTACATTTATAAAACAATTTACAATCCTCCATTCCTTAGACTTGGGAATGGTGCTATAAACTTGTTGTGAACCTTTTTTTACTAGAATTTTTGCCCTTGATTGTCACCTTGCTTGAATCTTTGTTTCATCACAATTCCATATGTGATGTAATTTGCTAGATAGTTGTGTTGAATGTATAATGTTGCAAGATTGATGTGGAATGATGTACATGCATTGTTAGTGAAACCTTGTGTTCCACAAACCTCTAACCCTTTTGCAAGTCTAGTTGAGAATTCTAGATGTCTACTTTTAAACTAGAACCACCAAGAGTATCCAAATACCTTACCTTAAAATGGTGTAGGTCAAGTTTGGGTGAATTTTGTTACATTGAGTTGTTGTGGTCTGATTAAAAATCCATAGGCTTCCATTTCAAGAATCCAATCAACAACAAAAACTTACTCTTCCTCTATCAACACATCAAGTAGTCCAACTTTTCTGGACTTAGTTTTTCCATTCAAATGGTCAAATAATGAGGTTGGAGGAATGTTCAAAAAATTGTTAACTCCCCTTCGAAATGTTTATGCCTCTTTCCATTATGTTCATGGCATCTTTTAATTGTTCTATTGTCCATTTGCCTCTCCCTACACAATTAGGATTCCTTGCAACCCTTGTTTGTATTGGTTTTTTAGCCTAATCAAATGTGGTGTTTTTTGTGACTTGTGTTGATAATTAATCCTACAAGTTTTTCCTTTATTTATAAGGCACATTGATAATCATCTTTCTTTGATCCTTCTAGCCCCAACCTCCACAAGATAAGGGGGGATGCACTAATGCCCCACCAACAATATTGATTTGTCCTTTTTAAAACTAAATTAAGATCAAAAAATTTAGTCAAATCATACATGTTATATTTTTTAACAATTTTGTATCAATTCTAAGAAATCTACAAAGTCTTCCTAGATCAAATCTTTATATGTTGTTGCTATGAAGGTTATTGATGTAAATATTAAGGTATGACTAGTTACAACACATTGAAATTGACATCTTTGCACTCTATTTGCACTTTGTGTTGGTTGTTAGATTACATGCTTAACTGTCCACTAATAGTATAGATATTTGTTAAATTTTTCTATGTATACCTTGTTTATGAACTAGTTTTTGCACTAAAAGGATTGGTCTTTTACTTTCATTTCAATTTGCTCATCGTTTATTTTCACATTTATTGTTCATCTTCCATGTACTTTGGTAATTTGAACATAGTTAACTCTTGCAAGGAATGTTAAATGGCTTGCTTGAAAAGTGGATTCATGCACTTTGGAATTGAATTTGTGATGCCTAGTTTTGGCAAGAAACGTAAAGAGTAGGACTTCAGATGCATTTGGTTTTTCTTAGGTTGATGTGATGGCAAATGTGCAATGACTTATTATGGTGATGTTTTATTACTACAAATGTATTAGGGTTCTCCAATCTCTAAAGAACATACTCTTAATGAACTACAAGCATTGTATATATGACCTAAATCATAACCTTAAACCAAACAATTCAAGATCCATGGAAATTTATGTTTGGTGATTGTGTGCATTGTCATGTGACATACAAGCTCCACTCCAAACAATAACCCCACATGATGAAAAAGATTTTTTATAAATTAAGTTGGAACAAGACTTTTTAGCAGGCACTTTTCCTGTCCCATGTTATTGACCATTTCAAATCTATGTACAAATTTATGATATGAAATGTCACAACTCCTAGCCCATCACCAAACAAGTAAATTATTTATATCCTTGAAAATATGTCTTTAAAATATGTTATCAGCAACCCCCATCGGTGAAAACATTTTTTCTATGAAAGGACACCACTTTGCAAAATATCAAGAACAACTATTTTTCACCAAATGTTTGATCATAGAGTGTGCATGGAATGGTAATGAACTTTTCACTATTTCCTCATAGGCCACCAATTGTGAGGTCTCAAAATGTTTGTTCAAGGGTGAGTGGTTGGTGATAATTGGTTCTACCTTATTGATATATTGTTTCCAATTTTCCCAAAAGATTTAAACATTCTTTTCATTACATTATAATTCTATTTTAATTATTATGCAATTCATGTAACATGTCATTAGTTAATGATGAACAACATGCACATCTTGACTTTAAAGTCATCATAAAATATATTACATAAGTTGAAAATCTTGTACACAAGGTTCACATGCCAAGACATTGGTACAATTGCTTGGCCTTGAAGTGCGTGAATGCCAATACTATGCAACCCAACCTCACCTTGTCCCTCAAAAATCTAGGCAAGTTCCTCTAGAGGTTACAATACCATTCTCAAAAGAAATGAAGGTACTTTGCATAGGTAACTTGTACATAATTCAAAAAATTGATTAATTTATTTTTTTTATTTATATTTTATAGCTTCAAGCACATTAGCTTATTTGCTTAACTTTTTATTTATTATTTTATAGGGATTGTAGACTCTTTTATTTGAAAATTGACAAATAGATTTCCAACCAACTACTTGATGGGATTAGCAAGAATGGTGTATTTGCAATCTAGCTATAATCAAAATTATGAAAGGATTTTGAGAAGGATTTCTTGCTTGTTAAAATGCACTGTTGTAATGACCAACAATTGAGTATTGTATGCTTAACTATTCTTTCCTTGACTACCTTTGAGATACAAAGTAGCACCTTCAAATGCACATGAAGGCCAATGCTACCTTTGCCATGGACCTATGATTTAGAGTTAACCCACTAACACATGCATGGCATATTTTTTCTGCTTCCATGGAGTTGTGGAGCTCTATGTTGGACTATTTTAAACTAGTACATATATAGTTGTGCAGTTCAAATTTTGTGGAATGTGAATGATAAACAAACCTTTTCTACATTCTCCTTCATGGAGTTGAAACTCTAAGAGAAATTTTGTTGCATGAACACCTTTTGGTGTTGTGTTTAATTTTTACATTTTTCTTCATGTGGGGGTAATTATAAAATGTTCCATGCTACTTGCCTTTGATGATCATTTTTTAGTATTGTCAAGTTTACTATGGTTTGTTTTTGCTTTTGGCTTTACATTGTTTCTATTATTATCAACATGTTCTTAAATGTCTTTTGTTTTGAATAGGCGCAAGGCCTTTCGTGAATGAGAAATATGTTATATATGCATATCTATGCATATTTGTGTGTATAGGGGAAGTTGCATTCAAGTCATATTGAGCTCCACCTCAATGAAACCTCACATCCAGGATGTAGGGGTGAATAAATTAGAAATTTCTTGGCCATGTACTTAGTACATTGCTTATACTCAAATAGCCAATTTCCAAGACAATTAAAAAAAACACCTTATTGCCAGATTTCATATACATAGTTAGCCAATTATATTCATATTGTAAATAGGTTATTTGCAATGTTGTTGTCCATAACCCTATTGATAATAGTCGCCTTGAGTCTTGAGATGATGAAAACCCCTTTCTAAAATGTTGGGTCTAATTCCAGGGCTACTCTACACACAATCCAATGTCATAGATTATATCATATTATTGATGTACTATTAATCAAAACCCTAAACCCTAAACATGTGACTAAAGGTACATCCATCCTACTTGTTACATTTTCCCAAACACATTTGCTGAGTCTTTCAATCCATGGCAAGTCTAATCTAAGATGAAGAAGGCCCAAGGAAATTCCTTCATCAGCCAAGCCTTCTGTTTCATATCTATGATGATTGTTATGCTATGAATGTTGTTGTTCTATGGATCTTAAGCTCTACATTCATAAGTTTGTAAAGACAGAAACAACCCAGTTTGACAAAAAGACTCAAAATTTATCAAGTGTGTGTGCAACAACATGATTTAGCATCTTCAACTAAGTTATAGTGTATGCATTCAGTATTACAATTGTTGGTTTCCTCCATCAGATTTCTACTCGGGCTGAGATTGTTGATATGACAATCCATTTCAAAGATGGGCAATTGATGAAATGCACCCCTGCTTCAACCTGCAGGAGTGAAATTTTTGAGCAATTTATGTAGAGAGCTCCAACATTCTGTTTTCATGACTTCAACTTCGATCTTCATGTTCATTGCTAACATAGTTGTCAATCTAAGTTGCTTGTTGAAGTTACAAAAGTCCAGATTTGTGTCTTTCTAAGTTTGTTTTGTCAAAATGGAGTTGCACTTTCAGTATTTGAGTATGGTTCCCTTTTTTTTTTCACAGTCACTGCTTGGCATTGTGAAGATTTAAATTCACAGCTGTTGAAACAAATGTCAGGTTATAAGAAAGCTTAGGAGACTCCAGCCAGAAACGAATTAACTTACTAAAACCTCATTATAAAAGATTTTAGCAATTGAATGCTTGAATTTTTGTAGTAGGCATACACAATGTCCGCAATTTGCAGCTTCTGCAAATCTACACAGTCATGATGTTTATTTCCCCCCAACTTTTTGAATGAATCCTCAAGAAGGAAGGGGCACAGATATGACTAAAAAATACATCTCACTTTCCTATTCTTTGATTCCTTGTGGCAGCTTTGAGAAAAGTCAGGATTATTGATTCCTAAAGTTTTAGTATCTGCACCTTTCCAATGATATATTTGTAATTTTCTGAAACCTTGAGCTTATGAATAACTTGAAAAGAAAGAACCAACCAAGACTGGTACTAAGAACCAACCAGCACCAGACTAGGACTTGCCCAGTAGGGACATGAGGTAATACCAGCCTTTTATCAGTACTTGCCCGGTAGTGATTTGAGGTGAGACCAGTTTAATACTGGGGTTATATTAGTCCCAACACCAAGCATATACTTGCCTCATACTAGCCAAAAATCAGCTTTGACCCTAATACCAGGACGGTGCTGGTATGAAAGTTTTAAAAAGATCCGATACTGGTATTAGGCTGGTATGAAATTCTTATAAAAGATCCCAGACAAGTACTGGGATTCTATGGATTTATTTTAAAAGCTTGAGTGCCAATAGGAGCTGGTATGTTCAAAAGTCAATAGTCGATGCCTACCCAACACTAAACCTTGCAAAGTGCAAGCAATTGTTATTTTAGTGGGTTTAGGGTTTTGTTCACAGTTTACAACCAATTGGGTACCTTGAAAGCTGGGTGCCAGACTAGTATGTTGAGAAGGAGAAGCTTGGTACAAGAAGCAGCCACAAATACAGTTTATACAAATGGGTGTCATGATTTTTGAAATGAAACAAACTCATACAAAGGACAAACTTGATACAGATGAGATAGATGCTGTTGAACTCCCTCATCTCAGAGCTGCTGACCATACTACGAAATCCATTCATACTTCATAGTAATGATGAAATAGGCTTTTTTTGTTCTTGTGTGTACCCAAAGCACAGATAGGCATAGAGGAATAAGACAAGGCTTCTTGTCCATAATCCTTCTCAAATGCTTTCAACAATTGAGCTATCTGTGGTGTGCTTCTTGGCTCCTTCAGATTTGTTAGCAAAGACCACCTCGTTTCTCTGCTGCCAGGATCAGCAACAATAAAGTACCACATCAAATTTGAGTAACCCTATTTCTCTACTCCCAGATTCAGTACCAGATTTGATTTGAAAACTGGATATCCCAAGACAGTTTAGAAGCTCGTCTTAAAAACCAGTCTTCCAGAGATTAATTAGCAAAGTAAATATCTTTCCAACTTGAATGGCCCAAGAAGGCCATGGAAAAGCCAGAGCTCTTGTGTCATTCATTGATCCGGAATAGAAAATACTTTATTGTGCTCAGTCTTTTGGATGACAATTTTTTGTCTCTGTACTGAGATTCAAAACTAGTAGCAGCAGCAGATCCTTCGAAAATCCATGGTATAGCATACGTTTGTAAACTCTTGTTACTGGCCAAGAAGGTCTATACCAGTGTTGTCAGGATATCAAGTTTTGAGGCTTATTGCAGGATACCAATATAACATATTTTCTGCAGAAAATTAACATAAGGAAATGCATTGAAATTTTTTTCACATATCTGTGTCAAGATGGATATGAATTCATGTTCATCTTTCTTCCTTGACCGGATATGGATTTGCTGGTTGTCAAAATGAAACTAACAAAAGGATATGTACAACAGATACACATAAAGTTTTGATGTTTGAAATTATGTTTGCAATCACAAAAGTTTGAACACACTAATAACTTGTGGGGGAGTTGAACCCTGAGACCTTTACAAGACTCTGCCCAATGCAACACAAGCCGCTTGCCCCAACCACACCTGCGATACACCCCCTGAAAACACATAAACACCCCAACCCCACAAAACACAACAGGACACCATCCTTGTCATTGATGAGCTCCAAGAGTAACCTATAAATTCACAATGCCACAAAGATTAAAATCTTCAGCAAGCTTTCAGAAGAACAAAAGAAAAAAGATAATAAGGTAAGAAACAGATCCTAGATTTTACCATGTAAAACCTAATCACCATCCAGTTCCAATTGTTCAAAAAAATCTACTTTCTCAATCAGGTCATAATTCTTTTAGCTAATGAAGTTTCAACTATCATAAAACCCTTCATATTTTTATATTGTTTGCAGTTCATTCACGGATCATTTGGCCAATTATTCACAATAGTGATGATATGATCTAAGTTTTCCATTTGTAACTAGTAGTGTCGGAGAGCTGTCAACACACTACCAAGACTAAACACACTTTTAGTTTCAATTTGTGATCTCAAAATTCCAAAGATCTACTTGGCAAAGAAGCCAACATTTAGGAATTGACTCTCATGAATGCATCACGAAGCAAAAGGATCAACACATGTAGTTAAAACTACAAACAACCTCCTGAATAAAGATAGCTTCCCTACAACAAGTTCACAAGAAGACTCCTCAATAGAAGCACCAGCACCAAAGATGTTATTATCTTCTTCTTCAACAACAACTCCAACATATGACCCATTAACTTGGGCTATAGATGCTTGGACAATAGGGTTCAATACATCAAAAAAATCATTAGTAGAGGAATTATTAATTTTGCATCATATTCAGTAACAAGATGGATAACATTCCCCTATCCCACATAATTTTTAAAAACTTGCAAAGACTTGAAACAAGGATCAAGCATAAAGGCAAACATGTTGTGGACTTGATGCAAATCATAAACTATCAAGAAATAGAGACATGGTTTAATCACCTTAACAATTTGAACCCACATGTTTTTTTGAAAGAAAAACACCTCATAATCAAATGGTTTAAGAACATTAGTCATATCAACAACTCATCCCATTTCAACTTCCATAGCTTGTGTCAAGTTAATACATGTAGTCAAAGCATTCAACAAGAGCTAGTCAACTCAAGACTGGTTCATCACACAAGCAGTGACAAGAAGATTTAAAACGTAGGTGAGTGCCTTTGCAATTGCCCATACTTCAGCCTTAGGAACCCTATGTTATAATGACATTGTCCATTGCCACCCATAACACAAAATTATGGCATTTTCAAATTCTAATGTTTCTTCAAACATATTCACTTTATTTGCAAGTCTCATTTTCATTAGTGTCTACAATTTATGGGGCCACAAGCCATTATTCGCACATGCCTTTTCCCACTTTTGCTTTTTTTAACCTAATTTTTTTGTCCATATGATCATCTTTTAAATACTACCTTGGGCACCCTTCACACTAACATGTTTCAAATCATTAATTAGCTTCTTGAATCATTTGTAGCATATTGGCATGCATTAGACATAATGTGATTGAAACACGTACCTTCATAAACCTTTTGAAGTTTTAGAAGCTGGTTGATAAAATGTAATGTCATTGTCATCGATGTCAAGTTGTTACCTTCATCTTTCACAAAGGCGATCACATGATGTGTCAAATCATACTTTCCAAACGAAGATTCCAATTGCCCAACCATGGATACCCCAGTGGTATCATGCATTTCAAACAATCCAACTGTAGCATGCATAGGAGTCCAAGAATCACTCTAGTAGTTAATAACCAAAGTAAATATATCTACACCCCCTTTGGACATTTAGAAATCAAAATTAACAGACATAGTTGCCATACATTTGAGGTTAGGAAGCACATGTAAGTTCATTGTTTTTTGGGCCATTTTAAGTAAAATTACTTTAACTAAATCAAAGTGAAAAAGAAAAATCACTCAAGGACGTTATCAACATACTAACCTTTGTAGGCAAATGTACATAACCAAATCTTTAAGAAATTATTGTTGTGCTTCATCAATTTTCTTGTAAAGATTGGTTACACCAAAAATTGTAATGATTACACATTTGGAAGGCTTGCACCTCTTTTTGTTTGGTTTCTGACTGTGATTTGTTTCCACAATAACTTTTTAGTAAAAATCTATATTTTCTTAGAAGCAACCAACTTGGGATGTGTAGAACCAACATAAATTTTCATGGGTGTGATCCCATTAATCTTGTTATATTTTATTAAACCTTTTTTTAGGGTATATGCTTGGAACAAATAATTACCAGATCTACTTGTTCCATTTTGTAGATTATACATTGCAACATCTGTGGATTCATAAGATCCATAGATAAGTCATCATTGACAGTAAAGAAACCCCAATAAATAAAATTTCGTTTATATGGCTTCTAAGTTACAACTTGAATTTGTATATTTGCAAGTTCTATATAACCTCAACATCAACAAAAACAAAGTTAGTCATAACATTTACATGTATGATTTTCAACATCTGACAAGTTCATTGCAATTGTAGCACTTAATGCAAGAACATTAAAATTTAAATTGGTGTGTCGGACCCTTTTCAACTTCACCAATAGATTTAAACAAACACACATTATTGTTAATCATCATTGCTAGTATGTTCAAAACTGACCACAAACCAAAATACAAATTGGAGACCATTATAGAAAACTAATTAAAAACTAGAATGGAAATTGATTTGTTCAAACTTGGAGATTTGTGAAGTTAGAAAATCTTGCAAAGGTAAGTGTGATTTGCTCAAATTGGAAACTTGTGAAGCCATAATGAATTTATAATGATTGTTGAAAAGAAATGTATCCAAAGGTAAATGAGATGGAGCTTCTATGCTTAACAACAGCAACAACACTATCAACTTCCCAAAAAAATTACAACATCAACATTGACTATTCACAAAAGTTGGAACAACATCATTAACTTCCTAAAAGAGTTATAACAATAGCATCAACTACCCACAAGAGTTGGAACAACATCCACTACAAGAAAACATGACTTTTTAGAAAGTCCAATTTGATTAAAATGTCCACATTGACCAAAGGGGATGGTCATTTTGATTAAAGGCTTGGGGCATGAAAGACACAAGTTACTTTTGATTAAGAAATTTAACTAAAGTGACATTTTTGATCATGTGACAAACCAAACATTTGGTTGAAAAGGCTAAAGGTCCATCAAGATGAATAAGGTTTAATCAAATTAACCATACTTAATGGCCATTGTGATTTATAATTAGTCAAATTGGCCAATTTGATTTGACACTTAGCCAAATCAAGCATATTAATTTGGTTACTTAACCTACAAGTTTATTTTGCATAGGGTACATACCAAACCTAAATTCATAGTTAATTGGCCCTAGGTTAAGCATATTGCACCTAGTAGTGATTTATAAAATTTAATAAACCACTTACATGCTATTTTTAGGCACATGTAGGTACTTAAATTTAGTACATTAATTAGTTAATATTTAATAATTGATAGTTAATACCCAATCATTTATGATTAATATTTTATATAATTGATTAATCACCAAATAAATGTCAATTAATAACCAATAATTAATTCATCCATCAACTTATTAATTGATTAATCATTATTACGAATTATCAAGTTTATTTAATTTTTTGGCTAATACTTGATAATAATTTATAATAATTAATAGTAGTCAATCTATAATTGTAAATTTAATTTGATAAGTGATTATTTTAAATTAATTTTTTAGTTGTTAATAATTTGTTATATAATAATAATAATAATAAAATGATAATTATTTAATGTTTAATATTGAATATTCAATAATCAGAAATTTATATTAATTAATTAATAATTAATAGTAATGATCATTAATTAACATTTAATATTTATTAATTCCTAGGAAATAATCAATTATTAATCATTGATATTATTTATTTATTTATATATTACAGTAATTCATTAATCACTTTTAATTATTTTTATTAATTACTTATAAGTAGCATATTGATTAAGTTAGTAACCTAAGCCACCTAGGCCTAACTATTAGGTAGGTAGCTTAACAAAATTACCCAAGCTTATTAGGTATGTAATTAATTTAGGCTATGCCACTTAAGCCCACTAAGTAGGTACGTCATTTAACTTGGGCTATGCCACCTAGGCCTACTAGGTAGGTAACCTAAGCCTATACCTACTTAATAGGCTAGGCTATTTACCTAGTATTCCTAGGTTAGGTCTATTAATAGGTTAATAGGTACCTACATAGCCTACTAAATAACATAGGAATAAATAACTTACTAGGTAGGTATAAACGTAAACCTAGTAGGTACCTATAAGGCCTAGTAGAATATAACTTACATGTTACTTAGGTACATGCATTTATTAATAGGTACCTCCTACCTATAACCTACCTATTTATGTAAGTAACGTAAAAAAATTCAAGTTCATTTAGTATAATATGCATGTTGAAAAAAATTTCATGGAAATTGATTACAAATATGTTGTCCAAGAAAATCACCTAATGGGGTTGTGGTGCAATGGTTAAGAACTTGATTCCTCAATGTGAAGGTGAGAAATTCAAGTTCTCACACTTGCAACCTAGGCTACCTTGGCTACTTAGGTGACCTAATTAGGTAGCTTAAGTTGCAAAAGTTATTAAACCAGCTAGCTTAAGCTATTTGGCCTAGCTTAAAGGGCTTGGCTTAGCTTAAGTGGCTTGGTCTAACCTAGGTGCCCTAACATAGGCCTAGGACATAAGGTTGGTAGGTAAATAAATAAATAAATATTGTACATTAATGATTAAATTTACTAATTAGGTAGGTAGGGTAATTAATTAATTATTATTTTATATTAATTATAAATTAAAAAAATATTTTGGCCTTTACTCAAATTATATTATTGTCATGGTGGTTCAGTAAAAAAACCTAATAAAAAATACCAACCAAAAAGACCTAGTCAAAATGGTTGCGTCCAAATTGACTTGTCTAAAATGGCACTTTGGTCAAGTTGGACATGAGAACAAAAAAACCATATGGACAATTTTTCAACTGAAATTCCCAATAAAAAAACTTGTGATTTCTTGTAATGATCATCAACTACCCATAAGAATGACAATAACAACATTAGTTAGAATCTAGGTTTCAAAGTGTGAATCCATAGCAAAAATCCAAACTTTAGAACATGAAAGACATGTTCAACAACATCAACAAGAATCTAGATTCTTGAGCATGAAAGATGCACTTGGCAACATCAACAAGATTCCAAACTCTAGAGCACAAAAGACATGTTCAACAACATCAACAAGAATCCAAACTCTAGAGCATGAAAGACACCATAAATTATGCAAAGAAACAAAAAATAATGGAAGCACCAAACTTGCAAATGCACGAATACAAAGGGTAAGTGAAGCCAAAACTTATGCATGAAGCTAGAACTCATGCAATATTCAAGATCCCATAACTAGACAACTCAATAAAAAAGGACAACCAAAAACCTTGAGGAAGTAAACAAAGTGCAATGTACCTAATGTTCAAAAGATAGTTTGCAAAGGTGCTTCTAGCCCACATTCTGCCGAAACAAAAGTGTTCATCCTTGTGACAAAGAGAAAAGCAACTCAAGCTTTGTTGTTTTGCATAGAAAGATGAAAGAGACAAAGAGACACTTAAACTACCCTAAACCTAAAACCCTAACAAGGTGCCTCATATCAAGCCCCTTAAACCCTAATTCCAAAAATATACTTTGCAAATGCATATCTGTCCACTATAATTTTGTCTACTGGATATGAATAATATGAACATTAATATCCAGACCCCAACTAACCATACCATACAAATATGAATAATTAAAACATGTGCAAGCTAGTTGACATCTGAATATACATAGTTGACAATTGTTGGTTGAAAGAACATCCATCGGATACCCATAATGCAGGAAATTGAAAATGATGCAATTTCAGGATAGTCTACATCCATATCCAGCAAATATCCAGATTCATATCCGAATATTTGCACATATCCAGACAACACTGGTCTATACCAGTTTTCCTTCTCCTAGTATATTTGTTGGTTTTCCCACTGAGTATGCCAGACTGCAATGTTTTCTAAGAGCAGCTCCACTGCTGAGGATGAGGCCCTGCAAAACAAAATTGAATGAAAAGTCAAAACATGTGGGCTTTGATTAAAAAAAAATGGTTTTGGCCCAGCATTTTAGCACAGGATGCAGAGGCTGATAAAAGAAGAAGATGTGGTAAAAGGCGCATCAAACACTAACACCTCCTGTTGATGGGTTAGAGTGGTTTGATTGGTCCACGTGGGTTTCTGTTAGTACTCTCCCACCCATTTGCGGTCGCAATTTTAGTTTGCTGGGTGAGGTTGGGAAAAAGTAAATAACTAAACGTGGATGTGAGTAATAATTTTGCAGGGTCGTGTACTGACCACTGCTGGAGATGCTTAATGTAATGATCAACAACAAACGAAAGACTATGCTGGTAACATGAATCACATTCACAATAGGAGGTAATTAGTAGAGACATCTAAGGTGGCTCCTAGTCACAGAGGGCGATCCTTGTTGCAACATTGGTCTTGCGGGACCATTGGTCAACATTACTGCTCTCTTCTGGAAGAGGGCCTGAGTGAACCAGCCCCCACACAGGTAGTTTTATAGATTACTTTGTCATTTAACTCTAGTTCAAATACATCCACTTCCGGACAAACCAACCATATTTTCCTGATAACTGGAGCCACCTGGATAGAATCGGTATCCATCTCTATGAAGGTTCTGTTCTCAGATGGCATTTTTGTGTGAGATGGGTATTTGTAGGGCTTGGCAGAGACCCTTCATGATCACCATAGGATCAAGACCATTGACTTTATATGTAGTACAAAAATTATAATCTGCTGGACAATACACAATGGTATCCCTGTAAATTACAAAGAAAGCTTTATCATACAACTGACTAATTTGCTCAAGAGGTTTGACTTCTATTGTCCTACTTCTAATTGTTTGATTAGAGTTGTGGTAGTGGGGGCTTCCTAATAAGCTATGAATTAACCCATTTACGGTTTGACCATTTATGATTTCGTTGTTAGATTTGGTGCTCCATGGCCCCAGAGCAACAACCTGGGGGAGGGGAACACAAAACATTCTCCATTCTTTCAACATTGGATTTAGTTGAGAAAGCCAGTGCAACTTGTCCAGGACCAAAATCAGTTACAGTGGGCGACGCATACTTTGTCGTACTTTAGACAACGGTTAGTGTTGGCATTTCATATATACAAGAGAAAAGCTGCATCGAACTCACACTTTTTAGACAGAGTGTTTCCATTTCATGATCAAATAATTTGGCTCCTTGCACCCAAAAAAATTAGATACATGCTGGTCTAGGCAATCAACCTTTCCCCACCCTTTTAAGAGTTCCCAGTTCAAGAAATAAATTTAAAACAATGTGTCAGAAATCTGCACCACCACTATATGCACAAATGTTGAGGACTGGTGGGTGGGTTGAGGGTTCCTAACTTCTGGGTGGGTTTAGGGTTTATGTTCCTATAACTTTTTGATGAGGCCAACTTCTTCTTTTTCTTACTTTCTAAATACACAATAGCAAACCCTACTGACAGTTGTTAATAGTACTCTCTACTTAACAATATAGCAAAGGTTGGTATTGTCTTGGCTCATCATCGGGTTTGAACCAGTGTTGGGTGGGTATTGGTTATTGGTTTGGCAGGTTAAAATTGTGGGTTTTGGTTTCTATTAGTCAAAACCAAATTGAAACTGGGTCTGATTATTTTGGAACCAAGTTTGGAATCCAAATTGATTGTTGGTATTTTTAAGAACCATCACCAAACCAGAACAAGGATCCAAGTTTTTAAGAAACCGAAACTGAAACCAATCTGAGATTGTTGGGGGAAAAAAAAGGCGCTAACTGTGAAGGTGAGTTTTAGAATCAGTACCAGAAACCAAAATAGAGATTATTATTATTATTATTTAACAGCCAGACTCAGAATAAGCTTGAAGGTTCCTTTTTTTTTCCTAAACCAGAACCAGAATCACTCTAATTAATTTTTTGGAACCTCAATTGGAAGTTCTTCATGAAAGTCAAGAACCACGCAACATTGACTTAAACGTATAACCTTTGCCAGATCAAATAGTGATGCATCCATCACCCAAAGGCCTAATAAAGCCAGCTCCTTTTGAAGTTTTTTCAACTTTCAGCAGGCCAAGGTTGCTGTTGATAGCCAGCAGAACCCATAAGCTTGTATTGAATAAAATGCAGATCGGAGTCGTCGCAGTTGATGAGAACTGTAGAAGCATCGGTTACAGTTCCAGCAGAGGCTAGGCTAGCTAGTGGGTGAGTTTTCCAACAAGTCTATCTACAACAAACTCAGGCGGCCCCCACTCACTGACTGACTGACTGTTGTAATATCCAGTTCTCCTACAACAGAGATCAAATAAAAGCTTCAAACCTCAACAACGTCATCAAAGCTGACTGACGACATAGCGCCGCCAAAAACAACATTCCAGTACTTACTGATTGATTAACTGGACACTTATTTACTCACGAACTCAATCTCTTTTGCATCTTCCCTCAGTAATAGTAGCACAGACTAATGATCCCCCTCTGACTAGGCTCTGAGCCAAAGTAATAGCGTCTCTTCGTAGACACCTGAGCTAAAGTAGCTGCCTACAAGAAAAGGCAGAAGCTCGTCTTCTCGATGAACAACAACAGCTCCAATGTCCCTCTCTTTGCTCTCTTTTTTGTGCAAATGCACAAAAACACACCCAACGCATGTTGTAAACCCTAAACCCCAAAACCCTAAACTCTATTATAAACCCTAAAACCTGAAATCATTTGTAAACCCCTAAACCAAGTAAACCTGAAACACACATCATCTCTTTCTCTAGAGAGAATAACATCACATGGAAACCCTAAAATTAAAACCTGAAACGTCCTTTCTTTTGGGGGAGGGAGGGGAGGGGGTTTGGCAATTACAAAAGGAGATTAATTAACAAAGAAATATGTGTTTCCCACAAGTAAGTGGAGAACCAAAGATGATGATGCAATTTGGGTTTGTGTGCAAATTCAGCTTTTTCTGAAGTTTGAGCTACTTAAACAAAGAGATAAACAAAATAAAACACATGGGATGGTGAGAAGCAATCCTCGAAAGTGGTTCAAGGGTTTAGGACCTTATGAAAATTGAAACCCATTTCCCTCCTGCTTCTCTCCTCTTCCCCCCCGGCCCAAGCCATCTGCTGCCTTGGGATAAGTACCTAACAGCTGATGACCTCATTTAATGTCAGTTGGGATTGTAGAATGGTCACTCTATTTCTTTCCTCATTAAGAAGTCTAGAGGAAGTTCAATAATAAATCACTATTTGACTTATTCATTAGTGCTTTCAATTATAAACCCACAATTTATTTGAACTAAAAGGTGACACAAAATAATGGGTCAAGTAGGAGGAACACATTCCCTAATTTTAAATGTATTTGCTAACACAAGAAATTTTCCATGGATGATTTCCACAAATGATCAAACATGAATTTAATTCAATAAAGTAACCTTTCTTTATTTTCCTTACTCTCCTTGATTTTGCTATTTTGTAGATACTGAAAATGTGGAATTTGCTATGGATGATTTAGATTTTAGGTCTTTTCACATTTAGTTGATTTCATGTTTAAATGTGAAATTCTAGACATTATGAAATTGTGAATGCTTTTGAAACTCCATGTGAATTTTCTGAGTGCCAAAAGGCTCGACATGTGGAATGGATCAAGTTGTTATTTATTGAGAGCTATAGAAGGGTAGGCTGCTGCTCCTCCTCCTTTAACAATGGTATTTTATTATAGTGCATGAATGGGAATGGATTCTACATTAATTAAATTATTCTTGAAATTGTCAAAATTTGGAGAAATCAATTGCTCAAAATGCCAAATTTTCAAGTTCTCATCGTCAAAGTCTGAAAGCTTATTTATGCGAAATCATTGCAATTCTTTTCAAAATGCCAATTGTGAGCTTTGAATGGAAGCAAGTGGCATGGCCAAAGATGTTGCATGAGAGAGAAAGCACAGAGCGCAACTCACCTGCGTAACCCCCCTTCCCTTCGCCCCCTTTTTTTTGTTTCTTTTGGTTCAACTGGAGATGGATGTCTCTGTGTTGGGCTTATTATGCTAATCCTTGCTTTGGCAGTTGTTATTTCAAGACATGACCATGGAAGATTCGAGGCCAAGAAATCCAAGGCCCAACTAAAACCTTGGTGTGAATAATCCTTGGGAGGAAACTGCAAAAAGCATAAAAAACACTCACCAACCTAAACAACAAGCAAACACCCAAACATAAAAGCAAGATTCGATCACTTTGAAAATTTTATCTTATTTTTGCATAAATTTAGGGAAGACCAACCTTTTTTGGTTTTTATCTGTGTGTAGTTTTTGCCTTCAACATGGGCTTATGGGTTGTAGCCAATTTTTAAATTGGGCAAGCAATAAAAAGGTGCAACAAGTATATATAATAAAGGCAGTGTGGAGTCTTCCATTCAAAAAGTACAGATGTTTTGGGTTGTAGCATGTCTAGAAGTGCTGCCCAACACCAAAGTTTTTTTTTAATCCTATTTTAATCTGCTAAAAGTTTACTTGAAATTGAGTGCATCACAATGAAGGACAAATGGTGTACTTATTTTGGACTGATCACTTAAGAGCAAGGACTGAAGTTCAAACTTTGGACTATGAGGTTTTGCAGGTTTGTGATTTGTTTAAGATATCAAATTCAGAAGTGAAAAAAAGTCATCAGGTCAGTGCAATCCTATCTATGCCAATCAAGCTAATTTCAGGCTTCTCTTTCTTTCAAGGCTCACTCAATAGGGTGTGAGTGGTGCAAGCTGCAACACATTTTTTGAGTAATAGTTTCAGTAAGGTACATAGTTTTTTGAACAACCTTGGAAACACAAAAAAAAACATTCTCTGCTGGCATTTTGCTTTGAAGGGTTGTGCAGGTGGGCAGTTACAATTTTCTGACCTGATGGAGGATATTTTATTCTTGTAAAATTGTGGAATTAAGTTACAAATGTATCTATCTATTGAAGGAGACAAGGCTTTCCATTGAGTGCTGCTGAAAATGCATCTAGAATAATCTAGAATCTCTATGTTCTCATAGTGAACCCTAATTTGTAGTCTACATATTCTTTGCAAAGGAGTTGTAATGTTGTAAGGAGTTGCTGCAAGGATAGGCCACCGACCCACTATTTCAATAGTGACCACCCAGCTGCTTGGGCTTTTCACATGCCAATAGAGTGGTCCACCGAACTTACTATTCTAGTGGGTGTGGAGGTGTGACCTCATAAGCCACAGCCCCCATTTGAGCTTCTAACAATGTTCTGGAAATCCAACATACAGAGTTAATTATTCATTGATCCCACACCCATAAAATTGAAATTTTGTGCAAAATTGTGTGTAGAGGCCATTTCACTGCTGTATGTGAAGATGCTCTTAAGAGTGGCACTTGTTCATTATGATTTTACGAGATTCAAAATGAAAGCCATTTCATTTGCAGAAAAGACATGCAGAAAATTTTCTAGTGTATCTGGAGGCCATTTTCAAACCACAATTATTTCATTCTTAGAGCAGGTACTTCCATTCCATGGTGGAATCTTGTGTATTTTTAACAGGTGCTTCTGTTCCATGTCAGGATTTCGGAGTGGGTTCTTCCATTCTTGGACCAGGTTCTTCCATTTTATGCACATTCTTGTCCATAAAATGAAAGAATAATAATTCTGCAACATCCTTATGTGGGGGTAATGCCCTCAGATGATGACATTACAGGAAGAAGGGCCCATGCAAGGCGATTCATGGAATTGGACCACCAGCGCTCAACTATCGCCTTGTGTGGATCGTCCTTCTGGGAATAACCTCGTCCTGGGGCATTACCCTACACGTCACCATCTGCAGCGCAGCAAAAAGAGGCCAAATTTTTTGCAGAAGCAAAAAGGCCACACTAGCTGCCAAGTCTTAAGCATGTGTGTAAAAGTTTTGTTGCAGGCGAGGGGAAGCTACACAGGCAGCCTGTAGGGATGGGATCCACAACAGGAGGTGAGAAGTTAGAGAGATACGTCGTAAGTGCTTCCAGAATCGACACGTGCGATTGAAAGTGAACAGGCGAATTCGGCCTGCAGGCTGCAATCATGAAGTAATCATCC
>Ga0116227_10002589_pt1 | contig 40845 bp, 35 predicted proteins | sample S1TSphgellanicum_FD_89693 | JGI IMG/M metagenome (GOLD analysis project Ga0116227, IMG submission 89693) | Host-associated microbial communities from peat moss isolated from Minnesota, USA - S1T2_Fb - Sphagnum magellanicum MG | ecosystem: Host-associated > Plants > Peat moss > Unclassified...
ATGATCTCCTCGGAGGATTGGGCCCCTATGAACTGCCGAACAAGTTCTCTCACCCCGTCATATTTTCGAGTAGCTTCCGCAGCCAGTTGATATACGGCACGGTGCACCGTTCCGTTTCCCGTTTTATAAAACTCCGAAATCGCCTCTATAACCTCGAGAGGTTTTTGAGAAGTCGCGGCAGAATCCAAATAGATTAAAGATTTATTTCGCTCGGTAAAAAAAATCGGAAATAATTCTCTCATTCCTTTTCATCTCGCTTATCAAAAACAAAACTGCATTCCCGCAGCGCTTTCTTTTTCAAAGATTCCAGAGAGATCTTTTCCAAAATTTCAGCACAAAATCCCCGAGTTAAAAGAGAGGAAGCTTCCGTTGAAGAAAGGCCTCTCGACTGAAGATAGAACTTTTGCATCAAGTCGGGACGAGAGATCGTAGCACCGTGAGAAGCTTTAACATCGTCGGCGAAAATCTCCAAATTGGGTTTGGTATAAGAGATGGGACCTTCCGAAAGAAGTAAACTGCGGCTAAGTTGATACGCCTCGGTTTTTTGAGCGACTCTCTTAACGTAAATTTTACCCGTAAAACTTGCTCTGCTTTGCCCCGAGAGAACGCTTTTGAACAGCTGTTCCGATCTGCACGAAGGAGCTGCATGCTCCATATGCACGCTCGTATGCAGGTGTCTTGTATCGGACAAGCTTCCGAGTCCGAAAATTTCCGCGTGACCTCTTTCTCCTTTTAAAAAGATTTTATAGTCCACTCTTCTGCAACGAGAAGCAGGGTGATAAGCAAGAGAATGCAAAAAACTCTCTTTCTTCAGCGAAGCTCTAAAAGAAGTAAATCCGAAATCTTCTTCTTCGCTTTCCGAATAATCCGTGTGAGAAACAACCGCACCTTCTTCTACCGCAACATCAATGAACGCGTTCGAAATCCCTCTTCCTTCGCTCCTCGAAACTATTTGAATTTCAGCTCCCCCTCCGACTAAAATATGAATTCTCGGGGCGGAGTGAAAAACGGGTCCGTCTCCGTTTAGGAATAAGAATTGAAGAGGTGTTTCAACTTTAAGTTTCGGCGGAACGTAAATAAAAAGTCCTTCCCCGAAAAGAGCTCCGTTTAAAAGTGCTAAAGGGTCGTTTTCTTCCTCCAAAAGAGTGGTCAAACGATGGCGTAAAAAAGAAGCGTACGATCCTTTCAATGCTTTATCCAAAGGAAGCGCTACAATCTTTTCCGGTAAATTTTCGAGACAAGAAAGTTTCTCTTCAAAAGTTCCGTCCAGGAATACAAAACAAGACTGCATAGTTTCGGAAAAAAGGAAAGAGTCCGTTTGTTTTGCCGTACCGCTTGGTATAATTTTCTCTCCTTTTTCACAATACTCTGCAAAACGAAGAGCAGGAAAATATTGGAAAGCTTCATTCTTCTTATTCGGCAACCCGATCGAAAGAAACTTTTCTCGGGATTTTTCCCGTAAAAAACCGGTCTCTCCCGTTTGATTCACAAGAAATAGCTCTTGAAAAAAAGTTAAGCCCGCGGTCGTCATACGGATACCTTTGTAGTAAGCCAGTCATACCCTCTCGTCTCTAAATCGAGCGCCAATTCCTTGCCTCCCGAATGTACTATTCTACCGTTTATCAAAACGTGAACAAAATCCGGCTCAATATAGTCGAGAAGTCTTTGATAATGGGTAATAAGAAGAACGGCTTTATCTTCGGATAAAAATCGATTGACCCCTTGGGCCACAACTTTCATAGCGTCGATATCCAGACCGGAATCGGTCTCGTCGAGCACTGCGAGATCGGGGTCCAATACGGTCATCTGAAGAATCTCGTTTTTCTTCTTCTCTCCGCCCGAAAACCCTTCGTTCAAGTTTCGCGAAATAAATTCTTTCTTCATTTGGCAAAGATTCATTTTCTCTTCCAGAAGACCGGCAAATTCTTCTTCCGTCAGAGGAGGCAATCCGAGAAACTTTCTTTTGGCATTAGAGGCAGCCGAAAGAAACTGTATGTTGGTGATTCCCGGAATTTCCAAAGGATATTGAAAACCCATAAAAAGCCCTCGATGAGCTCGCTCTTCGGGCTCAAGCTCCGAAAGACTCTCTCCCTTCCAAAGCACCTCTCCTCCCGTAATTTGATAGGAAGGATCTCCCGAAATCGCCTTGGCCAAAGTAGACTTTCCCGCTCCGTTCGGTCCCATGATCGCATGAATCTCCCCCGGTAAAACGGTTAGATTAAGACCTTGTAAAAGGTTCTTTCCTTCTTTGGAAACAACAAGGTTTTTAATTTCCAGCATCTTCCATTCTCCCTATTTTATCCGACGGAATGTTCCAGTTTTAAGGCGAGTAATTTTTGAGCTTCCACTGCAAACTCAAGAGGAAGTTCTCGCATAACCTCTTTGCAAAACCCGCTTAAAATCATATGTATCGCATCTTCTTTCGCGATCCCTCTCGTTTGCAAATAAAAAAGCTGCTCCTCGCTCATTTTAGACGTTGATGCTTCGTGTTCAACACACCCCGTAGCATTTGCAACCTCTATATACGGGAAGGTGTTGGCGGAACACAAATCTCCGACCAGCATTGAATCGCATTGCGTATAATTTCGAGAGCCCGAAGCTTTCGTTCCCATCGTCACAAGACCTCTGTAGGTATTGTGAGACTTATCTGCCGAAATACCCTTGGATATAATCGTGGACCTCGTATTTTTCCCGAGGTGTATCATCTTTGTTCCCGTATCGGCTTGCATATGCCCGTTTGTCAAAGCAACGGAGTAAAACTCGCCGATCGACCCGTCCCCCTGCAAAATACAGCCGGGATATTTCCAAGTGATTGCAGCTCCCGCTTCTACCTGAGTCCAAGAAATTTTCGAAGAAACTCCCTGACATCTACCTCGTTTCGTAACAAAATTCAGAATACCGCCCTTTCCGGTCTCGGGATCTCCCGCATACCAATTTTGGACCGTCGAATATTTAATCTCCGCTCGATCGAAAGCCACTAGTTCAACAACTGCCGCGTGAAGTTGATTCGTATCGTAGGCAGGGGCCGTACAACCTTCTAAATAGCTCACGTAAGAATCTTCTTCTGCAATAATAAGCGTTCTTTCAAATTGTCCCGTCTTCTTATCGTTAATGCGAAAGTACGTTGAGAGTTCGATCGGAGATCTAACCCCTTTGGGGATATAAACGAAGGATCCGTCCGAAAAAACCGCGGAATTCAAAGCGGAAAAGAAATTATCGCCGATCGGGACAACGGTTCCTAAATATTTTTCTATAAGGTCTCCATACTTTTCAATAGCCTCGGAGATGGAGCAAAGCACTACCCCGGCATCTTCCAGAGTTTTTTTGAACGTCGTTCCCAAGGAAACGGAATCAAAAACAACGTCAACCGCAACGTTTGTCAATCGTTTTTGCTCGTCAATCGGAACTCCGAGTTTTTCAAACGTTCGGAGGAGTTCGGGATCCACTTGATCCAAGCTATCTAATTTTTGTTTTACCTTAGGCGCTGAATAGTAACATATTTCTTGAAAATCAATCGGAGGGATTTTCAGATTCGCCCAATCCGGTTCTTTCATAGTTAACCACTTGCGATACGCCTTTAATCTAAACTCAAGTAAAAAGAAAGGCTCATGTTTTTTCTGTGAAATCAAGCGAATCGTTTCTTCAGTTAGACCTTTCGGAATACTTTCCATCTCGATTTCGGTGGAAAACCCGTATTTGTACTCCGACTTCATCAAAGTTTTTTGCTCGGTCATGAATCAACTGTTTTTAAAAAAGTGAATAATCTGAAAAAATTATACTCGATTGCTCGGTATATTCTCAATTAAAAGCCCTAATAAAGCCCGGTTTTTAACATATGCTTCGGCTTCGATTAAGTGCTCTTCGAGATCAATCCCCATCGAAATCTCTTCGGTTTCATGCACTTGAATTTTAAGACCGTTGAATAAAAAGCGCAGTTGTTCCAAACTTTCCGCTTTTTCTATAGGGCAGAGCTCCATAGTCTGAATTTTTTTAAGAGCTTCATTTGAGTAGGCATAAAGTCCCAAATGCTTAAAGACATGGGATGCCCCCCCCTCTCTGCTATACGGGATCACGCTTCTGGAGAAATAAAGGGCTTTACCCCGCAGATCACAGACCACCTTGCAGATGTTCGGGTTTTGGGGGTTTTCTTCGGGCTTAATCTTTGTTTTCAAGGTCCAAACATCTATATCGGAGTTTTCGGAAGACTGCAAAAGATCCTCGATCAATCTTACCGATAAAAAGGGCTCGTCCGCTTGCCAATTGACCCAAATGTCGCCGGTTAACAACTCTTTTTTTTGGATTTCGGCAAGCCTTTCGGTTCCGGTAAGGCATCGAATGTCCGTCATAATCCAGTTTCCTCCGAAGCTTTTTACTACAAGAGCCGTTTCTTCCGAATCTACGGCTATGACCACTTCATCGAAAAACGGAACTCGAAGAGCTCCTTCCCAAGCCCATCTGAGTAAAGGCTTTCCGGATAAGGGAGCTAAAATTTTTCTCGGAAATCTGGAGGACTGAAGTCTTGCGGGAATTACACACACTATCTTCTTTTGTCCCTTCATAATTACAAGCCTTTATCTTTTTAATAAGATAAAATATCACATATTACGTTTTAAGGCCAATCCGAAATCCTCCGTATCGGCCTTCGCACAATAGAAGCTTTGTTTAAAAAATAGCCCCTTCGTACAAGAGAGACTTGTTGTTGGATAATTACAAAATTATATATATCGAAAGTAGAACAAAAACACCGTAAGGACCTTATGACCCGGCTCCAATTTGCAAAAAAAACTTTTTTTTGCATCTGCATTTATTCGGGCGTTTCGGTCTTTCCGACTTCATCCATTACGGAAATATTTGAAAAAGAATCTCCCGAAGTTCCGGGCCCGTGGTTTACAGGCCCTCTTTTGGCTCCCTCGGCGAACACCATTCCCGCCAAACACGTCAACGTGGAACCTTATGTATATTTCATCGGATCGGGAGGGTTTTATAACGGGAAAGGCCGAAAAGTGGAGACCCCCGAAAGCTATTCGCTCTTGTCTCAAAATTATCTACAGATGGGTCTTACCTCTTTCATAGATTGTCAGGTAGTCCCGCAATTATTCTATCAATTTACGCAGGGGAAAAAGTCGGTTCAAGCAGGAGATTTACCGATCCAATTAGGATTTCAGCTCCTTCAAGCTACAAAACAGGGCTTTGCTCCTTCGATAAAGTTAGCTCTGAAAGCAACCATTCCTTGGGCGAAGTATGACGATTTAGACCCCGAAAAACTCGGCACGGACGGAGTCGGTTCGGGGTCTTGGATCCCCGGCGTTGGCCTCAATTTCGGAAAACTCTTCAAAGTATCCAAAACTGCGTATTGTTCAACGAGACTTTCGTTTAGCTACACCGCTCCGAATCCCGTTTCCGTAAAAGGCCTTAGTGTTTACGGAGGAGGGTCCGATACAAAAGGAACGGCCTATCCCGGCAACAGCTTTTCGACCGATCTTGCTCTTGAATACATGCTTACGCAAAACTGGGTCTTCGCAACCGATATCTACTACGTATATAACAATAAAACTAGATTTTCGGGTTATGCAGGAACTTCGGGAGAACCGGGAGGCCCTTTTTCGGAAAGACTAAGCCTTGCTCCCGCAATAGAATACAACTGGAGCCTAAACGTGGGTATTATCACGGGAGCTTGGTTTACGGTTTGGGGAAGAAACGGCAGTTCGTTTGCAGGATCGGTAACTGCCGTTAACGTCTATTTTTGAGTACTCTACTTGAGAGTATTCACGTGACTGATGATTTCCTGAGGTCCAATTTTTCTTGTAATCTCTTTCCCCGAAGAATCCATATGAATAACCGTCGGCATCGATCTGATTCCGTATAAGGCGGCAACTTCTCTTGCCCCCTCGACGTTTACCTTACATACAAGAATTTTCCCTTCGAGCTCTTTAGCCCAAGCATCTACAAAAGGACTTAAATATTTGCAAGGAGAACACCAAGTAGCATAGAAATCGATAAGTATCGGCAGCTTTGACGTACGAAAAATCTCTTGCAGCTGCACGGAGCTTCCGATTTCAATGACCCCGGCACCTGTTGAAAGCGATGCAGTCCGAACTTGAATCGTTTCTTTGAAAGATTCTTCTTTGGGTTTCGCGGTAGACAGATAGGCTTGAGCCTGAATGGCCGCACTCGCCCCTCCGCCTGCGGCGAAAACAGCTTGTTTTACATCACGATCCGTAACATCTCCCACGGCAAATACGCCGGGAACCGAAGTTTCCGTTCGGTTTTTGAGTAAAATATATCCGTCGGAATCAAGTTCCAGCTGCCCTTCAAACGCTTTCGTGTTAGGGACCGCCCCAATCGCCAGAAAGACGGCATCTACGGGAATTTCTCTATTTTTGTTTGTTTTCTCGGCAACTACAATTTTTTCGACTCCGAGTTTCGATCCGGTAATTTGATTTACTTGCGCGTCATATACAACTTGGACGTTTTTTCTCTGTAAGAGACTGTCTTTTCTAACCGTTTCAACCCCTTTTAAACGATCTCCCCTAACAATCATATAGACTTTTTTCGCTATCGAAGAAAGATAGTCCGCTTCCAATATCGCAGAGTCCGCGCCCCCCACTACGGCAACTTCTTTATTTTTATACAAAGGTCCGTCGCAAATTGCACACGTATACACTCCTTCGGACTCGTATTCTTTTTCTCCCGAAACTCCTAAAGTTCGAGTTTGAGTTCCCATGGCAATAATGCAGGCGTCTGTTATAATTTTTCTTGTTTTCGCGGTGTCGTATACATCACGGACGATCATACTGAAGGGGCGAGAAGAAAGATCGATGCTAACCATCTCTTCCGAAGACAAAATGGCTCCGTTCTTCTCGGCTTGCGATCGTATTTTTTCAATAAGACCCATCCCCGTGGTTTCGAAATCTCCCGGCCAGTTTTGTACCGCTTTCGATTTAACGATTGCTCCGCCGGGATTTTTGCCTTGAAGAACCAAAGGGGTCAGCCCGCCTCGAGCTAAATAAACGGCAGAAGTAAGTCCTCCGACTCCGCCTCCCAAAACAACAATGTCTACTTTATATTCGGGAAGAGCCGCGTAAGAACAAAGCGGGAAGATTGCGGAGAAAAGCCATTTTGCTAAAAAGTTCATAAGTGCCCTCTTGAGTTTGTTTCAAATATTTTTCAAGGGTCGAAAAAACTCCCGAACTACTCCAACACAATCAGCTTTCCTATGGTCATTTGCGAGGAAAGCTCACTTCCCCAATTCTTCATAGCGAGTACGGGAGAAGAAGTTTGTTCCAACCTAAACTGAATATTGTATACCCCGGGAGATTTCGGCGCTTTTAAAAAAAAGGGAATGATCATAGAATCCTCGTATCTAAACCCGAACTCGTTAACAATACACGTTTGAGGCTCTTCATTTTCATACCCGATTACAACTTGATACAGAGCGTGAGGGTTCATCCCTGCTACATCGCAAGCTATGTTAACTAAAGCTCTTACCTTCTCTTCCGGGTATACCGCAATCACGTTTCCTTGCCTGTTCAACTTCAAATTCGCAAGAGCCAAAGAACCTAATTGCGCGGTCGTTGGAATATCCGAATCGATTTTTTCCGCGGAAAGCCCGGCTAAAATCAGAAAGCTCCCGAACACCGTTCGGTGCAAATATTTTTTCATCCCCCCCTCCTTGTTCAAGGAATTTTTTAATCAACCGAAACCATGTTTTTTTTTAATTTTTCATAATCTATTGTAACAATTTTGATACAAGAATCGTTTTCCCCGCATGAAACGTGAAGAAAAATCTTGTTGTTTTTGTGTTCGACGGCAATGCCTGCAGGAAAAATACAAAACTTATTGGGATCGGCAGTGTTGAGTATATCCGAAGTATATATTCCGGGAAATAAAATGGGGTAGGGCGTAACGGAAGTAATTTTATGAGGGGCTTTCTCTTCAAAAGTATAAGCGCCCATCACATACCAAATTTTTTCTTTATGCTTAAAAGAGCTGTGGAAAAAAGAAATATATTCTTTCCCTATCAGCCTTGCCGTGGTACCTCCGGAAAGAGCCCCCCAAAGGTTACTCCAATTCATTTTATGCAAAGCGGAATATCCCTTATCCACCAAGTGTGTTATTTGATTATATTTGGGATTGGAAACCTCGATAATTTTATGAGGATAGATACCGTAGACGAAAGCTAAAGAAGTGCTGCTTCCTTCCGTTTTTTCAAAAGGCATCCAATTCTTTTCAACCGGCTTGATAGATTGCTTAAGAGCGGTAGAATACTCGAGCTTGCATTTTTTCTGATTCCACTCCCCGACGTAAATACATCTTCCTTCGTTTGCTTCCTCAAACGTATCGTTCCAAGAAAGGAACAAGTTTTTACCCACTCTGGCAATTCTCGGATCTTCCGAAAATTCGCTCCCCGTATTGATCGCCTCTACGGTTTTTTGGATGGAAAATTGAGAATCGCATTCGCAGTATCCGATTTTGGAATAAAAAGGAGTGGTTTTCCAAGAATCTTTCGGCTGATCATATCGAAAAAACAGATGATATCCGCCGTCTTCTTTCTCTATGATTGAGGGATTATAAGGAGCAAATACCGATTCGATTTCTACCTTTCTCACCTCTTTTACGATTCCGAGCTGTCTTGAACAAGGCACGCTTTTCAATTGAGGTGGATAAAGGATGAGATTTTTACCGATCGATTTCATGACCTGATCTAAAGACGAAGCCACTTGCTCCATTAAAAGTCCTTCATTTTTTTGCTTTCTCGCTATCGTTTTTTCAATTTTGGAAAAATGGTGAGTTTCTTTCCAAAGAACAAATCCGACACAACAGATAGAGCTAAGAAAGGTTGTCAAAAGTAAAAATATACCGAGTTTCGATTGTTTAACTTTCATACAGAGACCGGGTGAAATTTTTTGTAAAAAAAAGAAGTTGAGTTTAAGATAGAAAATCCATCCAAAAAAAGCAAATTATGAATTTAGAATCTCTTCTCCTCAAAGCGGAAACCGAAGCGGATCAACCGAAAGATCCTCCCGAGGGAATCCCCGAGCAAACCTTGTCTCCCTTAATAAGAAAAATCTTACAAATACTCTTTCTTCCGTTTGTACATTTGGATCTGATCACCGAAAAAATTGCAAAATTCCTCATACGCCCCCCTTTCGAAACGGGCGGCAATTGCAAACGAAGAGGCAATTGCTGTCGTTACATTCTATTTCCGGAAACAACGGGTATTGTTAAAAAGTTATTTCTTTTTTGGAATACGGAAGTGCACGGATTTTATAAAAGAGAAGGCCCCGACTACGAACATGAAGGGAAAAAAATCCGAGTTTACGGATGCCGCCACTTACAAAAAGACGGCAGCTGCGGCAATTACTTTCTAAGGCCTAAGGTATGCAGAAGCTGGCCGCTGATTACGGTTTTCGGCTATCCGAAAGTTCTCAAAGGCTGCGGCTATAAGATAAAAGTGAGGGATTCCGCATTAAAAAAATATCCCGGCCTCAAAATCTACGAAGACGCCTCTTCAGAGTAAACTCACAACGGTACCTTGACGTCCTCCTCTATTTTGTCCGGCTTTGTTTTTTCTGCGATAGGAAAAATACTCAGTCTCGTTTTCATACGTGCACCTCTTTGCGATCTCTATGTGACCTCGTAAAACTCCCGCTTTTTCAAGCTGAAAGCGACTGATTTCCCAAAGATCGAAATAGCACCCTTTGCGTCGAAATTCATAAAAACTTTCGGGGAACTCCGTTTCAAATCGAATAAACTCTGCCTTATCGGGGCCAAGACTCGGAGAAATACAAACCAGTAAATCGGAAGGATTGGATCCTAAGTCTTTGAATCGATCCACCGTTTTCTCGTATATGTTTTGCACGTTTCCTCTCCATCCGCAGTGTATGTTAGCAACCGTATGTTTGATCGGATCGTAAAAAATGGCCGCTTGACAATCGGCGTGTAGGATCGTTAACGGCTGTCCCGTTTCTTTGGTAATAAGACCGTCGCAATCTTGACTGCATGCAAAATCTCCGGAAACGAGTTCGATACCTATCCCGTGTACTTGGCGAGGAAAAATGAAATACTTGCATCCGAATGCAACCGCGGCTCTTTTGCGATTTTCTTCCACGGCTTCCGCTTTATCTCCGACCGTAGCAGACAAATTCAAACTCGCAAAATCTCCGACGCTTACCCCGCCGCGGCGAGAAAAAACAGCGTGTCGCAACTTCATTCCCTGAAGAAGCGGAAATTCAAGCCAATGTATGTCTCCCATGCTTTTTTCAATCATTTTCCCTTCCTTTAAAAAACGAATTCCGTTCAAAATACAAAAAAATCAAATTCGGATTCGAATGGTATTTTATATTGCTCTTGTCATTCTTATTTTGGCTCTTTTTTCTCTTTGGATAAAAAAAAGTCCGGCAATTTGGGGTTCTTTAATCGGAGCATCGATTGTCTTGCTCCAAGCTTCGGGTAAGATTTCAATTCAAGGATTTATACCTATAATCTTAACAACAATATTTATACTTGTCCTAACAAAAAACCTGCAAAACCTTCCCCGTTTTTTGTTCTTTGTATTAACCCTGTTTTTTTCGGGAGCCATTTTTTCTTGTGTTTTGCCGGGGCTCCCCACCTGCTTTAATCTCTCGGGAGTGCAGGTAAATTACGGAAAGATCTTTATTGCGATTCCCTTGATCGGACTCTTAATCCCTAATTTGTCGGGGAAAAAAAGCTTTTCGGAATTTTGTAAAAAAGATCTTCCTCCGTCAATTGCGGGAGCTGTTTTATTACTGTTATTGGCACTTCGCTTTCAGCCTCCCGGTTTTTGGCAAAGTTTCGGGGCCTCTTTATCTCCTCTCCGATTCCCTATTTATCTTATTTGCACGATCATCCCCGAAGAAGCTTTGCTTCGAGGGTTTTTACAAAGAGAACTCTTCCGCCTCATCGGAACGGGATTCCCCTCTCATGCGATAACGGTTCTCATATCTTCCGCTCTATTTTGCTTATTTCAAACCGTTTGGATTTCCGATCTTTCTCTTTTATTGCTACTATTCGTTGCAGGATGCGTCTACGGAACTCTTTATGAGATGACAAGAAAGATCGAAACAAACATCTCCTGCCGCTTTTTAACAAGCTGCTTATGTTTTTGGCTGCTCCCCGGACAAGGCTCACTCTGAAGAAGTTTCTTCCGACATTGCAACAACGATTTCGTCGGGAGACGTAAGGTTCGTTTCTTTATCCAATTTTGCGATACACGCAATTCTTTCTTTTGCAGAAAATTTATAACAAAATGTATGCCTGTTTTCATCGGAAAGTTTTGAGGCGAATACCATCTCGTTTGCGGTTAGAGAAAAAAGAGCCCCCCCCGGAGACAAAGTTTCTTCCTTAGCAAAAAGAGTAAAGGATTTAAGACAAATTATTAGGGCCAAGAGGATTTTCACAATCTTCTCCTTGTAAAAAAGTCGCTCAAAAAATGCTTTCTTTTGAGCGACGTGAATAGACTCAAGACTTATTTTACGTTGCATCCGCCGGTTGTAGCCATGCTCTGCACGGCTTGATCGGGAGTCATTTTATTGCCGTATGCGTCGGGAGTTTGCATCATTTTCATGCAATCCGCTCTTTGAGAAGTTGTCATGTTGCAAAAAGCCATTTTATTATCGTCCGATAACCGGGAGGCAAAATTCTGTTCGTCTACAGAAAAAGCGCACTCTTGCGTATCATCCATTGAAGTGTCTGCGTAGGCAGAAACCAAAGCGCCGCACAACCCTAACACAGCCACCACGAAAATAGTCATTTTTCTCATAAATCCCCTTAAGGTTAAAAAATTGAGTTACAATACATTTAATTCTATATTCTTTTTTTTTGCAATTCCTCATTTCTTTTTTTTTCAAATCCCCTCATCACAACCGAAAATCTTCCACGTTTTTTATATATATAAATACCTATCTTCACTTAATATATTTAAATTGCGAAATTTCCTCTTAAAGATAAATCATGAAAAGCTCATTAAATACATTCTCGTTAATCTCTTTTATTCGGGAGTTCACCCCTTCGCGAATAAACCGGGAGCTTTTATGACTTCTCAAGCTTTTTGGCGTAAAATACAACTCGGAAGTTTTCATGATCTCGAAAAGCTCGCTTCTTTCTTGGAACTCTCCGAAAAAGACAAACTTTTTCTTTTAAATAAACCTTCGTTTCCTTTGATGCTTCCCCTGAGGCTTGCGGAAAAGATTGAAAAAGGAACTCTTCTCGATCCGATTTTACGGCAATTTGTCCCCCTCGAAGAAGAGTTGATCCTAAACGAAGATTTTGTAAACGATCCGGTCGGAGACTCCTCCTTCAGAAAAGAATCGAAACTGATCCGAAAATATAACGGTCGCGCCCTCCTGGTCACTTCGAGCGCATGCGCAATTCATTGCAGATACTGCTTCAGAAAAAACTTCGAATACGAAACAAAACGAAAAGATTTTGAACCGGAACTGCGAATCTTGGAAAACGACCCCTCTCTATCCGAAATTATTTTGAGCGGCGGAGACCCTCTTTCCCTTTCAAACGAAGCTCTCGAAGATCTCCTCAAAGGAATAGCCCGCATACCGCATATCAAAAGAATCCGGTTTCACACCCGATTTCCCGTGGGCATTCCCGAAAGAATCGATCCCGATCTGCTCTTTTTGTTTAAAGAAATACCTAAGCAGTTTTTCTTTATAGTTCATACCAACCATCCGAAGGAATTGGATGAAGATCTCTTCTATGCCTTAAAAAAAATACAAAAATTAGGGATTCCCGTCTTAAACCAAACCGTTCTTCTAAAAGGAATAAACGACTCATTTACAACTTTGCAAACTCTTTTTTCTTCTCTTGCAGACCGGGGAATAATCCCTTATTACCTGCATAGACTCGACCCCGTCACCGGAACAACCCATTTTGCCGTCGAAAAAGAAAAGGGGAAGGAACTCATGAGAGAACTTGCAAAAGTTCTCTCGGGATATGCTCTGCCTAAGTACGTAGAAGAGATTCCGGGAGCTTCGTCCAAAACCCTTATCTGGCATTAATTGATTGATTTTAAAAAAATAATTAAATTTTTATTAAGTTTATTATAAAATCATTACGCAAAATTTCTTTCGGAAACTAGTGGAATAAAACAATAAATTATGCTAAAATAAGTCAACATTTTTAAAAAATGGAGACAAGCTATGTCCTTCCCTACTTCTCCGTCTCGTTCTTCTTATTCAGGCTATTACAATAAATCTCCCGGAGCTGAGTTAGCACACCATTTCTCTCGTACAAGCCTAGATACTCCGCCTTGTACCCTTAGAGAGATTGCGGCTCCTTCTACGAACGAAGCCGTGAAAAAGATCGCCGATTGCTTAAATCGATCGCCTTCGGATCTTTCCGGGAATACGAATGTATCTCCCCATACGAAACAAGCATTATCGAAAAATGAGGAATCCATGAAAAGATACTTCGAAAAAGCGGAAAATTCCTCGAAAATTACCTTCGAACACTCTCTTATGCCGGCCGCAGAAAAGGTGTTAAAAAGAAAACGAGAAGAGGTGACGGACCCCGTTGATAGCAATAACGAGCTGATGGAGCTCGCTAAACGCCAACCTCGTCTCACAAAAAAAGAAACCGCGCGCCAAATCTCCTTGAAACAGGCTCAGCTTATAGCTGTCTTGTCGTTAGATGCAGCCACGGGTAAACCGTCCTTCGAGGCCTATGACACAGATCATATAGTAAACGGAGAGATAAGCAAAAACGACCTTAAAGGGCTGCATGTTTTCCCGACGGATCCCGATATCGTCATACATAACAGCGTTACCAGTTCCGAAGGTATTACCGTAATTTCTTGGTCTCATCCATTTTCCGTCGCCGCATCCAAATGTTCAACCTTATTTAAAAGCAAGGTGGTGTCATCTCCTCCGGAGTCCCCCGATCCGGAAAAAGAAACAAAAAACAGAATACTTACACTGCTTAGAGAGGCTCAACCTTCCGGATTTAGGAGACCGGTGCCCACCAGCACATTAAAACTCTATACCGACGAAGACCCGTCGAACGCGATGCACGTCGAATCCGTAAAAGAAAAACCGTCTTCTCACTTAATCAATACCGCTTACCCAATTTTCCGTTTAATCGAGAAAAAAGAATGGGAAGAGGCTTCTCCTTCCACGCCGGTTCCAATAACCCAAAGTAGTTCCGTTGCGGCAGGTCAAGTTTCTAATATGATACAAGACGCGATAGCAAATTACGCCCTTTCTTCATTCGGGAAAACCCCGATTCGATACAAAAACGACGAAACACGCACGTATCTTGTAGAAATTGCCCCTCAAATAGCGAGGTATATTCCCGAAACCGCCTTTATAAAAGAAGGGCTATTTGCGGCAGTTTCGGAAGAAAGATTAAGGGAATTCATCCCTCCCGAAACGGGAACGCCCGACACCATTTTTAATACGCTGGGCACTCGAAAATCAACTCGGCCTAAATCTTCCGTAGCGCCTTTTTCAAGTCCTTACAGGCCTTAGGTGTTTTGGAGGCGGCTTTACAGAAAAAAATCCATTCCCTACAATCCGGTTTTTCTCATTTTTTTTCGAGGGACGATGCCCGAAAGACCATTAGAGTGCACTCAATGTAAAAAACCCGTTAACGTTTTTTATAAAGAAGCGATTGGAGGAGCGGTTCTTTGCTCCGAAATGTGTAACGACTGCCCTATTTTAGAACAAAAATTACACGGAAGCAAGACGCCTTCCGTCGAAGGCGCCCGAAATGATCAAAGTACACTTTGTTGCGCAGGCTGTATGACGACATTAGACGCCATAAAAACCGGGAATCCTCTCGGATGCAGCAATTGTTATTCCGTTTTCGGAGACCTTTTAATCGACGAACTTTTGGCGGAAAATAAGATCCCCGCCCCTTTTCAAAAAGAGCTTCGCGATAAAAGTTCCTTTTCGATTCACATCGGTAAGTCTCCGGGTAGCTTTTCTCCGATTCCTACCGAAGGGAAGCTCTCTTCTTTAAATGAAGCCCTAAACGAAGCTCTGAAAAAAGAAAACTACGAACAAGCTGCCAGACTAAGAGATCAAATCAAAGAACTCACGGTACAAAAAGATGGGTGAGCCTTCAAATCTCCCGGAAAGCATTTTGACCAATATTCCTTGGAGCGAGAAAGCCGATACCATATGGCCTGCCAGCTCTTTTTTTCTTCATCGCAACCTTGGAGGCTACCCTTTCAGTCAAAAGCTGACCGAAGATTCTTCTTCAACCTTAATCGCCAAGATTAAGGCCTCTTTTCTGCAGTTACCCGAAATGGAAGCTTCTTCCTATCTTCCGGGCGAACTCTTAACACCTCGGGAAAAAGAGTTTCTTTCGGAACATTTCCTCTCCCCCGAAGGTTGGCAAAACATCTCCAAAGGACAGGCTTTTATTTTAGGCGGATCGGGAAGATTTCTTGCAGCTCTCAACGTACAAGACCACCTCGTTATCCAGTCGATCGACTGTAAAGGAGAGTGGGAAAAAGCTTGGAATGCGGTCAACGCTCTCGAAGGGGCTCTTTCAAGGCATATGGATTTCTCCTTTTCTCCGAAATTCGGATATCTGACTTCGGATCCCAAAATCAGCGGAACGGGACTCATCGTTTCCTGTTACCTTCATTTACCCTGTCTCATTCAGTCGAAAATCTTGAGACAACTACTTCTCCTGTATAAGGAGCCGGGCGTTGAAGCAACGGGAATGCTCGGTAATATAGAGGAACTCCTCGGAGACTTTCTAATACTCAAAAACATTCATACCCTCGGAGTCACCGAGGAAACGATTTTAAAAGAGCTCCACCTGACTGCGACCAAATTAATTCTTGCCGAAAGAACGGAAAGAGATAAACATAGAAAAAACGCCTCTGCCGAAATCAAAGATGCCGTTAGCCGGTCGTACGGACTTCTCATGCATTCTTACCAACTGGAAACGAAAGAAGCTCTCGATGCCGTCAGTAAAATCAAACTGGGCATTGATCTGGGATGGATCGTAGGTATGCTCGACAAAGAGATCAACGAAATTTTTTTCAGATGTAGAAAAGCGCATTTACAACAAAGCCATAAAGAAGTTGCTCTCGACAAGAAAGAGCTCGCTCATACAAGAGCTGAATATCTTCACTCCAAACTGCGACAAACAACTCTAACCGTTTAAATCGATGGAAAATATAACCGGCTCCATCCTATCCGAAGCCGATCTTGTAAATCTTTCCATTCCCGTTTCCGACTTCCCTCCTTACATCGAGCCTTTCCCTCAAAAAGAAAGTTTTACTCACCTCCCTTCCCTGAAAAGAGTGTATATTGAAAAGTCTTTGGTTCGGTTATATGCGAACTGCATCTTTAAAACTCCCGTAAACGTCACCGTTTTTACTTGGATTTTAGGAGATGGGCTAGGAGATTTTTCGACTCAAATCGAAGCGGGAAAAATCTTACTCGAAACTTTCCCCGAAACTTCTTTAATTTCTTTACATCCCGCAAACATGCCTTTATGCTCACCTCTCCCGTGCCCCCATTTTTTTACCTCTTATCCGGAAGACGGGAAAGGAAAATGGGAACCCGCGGCTCTCGTAGATTTCCCTCCTCAAATTCTCGAAACCTTAAGTCGCTCGCATGCGATTTTGCAACTACCCACATATTTCCCCCACACAAGGTCACTTATGGATAAACTAGGGAAAAACTATGAACTTGTCGGAGAGGCGGGATGGGGAGATACTCCCAGGTTTTCTCCGACAAGCGGGTCAAGGGCCTTAGGGTTGCGTTCTTGGGAGAAAGGGCTTTTTTTCTCGAAATTCTCTTTTGATTCGAAAGAAATACAAGAACCTTCCTTAAAAGAAATTCTTGCAAAGATCGGCAAAGGAAAACTGTGCATCGGTTATTTACGAACTCCGAAAGGTTGCGAACTTTTGATGCAAACATTTTTGACTATGGAAGAAGAATACTCTTCCGATCTAATTCTATGCCTATTCCCTTCGGAACCGCTCATTCGCAACGTTCTTTCTTATACTTCTTTTTTTCAAAAAAAAGGCATTTCGGAAATAAAAATCTATTACGAAAATACGCTCTGCTCAATTCCGATCCGGGAAAAAGGGAAAAGGCTACACATAGTTCAAACCAAAAAAATCAACCGGGAAGATTACCTGAGATTACTCCTTAGATCGGATCTCCTCGTGGGCTGCAGAGGGGATAGTTCTTTATCGGAAGCTCTTTCGGCAGGAAAGATTCCTTTCCCCGACTTTCCTCCTCATAAAAAAGCTCTGCTTGAAGGCCTCGTGTCCGCGGCAATTCATAAACTCGGCAAAACTCATCCCGTCACAAAATACGCCGAAGAATTCCTAAACGATACTCCCGATCCCGCCGTCCTAGGGACCCTGCTCAAGACAAAAATAATTGAACGCGGATTTTCGACGCTCTTGGTTTTTTTACAAGAATACTACAACGCCGGGGATTTTCTTAAGAATCTGACCCTAAGAGCTGCGTGTCATCAGTTGTACCCCGGGATCCGAATACTTGAAAAACAAATTCTTGACGGATTTCTATTCGGAGAAAAAGCGGCTTTTGAAGCCCTCGCGGAAATCCGAAAGGAACTCTCTTTTATACAAAATCAATAAAAAAAACAAAAAAATTTTAATCTAAGTTAAATTCAACCAATGTATAAATCGATTACGAATTATATATTGTCGATATTTAGAGCGATTTCGAAACACTCCCGAAAAAAAACTTTCCTTTTTTCATTGCAAATCGTTTAAGATTGAGCTAACTGCCTATTTTCTTAAGTAAAAATAGGACCTCGGAGGGTGTGCTTATGCTTCACCCGCTCGACCTGAACTTGTCAGGCCTATTGCTTTTATTTTTTACAGTATTATGAGGACGACTTATGAGCGACGGATATGAAGAGTTCACAGAAAGCCAAATTAACGTCTTGAATCTGTACGTCACGAATACCGATTCCAATGTTTTTGCTTTGCGCAATCTTCCCGAAGTGATCAAAGGGGCTCTCTTTTCAAGATATTCGAGATCGGGCTTAGGCCTTCGCTCTTTGCTTTTAAAAGAATTTGTTCTCAATGAAGAAACTTCTTTCAAAGCGATTGCGAGATCGGGGAAAAGCGATTCTGAAGACCCCGAAATCGAAGACCAAATTGTAGCCGTCAAAAAAGCTCAAAACTTCTACGATCGCATTTTAGACGGTTACGGCGACGATTCCATAGGAGAGTTGGGAGGAGCTCACTTAGCTCTTGAAAACATCTCTATGATGGCTGCGAAAATAATCGAAGATTGTAGAATAGGGGGATCCCCCCTCGAAAAATCTACTCGGTATATCTACTTCGATCAAAAAATTAACGGCGAATATCTCTTCCGGAGAGAATCGATTTTAATGACCTCTGCTTACAGGGATCTTTATGTAGAAACGTGCAATAATCTGTTCGATACGTACTCCGGACTAATCCCTCCGCTTACCGAATTAATGGAGAAAAAATTCCCTAAAGAACACGACGTATCAAAAGTAGCCTACAATGCGGCTTTGCGTGCAAAAGTTCTCGATTGCTTAAGAGGTCTTCTGCCCGCAAGCGCTCTTACCAATATGGGCCTTTACGGAAACGGTCGTTTTTTCGAGCAGTTACTCCAAAAACTTAACGTTCACAACTTGGCGGAAATGCAGGAACTCGGGAAAAAATCCCATACGGAACTTTCCAAGGTAATTCCCTCTTTCATCAGACGTGCCGAAGCTTCGGGGAAATATCAACAAAGTTTTTCTACCTATCACGAGCAATTGCAGGGAGATTTGAAAATACTCTCGAAAAAATACGGAGAATCGTCCGAAGAGCCTGCTCACTCCGGTGTGAGTCTTATCGAATACGATCCGGATGCTCCTTATAAGGTAGCAGGAGCTTTATTGTTCGCTCACTCCGAATCCGGGCTGCATGAACTCCAAAAAAATTGTAAAAAACTTTCCGCGGAAGATCTCAATTTAATATTGGACGCCGCAGGTATTTTTAGAGAAAACCGAAGACAAAAATCCCCGAGAGCTCTCGAGCACGCTTATTTTACATTTGAAATTGTTGCCGACTTCGGAATTTATCGAGATCTGCAAAGACATAGAATGTTAACGCAAGAAAGACAGCTTCTCACCTGTAATTATGAGTACTTCATTCCAAGCGAAATCAAAGATACCGATATGGAAGGGAGATACAAAGAAGCCCTCGAGTCGGCAAGATCGGCCTACGAAGTGATTGCAAAGGAATTACCCGAAGAGGCGCAATACGTAGTGCCCATGGCCTACAATATCCGTTGGTATTTTCATGTGAATCTGAGACAGCTTCAATGGATTTGCGAACTCAGATCTTCTCCCGCAGGGCATCCCGCTTATCGATACATCGCTCAAGAGATGGCTAAACAAGTTACGCAAGTTCTCCCTTCTTTCGAAAGGTTTTTTAAATTCGTCGATTATGACGGATACGAACTCGGAAGACTTGGACAAGAAATTCGAACGATTGAAAAACTCAAGGCAGTAGGGCGTTCTTTATGAGCGGAAAATCGGGATCTTTAGCAGGCGGAATTTTACTTATCACGGGAAGCTGCGTCGGAGCGGGTATGCTCGGGCTTCCGATCTTAACCGGTCTTGCGGGCTTCGGCCCCGCTCTTTTGATGTTTTTCGTAGCTTGGGCCTTTATGACCCTTACCGCACTTTTACTCGTAGAAGCAACCGGGTGGTTTCCCCTTAGGGTGAATCTCCTTTCGATCGTTTCTCACACTCTCGGTAGATGGAGCAAAGCGTTTTGCTGGGTGACGTATCTTTTTCTTTTTTACGCTCTTTTGGTAGCCTACATATCGGCAAGCGGAAGTCTTTGCTCGGGCCTTATGAAAAACTTCTCGAATTTCTCTTTGCCTCCTTGGGCGGCAAGTGTATTTTTTGTGGCCCTGTTCGGAGCTGTGGTATTCACGGGAACCCGCGGAGTCGATCTTTGGAACAGAGTTCTGATGGCGGGGAAAATCGTGTTTTTCTTAAGTCTCATTTTCGTGAGTGCCTCTTACGTTGATCCTAAGCTCTTGCTGAGATCCAATCCTTCGGTCGCTCTTTTTTCCCTCCCGATACTCGTCATTTCCTTCGGGTTTCATAACATGATTCCAACTTTAACCGATTATATGGGCGGCGATACCAAGCGAGTCAAAAAAGCGATTCTCGGAGGAGGGATACTTGCCTTTGGGATCTATCTGATATGGGAGATTTTAGTTTTGGGTATCGTTCCTTTGAACGGTCCCGGCGGCCTTTGGGAGACTCTTAAAATGGATAAGGAAGGCTCTCAGGCTCTCGCTTCCGTAGTACAATCGGGATCACTCGGTTTCTTTGCCGAAGGGCTCGCTTTTTTTGCGATATTAACTTCCTTTCTCGCCCAAGCTTTGAGTCTCGTGCATTTTCTTGCCGACGGATTCAAAATTTCGCACCTAAAAAAAGAAAATGTTTTTTTGTGTTTATTAGCCTTGATTCCTCCTCTTGCGCTTTCCCTCGTAAACCCCAAGCTGTTTTTTAAAGCGCTCGACTTTGCGGGAGGTATTTGCGCCGTCGCACTCTTCGGCATTCTTCCGGTTTTGATCGTTTGGAAAGAAAGAAGAAAAAGAAAAAGCTTTAAAGGATACACTCTTAGAGGAGGAAACCCTCTTCTCGTATTCATAGCCCTATTTTCTCTTTTTATTTTCTGCTTCGAACTGATTCAACTTTTCGGTGTGTATAAGCCCGGCGGTGTGTATTGAAGTCGCAAAATCGGGTTCCCGGAGGAATTTTACTCATCGCGGGAACATCTATAGGTGCGGGAATGCTCGCTCTCCCTTCCGTAACTTCTTTCGGGGGGTTCCTTCCTTCCTTTTGCATTTTTTTTGTGATCTGGGCTTTGATGCTTGCGACGGCTTTTTTCTTACTCGACGTCAATTTATCCTTCAGAGGAGAGCCCAATTTCGTCTCGCTTGCAGGGAAAACCCTCGGCAAATACGGTAAGGCCGTTACATGGGTATTTTATCTTCTTCTACTCTACGCTCTTCTAGCGGCTTATATTTCAGCCTGTGCTCCTCTTTTCATTTCGACTTTTTCTTCTTTATTTTCCGTTTCTCTTTCTGCTTATGCAGCTCCGTTTTTGCTTCCTCTCGTTTTCGGAGGGGTTATCTACCTCGGAACTCGGGGAGCCGACTACTTCAATCGAATTCTTATGGTCGGCCTGATTCTTTCGTATATTTTTTTAACGGGCTCCTTACCTTCAAAAGTGGAAACCGAAAGACTTCTCCACAACGATTTCTTGGCAAGCTTGGTTGCGGTTCCCGTCATAATCACCTCTTTCGGTTATCACATCATTATTCCCACGCTGACAACTTACCTCGAACACAAACGCTCCCTTCTTCGTAAAACGCTCTTAATCGGAAGTGCAATCCCTTTTACGGTATATATGATTTGGCAATGGACCGTTCTCGGAACCGTTCCTCTTGAAGCGCTCGCAAGTTCTTGGCAAGACGGCGTTCCTTCAACGGAGCCTCTCTCCTCCTTTCTCGGATCTTCCGTAATTCGGATAACCGCAAGATTCTTTTCTTTTTTCGCCGTTATTACTTCCTTTCTCGGAGTTTCTTTAAGTCTCTCCGACTTTTTATCCGACGGACTCAAAATCAAAAAGACTCGTAAGGGAAAACTTATAGCACTTGCTCTCACGTTTGTCCCCCCTCTGCTTTTTATATTTTCTTATAAAAAAAGTTTCTACGCAGCTCTTGATTACGCGGGCGTTTTCGTCGCCGTTTTACTCGGAATCCTCCCCTGCCTTATGGTTCTTAGATTAAAAAACCAACAAAAATACCAAACCGTATATGCAAAATGCGGGATCTATTTGATTATCCTTCTCTGTTTAGGCGTCATAGGTATCAACATCTTGGAAAAAAGGGGTATTTTTGATTCCGTTTTATTGCCGTACTTACAAAGGATCGCTTCTTAAATTATGTTCAAACCGGAAACGAGCTTTGATCCCAAAGGTGATCAGCCCAAAGCAATCGAGGCATTAACAAGAGGGGTACTCCAAAACAAAAAGTCTCAAGTCCTTCTCGGGATTACCGGATCGGGAAAGACTTTTACGATGGCAAACGTCATCGCAAAAACGGGAAAGCCCGCCTTGATTCTTGCTCATAATAAAACTTTGGCAGCGCAGCTATATCAAGAATTCAAAGCGTTCTTTCCTCACAATGCGGTCGAATATTTCGTTTCCTATTACGACTACTACCAACCCGAAGCCTACATAGCCAGAACCGATACCTACATTGAAAAAGATCTGGCCATCAACGACCAAATCGATAGAATGAGACTTTCCGCTACAAGGTCTTTACTTGAAAGATCGGATGTAATTATTGTTTCTTCCGTCTCTTGTATTTACGGTCTCGGAACTCCCGAATACTATAGAGAAATGCAAGCGCGCTTCGAAGTGGGCCTCGAGATAAAACGGGACGACGCTCTTCTGAAGCTCGTGCAAATGCAATACAAACGAAATGAATACGAACTTGTCAGGGCCACTTTCAGATCGAAGGGAGATGTCCTCGACGTGATGCCTGCTTATGAAGAAGAGATCGCCTATCGGATAGAGTTTTTCGGCGACACAATCGATTCGATCAAAATTATCGATCCTTTAACGAGTAAAACCAAGAAGTCGATCGGAAGCATTGCCATTTACCCGAGCTCTCACCACGTAACCCCGGAAGAAGTTAGAGAACATGCAGTCGACACCATTAAAGCGGAACTCAAAAACAGAATCTCTTTTTTCGAAGCGGAGCAGCGCTTTATAGAAAGACAAAGAATCCAAGAAAGAACCGCTCACGATCTCGAGATGATCAAAGAAATAGGTTTTTGTAAAGGAATCGAAAACTACTCGAGACATTTCAGCAAGCGCGATGAGGGTGAAGCACCTCCCTGTCTTTTGGATTATTTCCCCCGAGATTTTCTTCTTTTCGTGGACGAATCTCATCAGACTTTACCGCAAATACATGCCATGTACAACGGAGACCGCTCTCGCAAGGAATCCCTTATCGAATTCGGTTTCAGACTCCCCTCGGCCTACGACAACCGTCCTCTAAAATTCGAAGAGTTTTATAAAAAAATCAACCAAGTGATTTATGTATCCGCAACTCCCGCTCCCTGGGAAGTCTCCGAATGCGGAGGGGAAGTTGTAACTCAGGTTATTCGTCCGACGGGACTACTCGATCCCGAAATCACAATCCGTCCCGCAAAAGATCAAGTAGATGACTGCCTCGAAGAGATACGGCTCGAAAAACAAAAAGAAGGGAAAGTCCTTGTGACGACTTTGACCAAAAAGCTGGCGGAGGATCTTTCGAAATACTTAAACGAAATCGGAGTCAAAGCAAAGTATCTACACTCCGATATCGATACGCTCGAGAGGGTGCAAATCATCAACGAACTCCGAACCGGGGTGTTTGACGTCCTGGTCGGAATCAACTTGCTGAGAGAAGGTCTCGACATCCCCGAAGTATCTCTCGTAGTGATTTTGGATGCGGATAAAGAAGGATTTTTGCGTAGCGAGACAGCCTTAATCCAAAACTGCGGAAGAGCCTCTCGTAACGAAAAAGGTCGAGTGATTATGTATGCGGACAAAAGAACCAAGGCGATAGAAAACACCGTCAAAATCACGTCGGAAAGACGAAAGGTTCAACAAGAATATAACGCTCTGCACGGAATCGTTCCCAAAACCGTAAAACGAAGCAAACCCGAACAGCTCTCGATGACATTTGGAGAGCCGATCGATGAGGTCGTACCGACTCCGAGCTGTTCTCACCTATCCGAAAAAGAGATCGCACAAAAAATACGGTTCTACGAATCGGAAATGAGAAAAGCTGCAAAAGACCTTCGTTTTGAAGAAGCGGGTCAGTTCAGAGATCTTTTAAGACAATACCAAAACTTAAGACTTCTCGAAGAGAATTTGTGAGTTATTGCCGCAGCTGAACGCAACTGCCCTTCTCTTCAAGTTGCCGAAGATGCCGATCGAGAATACTATCCACCCTTTCTCCGATAAGTATGCCGTCAAATTTCGCTTTATTATCTCTAATTAATTTTCTAATTAAATGAGTTTCTTCTTTTGTGGCTAATCTCATGGAGATTTTCGATCTCAATCGACAATAGATTAATGCGCTTACATTCGGAGGACTCTTCGGCTTCAACAATTTTCCGAGTTCGTACCCTTTTTCTTGATATTGCACGCCTCGCCAATTATCAACGTACGGTCTTACGTAGCCGAAATACGTACCGTTCACCGTGTATTTTGTGTCGCCGCCGAAGTAATGAGCGGACTTCGTTTTATAAGCAACAACCCTTCCGGCGAAAGGTTTTGCGTCTTGCCAATACGTAATCGGTTGCATATCCCCCCCAACTCTTGCAGTCATATATACTCCTTGATTTTTACATTGCAAAAGGTGTTTCCGTAAAACCTCTTCCGTCTCTTTCTTATCCGCAAATTCAAATACTGCTTTACCTACGGTAACATTTGGTTTGATCAATCTCGTTTCTTCTTATTTGTCGAGCCCGATGAAAATGGGATTCTTCAATCGAGATGTCGTTACCGGACAAAACATTGAACCTCCCTAGGACTTTACCAACCTTCTCATGTTGTGCCCTTCCCCTTCGGAGCCCAATTCAAGGGCATCTCGATCTATCGGTCCAAAAAAAAATTTATTTATTTTATATTTGGAACCGGTAACAAAATAAGGAGCCTTCGAGTCATAAGCGACAACCCTTCCGGCAAACGGAGTTACTTGCTTCCAAGATGTCGTCTGCGGTATCTCCCCTGCCATTCTTGAATTCATGGATGTTCTCGGTTTTGTTAAGTTTTATAAAAACGGGGGAGATTATTGCCCCTTAAATTGCATAAAATCAACCGAAAACTTCTATGGTTCAATTATTGAGACTTTACTTCTCCCTCTTGTTAAAAAATAATTTTTATGAAAAAACAAAAGAAATTCCGGCGGTATATTCTTTATTCGATTTCCGGTATGCTGCTGTTTTACATTTATCCGGACAGTAAAAATGGCCAAGGGACTCGAGCTTTCGCGCACATGGTCCAATAGACCCCTTACGGGGATAGGACTCATGCTTCTCGGGATTGCTCTCTATGCGGTCTCCGATTGTTGCATCAAATATCTCATGGGAACTTACCATGTGCACGAAACCACTTTTTTCAGAGCTCTTTCAAGATTAATCCCTCTCTTGATTCTCCTATTTTTTCAAGGCGGGGTAAAACACGTTTTCCGGACCGAGGAAAAAGGAAGACATTTTATCCGTCTCCTAATCAATCTGGGATATACCTACGCTTTTATGCTCTCCTTCTCTCTCACTTCCTTAACAACCGTCTATGCGGTGAGTTATACCTCTTCTTTCTTCATGGTCATTTTCGGGGCTCTTTTTTTAAAAGAAAAAGTTTCCCGGAAAAAGTGGATTGCCGTTGCAGTCGGGATGGCAGGCGTTTTGGTCGCTTTAAGACCGGGGATTGAGCTTTTTCAAACGGGGGCCATTCTCGTACTCGTAGGAACCTGGCTCGGAGCTTTAAATAAAATTTTTATGAGAAAGCTCGCAGCAACGGAGCATACTTTGGCAATTACCATCTATCCCAATCTCTTAATGCTTATCGTTGCTGCTCCCTTTCTGCTGAAAAACTGGGCTCCCCTAACTCTTGTCGATGCAGGACTTTTCGCTGCGGTCGGAATTTTAACCGCAGGAGCGCAATACTCCGTTGCTCAGGCCCTTCGCTTTGCAAAAGCCTCCACCCTCGGACCGATCGACTATTCCAGTTTCGTTTGGGTTATCTCTCTCGATCTTTTCTTTTGGGAAATCACTCCGAGCGCATTTACTTTGATCGGAAGCGTTATTATTATCGGAAGCAATTTGTATCTTCTGTATTGGACAAAAGCGGAAGAAGGAAAAAAAACCGTCTCTTCCGAGATTTCCGCTCCGTAAAAAAACACGGATCCCTTATTCTCTTCTAAAAACCTTTCCGAGGACCAATAACCTTGCAAACAGTCTCTTTGGAACTTAATCCCGAACAAAAACAAGCGGCCCTCCACGTAGAAGGGCCCATGCTGGTAATCGCCGGTGCCGGGTCGGGCAAAACAAGAATTGTGATTGCCAGGATTTTGCATCTTTTGCAAATCGGCGTCCCCGCATCGGAAATCCTTGCCGTAACTTTCACCAATAAAGCTGCAGGGGAGATGAAGCAACGAGTTCTCACAAAAGCGGAAGTTCACGTACTGACTTCGACATTTCACAGTCTTTCGGCCCGTATTTTGAGGGAGTCGATTTCCAATCTAGGATACGGGAAAGACTTTTTGATCGCAGACGAAGACGACAGCGAGAAAATTCTAAAACAAGCCTTTGCTTCTCTAGGAATAAAGGAAGATAAAGACCTTTTAAAAAATACCAAAAAACAGATCTCGACCGGAAAGAGCGAACTACTCTCTCCCGAAAACTTACCCGATGAACTAAAGCACTTAGCCGAAATCTACGGACGGTATCAAGCGCTTTTGAAACAATATAACACTCTTGATTTCGACGATCTTTTATTTCTGACCGTCAAGTTGTTTCAGGATTTCCCTGACGTTTTACGCATCTATCAAGACAGATGGCGATTCATACTCATCGACGAGTATCAAGATACAAACCGCGCTCAATACCTTCTTATTAAACTGCTCTCAAGTTCTCACGGCAATGTTTTTGCCGTCGGAGATCCCGACCAATCGATCTATTCCTGGAGAGGGGCCAACATAGGAAACATACTGCACTTTGAAAGAGATTATCCCGGCGCTAAGATCGTGAGACTCGAGCAAAACTACAGAAGCTCGGATACGATCCTGCAAGCGGCAAACGCTCTGATCAAGAATAACGAAAACAGATACGAAAAAAACCTCCGGAGCGAACAAGGTCCGGGAGAAAAGATTCAGCTTTTCATAGCCGAGAATGAAAAGCTCGAAGCTGATTTCGTCGTACGACGTTTGAGTAATTTTCACAAAAAAAACGGCACTCCTTATAAAGAATGCTGTATTTTTTATAGAACGAATTTCCAGTCGAGAACCTTCGAAGATGCCCTCCTCCGCGAAGACATCCCTTATATCATTTTGGGAGGACTCTCATTTTATCAGAGGAAAGAGATCAAAGACGTTCTGGCTATTTTGAGGATGGTCCTTTCAAGCTGCGACTTTTTAGCTTTTACAAGGACGATCAATCTTCCAAAGAGAGGATTCGGTGCTGCCGCAATAGAAAAGATCCAAACTCTGATGCATGAAACCGGCACCGACGTCTTCACTCTTTGTGAAAAGCTATATGAAAGAAAAGTAGACGGAAAACTTTCTCAAAAACAGATACAGGGCCTTCAAGAGTATGTGAGCACCATTTCCGCACTCAGAGTAATGGTCGAACAAAAGACTCCTTTAAGCCGAATTGTTTCTTCCGCGGTAGAGCGCTTCAAATATAAAGAATATCTCAAAGAAGATGCCGAGACATATGAAGAAAAAAAAGATAACATCGAAGAACTTCTTGCCAAAACAATAGAATGGGAAGAAGAAGCGGAAAACCCCACCCTTTCCTTCTTCCTCGAAGAGCTTTCTTTAAAGTCTTCGACGGAAAACCCAACTCATATGGCGGATGCCGTAAAACTTATGACTCTTCATAACGGCAAAGGCCTCGAATTCCCCGTCGTATTCCTTGTAGGGATGGAGGAAGATCTCTTTCCTCACATTAACGCCAAAGACACGCAACCCGGGCTCGAAGAAGAGCGAAGGCTCTGTTACGTAGGGATTACCCGAGCGGAAAAGCATCTTTTTTTAACGGCTGCCAAGTACAGATTCCTTTGGGGAACTCCAAGAAACATGCGCCCCAGTCGATTTTTACGAGAAATTCCCCCGAAATATCTCGAGGTCTTATCCGGAGAAACTTCATCGAGAAGTCCTCTAACCGTCGAAGAGCCCCCCTACGAAGCGGACGACACCGTCTTTGAATCCGGAGATGCGGTATTCCATAAAGATTTCGGCTCAGGCGTTGTCCATAAAGCGTACCAAACTTCTCTCGGCACAACCTACGACGTTTTTTTCACTTCCTCAAAAACAACTCGAAGCCTTGCCGCAAGATACGCAAAACTCGAAAGAGAATAGTGCATTTTTTTTGCTACCACTCGTTTGCCCTGCCGGCAGTTCCTCCGAACAAGTGATATGTAGGATAGGGTTGGAAGCAAGGAGCAAGTAGTTCCTTCCCAAATGCATACCGTTCAAATGTGGCGTAGAGCTTTTTACCGTTCTCGGGTAAAAAGAGTCCGTAGAGGGCCGATAATTCGAGTCCTGCGAAAACAAACGGAGTAAAGGCTATTTGAAGTACGTCTTTTCCGAAAGAGAGGCTTCTTTCTCCGAGAGAACGGTCTGTTTTCGAGGGATACCAAAAATGCGAAAAGGTAAGGACTTTGGCAACTCGATTCGCCAGATGAAGCGTGAACCCGATCGAGTGCACGATTGGTGTGCCTAAGACAAGAGCCAAGCATTTGAGCCGTACCGTGTTTCGATCGTCGTACCAGTACAAATCACGAGTGCTTGTATCCGTACGATACTCGTATCGGGTGTCGTTTATAAACCTTGAAAAAGGGTAAAATGAGCGGAAGTGACGGGAGGGTTTGAGGCATCGACGAACCCGTGCAGGAGGATTTCTCCGAAACTTTCACCTAACACGCCTGCGACCGTTTTTATTTCTTCAATCATAGTAACGCTCACCATTATTTATACAAATATTGTAACATGTAATAAATTAATTTGAAAGATGTTTTTACATTAACATTTTTTCATAAGTTGCTTATATTTAATGTTTTTAATGGAAGGTTTTTCGTAAAAGTCCTTTGCACACGACAAAAATTGAATTTACATAGCAAAACCCTCGGTTAGATAGGGGGCCCGGAGACAATCCCTCCGGGATTGTCTCGTTGCTCCGGAACAGGGAATTCCTAAGCAAATCAAGGCCAACCCGAAAGATGCTTTTCGCTTTTCGCTCATGTTTTTTAATCACTATGGGAACCTTACAAATGAAAATACCCGCTTCTCTTTTTTGCTATTGGATGGGGGGCTTGGAGTTTATACAAAAAACCGTCTTAATATAAACAACTTACTCTATTCATAATATACAAAAAATACAAACTTGTTACTATAAAAATAGACAAAATTAATAATTAATAATATCAAGAGGTTATAATCAATAAAAAGAAGATTTATTGTGAGCGACCCGTTTTTTGTAACCAAACCAAATCTTTCTCAGAAAAAAACTCTAAAGATGGGCACTTCTTTGGTGATGCAGCAATCTTTACGCGTTCTCCAAATGCCGATCATCGAACTTTGTGAGTGGCTTGATCAAACGGTCACCGAAAACCCTCTTCTTGAATGGGAAAACGACTCTTTTTCAAGGCCCCGGTATGCGGGATCAAACGAATATCCCGATATTCGTAAGGAATCTTCCCTATTTGAACATCTGATGAAGCAAGCGTATGTGGCATTCGGTCAGGGCCCTTTATTGAATATTGCGGAGTGGATCATCGGGAACTTGGAACCGACGGGGTTTTTCACCCTCTCTCTCTCCGAAATTCCGTTTCCTTGTGACGAAAACGACCGGAACCTGTGCTTAAAAGAGATTAAAGAATTCGATCCTCCGGGAATCGCAGCTCGAGACCTAAGAGAAAGCTTACTGTTACAGCTTATCGCCTTAGGTAAAGAAAATTCCCGCGTATTCCAAATAGTTACCACGGATCTCGAAGCGGTTATCGAAAAAAACTTCCCCTACCTGAAAAAAAAATACAACTTGAAGGGGGAAGATTCGGAAAAAATCCTCAAAGAACTCTCCGCTCTCTCCCCTTTTCCGGGATATGCTTTCGATCTTACTCCGACTGCTCCTCTTTCGGTAGATGCAGTAGTTTTAGAACAAGAAGACCTTTGCACAATTGAAATCATAGAACCTACTCTTCCGATTCCGAAAACTCTCGACTTAACCTCCTTAAATCGAGAAGACACGGCTTTTTGCAAATCCTACGAAACCGAAGGGCGTCAACTGGTTGAAGCGATAAAAAAAAGAACGAGAACCCTACAAAAAATCTGTACTCTTCTCGTCAAAAAACAAAAAGCTTATCTCTCTCTTGAAAGCGTATCTTTAGTGCCCCTGACAATCGAAATGCTCTCTTCCGAGCTTGGATTGCATGAGTCGACGGTAACTAGGGCTCTTGCAGAGAAAAACATCTCTTGTTTACGAGGGATTATTCCTTTAAAAAGCCTTCTTTCGAAGGGCTTAACGGAAGAATTATCTTCCGATTGCGCTCAGAAACTGCTTCGAAAACTTATTGCAGAAGAGAGTAAACGCTCTCCTCTGTCCGACAGAGAGCTCCTTGAAAAAATGAGGGACCTTGGCGTCCCTTGCGCCAGAAGAACGATCACCAAGTACAGGAAAGTCCTGAAGATCCCTTCCAAAAGGGGGAGAAAGTCTCTAACATAAGCAAGGGTATTTTATGAAAAAATCGAATTCCGGAGTTTTTCATTCGGCACGTTTTATCTCTCGGAAATATTCCGTTAAAATCCCTAATGAATAATGACGAGCCACCTGATTTATAAAAACAGGAAAATCAATATTTGCTTTTTGATCGGCCTTGTCGGAAATAGATCGAACAACGATAAACGGAGTGCTCATTTCATGGCAGACTTGAGCAACGGCAGCTCCTTCCATTTCCATCGCGTGAAAATCCGACAAAAGAACTTTTTTTGTTTGATCCGAAATCTGCCGCCGACGAGATTGAGAATGAATGAATTGATCTCCGGTTAAAATAATACCATTGTGTACTTTAGGTTTAAATGTATCCACATTTCGAAAGGAAAAACCGGCGGTTAAGAATCGATTGGCTGCCGACATCATTTTAGAAACTCGATCCTTATCTGCATACAATATCTGTGTATCAAGGCTATAAATATAAAATTGAGGGAAAATCGGTTGAAGGTCGAGATCATGCTGAAGATAGATACCGCCTACAACGATATCGCCAACAGCCGTTTGACTTCCCCCGCCGGCAACACCTGTAAAAACGATTTCGCCCACGTTGAATTTATCTATGAGCAAGGTTGCCGTTACGGCGGCAGAAACTTTTCCTATTCCGGCCGGACAAAAGACAACGGGAACCCCTTGAAAAGTGCCCTCGACGAACTGACGTTTGCCTACTTGGACAATCTTTGTTTCTTTCATTTCTCGTCGTATTAATTCAGCTTCTTCGGGCATCGCTGACATGATTCCGATAGGATTCATCAAAATGTTTAACATTTAAAGGATCCTATGAAATATGCCCGGAGATTATCCCCGCAAGTTTCATCATGTCAATCGGTTCTTTCGATCCGAACACCTCGGTTAAAGCGGCATCGGGGCGTATGAGTCTCTTATTCTTAGGGTCTTGACATTCGTGTTCTTTGATGTAATCCCACATCTTTTTGACGATTTCGGGCCTGGAAAGAGCTTCCTCCTCCCCCACAATCGCAGCAAGCGCGGGCGATATCTTTTGAGACTTCTGCTTCGTCGGCTTTTTCTCCCCCTTCCCCCTAGTCGCTTTTTTTGCGGGGTTTTTTTTCGCAGAGGACTTTTTAGCGGAAGCCTTTTTAAAGATCTTTTTCTTCGAAACATACGGCGTCTTGGGATGATCTTGGTACTTCGTCTCGAGCTCTTCGAGAGAATTGCCGATCACGTCGCAATCGGGATAATTGCTGCAAGAATAGAAAATTTTACCGAATCTGGACTTTCTCGGACGGATTTTACCGTCGCACCCTACGGCGGGACAATCGGTCGGCTCTTCGGTTATTTCTTCCCCTGCTTTCGCAATGTTCACAATCCCTCTGCAGTCGGGATATGAGGTACAACCCAAAAAGACACCGAACTTTCCGAAACGGAGCTTCATTTCATGCCCGCATTTAGGACATTTCTGATCCCAGTCAAAATTCGGATCATAGTCCTCTTTATTGAATTCAAGTCCTTCAAGAGGAGCCGTGAAACTGCAGGTAGGATAATCCGAGCAACCGTAAAAATACTTATTCTTCGCCCAAATCTTTTGCAGAGGCTTGCGGCAATCGGGGCACACTTTATCGGTTGCAACTTTCGGTACAAAGGCTTCTTTTTCCGCAGTCTCTACGAGAGGGAAGAAATCCTTCCAGAATTCTTTTAAGAGTTCTTTCCAATCCTTTTTATTCTCGCCTACGCGCTCAAGCTCATTTTCCATGGAGGCAGTAAAGCCTATATCCATAATCATTTTGAAGTTGTCTTCGAGCATGCCCGCGATGATCTTACCGAGTTCGGTTGGTTTAAGAGTCCCTTTTTCTTTTGTCGTATAGTCGCGGCTTTGGATCTTATTCATGATGGCGGCGTACGTTGACGGCCGCCCGATCCCCGACTTTTCCAGTTCTTTGACAAGGGATGCTTCGGTAAAACGGGGAGGAGGCCTTGTAAAGGCTTGCTCCGAATTCACCTCGACGGGAAGTAAAGAAGCATTCTCTTCAAGATCGGGAAGGGTTTTCTCCTCATCTTTTGCGGTTTCTTCTGCCGAGCCTTTATCTATCTTCTCTTCGTATACCGCCAAAAACCCTTGAAATTTCAAAGTTGACCCGGTAGCTCTTAGAATCATTCCGTCTTTTGCTTCAATATCGCAAGAAACGCTGTCGTAAACTGCGGGGGTCATCTGAGAAGAGAGCGTTCTTTTCCAAATCAAGGAATAGAGTTTATATTGATCGTCGGTCAAAGAAGAACGAATAGAATCGGGACTGTGATGAATCGCTGTCGGACGGATCGCTTCGTGGGCATCTTGCGCATCTTTCTTTGAGGAAAAATGCCTGGGCTGTTCGGGTAAAAAATCAGGCCCGTATTGTTGCAAAATATATTTTCTCGCCGCTGCTATCGCCTCGGGAGAAAGCCTTACCGAATCGGTTCTCATGTAGCTAATTAACCCTTCCGTTCCCTCTTTGCCGAGGTCAACCCCTTCGTAAAGGCTTTGAGCAATTCCCATAGTTCTGGCAGCGGAAAAACCGAAATGGCGGCTCGCCTCTTGCTGTAAAGTAGAGGTAATAAAGGGCGCTACGGGATTCCGTTTTTTCTCTTTTTTCTCCACCGATATAACTTTGTAAGAAGCTTTCTTTAATCGAGAAACGATCTCGGATGCAGCTTTCTCGCTTGGGATCGTCATGGAAGATTTCCCTTCCGCCTTTTCTTTTTCAATTCTTTTCCCTTCGACTGAATGGAGATACGCATAAAACGGTTTTTCTTTTGGGCCCGTCTTTAGCGTAACGCCGAGATTCCAGTACTCTACGGGAATAAACGCATCAATCTCTTTTTCCCTGTCAACAACCATCTTAAGAGCAACGGACTGTACTCTCCCCGCGGAAAGTCCCCCGTCTCTCGTTCCCTGTACCCTACGCATTAAAATCGGAGAGATTTTATAGCCGACAATTCGGTCAAGGAGCCTGCGAGCTTGTTGTGCGTTGACAAGAGGCATGTCAAGTTCTCTCGGATGCTTTAGAGCTTCCACAACTGCATCTTTCGTGATCTCGTTAAAAGTAACCCGCTTTGCGTTGACTCCTTTCGGAAGAATCGAGGCGATATGCCAGGCAATAGCCTCTCCCTCTCTATCGGGGTCGGGAGACAGATAAACCACGTCAACGGCTTTGGCTGCCTTTTTTAATTTGTCGATCACATCTTTTTTATCGGGCATGGTAACGTATTGCGGCTCAAATTCGTTATCAACATCGATTCCGAGCCCTTTTTGAGGAAGATCTCTTATGTGACCTACAGACGCTTCAAAAGAAAAATCCTGACCAAGAAATTTTTTTAGAGTCTTAATTTTTGTGGGAGACTCTACTATAATCAGTTTTTTCGTCATTTCTCATCGCCTTGACTTTCGGTTGTTTTTTTAAAGGAGTTTTCTTGGGTTTTTTAATAACAAGAAAAATGGTTGCCAAAAATAAATAGCATCTTTTTATAATTTTACACAAGGATTCTTAAAGCATGTACTAAATGTCTGTTTATAGATTTTGTTGAATTTCAGTCAACGGGCGAAGTACTATTAATCCAAAAAGAAAGGAAGATCCGGTTTTATGTTGAATTTAGATCAAGAAGGCTGGATTTTGGCTCCGGGCGAGACAAAATCGCGGCTTTTATCACGAAAAGCGGCCTCGCAAAAAGAAGCTACCCCCTTTGATTCCGGGGTTCATGACCTTACTTATGCTTTATATAGATTTCGACTCCGAGAAGTCAGGGTCATCGAAGAAAAGGAATCTTTGCTTCCTTGGCAAGGGGCGATGATTTGGAGTTATAACAGAGAGGGGGAAGAACCGTTTCCCGTAATTCAGCTGGGAGGGAAACGGTTCGTAAAGAAATCCGAGATGCTCGCTCACGAGCTCGTCCACGCGGCAAGATTTTCTTTTAAAGAGCCGTTTTTTGAAGAAATTCTCGCCTATCAAACCTCAAGCAACTTCTTTTATAAATTTTTCGGCCCCTTGTTTATCTTCGAAAAGGAACCCTTACTCTATCTTGCATCTTCCCTCCTCTCGTTTTTCTGTTTTGTCTATTTCGAGAACGTGTTCTTTTTTAAGATTCCTTCGATACTTCTCGGCCTTGCACTCCTTAGACTAACTTTTCTGCAAGCCCTTTTTTACTTTGCAAAAAAACATGTCAAGGAGGCGGGAGCGGAAGCCCCGTCGGCAGTTCTACTCCGCCTTTCGGACAAAGAAATTTTCAAGGCCGCTTTTCTTTCCCCGAAAAAATTGTTAAATAAACTTAGCCGTACAAAAGAACAAGATCTGCGTTTAAAAGAAGTGCTTCCTCATTACTTTCAATCGAAAAAAGCTTAACTCTTCTCTAAACAATATTGCCTATATATCACCTCTTATCGCATAATTTACATTAAAAAATAAGAAGGTTTTTTCTCATGAAAAAAACACTAGAAAAGCTTTTACTACCTACTGTTATTCTTTTATCGATTACAACTCTCTTTTTTTCTTGGACCTCTCATACAAAGATAAAAACCATCGGAAAAGAATCCGCTTCCCTTTACAAAGGCTTTTTCGGAGGAACTCCCGTCAAAGAACCTGAACCCCCCCCCCTTAAATCCGATCCGAAACTTTGCAAAAGTTTACAAAGAATCCCTTTTGCCGAAGACAAAGGACTCCTTAAAAACATTCGTACGGTCCGAATAGAAGGCGTTCAAGCCCCTTATAACGGATCGATTTTAGAAAACGAGAAGGGCTATCTTATGGTCTTTCGCTACGATGTAAAGATACGAAAAACTTTCGCAGGGATGAACACCCCTTTCAGACAAAAAATCCCTTTTCACACACAAAAAATGCCTTTCAAGACTTTTCTCGGAAGCGTGCAACTGGACAAGCAATTTAACCAAATAGCCCCGTTTAAACAAATTGATACGAAAAGCGAATTTTCCGAAGACCCGAGGATTTTTACAGCAAACGGGAAACTCTATCTCTCCTATAACGACATGCAAGAAAACGAAGTGTATAGCAGAAGCATGCGACTTGCGGAACTCAATCCCGAGACAATGCAACCGATTTTTATTTCGGACATCGATCAACATATCAATCATACGGAAAAAAATTGGGTACCGTTCACTCTAAAAGAAGCATCCGGAGAAGAACGGATCTATTTCGGGTACGGAATCAACCCCCATAAAATTATGGGAATGGAAGATCCTGAAAGCAACCAAATGAAACATCCGGTTTTTCCTCACAACGTGTCTCTTCAAAAAATGCCCTGGCCCGAGAAAAAGTGGGGCGTTCTCCGGGGAGGCACTCCCGCAATTTTGGTTGACGGTCAGTACCTGGCTTTTTTCCATACCCTCTTTTATGAAAATAAAAGACCTTGGTACGTGATGGGAGCCTATACTTTTGAATCTGCTCCTCCTTATAGAGTAACGTCCGTTTCCTCCGAGCCGATCGTATTTAAGGGAATGTATGAGACGCCTGCCGTCAATACGGCTCACTCCAAGAAGAAAGCTATCTATCCCGCAGGAATTGTTCTCGGGATCGAAGAGGGTCGCGAAGTTATCCACATCTCTTGCGGAGAAAACGATTCTCTTAATAAAATTCTCACTTTCGATAAGGAAGCTCTGATAAAAAGTCTAACTCCCGTGGTTCCGTATAATCCAAAAAAACCGTAATCAAATATTCAAAACCGCATTTTCCATTTAGTATTTGAAAAAATATTTATCGCCGGGTTGGATCAAAATCTTTTAATAGATTATATTCAAATTAAAACGGTACGGACGGGGTTTTGAATGAAATTGTTTTTCTTTCTTTCTATCTTGGGATCTCTGGGATACGGAGCTTTTTGGACTTTGGAAAAACGTCCCGACCTCAAAGTAAATCTCATGGAGATGCTTCCTTCCTCCGAGCTCACCACTCTCGAAATTCGCTACACTCCGAGACAGATCATGGAGTCGCATCGAGAAGAGCTCCTGAAAAGCGGAAGACATAAATATTTAGAAACGGAAACAAAATTTTACCCCTATCTTTTACTCGAAGTAAAATATTCCGTTAGCCCTAAAAAAACTGAAGAGAGTTTGATTCTTTGGGACCTATCCGACGGGGAAATGGTTTTAAATACGAAAGGGTGGGAAAAAACTCACGGATTCGGAGACTGTATTGCCGCCCGCACAACTCGCAAGGAATTTACTATACTCAGGATTTTGGCTAAGAAGGGCGGCGCTTGCGAAAGAGAAGACATTCTGCGTGCCCTTCACATGGAAAACGAAACCTTAAATGCGCTGATTGAAGGACTAAAAAGAAAGCAACTCCTTGTGGCTTCGGGAAATCGCTACCGCCTTCATTTACAAAATCCCAATCTCAAAGTCACTCCGATAACGGAAATGCACGAAAGACTTGTCACAAAAACCGGAAAAAATACGACAAAAGTTTCTAAAAGATTTTCTCTTTCCCAAGTGGAAAGATTGGCAAAAGCGGCCTTCGGAGATGAGTTTGCCATCAGGCACACGACGGACGTTTATCTACCGGTCCACAGCATCGTAGTGCAAAATCCCGACGGCTCCCTACATACAAGTTTATGGAATGCTTTGAACGGAAAAAGAATTTTATATTCCCATAGCGGAGATTGATTCTTGCTAAAAAAAAGGGCTTAAGGCTAGAATCTCACCTTTCCTCGCCTTGGAAAGGTGGCTGAGCGGCCGAAGGCACGTCCCTGCTAAGGACGCGTATCAGTAATGGTACCGTGGGTTCAAATCCCACCCTTTCCGATCTTTGTTTCCTCTTTTTTAATTTTGGAGCTAGTTATGAAAGACGCAAAGGCCCTTGTTCCCCCCAATTCGAAAGAATCCGAGATGATGGTTCTGGGCAGCATGCTCACGAGTATCAACAGCCTGAACGTTGCGGCCGACGGCCTTAACACTTCGGACTTCTACCATACCGAACACCAGATCATATTCGACGTTCTCAAAACGGCTTATAAAAATGACAGACCCGCCGACGTCCACCTTGTCTGCGAAGAGCTTAAAAGAATCGACAAGCTTAAAGCGGTCGGCGGCGCCGCCTACATCACTTCGGTGGCACAGTATGCGGGAACTTCGGCTTTTATCGAAGAGTACGTGGAGGTAGTGCAAAATAAAGCGATCTTGCGCCGGATGATTCAGACGGCTCACGAGATGGAAAGGCTTGCCTTTGAAGAACCGGGCGACGTACACGGATTCCTTGACGATGCGCAACAAAAACTCTTTTCGATCAGCCAGACAGCTTACTCCCAAGGAGGCATCCTTGTCCGCGACATTCTTTCGGGATCGAAAGCTTTATCCAAAATGCCCTATCTCAAAGAGATCCAGATCAGGCAAGAAGAGTTTCAAACCAAAGGCCCCGCAGACGCTTCGATTACGGGAATGCCAACGCATTTCGTGGATTTAGACAAGACGATTAACGGCCTCGGGATGTCCAACCTTATCATTTTGGCTGCCCGGCCGGCGATGGGAAAAACGGCGCTTGCGTTAAACATAGCGGAAAACATCTGTTTTAAAAGCGGGGTCCCCGTCGGAATTTTTTCTCTTGAAATGTCTTCCGAACAACTTCTGCACAGATTGATCTGCTCGCAAGCCGAGGTCGAATCCGACAAGCTTCGTACGGGAAATCTGACCGGCATGGATTTCCAAAGGATTGTCGGAGCGGTAAACGCCATGCAAAAATCTTCTATGGTAATCGACGACCAACCCGGCCTTAAAATTACAGACTTGAGAGCGAGAGCTCGTAGAATGAAAGAAACGTACGGGATTCAGTTCCTGGTTGTGGATTACCTGCAGCTCTTATCCGGTTCGGGAACAAATAAATCGTCGGAAAACAGACAAAACGAGATCGCCGAGATCTCCAGAATGCTTAAAAACTTGGCAAGAGAGCTGAATATTCCTATCCTCTGCCTTTCTCAGCTTTCAAGAAAAGTGGAAGAAAGAACGGGCCACAGGCCTATGATGAGCGACCTTAGAGAATCGGGAAGCATCGAGCAGGACAGCGACGTCGTCATTTTCCTTCTTAGACGAGAATATTACGACCAATATGACAAGCCGGGACAAGCTGAAGTGATCGTCGCAAAAAACCGTCACGGAGCGGTCGGCAGCGTCTTTTTGGCTTTCCGAAAAGAGCTGGCACAGTTCGGCAACTATTCGGGAATTCAAGAAAAAAGTTACCCTGCATCCGAAGATGCCTTTGCAGGGTTTTCGCCCAAATAAAAAACTCCTCGTCCCGGAATCCGGGACGAGGAGCATTTCATACAAGCCCTAGATCGCAACTTACGGCGAGCAAGGAGTTTGGGTTACGTCGGTCGTACTGATATTGGTATTCCCGATATTACCCGTGGGAGGGTTGAGGGTAAAGGAGCCGGCACCCGTACCGTTTAATACGTAAGCATTGGCACTGCTGGCCGGATAGACCGCGTTGTCGTTCAGCTGCATACAGGTAACCGTTCCCCCCGTTGCCGCCGCATTGACGGGCACCGTGGAAATCAAGGAAAATTGGTTGCCGTTCACTTCCCATGTAGATGTTCCTCCCGACATGGTCAAATCGAAACCTCCGCTATTTGTCACCACGTTGTTCGACAAATCAAGCGTCTGAGTTCCCGAAGTCAAGGAAGAGGCAACTGCATAGGTCGAGCTTGACGAAATGCCATTATCGGTGACGGTAAAGTCAAACGTTCCCCCCGTTGCGTTTAAAGCAAAAATCAAGGCACTGCTTCCGGTAGAACTAAGATTGTTACCCGAAATCAGCTGAGTCGACGTGGTTGCTCCTGAAGAAGCGTTGTAGGAATAACAGCCGTAAGCGCCTTCCGACGCCATGACGTTATCCGTCATCGTATAATTCAACGCGCCGCCGTAATGGTCAATATATACGGGATTGTAGCCCATTAGAGTGTTACCCGAAAGCGTCACGTTGTTATCCGTTCCGCCGTCGACGTCCATGTAGAATACGTAAATCCCCGCCAAGCACGTGTTGTTATTGAATGCCACGTTGGCAGAGGTCGAGCCGACTTGGTTAATATAGATCGGATAATATCCGGTTAAGGTATTGCCGCTCATATTGATGTTGCTTTCGGTGCCTCCCACAAGATCGAAGTAGACCGTATAATCGTCGCTTCCCGACTTCAGATCGCAGTTTGTCACCGTGATGTTCATGGCCCCCGTATTCTGCTGTATGTCCAAACCGTAATAAGCTCCCTGTACCGACCCTCCGTTTATGTTCAACGTAAAGTTCGAGCCCCCGGCACTTGCATAAATCCCGTACCCGTCATAGAGAGAATTGATCGTGTTGTCAACACAGTTTGCCGTGAAATCTCCAACCGATTGGTTTACGTAAAAACCGTATTCTCCGGGATTGATTATATTTCCGTATAAATAAAGGTTTTGAGAAACCGCATCCGTTGCCATCACAACTTCTATTCCTTCGCCACCGTCATAAGGTGTGATCGTGTTACCCACTAAAGAAGCGGCTACGTTCCCCGCAGACTGGTTAAAATATAGGCTTGTGCCGTCTTGGGATATGAACGTGTTGCTTGTAAGAGCAATCTTCGCGTCGGTACTTCCCGCATTGGAATCGAGACGAAAAGAGTATTTCGAGTCGCCCGTGGAAATCAACGTATTGCCGACCAAACCGGCCGTTGTGTTAGCCGTCTGCAAAATGTAAACCGATTCGTTCGCGGAAAGAACGGTATTTCCAGTCATGGAAAGTACTTGCGAAGAGGTCCCGGCTCCCTGCATATATACGCCTCCCGCAGCCGACGTCATATGATTGTTGTTAAGAGTCGCCTCCATCGAACTTCCCGTCACCTGCTCCACATAAACCGAATAGGAAGTTGATCCGATGGTACAGTTTTCGACGTTCAGCGTTCCTTGAACGGGATCGTTATAGAGCCAATAAATTGCCGAGGAAGATCCTCCCGCAAAGTTGGAATTGGAGATATTTACCGCAAGAGCCGTCGTATTATTGTAGACGGAAACTCCGTACCCGGTATTAATCGTACAGTTATCAATCGTGAGAGTTCCCGCCAAGTTATCAACGCCGATTCCCGCATAAGGTAGAGTCCCCGGGCCTCCGATTGCACAATTCAATACGGCAAGATCGGTTGCAGGTCCGGGGTTTGAGATCGCCGTCCCGCTTGTTCCGACGCTTTGTACGGAAAATCCCGAGATCTCGTTACCGCTCGCAACCGCAATGACCGTTTCGTTGTTACCGTTTGTGATAACCGGCATAATTACGGAACCGTTCAGCACTCCTCCCTTTGACATCGCGGGGATCGTAATAG